>Ga0307475_10001892_pt1 | contig 12444 bp, 13 predicted proteins | sample atmos_gasesECM1C_FD_203317 | JGI IMG/M metagenome (GOLD analysis project Ga0307475, IMG submission 203317) | Hardwood forest soil microbial communities from Morgan-Monroe State Forest, Indiana, United States - atmos_gasesECM1C_515 | ecosystem: Environmental > Terrestrial > Soil > Temperate... | reverse complement strand
TTTCCTTGAAGCGGTGCTTCCAGTCGTGATGAGAGTTGAGTTTGCCGGTTTCGAGGAAGCCAAGGACTTTGGTGGATTCCGCGGAACGAATCACGGAACGAAGGCCAACGGTCATCGCGTTTGATTGTGGAACCATGACACGCAAGCCGCTGGAAACAATGCGGATCATGAAGTAACGTTCGGTTCTGCCATTCAAAACTCCGTAACTGATCTGCTCAACAATGCCCACACCGTGATTCGGGTAAACGACCTTGTCGCCGATCTTGTAGTCCATAGATTCCGATGCCCCCTAGGAGATGCATAAGTATTGTATGAGAGTGTGTTGGAAGAGTCAAGATATATCCAGTGGAATCAGGAGGTTAGAGAAAATTATGTACTAATTTGGCAGTCGAATTGCTCAGACGGGCCGGTTTTCGCTTGCAGCTCAATGCTATTAGCCGCATTTCAGGGCCGAAAGGCTACCGTTCGCTGCAACGAGATTGGATTTTTTCTCGACGGAGGCCTGCTTCGCCCCGGATGTAGGTCGTGGAAATCGCGGGTGGTTACCCGGACGAAAGGACGGCTGTCCGGTCGGGAGCTTCCCTGTGGAATGGATGACTACTGTAGAATGCGGATGTGATTGTACTGGCGCCCGATGTGATTGTATTAGCGATAGATACGTGTGACTCGCGGGGCAGCGTAGCGCTGCTGCGGGATGATGCCGTCCTGAAAGTTGTAGTCCACGAGACGGAAGAAGATTATTCGTCGTGGCTGCTACCGGCGGTCCAGGAATGCCTGAAAGGCAGCGGCCTTCAGATGGAGCAGGTGGAGGCGTACGCGGCGGCGGCCGGGCCGGGATCGTTTACAGGTGTACGAGTGGGCCTGACAAGCGTGAAGGCGTGGGCCGAGGTTTACGCGAAACGGATTGTAGCGGTTTCGCGTTTGGAAGCACTAGCCATGGAAGCCTCTGGGGGGACCGCTTGGGTGGCGGCATTTTTCAACGCGCGGCGCGGCCAGGTATTTGGGGCCGTTTACCGGCGGAATGGAGCGAGCTTGGCGCGGTGCGGCGACGAGATGGTGATTGCGCCGGGGAAATTCGTGGAAGCCGCCGCGGAAGTTGCTCAGGGTGAAAAGATTTCGTGGGTGTCGATGGATGCGGAGTGCGCGGCTGCGGAAGAGGCGTGGAAGGGGCGAGAGACGCGAGGCGAGAAAGTGGAGAGCGTTTCGACGGTGGTGGCCCCGATGATCGGGCGGCTGGGTGTGGCGGCGCTGGCGGAAGGACGGTTTACCGACGCGCTGGCGCTGGATGCAAATTACGTGCGGCGGTCGGACGCGGAGATTTTCTGGAAGGGAACCGCGGCGCATGGCCACTAGAACGAAACGCGATTCGGTTGCGGCAACGATTCGAGCGTTTGGCGAAGCGGACGCAGCGGCCGCAGCGGAGATTCTTCGGGCATCTCCCGAAGCATCACAGTGGACAGAATGGGGCGTTAGGGAGTTGCGGGGCTGGAGTGGTGTGGTGGCGCTGGTCAGCGAAGACGACGGTAAGGTCTGTGGTTTCATCATCGGGCGGCAAACGGGGGAGGAAGCCGAGATTTTGAATCTCGCTGTCATCCCAGCAAAGCGGCGAAAAGGACAGGCTGGGGCATTACTCAAGGCAGGGATGGCGGAATTCCGGGCGCGGCAGGTAAGTCGAGTGTTTTTAGAGGTTCGCGAGTCGAACGAAGGCGGAATGGCGTTCTATCAGAAGCATGGCTTCTCCAAAATGGGAAGGCGCGCGGGCTACTATCGCGATCCGCAGGAAGCAGCAATTGTGATGGAGAGGAAACTCGGAGGCTAGGGCGAAAATACCATAAATACCCCCTTGACGCGGCGAGCCAGAGTGCTATCTTGCGTTTATGTAGTGCTCATCTCACATTCACGGAAACGTCAGGAGGAACGCATGGCAAGTGCGCAGCGGTTACCTCGGGACATACCCTTCGAAACAGACGCCGAGTATCAGCGTCTGGCAGAGCAGCACCGGCAGTACGATGCAGAACTTCAGAAAATCTCCAAGTCGCCCTACCTGAATTCGGAAGACCTCCTGGAAGAAATCAAACTGAAGAAATTAAAGCTCCACTGTAAAGATGAGATGGAGCGGATTGCCGCGCGTATTGTACGCATGCGGGCCAATTCGACCCAATAACGGCGTTATCGCACGCGATTCTGTCGTAGAATGACCATGCGTGCTCGCGGCGTGAATGCTGCGCGCATAAACGCTGGAGTGTTTTCCGGGAAGCATGGTCAGAGAAGGCTATTACTTTGGAGTGCCGCCGCTGGTGCTGGGCGGCGTCAGCTACCTGCTGCATTGGACGGTGACAGCGGTTGTCCTGTTGTTGCTTGCGCTGTTTGTCTTTTCCTTCTTTCGCGACCCGGATCGCGTGATTCCTTCGGAACCCGGTGCGGTGGTGTCTCCGGGCGATGGCCGCGTCGTGGTCGTCACCGAGGAGGAAAATAATGGAAGGCCGGGAAAGCGAGTGAGCATTTTTCTGGCAGTGTGGAACGTTCATGTGAACCGCTCGCCGGCCGCGGGAACGATTATGAAGTTGGAGTACCGGCCGGGAAAATTCCTGGCGGCGATGCGCGAACGGGCTTCCCTGGAAAACGAGCAAAACGTGTTTACGCTCTCGACGGAAGCGGGAGAACTGGTATTCAAGCAGATTGCCGGACTGATCGCGCGCAGGGTTGTCTCTTGGAAGAAGGCCGGCGAAAACGTCGCTCGCGGCGAGCGCATTGGACTGGTACGATTCGGGTCGAGGGTGGACCTGTGGGTGCCGAAAGAGGCCGAGATCGCAGTGAAGGTGGGAGAAAACGTGAAGGGCGGATCGAGTGTGCTGGCGCGCTGGCCCGCGAAACCAAAGATGGATAAATTGGAAGTGGGTACGGCAGAATCGGACGCAAATCTAGCAGCAGCGGGGAAGCGATCGTAACCATGGGCGAACCCGAACAGCACCAGATCCCCTTTCGAGAGCGGCGCTTCAGGAACGCGCGGCTCCGGCGTGGTGTATTTCTTGTGCCGGCGCTCTTCACGTCTGCAAATCTTTTGTGCGGCTACTTTGCAGTCGTGGCGGCGCTTATGGGGACGACGGCGGATTTTGACCGGGCGGCGAAAGCGATTGGTTTTGCGATTTTGTTTGATTCGCTGGACGGGCGGCTGGCACGGCTGCTGGGAGCGAACACGGATTTCGGAGTGCAGTTCGACTCGCTCGCGGATGTGGTGAGTTTTGGGATTGCCCCGGCGGTGGTGGCTTTCGCCTGGGGAGTTCGCAGCCTGACAATCGCCGGAACACAACAAGGCCAGCTTCTATCCGACATGGGATGGGTGTGCTGCCTGGGATTTTTGGTTTGCTGCGCATGGAGGCTGGCGCGATTTAACGTGCAAGGAATGGCGCCGGGGAGTTCGAAATACTTCGTGGGAATGCCGACGCCTGCGGCGGCGGGAGTCATTGCGGCACTGGTGCATGGGTTCAAAGGTCCGCTGCACGACTGGCGATGGTCGGTAGCCTGGTTCTTGCTTGCGGCTGGGCTGGGCGCGCTGATGACCAGCACGATTCGCTATTACAGCTTCAAGGATATTCCCTGGACCAGGAAGCAGCCGTCGCTGGCGATCGTGGTGCTTTGTTTAATAGTGGGAGTCATTTGGCGTTACTCGGAGATTGCGCTGGTGATCATCGCGAGTACTTACGCGGCAGTGGGGGTCGTGCTGCACTTAACGCGCTTTATCCGGCACCGGCTGGTTTCGCGGACCGCGTGATTCATGCCTTTGTTCGAACGGGAATCCCAACGGATTGTGATTGCGGGTGCGTCTTCGCTTCTGGGAGCGGAGCTGAAGTCACTATTGGAGGAAAGCAAGTTCGCCGGATGGGATTTGCGGCTGGTGGATGAAGAGGTTGCCGCAGGAACTCTGACGGAAGCTGGCGGCGAGCCCGCGGTGATCCAGCCAGTGGAAGAAGGGAGTTTTGACAAGGCGCGGTTCGTATTTTTTGCGGGTTCACCGGGATTCGTTGATCGGAACTTCAAGGCCGCGCTGGAAGCGGGAGCGGTGGTCATCGATTTTACGGGCAGAGTGCGGACGAAAGATCTTGCGGTCAACCCTTGGTTCGCGAAACTCGACGAATTGCGCGAGACGAAATTTACGTCCGCGGCGCAACATTTCTGGGTTCCCTCGGCTCCCGCTCTTGCAGCTGTTTCCCTTTCGCTGGGGTTGAAGCAGCTTGGATTGAAAAAAATGAGCATGACGTTTCTCCGGCCTGTGTCCGAAGCGGGACGCGTCGGGATTGAAGAACTGGAGAGCCAGACCGGACAACTCTTGTCGTTGCAGAATGTCGGCCAGCAGGTGTTCGACACGCAGGTCGCTTTCGCGGTCTCGGATCGATACGGGGAGGTGAGTCGCGAGAATCTCTCCGCTCAAGAAGCGCGTGTTCGCGAAGAGGTCCGCGAGTGTACATCCAGTTATGGAATCCAGCCGGCGATCCGAGTGCTCCACGCGCCGGTGTTTTATGGCTACACGTTCTCGGCAAATGTGGAGATTGATCCTGCGGCAACGCTTGACGAGGTGAAGTCGGCATGTGCGGCTGCGGGACTTGTGTTGGCCGAAAAAGGCGCGATCGTCGGCAATCTGACGGCCACGGGAGAAAACTCAATTCAAGTTGCACAGCCCGAGGCCGAAGCTTCTCTCCCGGGGAGTTGGTGGTTTTGGGGAGCGGCGGATAATATCCGGTTGCCGGCGTGGAATGCGGTGAAGCTGGCGGAGAAACTCGCAGCATGAAACTCAACTGGGGAGGCGGAGCGGGCGCGGGAATGTTCGTGGTGCTGGCATTGGCGGGCTGCGGATATCATGTGGCGGGGCGGAGCGATTCGTTGCCGAAAAGCATCCACGTGATTGCGGTGCCCGCGTTGGAAAACAAGACGACCAGCTACCGCATTGAGCAGAGATTGACTGCGGCCACGGTGCATGAATTCCTCGCGAAGACTCCGTACAAGGTGGTATCCGATCCCGTGAACGGCGACGCGGTGCTGCGAGGAAAGGTGCTGAGTCTCGAAGCTGTGCCGCTGCTGTTTGACACGGCCACAGGCCGCGCGACGACCATGCTGGTGACCATGAAGTGTGAGATTACGTTTGAAGAGCGCGAGACGGGCAAGATTCTCTACCACACCGACAATTTTATTTTCCGCAACCAGTACGAAATTTCGACGGATGTGAACGATCCGAACAACATCAAGAATTTTTTTGAGGAGCAAGACCCGGCGCTGGACCGCATGGCGCAGGACTTCGCCGCGCGGCTGGTGGCGGCGGTGGTGGAGAACTATTGATGGCGCGGATTTCACAGGAGGAATTACTCACTCGGCTGGAGAAAGGGAAACTCATCCCAGCGGTGCTACTGCTAGGCGAAGAAACGTATCTCCGCGACAAGTGCCGCGAGCAACTGATTGTAAGATTCGTGCCGGAGGCGGCGCGGACGTGGGCGGTGTCGCGTTATTCCGCCGATCGTGGAGAGACGCAGGCGGCGCTGGACCAGGCGCAAACGATGGCCATGCTTTCGCCGCAGCAAGTTGTTTTTCTTGAAGATGCTGAAGCGATGGAGAAGCTCGGCGAGAAAAACCGCGACGAAGCTGTTGCGCAGCTCGGTGCGTACCTGGAAGATCCTGCGCCGTTCACGGTGCTGGTGGTGGAAGCGACGAGTCTGGACCAGCGAATGAAACTAGGCAAGCTCCTAGCGGAAAAAGCGCTGGTGGTGGAATGTGGATTGGGCGAAAACGCCAGCGAGCGGCAAGCGGCGGCGGTGGCGCTGGCGCGCGTGATCGGAAAAGAGCAGGGAGTGGAATTTGAAAAGGGAGCGGCGGAAGATTTGGCAGAATTCGTAGCCGCGGATTTGATGCGGCTGAAAACAGAGATCGACAAGCTGGCGACGTACGCCGCGGATAAAAGGGTGATTGCACGGGCCGACGTCGGCGCGCTGGTGATTTCGGAGAAGACCACGACGGTTTGGGAATTGGCGGATTTGCTGGCTTCGAGGCAGCCGAAAAAGGCGCTGGAATTCCTGGACCGCTTGTTGCGCGACGGGGAAGAGCCCTTGCAGATGCTAGGCGCAATGGCCTGGATGTACCGCAAGCTCATTGAAGCTAGCGAGGTGAAAGGCATCGCGAACGGCTACCAGGCGGCGCGCGCCTTGGGGATGCGGCCGGAGCAAGCGGAATTGGCGTTGCAAAATGCAAGAAAAATTTCGAAGCCACGCTTGCTGGCGGGATTGAACGCGCTGAGAAATGCGGACGACCGGCTAAAGGGAGGCGGAGCGGAGCCGCGAACAGTGATGGAGTTTTTGGTGACGCAGCTGACGGCGACAGAGGCAAAAGCGGCGCGAGGATACTAAGTCAAAAAAGATTTAACACCCCGACAAGGTCGGGGCAGGCGCCGGTCACAGAGAGCACAGAGTTCACAGAGAAAAGAGTTCGGAACAGAGTATGGGAGAAATGAAAAAGGGCGGCCAGAGGGCCGCCCTTTTCGTTGCCGACGACAAAGTGCTTCTCAGCGGTTGTCGTTGTGGTCGCCGTTCTCGCCAAAGTTAAATAGGTCAAACAAATCGCCTAAGGCCGGGCTGTTGAGCGGCACATAGGGATTGTCTTCCTCGACCCTGGGATTCGGAAAATTATCGCGGCTGCGAGCCGTCAACGGTTTCAATTCCCAGTTGCGCTCGATGAACTTGAGGATCGAGACGTGGTCGGTATAGGTGTGGCTGATGTGGCCGCCGCGCGTGAAAGGCGAAACGGCAATCAGCGGAATGCGCGGGCCGTCGCCGAAGAAGTCCAGCGGCTGAATGTAGCCGGAGTCGTAGTAGCCGCCGCCCTCATCCATGGTGATGAAAAGAACGGTGGACGCAAAAAGCTCCTTGTTGGCGGTGAGGTGGTCCACAACTTTCTTGACCATGCCCTCAAAGAGATCTTCCTTTGAAGAAGCTGGGTGGCCATCGAGCAGGCCGTCTGGCTTTACGAAGGAAACGGCAGGCAAAGTGCCGTTGTCAACGGCTGCAAAGAAGTCCGTGGCATCCTTGATGTGCGCGGCGCGTTGCGCCGGGTTACCCATGATGGCGTTGGTGTAGGACTCAAAGTTGCAGATGTTGCAGTAGGCTGCGCCAATCTGCACCGTCGGGTCCGTGCTGGTCGGATTGTGCTGGAGAGCGACAGCCGCGTTATAGGCGCCGCCGTAGTAGGCCCAGGAAATGCCCTTCTCGTTCAACGCTTCGCCGATGGTGCGGACATTGGTCGGGGGAATGGAGCCGCCCTTGCCGATTCCTTTAGTGTCCACAGTGCCGTCGGGCAGGAAGCCGGGCGAGTCATTGTTGATCATGTAGAAGTGTCCGGGTTGGCACTTAGGATCCGGATGGTAGGGGAGAGACGCAAGGTAATCGCGGATCGGCGCGATGCCTGGCTTTGTGGGATCGCCGCACTCGGTGAAGTTGCCGTCGAAATTGATGTCCACCGTGTACTGGTTGTTTGATCCTGGCAGCGGATCGGGATTGGCGATGTGAGAAGGTGGCAGTGTGGGAATGCCATTACCATTGGACCAGAAAATGGCATCGCCGCTGCCCAACATGACGTGGTTAGCTCCGGTTCCACCCATGAACGATTGGTGGAAATTGTCGCTCATAGAATATTGGTCGGCGAGGCTCTTCAGGACGGGGACATCTCCCTTCTGCATGTTATAGAAGGCCATGGAGTTGCCGCCGCCGTTATCGTCCACCTGGCTGGCAATTGGGAAGCTGAAGGGATCAATCTCGCTGGTATAAGAAGTGATGACGAAGGGATATAGGTCGTTCAGGCATCCCGAAGGATTCCGCCGTGTGGCATTGCGGATATTGCAATCCGATTGTTGCCACATTTCGAAGAGGCGGTGCGTGGTGTCGCCGGTGTAGGAATCGTAAGGAAGATTTGCGCCCTTCAACGGGTACGGCCCGTTCGGCAAATTATCGAAATTGGTTATTCGTGAATCGAAATCAGGGAGTTCGGCAGACTGTGCGGCTCCAGACGCCCCGGTGGTCAGCAGGTTGAGATCGCCGTTCTCCAGTGAAGGCTCGATGGAGGCCAGGAATGCCGCCGGCGTGCCCGCCGGAAACGGAGGCGGTTCTCCCGTGGCGGGGCTGGGCGAAAAGTTCAACGTCGGCTCCGGCAGCGTCTGGTAAGGAGCCTTTTCGTCGTCGCTCAGGCTGATGTAAAACTTGGTCCGGAACGGCGCCACCGCCTGAAACTGGGCTGCTTTGGAGAAATGCGGGCCGGGCGCACCGTGAGCATTGATGATTCCTTCGGATAGAAGGTTCCGGACGGAATCTTTGCTCTTCGGTACGTAGGTCGCGAACAGGTGATCAAAGGTACGGTTTTCACCTATGAGGACGATGACGTGCTTGATGGGGCTGGTGGTGTGTGACTTTTCTTGAGCCTGTAGCGAACCGGCCAGCGGGCCACCGAGGCTGAATTGAAACACGGTCACGGCGACGAAAACGACGCGCAGACCGTGAAAACACTTTGAAACGAATTGCTTTACTGACATGCAATCACCTCTCTCAAGTTTTGGACTGCAGGCGCATGGTGCAGAGCGAGAGTGGAGGGTGCGTGTTACAGGCAGATTGTTGGGTTGTGAAATGCGGGTAATGCCAGTCACGGTACGGCCGAAACCACGAAGCAGGATTTTCTCAAGGTTTTCTCGCGCAGGCTAGGCGCGGCCGGTTAACACGATTTCGGAATGTCGGACACGGCGGTCGAAGCTGGTGAGGAGCGCGGCAGCTTCTGGGGCAACGACTGCGGCTTCGAGGTCAGAGCCGGCGAAATTGCGGATGGAGTCGAGGGAACGCCAATTGGTTTCGACGAGGATTTCGACTTCGCCTTCAGCGCGACGAAGCGAGACCGTGGCTCCAAGGTATCCAGGGACGCGGCGAAGCTCGGGCAAAACATTTTTGGAAAAATGGTCGAGATATTTTGGCAATTGTGCTTCGGTTGTGCGAGCGGACCAGCGGCGCAAGATTGCTCCGGTTGGCGGCGCAGAGGACGCGGTTGAAGCGGGCTCGTTGCCAACGACGACGTTCCAGGGCCGGACTTCCCATTTCTTGACGAGACCGTTCAAGACATAGGGATCTTTGCGGGCGAAGGATTCGGCATTGCTTTCGTCTGCGGCATGAAAAACGATCAAGGCGCGGTCGGCAGGTTCGGCGAGCGCGCCAGCAAAAACAATCTCGCCGCGTTCACGGGTCTCGTTTGCGAGGCGCAGGTGCTCCTGGCGGAACGGAGCGCGACGAGCGACAAAGTCATCGACCACTTCGTAGAACAAGGCGTAGTAGTTCATCGCGTCACCTTTTCCGGCGGACTTGCGCGAGGCGGGATTGTGAAACGGCCGGAGACGAGGATCGGTGCTGACATCGGGTCTCGCAGCAGGAAAAGAACGGGCGGGCCGAGGCCCGCCCTACAGAAACCGGCAAAATCGAAGAGCGAGAATCCCCTACGCTTTGGCGGCCTTCGCTTTGACGCCGTTGTAGGCTACAGTGAGGCGTGATTTGTAGCGGTTGGCGGTGTTCTCGTGCAGCACGCCTTTGGCAATGGCCTGATCGATTGCCGACATCGTGGGTTGCAAAAGATTGCCCGCGGCGGTGGGGTCGCCGGCGGTGATGGCGGTGCGCAGACGGCGCATCAATGTGCGTACGCGGGTGCGGTTGGCGCGATTGACTTCGGCGCGCTGAATAGATTGCGCCGCGCGCTTCAAAACTGACTTTTTCTTCTTCTTAACCTTGGTAGCCTGTCCCTGGGCCATCTATTGCTCCTTGTGCGTATCGCTCAAACTTCTAACGTTAAACGAGGCGTGCAGCTTTGTCAAACGAGCTGAAGTCGGCAGTAGCTCACCTTCCGACTATTTGGTGGGGGCGTGTTTTGGATCTGGCCCAAAAGACTCCAACAAAGAAACCAAGAATGCCAGTGACGACAGCCAGCGGAGGTCCTACAATTGCTCCCGCGAATCCTCCTGCAAGCGTACCCACAAATGCAGGCCAGAGAACTCTTTGAAATCCGATCTCGTATACCACTAGCGCGTAAGCGATCGGGCCTACAAAAGCTCCTAAGAGTGCGCCGTAGAGCAAGCCTAACCAAACCAAAGCAATGTTCCGACCAATGAGCGCACCGAATGCTAGGATCGCAGCACCACAGGCACTGCCGCCAACTATTCCTAGAAGCAGGGACAGAAAGCTCCACCTACCTACTACCTTGCCTGCTTTGAGAGAGGAACCCTCCACTGCTAATTCACCTGCCATTCGAGGTTCTGAATACCCAGGGGACTGTGAAACTTAATTGTACGCGCCGAACATGGCCGATCAATCAATAAGCTTCTCGTTGAGCCATCGGGCGACGACGTTCAGGCCGGCCTGCACTAGGCCGTACGAGGCAGCATCGCTCCACCATTCCGGACTGCGATCATGATCGGCCAAGGAGGTTTCCAGTTCCAACTTTGCGGAAGCGAGTTTCATGGGGAGTGCAGGATCCATCGGCCGAGGCTCGGCAGCTTGTTTGAGCTGCTCCAGCATCTGCTGCGGTTGTTTCATATCGAGCATGGAGATGGGCGCGTGGCAGTAGGGACAGACGGAGTTGGATTCCAGGTTGATGGACGCCCCGCAGTTGGAGCAATTCACAGACTGAACGTTCTTGCGCAACTCCTTGATCTGCTCTGGCGACAGCGGATGGATGAAATTCTTTTCTTTCAAGAACTCGAAAAAGCCGATGAAGTGACCGTCTTCGTTCGCGCATCGCCAATAGGTGAACGGCATGTTGCGCTGCATGTTGTGCGCGAGGTGAAGCGTCGTGGCGCACCGCGGACATTGAAGCGTGTCCGGCAGAGACGGCTTGCCCGGTGACGTGTGTTCACCGATGAACTTCATGAGCTTGAGCGTGGAGCCGGCAGAGAGCTGCAGGCTGTCGAAATGATCGAACCAGAACGCCTGGCAAGCGGCGCACACGTCGATGGTGACCTGTCCGCGTAAGCGGGCGTCCAGGGTCATAGCGGTCATTTCCGTTCCGCAGCCGGGGCACTTCATAGACGAGCATTGTACCCCCACCCCCCCATCATTTTGCGAGGAGTGCGGAAGTGCTTGAGCCAAAAGGAGTTCTCAAAAACATAAGGACGGAGCAATTCGCAAGTGATTGATTCTAAAAGGCGCGAATTTGGTTGTTTTGGGCTGGCAAAGGCTGAAATGATCGCCCTTAAAAGAAAAGCGGGAGCAAGCTCCCGCACTCCAAATGCAGTTTTCTACAACGCTAATTGTAGCAGGAGATAGAGGAAAGTCAAGAGAAATTTGGGGGGTGAGCGGCGACTCGCGATCGGTGCGCGTTTTTGTCTTCGCTGGACATAGGGGCTTCGTTTTGACTTAGATTTAGGCGGTTGGTTCTATCCGGGAAGGGGGAATCGATGAATGCTGCCCTAAAGTTGATTGCTCGATTGGTTGTGGCGGTGGCCTTGTGTGCTAACGCAATTTTTGCCCAAGCGCAGACGCAAGCACCGTCGAAACCGGTGGAGGATTGCGTCGGATTGGCGGAGGCGAAGGCGAGACTGGAGTCGCAAGAAAAGCGGCTGAATGATTGGCCGAATCTGGCTCGCTACCGGGAGGCTAACGCAAACGTGACTACCCCCGCGAAGGACGAGCAGCGTGTCGTGTTCATGGGCGACTCGATCACGGACTTTTGGGTGCAACCGCGATTCGGCGCATTTTTTCCGGGGAAGCCGTACATCGGACGGGGAATCGGCGGCCAGACGACCCCGCAGATGCTGATTCGTTTTCGTTGGGACGTGATTGCGTTGCAGCCGAAGGTGGTGGTGATTCTGGCGGGCACGAACGATATTGCGGGAAATACCGGGCCGATGACGCTGGAGGAAATCGAAGGGAATCTGATGTCGATGGCAGAGCTGGCGCGCGCCAATGGAATTCGCGTGGTGCTCGCGTCGGTGATGCCCGTGAGCAACTACGGGCACGGCCGCGACGGCAATCCCGTGGATATGCGCATCAAGCGGCCGCCGGAGAAAATACTGGAACTGAACGCCTGGATAAAGAAGTACGCCGCGGAGAACGGACACGTGTACCTGGATTATTTTTCCGCGATGGTGGATGACCAGGGATTGCTGAAGAAAGATCTCAGCGAAGATGGGCTTCATCCCAACGCCGCAGGGTATGCGGTGATGGCACCGTTGGCGGAAAAAGCGATCCAACTTGCCTTGGCGGCAACACCACCAAAGCGGTGAACCGTCCGCGCACTCCGTATCGAGATGGTTTCTTGTAACGAAGCCGTAACTTGACCGCGACGAAGTGCTGCGTTAGGGTGTAATGAGTTTCTCCCTGAGTGGTTGACGAAGCGGCCACGCACGTACAGGAGGAATTCCATCGGCCACCCGGTTCCCGTAACAGG
>Ga0307475_10001891_pt1 | contig 12448 bp, 7 predicted proteins | sample atmos_gasesECM1C_FD_203317 | JGI IMG/M metagenome (GOLD analysis project Ga0307475, IMG submission 203317) | Hardwood forest soil microbial communities from Morgan-Monroe State Forest, Indiana, United States - atmos_gasesECM1C_515 | ecosystem: Environmental > Terrestrial > Soil > Temperate... | reverse complement strand
TCAAGTCGCGCGGGATGGCAGCGCAGTTGACACTTACAAATGGTTTTGAGGATCGCTGGGAACGCCTGTGGATCGCGCGGGCTACCAGTTCTTTGCCCGTCCCAGTTTCGCCGGTGATCAGCACACTGGCGTCCGTGGGAGCGACCTTGGACACCAGTGACAATACTCTTTGCAGCGCCGCAGAAGTTCCGACGATCTCCTCGAACATTGATGCCTGATCCACTTCTTCGCGCAGAGCAACGTTCTCTTGCTGGTGTCTTTCTTCAGACTGCTTTGGATCCACCATGATTACAGCCGCGCTTGCCATCACTTTCCCCCTAACCTAGTAAACTTGCACCCTTGCTACACCTTTGCTGATTGCACGCATTGTGGAGGCATTCGCATCTGTGGACAACCCCTGATCGGACCAGGAGAAGTACCCTTTTGAAGTAGAGGAGGACTAACTAGAAAGGGGTAGGAAGCTAACTCTTTCGATCACGAATGTCGATGCGTTTCCAGCCAAAAAGGCGAGCATCCACCGACCAGCCCCCAGGTCCAAGCAATGCCAGGGCGGCACCCAGGGTAGCTAGCATGATGCAACTCGCCGAATCGCCGGGATGCGAGAAGGCGTGCCACAGCGCGAAGGCCGCCGTAAGTGCTCCCGCGATGGGCGTCCATAAACCTACGAGCAGAAGTAACCCTATCCCGGTCATGACCACGTGCAATATGGCAGATTCGAGCGAAGACCCATTCTGGAGTGCTGTAACCCCATGAAAAACCAACACAATACCTGCTTCGGCCCTCATCAATAGAAGGCCGGCGCCGGGCAACCCTCGGGCGAATGTCGAATAAAGCCGTCTCAATTGAGGTTCAGGTTACAAGTTTCCCAACGAGGCCTGAAACCCCCAAAAGGTTCGCCTAAAATCCCTCTTTTGAGCGACTAGAACTCGATAATTCCCCGCCTCAAACCGATCATGGCGGCATGGGTACGGTCGTTGGCCCCCAATTTGGAGAGGATGCTCCGCACCTGGCCCTTGACGGTTTCCTCGCTGACCGAAAGTTGGGCAGCAATCTCTTTGTTGGCATTCCCTTGCGCAATCAAGCGCAGGACACGTATTTCCGCTGGGGTAAGGGCCTCATCGGTGGCATGCTCGGCAAGCAGGATGGAGGCCTCCGTGGAGAGTGCCTTTTTCCCGGCATGCACGGAACGGATTGTCTCCAGCAGTTCCTTGTGCAAAGTATTTTTTAGCAGGTAGGCCCGAGCTCCCGCTTTAAGCGCCCGCAGCACCTGCACGTCCCCGACATAAGTAGTCAGCACGATGATTCGTGCTTCAGGAAACTCTCCGCGTATCGCGATAATTGCATCGAGCCCGTTCATTTCCGGCATCTGCAAGTCCATCAGCGTGACGTCCGGATGATGCGTACGGAATTGCTGAATCGCTTCCCGCCCATTCGACGCTTCGGCGACTACACTCATGTCCGCTTGTCCACCCACCAGCGCAGCAACACCTTCGCGTAGCATCGGATGATCATCGACCGACAGAATCCGAATTGGGCCGGAATCGGCACTCATGACTTCATCTCCGTATCTTTCCCAGACAACTTCTCAGCCAACCACGAACGCCGCCGCACGCGCGATGTCTCATAAGCTCGCGACGCAGGAATCCTCAGCTCCACCTCTGTACCCGAATCGAGTTCACTCCACACTGCCAGCTTTCCGCCCATCAGCTTGGCGCGTTCGCGCATCCCGCGCAAACCAAAGTGTCCGGGGCGTCCGTCTTCATTCAGGTGCTTCGCGTCAATGCCCTTCCCGTCATCCCGGACCCGCAGCCGCAGCTGGCGTTCGTCATACCGGATTTCCACTTCGATCCGCTTGGCCCCCGCGTGCTTGAACGCATTGCGCAGCGCCTCGCCTGCAATCCGGTAGATTTCGTCCCGCAATATCGGATGCAGGTCTCGCGGCGTGCCTTCTACCTCCACATGAAACTCGGCAGCATTTGGATTCGATTCACTGCCCGCAAGTTCTGTTCCGAGAGTGGTTATTGCACAGGCCAGGTCGTTGGTCACCGTTGTCGATGACCGCAGCCCCTGCACGGCATCCCGCCCCTCCGTGATCGCTGCCGTCGCCTGATCGATCGTGCTCTCCAGAGTTTTCAGCGCTTCCTCGGGACGCTTCGGCAACAAATAAGCCGTCGCTTGAAATTTCAGCAACAATCCGTGAAAACTTTGCAGCAGCGTGTCATGCAGTTCCCGCGCGATGCGCGTTCGCTCGTTGACGCGCGCTTCCAAACCCGCGTTGAATCGCTGTTGGAGCTGATGAAGCCGGAATTGATACAGCGCCCAGAGCAATGCCAGAAACGCGGCCACGCACAACGAACGAAACCAAATCGTCTGGTAGTACGCTGGAGCGACAGAGAAATCCAGGAAGGTGCCGGCCTCGTTCCACACCCCGCTATTATTGCAAGCCATCACGCGGAACCGGTACTCGCGCGGGGAAAGATTCGTATAGAACGCTTGCCGCCGATTGCCGGCGTCCTGCCAATCGCGATCCCAGCCTTCCAGCTTGTAGCGGAAGTGCACCTTTTCCGGCACCACCAGGCTCAGCGCCGTGTAATCAATCGTCAGATCGCGTACCAGCGGCGGCAGCTTCGGGGGCGAGGAGGATGCATCGCCGGACCAATTCTGCCAGTAGGTCTTGCGGTCCGCGACAATTTGCTCGATGTGCACCGGCGGTGGAAGTTTGTTGAAGGGCAGGTGCCGCGGATCGACGAAGCTGACGCCATCCACATTTGCGAACCACAGTTTTCCATCCGAGGATTTGCCGACGCGCGGGGTGTAGCCCCCAGCATAGGCACGGAGTCTTACTCCATCGGAACTATCGAAAACCGTGGCTTGGATCGTCCGCTTTGTATCCTTGTCTTTGTCTACCGCAGCAGCCCAAGCGTCCAACTCGGAGCGCACAATGCGCACCAGACCGCACGGCATGTACAGCCAGAACGAATGGTCGTCGTCTTCCATCACCCAATTGACCCCATCGCAGGGCAATCCATTCTTGCTGGTAAGCGTGGCAACATGGCCCTTTTTCAACCGCCTGAGCCCACCCTCAGTGACGGCCCAGAGCGTCCCGTCACGATCGAGTCGAAGGTCATTGACAATCCCCTCGCCGAGCCCGTCGACGGCTGAGTACGACGCTCGGACTTGGCCGTCCTTGAAATAGGCGATGCCACCCTGAAAAAATCCAATCCATAGGCCGCCTTGCAAAGAATCAGCGGCTAAGGCAGCAGCAGGGTCCTTATGTCCTAACTTGGCCCAAGGAATCTGTTGGACCACACTCCCCCGCAGCAATTGAAAGAGACCGGCATTCTGGTTGGCAATCCACAGATTCCCCGCGGTGTCCTCGGCAATGGAATGCACTGCTGCTCCGCCGGGAACACCGCTTACGGCAACAAACCGGTCATTTTCCAGGTAGCCCACCCCGCCAACCGTCGAGACCCAAATCCGCCCGCGACCATCCTGAAAAAGAGAATTCGGGGCCTGTCCGTTGAGTTTCCCATCTCGTTTGCCGAAAATCGCAATTTGGCCGTGATTCCAGCGGTCCAATCCTCCAATAGTGCTGAGCCAAACGCTTCCATCCCGGGCCGCAAGAACGGACCCGACAATGGCATCCGACAAACCCTGCTTCATGTTAGACGTCGCGACGGCAAAGTCGCGAAAGCGGTCGAGACCGCCCGTAGTTGGTGCCCAAATACTGCCTTCCCGATCCTCAAAGAGGGCAAAAACGTCTTCGCCTGAAAACCCGTCAGACGGCGCAAACACATCTGTCCTTCCCTGGTGTACATGCACGAGGCCTTGACCATAAGTCCCGATCCACAGACCGCCATCGCGATCGCGGAGCAGCCTATAGGCCTTAAACTGCCGCACAGGACCTGGGAGTGGATACGCCTCGGTTTTTCCGTCAACGAACCGATGGATTCCGCCCTTCCATCCGACCAGGAGCGTGCCGTCAGCGTCTTCAGCCAGCGCCTGGATGCCGTCCGGCGCGCCTGGCAGCGGATAGAATTTCGGAGGACCAGGTTCCCATCGCCACAGCCCGTTCAGCACTCCCACCCAGAGATTGCCCTTGCTATCCTCATACAAACCGAACACTCCGTGCCCAAGACTGCCGTCCTCTCCGTAGCACTGGACGCTGCCATTGTGAATCGCGCAGAGCTTCCCACCGGGAATCCCGTATTCGCCGACCCATACCGTGCCTTCGTGATCCTCAAGTAGCCTGAAAATATAGTGTCCGGCAAGCTCCGGGTACGGCGTGAGCTTGCCGTCCTTCCAGCTCGCCAGCCCTTTCGATGTGCCAATCCAAACCGTTCCGTCGCGCGTAGCGAGCAGGCTCCAAATGCTGCTGGAAGGGAGATGCTGATCCGCTGGCGGCTCCCAGGGAACATTCTTGACACCATCGAAGCGCACCAACCCGAACTCCGTGCCTAGCCAGAGATAACCGTCGGGCGTTTGCGCCATCGCCAAAATCTGGCCTTTGGGAAAGCCGTCGCGGATCTTCCACGCCGTGTGCGCGTACTGGCTCACATCCAGCGCCGGATCCAACGCGAATGCACGCGGGCACCACGCCAGCAGGCAAGCCAAAACAATGCCTGGCCCGAGACCAAATCGTCCTCGTCGGCGGGTGTTTTCCACGGCTCAAAATCTTACTCTCATTTATCTCAGCAGAGGGGCCTCACCTGCATCCCTCTTTTGAGGTGTTGGGAGGCGACCCCTTTGAGTGTCACCGAGCGACCCCTTTGGGTGTTGACCCTTTGGCAAGCCGAGAGTACGCTCACGGCTTCCGCATTTCCTTGGGGTGAGATTATGCGTGTTCCCGCCCTCGCCGCGTGCCTGTTACTCGTTTTCTCCACGCCTGGTCTGCGCGCCCAATCCACCAACGCCGGGCTCTCCGGCCGCGTCACCGATCCCTCCAAAGCCCTCATCGGCGACGCCAAAATCGCCGCCATCAACACCGCAACAAATTTCCGCTACGACACCACCACCAACTCCTCCGGCGAATACTACCTGACGAATCTTCCTCCCGGCCTCTATCGCCTCGAAATCGAAAAACTCGGCTTCAAGAAGATCATCAAGCCCGATATGATCCTTCATGTCCAGGACACTCTCGCCATCGACTTCGAGTTGACCCTAGGCGATGTGTCGGAGACCCTCACGGTCGAAGTCGGCCTTCTTCCCGTGGAGACGGCATCGGGTTCCGTCAGCACCGTGATTGACCGCACTTTTGTAGAGAACCTTCCTCTGAATGGCCGGAGTTTCCAGACATTGATATTCCTCACGCCGGGTGTGGTCGTGACCGCCACTGCTTTTGATGACCAGGGACAATTCAGCGTGAACGGCCAACGCGCGGATGCCAACTATTTCACCGTTGATGGCGTGAGCGCTAATTTCGGTGTCGCTGGCTACTTTCCGCTGGTGCAGTCTGGCGGTGGAGCGTTACCCGCCTTCAGCGTCTCGGGCGGGACCAACAGTCTGGTCTCCATAGACGCTATGCAGGAATTTCGCATCCAGACTTCTTCCTTCGCTCCAGAATTCGGGCGCACCCCGGGCGGACAGATTTCCGTCGTCACACGCTCCGGTACCAACGCCTTTCACGGCACGCTTTTTGAATATTTCCGCAACGATGTTCTGGATGCCCGCGATTGGTTTACCAACTTCAACCATCTGCCCAAACCCGCTGAGCGTCAAAATGACTTCGGCGGCGTCTTCGGTGGCCCGCTTATCAAAGACCGTACTTTCTTTTTCTTTTCTTACGAGGGATTGCGTCTCCGCCAGCCCTCCACGCAGGAAACCGATGTCCCCGACAACACTTCCCGCCAGCAAGCCCCTGCTTCCATGCAACCGTTTCTCAACGGCTATCCGCTTCCCAACGGCCCCGCGGCTGGTCCCGGCCTGGCGCAATTCAACGCCAGCTTTTCCAATCCTTCGAGCCTGGATTCCTACAGTATCCGCCTGGACCAGGTGATCAATTCCAAGCTCACACTGTTCGGGCGCTACAACTATTCGCCTTCCTACCTGAATCAGCGCGCCCCTCTTCTTGGCACCAATTCTTTCATCCTCAGCTTGAAGGAAGCGGTTTATTCTTCGGTGCAAACACTCACCACCGGCCTCACCGAGCGCATCACGCCTGGAATCAGTAACGAGGTGCGCGCGAACTACAGCAACGATCGCCTCGGCTCGACCTATTCCATCGATAATTTCGGCGGCGCCGTTCCGCTTCCCGATTCACTTCTTTTTCCCACAGGCGTCTCGTCCAAGAACGGCGCTTTCACGCTGTACATTCCCGGTGCAGGCGAATATGCCATCGGAAAACAGGCGACCGACGAGCAGCGCCACGTCAATCTTGTGGACAATCTCTCCTGGACCAAAGGCTTCCATCAAATGAAGTTTGGCGTGGACTACCGCTGGCTTGCTCCCTTCAGCAGTCCCTTTGGTTACCGTCAATTCATCCAGTTCACCGGCATGTCCGCTAACCCCGGCGGCGCCCTTTCCGGGTCGGCACCGGGAGCCACCTCAACAACCGCTCAGGTAGCCGCTTCTTTTGGTTACCAAAGTGACGCCCTGTTCACGCAGAACTTCTCTTTCTATGGCCAGGACATCTGGAAAATCTCTTCTCGTATCACTTTGACGTACGGCCTTCGTTGGGACATTAATCCGCCACTCAAGGGCAAGAACCTGGCCAACCAGCCGTTCACTGTCACCGGCCTTGACAATCCGGCGACATTAGCACTGGCCCCTCGCGGCACTCCCATGTATCAGACCACCTATGGCAACGTCGCTCCTCGCGTCGGCCTCGCTTATCAACTCCGGCAGACTCCTGGTTGGGGCTCCGTACTTCGCGCCGGGGTCGGCACTTTCTACGATCTCGGTTACGGCTCGCTCGGAGGGGCTTCCAGTTATTTCCCCTACAGCGCTGAAAAAATCACCTTTGCCGCGCCATTTCCGCTGAGCACGCAGAACGCAACTCCTCCTCCGTTCAGCACTAGTCTACCGGCCTCCGGCGGACTTCTTGTCGCCGATCCCAACCTGAAGCTGCCCCGAACCTACGAGTGGAATTTTGCGCTGGAGCAGTCTCTCGGAAACAGCCAAAGCGTTTCCTTAACATACATAGGGGCGCTTGGCCACGACTTGCTTCGCGCAACCGTCCTCTTCGGCGTGAATCCGAATTTTCCATATATCAATCTAACCGACAACTCCGCGCGCTCTTATTACCATGCTCTTCAGCTGAAGTTCCAGCGCCGTTTGTCGCACGGGTTGCAGGCGCTCGCGTCGTACTCCTTTTCTCACTCGATTGACAACGCTTCCACCGACGCTTTTGCCACGTACCTCAACACGCCGGGCGGCGGCTCCTATCAGTCCGTGGACCGCGGCGATTCCGACTTCGACATTCGCCATGCTTTCACCGCCGGTGTAACCTACGACCTCCCAACTCCCGGCTCGCAGAAATTTCTTCATACTGCCTTTGGTGGCTGGTCCCTCGACAGTTTTATCCTGGCCCGCTCTGCCTCTCCCGATGATCTTGTTGGCGCCTTCTTCGTTGCCGGCGGCACTGAGCTTTATCCGCGGCCCGACGTCAATTCCGGAGTGCCGCTCGTTCTTTATGGCTCGCAGTATCCTGGCGGCAAAATCTTCAACAAGGCCGCTTTCAGTCTTCAACCCTCGAAGGACCACCGACAGGGCGATTTTGGCCGCAACGTGCTGCGCGGTTTCGATGCCGTGCAGACCGATCTCGGCTTGCAGCGCCAATTTCAATTGACCGAAAAAGTGGGCCTTCGTTTCCGCTCAGAGTTCTTCAACCTCTTCAACCACCCCAACTTCGGCAACCCCAACAACAGCCTGACCAGCCCTCTCTTCGGCCAGTCGACCCAAACGCTGGCCAACAGCCTCGGCTCCGGCGGCGCCAATGGCGGCTTCAACCCCCTCTACCAAATCGGCGGCCCCCGCTCCATCCAGCTCGCGCTCAAGCTCCAATTCTGACCATCGTCCTCGCTATCTCACAGGATCTACACGACTTATAATAATTCTTGACATACGGTACCAACATGTTATAATAGGTCCATTAGATCGGCGCGATTCTTCCGTGCTTGGCGAACTATGTTCCTCCACAACGCGGTCTTACTAATTCCTTCAAAAAGCCCATCCCTGGCCCAGCTACCTTCTTGCAAATACTTCGCTCCCATAACTGCTTTGTTTTCTGCTGGTTTGCAACTCTTCAAAAGAGTGCACATCTCATTGATTCCAAAGACTTTAGCTTTCCTTTGTTTTCATACACTTGCGCACTCTTTTGCACTTACGAAAAACTCAACTCTTTTATTTTCATGCGATTCCGCACTCTTTGCACAAAACACCCGGGGTGGGGGGCCTTGTTCCTGGAGCCGTTTCAATTTGGGAAAACTTTGCGGAATAGGCGAATCATCTCCGCGAATGCCAGGTCCGTCGCCTCGGGATCGAACCGCGGCCCTTCATCCCGCGTGAAGGCGTGCTCGGCTGGATACAGCAACGTGTTATACCCGACGCCTGACTTCTTCAGCGCCCGGTCAATCGTCTCCCGTCCCGCGTCGGGAACGTGTGGGTCCTTGGTCCCGAAGATCATCAGAAGTTCACCGCGGATTTCTTTCGCGCGAGCCAACGATCCGGCATCGGCGTCCTGACCGAGCTTGCCATCATGGATGCCCGTGCCGTAGTAGCAGGCCGTTGCGCGGACATCGGGCTGGAACGCCGCTCGAAACGCGAGGTGACCGCCGATGCAGAAACCCACGACACCGATCTTGCCCGCCGCGACCTTCGGATGTTTGGAAAGCCAGTCCAGGCCAGCGCGGCAATCGGCATCGAAATGCGCAACCGGAGTCTTTGCAGCGTCTTGCTGGCCGCGGATCCGTCCGGCGTCATCGAAGGGGATCACCGTTCCCGGCGGTTCGATGCGCCGATAAATTTCCGGCGCAGCAGCAACAAATCCGTACCCGGCGAGCCGCACGCAAGTGCGCAACAGTGGCGGAGTGAGCTGAAAAATATCCGAATAGCACCAAATGCCTGGATACCGACCTTCGGCCCTGGGCGCAGCGACAAAGGTTCGCATCGGCGAACCCGGCAGCGCAATGTCCGCGTATTCGGTGGTGACTACCATTTGTTTGTGCGCGAAAATTCTGGCCGAGACGCGCCAGCCAGTCAACTCCTGAATTCACGCGACGGCGGGTTGTTGATGGAATCCTTCCGCATCCCAGCTGAGCAGTTCTGCAAAGTTGTCAAACTCTTCGCTCAGCAGCCATTGTTCAGCTGCTTTCGCTTCCTTCTTATTTTCCAGGACATCAGAAATGGCCTGATTGACCACCGCCAAAAACAAGCGCCTGGCTGCTTGCGGATGGAACTCCTCAGATTCAAGTGTCATGTGTGCTCCTCCCCTTTCCATTCTTAGAATCCCCACCTGCATCGCCATGTGGGAAGCACGCGTAAGCCCAAAAAAGCCGGACGGTAAATAGTTGAAAGCAAACGAGACTATCTTTGACGCGTCTCTTTTTTCTGGTAATCCCTAACTACTTTTTGACACTCGTGCCAATCCGCCGCCAGTGAGTCCCAGTTGAACGAACGTCAAGTTATCCCGAATCTTCGCGGCTCGAGACGGGGCCGCACCTCTCGTATTCCGGTCTGCATCGAAAGCTTGATGCGTGTTCTACTGCTCAATCTCGGCGTTGATTCCCTGCAGGCTGCCAACAGTTCGTTGGCTAGGCAGGGGTACGACGTTGCTACAAATCGCGGCTTGGCAATCGATCAGGTGCTGGCACTTTCGCCCGAGGTGTTGGTCACGGAAGTAACGCCTTCGGACCTTAGCTGCTTTGGATTGATCGCCCAGCTCAAGGCCCGCCCGGAGACGGAGTCGTCACTCAAGATCGTGATGGTCGTTCAAGGCGGCGCCGTGGAGCGCGCTCGCGCCTTGGACCTCGGCGCCGATGACGTGATCTCGTTTCCCTTCGAAGCTGTGGAATTTGCCGCCAGGATCCGAGCGCAATTCCGGGAACGCAAGCCGCAAGAAGAGCTCAAGACCATGCTCAAATACGCCGTGCAACGAGAGCATTTCGCGGATATCGTCCTGCAATTGCTCAGCGGCCCTCTCGGCAAACGCCGCTTCTGGCTGATCCCTGCTATTTTCGTGCTCAGCGCGGCCGCTGTGCTCGCGGCGATCGATCTGGGCATTTCCAGCCGTGGCACGCGCAAGGAAACTCGTCAATTGCGCGCGGAAATCGCGCGTCTGAGCAGCGGTCTGGGCCAGCAGGGCGAGCTCGTGCATCGCGCGGAGTTCACGCGCGGGCCGCTTGAGGTGCAGTCGCCATCTGCATCTGCCACACGTGATTCTCTGAAAGCGCAGTCTGAGGATCTCCGTAAGAAAGTAGCTTCGGCGGGCGGCGCGGACGCTGATCCCCTGAAGCGCCAACTCGCAGACACGCAGCATCGCCTGAAACTGCTCGAAAGCGAAGGCAAGATTGCTGAAACCGTCGTCCACGATTTCGGCCCCAGCGTCTGCTTGCTCCACGTTGTCGTCGAATTCCTCGACAAGCAATCCGGCCGTCCGATTCAGGTCGCCGTCGATGCTGGAGGCAAGCCGCTGGTCGACGACAAAGGCATGGTGCAGCTCGGCGTGGGCGGACCGGGCCCTCATCTTCAGATTGATGTCTTCGGTACCGGCTTTGTCGTGAAGCGCGACGGAAAAATCATCACCAATCACCACGTCGTCGAACCTTGGTGGAAAGACCAGGATTTGCAGCAACTCCTCGATCATGGCGCCAGCGCTTACGTTTTGTCCTACGAGGCTTACTTCCCGGGAAAAGCGCAGGGTTTGCACGCCAAACTGGATCGCATTTCCCCGAAGGCGGACGTCGCCACTCTTCAGCTCGAATCTCCGCTCCCACCCAACTCCGCAGTGCTCGAACTCGACGATCGCAAAGAATCCACGGTGACGGGAGAGCCCGTCGTGCTGATTGGGTATCCAACCGGAATTGAAGGCATTCTCGCCAGGGCAGGCGCGGAAGTGACGCAGAAAATCGCGGGGGGCGCGGAAGACGTAAATGCCATCATGTCGCAGATGGCTTCCCAACGCCTCATCCGGCCAACCACGACGCAGGGCCATATCGGCGACGTGCTTGAGGACAAGATTGTCTACGATGCCGCCACGACCTCCGGCGGCTCGGGGGGACCGCTCTTCAACCGCGAGGGAAAAGTGATTGGCATAAATTTTGCGGTGCTCAGGGATTTTGGCGGCTCCAACCTTGCCGTTCCCGTCAAATACGCGAAGGACCTACTGAAGTAGAGACGCCCAGACCGCGATGGAAACGCCGCGCAGACTGTCTGTGGTCAGACTGCTACAGCCCGAAGGACCGCCAGCGCGGAAACGGCGATACCGATCACACTGTTGGCTCAGAGTAATACGACGACAACCATTTCCAACCGACTGACAGTGTCCAAGGGATTCGACAGGCAACTCTGCCAGCTGGAGGTTGAATCCTCCCTGAGTAACTCCGTATCTTCCTTACTGCCAACATCTTGCATGAATACTCGGTTCCCTTAGCGAAACGGTACAACGCGTGCTTTTGACCAGCGTGGAAGTTGGGCGATTCGTCATGAAACCAATCACGCAGGAAAACAGCAGGCTTGGATTTGTCGGGGTCGGCTATATGGGCCGGCCGATCGCGCGGAGGTTGCTTGAATCCGGCTTCAAGCTGACAGCGTACGACCGGGACCACAGCAAGACAGAAGAACTAATTCAGTACGGCGGCAACTTCGCGCAGAGCGTTTCGGAACTTTCCTCCAGTTGCAACGTCGTGCTGTCGTGCCTACCAAGCGATGAAGCTGTCTTGAAGATTTATACAAGCCCTGACGGCGTGTTCGCCAACGCACATCGAGGCTTGAAGGTCGTCGACCTGAGCACGGTGTATCCCGAAACCTCGCGGCAACTGTCAAGGCAAGGTTCAGAGCACGGAGTTGAAGTTCTCGACGTGACTATATCAGGGAGCACTCCCGCCGCCGAAAATGGATTGCTGACCCTGTTCGGAGGCGGAACCAAGGAAGGCTTCGACGCGGCCCAGTCGATCTTTCGCGTTATCGCTCACAAATATTTTTATGTCGGGCCGAGCGGTTCCGGAGCCACGATGAAGCTGGTGGTGAATACTTTACTGGGAATCGGAATGCAAGCGATTGCCGAAGCCGTCGCACTCGGCGAGAAGGCAGGCCTCGATCGCAATCGCCTGCTGGACGTACTGTCACAGACCGCGGTGGTGGCTCCAGCGCACGTGGGCAAACTGCAAAAAGCGATGAAGAGCGACTACAGCCCGCAATTTCCGATTCGGCTGATGAACAAGGATTTCGGGTTGATTCTCAATCTCGCGGCTGCCGTTGGCGCGCGAATGCCCGCCGCGGATGCCGCTTTTGA
>Ga0307475_10001890_pt1 | contig 12449 bp, 7 predicted proteins | sample atmos_gasesECM1C_FD_203317 | JGI IMG/M metagenome (GOLD analysis project Ga0307475, IMG submission 203317) | Hardwood forest soil microbial communities from Morgan-Monroe State Forest, Indiana, United States - atmos_gasesECM1C_515 | ecosystem: Environmental > Terrestrial > Soil > Temperate... | reverse complement strand
GGGTGTCCGGGCCACAGTCGTGTTGCTGCTGGAAAGAGTGACTTGCGCGCCGCCGGTTGGAGCGGCGCCGCTTAAGGTCACCGTGCCCGTTGAAGAATTCCCGCCAACCACGCTCGTTGGATTCAACGTCAACGAAGTGAGCGTGGGAGATGGAGGAGCCGCGGGCGTGACTGTGAGAGAAGCGGACCGGCTGGCACCCGCGTAAGCCGCAGCGATCGTGACCGCGGTCGATGCGGAGACCGCACTGGTGGCGACCGTGAACGTCGCGCTGGTAGTCCCCGCTGCCACAGTCACGCTGGCAGGCACCCGGCCTACCGTTGTGTTGCTGCTGGAAAGCGCGACTAGTGCGCCGCCAGCCGGGGCAGGGCCGCTCAGCGTCACGGTGCCAGTCGACGAATTCCCGCCCATCACGCTTGTGGGGTTCAGCGCCAGCGTAGAGAGTGAAATTGCAGCTGTACTACTCGGCGCGAGTTCAAATTCCAGAATCGCGGGATTCGGATCGTTCAGTGAAATGCCCACAAACTTGGAGGCGGAGATCATATAAACCAGTGCGTTGCCCCCAGTGCCAGAACTGACGGTCATAGTTCCCCTGCCATTGGTTGGCGAGGGAGAGATCGAATATGTGGCTTTGAACGCTTCACCCGAAACCGGACCGCTGGGCGCGCCTAGATCTTCCGTGCCGGTCATATTGCCCGTGGGGGTAGCCCCATCGGCCGCGAACACGTTGGAGAATACCGCCACCGCGAAATCCGCTGGGTTGGTGGCGAAGCCTGCATACGGACCCTTCAGAGTGCCATTGGTAAAAGACTCCGTCGCCTGGGGTTCGCCGGGCCCGAACAGAACATTCGCATCGGAAACAAATAGGAACACCTGATTTGCTTTCACCAGGTAGGCAACCAGCCGGTAACCTCCGATGGCGATTGCTGCACGGCCATTGGCAGCAATGGTATAGGTCCCTGCCGCATCGGTGACGGAATTCGGCGCCCGGCAATAATTTTCATCATAGGTCAGGGAAAGCGCGCCGGCGCCATTGGCTGTCAGCAAACCCACAACCGCTTTGGGCACTTCGGATCCACTGCCGCACGCGGAAAGTCCCGTGAGGGATATCACCATGTTGCCGTTCAGCGAAGAGTTGGTGAATCCTCCGGCCGGTGATTGCTGCTGAACCGCGGCCCCATTTAGCAACGGGGTCGCCGTCGTCACCGTGTCGTTCTCCATCGCAAAGAATTTTCCGGCGTTCACGACGTACACCACAAAATTCAAATTCCCGGGCGCTCCTCCGAAGGTGAACGCAAAGCGCATCGTCCCGCGCCCCGTGGCAGCGTTAGACACGGCGTAATTCGCCGCGCTGAAGGTCATGGGGTAGTCGGTGCCGTACGCATTGACGTCCCCGGCCGCATTGCTCAAAGTGCCGGTGCCGTTCGAAGTGAACCGCCCTTCGATTGCGGCGCGGTTGTGTGCGTTGTCAAATCCGGCAGCGCCAAACGCATAGTCGCCGGCGATTCTGGCTGTGCTGTACGCACTGGTGTCGGCTTTTTCAATGGTCCCCGAGCCGATCGTTCCCGCCCCTCCCGAGGCGTCAATCTCAATGAAGTGGGCATTGCCATTGGCCAGCATCGCGAAGGCGAACTTCAGCGAGCCCCCCGGGCCTGTAAAAGTGATCACGCCCCGATGGTCCGCGCCGATCGAGTAGGTTCCTGTGAACGCTTGCGCTACGAAGTTCGTGCCGACTCCGACGCCGTTGGTGTCCAGTTCGCCATTCGTAATATTTCCCGCGCCGTCCGCGGTGAATCTGCCCACCGCCGCAAAAACCGACGCGACGTTTGCATTCCCGTGTATCCCGCTGAAGCTGAATGCGTAGTTGCCGTTCAATTCGGCGTCGTTCACTCCGCTACTACTCTGCCCTTGGACTGCCGAACCAAGAATCAACATGAAACACAGCATCAGCAAAATATTCAGTTTGCGCATATTTTCTCCGCTTGCCGGATGGACGGCAGAAATTTCCTAGTCATTGTGAACATGCGGCGGACGAATACGGCACACGGGAGGGAGGAGTGCCTTTCTTTGAATCGGCTCTAAGCCCGGGATCGAGGGCAGCCTGTATTTCACCTTTGCAGCGCAACACAACCCCAAGCACGGAACACGGACTTGCAATTTTCAAGTCCCGGCCAACGCGCCCGGAAGCTGGAAGTGCAATCTTTGCTGCACTGGTCAACTTTCGAGGCAACGTACCGCCGCATTGGTTATGCCTTCGCGGCGCCTGATGAGCAATCGGGTGGATGCTGCAATGCTTGCTCGGGGAATTCCTGTAAGGCGGGCAGCGGGCGAAATGCTGGGTTGTCAGTGCGGCTCGTTATTCTTTGCTCAGATAGTCGGCCATCAGCCTGGCGCAGCCTACGATAAAGTCCTGGTCCGATTTGCCGAACGTGTCGGCGAAATAGCTTTCGATGTCGAGTTCTCCCGCAAGTTTTTTCTTCACATAGATGGGAACGACGATTTCGGATTTCACCAGGTGCGAACCCGCAAGATACCGAGGATCCTTGGAGACGTCTTGCACCACCACTACCTGGCCGCTGCTGGCTGCCGCTCCGCATAGCCCCTTGTTGAGGGGGATGCGCGCGTTCGGCGTAAAGCTGCCGGCGTATGGACCAACGATCAGATAGCCCGCGTCGGCCGGATCGATCATATAAAAGCCCACCCAGTTGTAGCGGGCCATGTTTTCGTGGAGCCGCTTGACGATTTGCTCCATGAGGGCTTTCGCCGTGGGAGCGCTCGCGGCATAGCGTTGCAGTTCCTGCAAAAGTTCTTTCGGCGTCAGCGCCAAAGCATCGGCCTCGCGGTGGATTAATTCAGTGCGGACTTCAGGCGCTTGGCGGTTTTTTCCAATTGTTTTTTCAGCGCATCGACCTGCTTGGAAATGTCCTTTAATTCTTCTTTCGCCACCTTGCTGGCTGCAGAGACCTTGCGCGCCTGGATGTGTGCTTGCTTGTTGGCTTTGCCTAACGCGGCTCCAACTTTTTTGCCTACGGCGGTGAATGCGTTTTTCTTGGCCATGTCTGCCCTCCTGACAGAAGTTTCATCGTATACCTATTCAGGCAGTTTATGCGCGCGAAATTCGGGCAACGCGGAGTGATCGGCAATTGACAGCCTCGAGGAGTGGCGAATAGAGTCGATAGACTCCATTTGGAAGCGCAGACTCGGGGGAAATTGCAAATGCAAAAGCATGTAGCGGCTTGCTTGGGAATTACCGCGTTGGCATTGGGTTCGTTGCGCGCGCAGGAGAAGGCCGCACAAACGGCCGCCACACCTGCGACGGAGCAGAAGAAAATTCTCAGCCCGGAAAACTTTCTGGAATTGCGCACCCTGCAGGATCCGCAATTTTCGCCGGACGGCCAGCGCGTGGCGTTTGTAGTTGGCGAGCCGCTGAAGGGGGAAAAGCGCATCCGCCACATCTGGGTCTACGACGAAAAGAGTGGCGCCGTGCGGCAGTTTACTTACTCCGAAAAATCGGAAACCTGGCCAAGGTGGTCTCCCGACGGGAAGAAACTTGCGTTTCTCTCGAACCGCGGCGGCGATGAACAGCAAATCTACATTTTGAACATGACGGGCGGCGTGGCTGCGGCAGTCACCAAGGGTAAAGCAAGCGTCAGCGCCTTCGCATGGTCGCCCGACGGGCAATCCATCGCCTACATCACGCCCGACCCCAAATCCGAAGCGGAAGAAAAAAAAATCAAGGATAAAGATGATGCGCGCGTGGTGGATAAGGACGACAAGCTACCCCGCCTGCGCATCCTGGATTTGGCGAAAAAAGAGGAACACGCCGTCACGCCCGCAACCTGGAAGATTGAAGAGTTGAAGTGGATGCCCGACGGCCAGAGCATCGTCGTGCGGGGCACAAACAAGCCCGCATCCGATCAATTTACCGAGGGTCTTTATTCCATCTGGCTGCGTGGTGGCATGGACGAGCTTCGCGCGCCGCACGGCCCCATCAACGATTTGCGAATTTCGCCGGACGGCAAACTGGTTGGGTTTGCGGCCGCGCGCGACGACGGTCCCAGCCCCCACGACCTATGGCTCATCGGGGCCGAAGGCGGCGTGGCGCGCAATCTCACCGGCGCAAGCCTGGACCGCCCAGTCCACGGCTATCGTTGGGCGAAAGATGGCTCGCTGACTCTTCTGTATGCCGAGGGCTTTCACAATAAACTTGCAGTCTATTCCCGCACGGGAGAGAAGAAGGAATTGCCCGAAATGCCCGGGAATCCAGGCGAATTTGACGTTTCGCCCGCGGGTGCTATCGCTTTCGTTGGAGAAACCGGCGTCACGCCTCAGGAGCTCTGGTTGCGCGATGGCGAGGGCCCAGCGCGGCAGATCACGCACCTGAATGAAACTTTAAAGCCGTACGGATTGATTGCCCCGGAATATTACAAATACAAATCCTTCGACGGCGTGGAAATCGAAGCGGGGCTGCTTAAACCCGCGGGCTATGACGGCAAGTCGAAACTGCCGACCATTGTTCTTGTGCATGGCGGGCCCACGGGAAATTGGCGCGACTCTGTCGATAGCTGGGGCCAGTTATTGGTGGCCCGCGGCTACGCGGTGCTGTACCCCAATGTGCGCGGCTCGATCGGCTACGGCGAAAAATTTTTAGAGATGAACCGCGCCGACTGGGGTGGCGGCGATTTCAAGGACGTCATTTGGGGAGTCGAAGATTTGATTACCAAAGGCATTGCTGATTCCTCGCGACTCGGCATCGGTGGTTGGTCGTACGGGGGATACATGGCAGAGTGGGCCGTCACTCAGGAAGTCCCTCATCCTTTCAAGGCAGCCGTCTCTGGCGCCGGCATGGCAAACCTGATCTCTGAATTTGGGACGGAAAACGGATCGGCGGAGGATGAGTGGTTTTTCGGAACTCCCTATGAGCATCCAGAGCGATTCCTAAACAGCTCGCCGTTGATCTACGTGAAAAACGCAAAGACCCCTACGCTCATCCTGCAAGGCGAAGCCGATCCAATCGACCCGCTCGGCCAGAGCCAAGAGCTTTACCGCGGCCTGAAGCGCTACAACGTGCCGACGGATTTCGTGGTCTATCCGCGCGAGCCGCACGGCTTGCAGGAAGCCAAACATCGCGTGGACATGCAGACGCGCATGGTCGCGTGGTTTGATAAATATTTGAAGGCGGCGAAGTGAGGGTAGTGTCCTTTCTTGGTTCCTGCTATCTGATCGCTGGTCACTGTTATCCGCGGAGGATAGCAGCGATCGGATAACAGCGATCAAGAACCAACAACGCTCAGAGGTGCATCCCTGCCCAACGCCAAACTGAACGCCGTCTACTCCACTCCAAAGATGCGGCGGCGCTACGAAGTCTGGTTCGTGCGCTGCGGGTTGGCGGACGGCAGCGGCGCGTGGTGGTTCCGGTATTTGCTTGTGAACAACATCAAGATTCCACCGGAAATGTCGGCGCGCCGGCATTTTCAGGTCTGGGCGACCTGGTTTCCCCGCGGCGGCGCACCCCAATCTTTCATTGTCGAGATGCCCCTCGAGGAACTGGACTTGAGTGCAAGAGGACATGTTCCCTTCCGTTGTCGCGTGGGCGAAAGCGGCATCGAAGAAGGCCACTGTTGGGGAAATCTTCGCCCCGACGGCCATCAGATTTCCTGGAACTTGCGCATCCACTCCCACTTTGGCGCCACGCTGAGCGACAAAGGCTGGATCGGCTTTTCCCGTTCACCGCATTCGGACGCCACTTTTTCCGGTGAGATTATTTTCGATGGCAGGAAATTCAGCGGCGAGCCGCTTGGCTTCGGTGTTCAGGGCCACAACTGTGGATACCGCCACCGAAGTTGCTGGCGCTGGATGCACGCGTATTTCCCGCAGCCCGATGGCGGCAGTACGCTGGAAGCGCTGGTCTACGATCTACCGCTCGGCCTGGTCTTCCGAAACGCAATCTTGTGGCACCACGGGAAGTCGACCATTGTCCGAAAAATTAGGGAATTGGAGATCGTCCGCTCGAGCACGCAGTTACGTTGGAATTTTTTCGGTCAGTTGGACGATGGCTCACCAATCGAAGCAATCATCGAAGGTACTGCTCCCGGAGTTCACGAGTTGCCCTACACCCGGACTGACGGCTCGGGGATATTTCCCGTGTCCAATGCGAGCCTCGCCCGCGCGAGAGTAAAGTTGTGGCAAAGCGAAACCTTGGAAACGCAAACAGGAGCAGTACTCGAAATGGGAGGAGCCTAACGTGGCGGAGAGAGCGAAGTGGGATGCGGGACTCTATGACGAGAAGCATTCCTTTGTCTGGAAACTCGCCGCAGGTGTCCTGGAATTGCTCGATGCGAAGCCTGGTGAGCGCATCTTGGATTTGGGCTGCGGCACGGGCCACCTGACCGCCAAAATTGCGGAAACCGGCGCGAACGTGGTCGGCGTTGATCGTTCGCCGGAGATGATTCACCAAGCCAAGGAAAAATATCCGTCACTGCGGTTCGAAGTGATGGATGCGCGGGAAATCGCGCTGGATGGAAACTTTGACGCCGTCTTTTCGAACGCGACGCTGCACTGGATCAAGGAACCCGAGCGGGTAATTGCCGGCATCAAGAAATCGCTGCGCCCCGGAGGACGTTTCGTCGCTGAATTCGGCGGTAAAGGCAATACCGGCAAACTTCTCAAGGCCGTTCAGGACATCTGGCTGAATTTGGGACTCTCCGGTCCTGTCCCGCACCCGTGGTATTACCCAAGCCTGGCCGAATACGCCGGTCTGCTCGAGCTGCACGGCTTCGAAGTCACACACGCAACTCTCTTCGACCGCCCCACCCCGCTCGACGACGGCGAACGCGGCCTGCGCAACTGGCTCGAAATGTTCGGCAACGCCTTCGTCGAAGGCTTGCCGGAAGCCACCCGCGAGCGCCTACTGGTCGAAATTGAGCGCGAGCTCCGTCCCAAGCTCTTCCACGACGACCACTGGGTAATGGATTACCGCCGGCTTCGCGTCGTAGCAAAACGCCTAGATTAGGTTCAAAACGCTGAAAAATTGTGGCCTCGGCAAATCAGCCACAACAGGTAGAGTAGTGCTTTACAGGCCTTCCTTCGCGTGATACGCTTTTCTCCCGTACCGCCATCTTAGCGCCAGGCGGCTGGGCCTCTGACCGAGAACCTGCCAAACGTGTGTGCTTTCTGTCTGTTACGGACAGAAGCGTTGCGTGAAGACTCCTCCTCCCGAGGAAAGGAAAGTCGTCTCTCTTCGCGCCAAAAACCCTGGGTGAATTTATTCGCGCTGGTGGTGTGTTTAACAGAAACGTGAGCGGAGACGCCGGGTTCTAGGAGTATTGGGCCGGCAACCTGCAACCAGGGCTGGATTCCGGGTTCAGTTCCATTGACCCCGGGCCGCGAAGCAGTAGGCTACGACAAGAGGGGACACCTTGCTCAAGCTGCGCAAAGTCGAAATCGTGGGCTTCAAGTCGTTCTGTGAACGCACCGTGGTGACGTTCAGTGGAACCGGCACCACTTGCATCGTCGGGCCGAACGGCTGCGGCAAATCGAACGTGGTGGACGCCATCAGCTGGGTGCTGGGAGAACAGAGCCACAAGTCTCTGCGCGCCGAGCGGATGGCCGACTGCATTTTCAACGGCACCACAAAGCGCCCACCGATGGGCCTCGCCGAAGTCACCATCACCATGGAAGATCCGGAACTCGCCGAAGCCGCGCGCTTCGTGCTAGAGAGTGCCGCCGAAGAGGAAACGAAGGAATTGGCCGCGGCGGAGGGCGCAGAGAATGCGCAAGCCGCCACCGATAATCTGGATGCCATGATCGACGGCGCGATCGCCGTAACCGAAGCCTCCGACGAAACTTCGAACGAAAGCGTCGCCGCCCGCGAGGGTCAGACCGAATCCGGCCTCAAGCTGAAGCGCAAGAAGAAGGCGGAGAAGCCAGCGCTCGTCACCAAGCCCGGCGAAGTGGTTGTTAGCCGCCGCCTCTACCGCAGCGGCCAGAGCGAATACCTGATCAATGGACGTGTCGGGCGGTTGCGCGACATTCAGGAAATGTTCATGGGCGTCGGCCTGGGCCCGGACTCCTACGCGATCATCGAGCAGGGCCGCATCGGCCAAATCCTGGCCACCAAGCCGATGGAGCGCCGCGCCATCATCGAAGAAGCCGCCGGCGTCACGAAATTCAAAACCAAGAAGAGATTGAGCGAGGCGAAACTTGAATCCTCCAAGGTGAATCTGTCCCGCGTCAACGACATCGTCGTTGAAGTCGAGAAGCAACTCGGCTCGCTGAAACGCCAGGCGGCAAAGGCGCGGCGCTACGCGGAAATTCGCGACCAGATGCGCGGAATCGTCCGCCAGATGCTGGCCGGGAAAGCGCGGGAACTCGACGCCGAAGCCGACCGCGTGCAAACACGCCTGGCCGAACTGACTGCCACCGAAACGCAGCACGCCCTGATGATTCACGAGCAGGAGGCGGAGCAGGACCGCCTGAGCCAGCGCATCTACGCGTTGGACGCCGAAATCCGCCAGAACCAGAATGTGCTGAATCACACCGCGCTCGAAGTCGACCGCATCGAAAACCGCATCACTTTCAATCAGACTCGCAGCTCCGAGCTTGCGGGGCGCAACGAGCAGATCACTCTCGAGCGAAACGCGTTGACCGCACAACACTTGGAGTGGGAGACGCGCAACTCGGCGCAACTGCAGGCCGTCGAAAGCGCCCACCGGGATTCCATCACCGTGAGCGCCCGCGTGGAAGAACTTACCGCGCAGGCAACGCACCGCGCGACGCAAATTTCCGAAGCTGAGGCGCGGATGGATGCGCTGCGCCGCGTCGCGACCCAAGCCGGTGAGAGTCTGCTGCGGCTGCACGGCGAGCAGAAACAAGCCGAAGAAGCGCTGGTCCACCAGACGGAATCGATGCGCAAGCAGGAAGAGCGCGAGACCACCCTACTCGAAAGCTCCATCAAAGTGCGCGACGACGCCGAACGCGCGGCGCAGGATTGGCAGAACGCCATGTCGCAGGCCGGCGAACTGCAGAAGCGAGCGACCCAACTCCAGGCGCGTATCTCCGAATTGAAAACAGCTCGCGAAAAGGCTCAGCACGAGGCCGACGCGCTGCGTGACAATTTGTCCGCGGTCCGCGCCCGGCATTCCACGCTGACGCAAATTCTCAATGACCGCTCGTACACCGGGGAGGCGGTCCAGAAGCTTTTTGCCGCCAACGAGCGCCACGGCAGCCAGGAATTCCGCGCGGTCGGCGTGTTGGCGGATTACGCCGAAGTGCAAGAGAAGCACGAAGCCGCGGTCGAACAGTATCTTCGCGACGAACTGGAATACGTCGTCGTCGAAACCTATGATCACGCCCGCGCCGGGGTTTCCCTTTTGCGCGAAGAAGTTGGCGGCCGCGCCACGTTCTTCGTGGACTCGCTGCGCAACCTGAAACTCGACGACTACGAACCGATCGTCCATTTCCGTTCGGAAGACGGCGTAATCTCGCGCCTCGACAAGCTCGTGGAATTCCGCGACCCGCTGGGCCCTGCCGCGAAACAGTTTCTTCCCCGCCTCCGCTCCGGGTATTTGACCGATGGCGCCGTGGCCGCGGAAAAACTTGCGCGTGAATATCCGCAATATGCCTTCGTGACCACCGAAGGCACCTGTTACCAGGGACGCATGGTCACGGGCGGCCGGCCCGATGAAGCGGGGCCGCTCGGCATGAAGCGTGAACTACGCGCGCTCGACGCCGAAGTGATGCAACTCGAGCATCGAGCGGCAGCCAGCCACGCCGAACTCGAAACCCTGGCCGCGGAACTCCGGGCGGGCGAACAAGCCCAGGAAGAGTTAACGGCGCAGCAGCGCGAAGCTGAACGCACCCTTTTCGCCACCAAGCACCGCCACGAGCAATCGCAAAGCGAACTTGCGCGCCTCGGCCTCGACCTGACCGTATGCCAGGGCGAATTGGCACGCGTCCGCCGTGAAATTGAATCGGTACAGCAGCGCGCGGCGCAGGCCAAACTCCAGCACCAAGCGGCGGCGAAATCGCGCTCCGAGGCCGAAGAGGAAAGCACCCGACTCATTGCGGAAGTCGCCCAACTGCGCGGCGCCGTCCAGGCCGAACAGGATGAACTCTCCGCCGCGAAGGCGGACTTCGCCGCGATGCAGGAGCGTCTAGGCCTGGCCGAAGCCATGGCCAAGCGCCTGCAAGAAGAGCGCGCGGACCTGGAACGCCGCGAACTGGCGCTCCGTCAGCAGGAAGAGTCCATCAGCGAAGAGACCGCGGCGATGGCCCGCCAGTCTGAAGAACTCACGCAACAGCTGAGCGTCCTGCGCGCCGAAAAAATCCGCCTTGAAGAAAAACAGAAAGAACTCGAGCAGGAATGGGATGCCGGCCGCACCCGTGTAACCCAGGCCGAAGATCACCTGCGCATGGCCCGCCAGACACTCCAGGAAATGCGCGACGCCCGCGGCAAATTCGAAATCGAAAAAGCCCGCAATGATTCCGACCGCGCCCACTTGCGCGAAACCTGCCTCGCCGAGGTCAACGCCCAGCCAGAGGACCTGATAGCATCCGAAACCGCGTTCATGTCGGGCGAAGAACTTGCCATTGCTGAAGCGAACTACCGCGAGATGAAGCAAAAGATCGAAAACATGGGCGCGGTCAACATGATGGCCCTCGAAGAGTACAACGAGTGCGAGCAGCGATTCACCTTCCTCACTCGTGAGCGTGACGACCTGCTGCAATCCATTACGGACACCCAACAGGCCATCAAGGAACTCGACCTGATCACCAAGGATCGCTTCGAGCAGGCCTTCGCCGCCATCAACACGAACTTCACCACCGCGTTCCACACGATTTTCGGCGGCGGCACGGCGGAAATGCGCCTCACGGAAGTGGACAGTTCCGGCGACGCGGGCATCGACATCGTGGCCTCGCCGCCCGGCAAGCGCCTGCAAAACGTACTGCTGCTCTCTGGTGGCGAAAAGGCTATGACCGCTCTCGCGCTGCTCATCGCCATCTTTAAATATCAGCCGAGCCCCTTCTGTATCCTGGACGAAGTCGATGCACCGCTCGACGAAGCCAACGTGGGCCGCTTCACGCGACTCATCGCCGACATGAGCGCGCAAACCCAGTTCATCGTGGTCACGCACAACCGCAAGACCATGGAGACCGGCAGCGTCCTCTACGGCGTGACCATGCAGGAGCCGGGCGTCTCAAAACTCGTCAGCGTCCGCTGGGAAGGCGACGCCGAGCCTACGCCGAAACGCAGAGCCGCAACCGCCGCGTAACAAAATCAAATTCTTGCTCACGGGGCGAAAAATCTTTCGCCCTTTTTTTCTTTCATTAAAAGAAACAATGGCGGTCAAAAGGTTTTCTTCGCCCGGATTCTCCTCGGGTCGCATTGACATCGGCGAACGGTGGGATAGAATGCTGAACACTTTGTCAGGGGCAACATGGTCGTGAACGCAAGTCCTGCAGCAAAAGTCATTCGAGAGACAAATTTTCCGGGCATCGCGCCGCTGGCGCGCGGCAAGGTGCGCGACATCTATGATTTGGGCGACCGCCTGCTCATCGTCGCCACCGACCGCTTGTCTGCCTTCGACGTGGTCATGCCGACGCCCATTCCCGACAAGGGCCGCGTCCTCACGCAACTTTCCCTCTTCTGGTTCGACCTGTTGAAAGATATCCTCCCCAATCACGTTATCAGCGCGGCTGACTTTCCCGCCCCGTTTGACCAATTCCGCGACGAATTGGCCGGCCGCTCCATGATCGTAAGAAAGACCACACCGCTGCCCATCGAGTGCGTGGCGCGCGGCTATCTCTCCGGCTCCGGCTGGAAGGAGTACCAGGCCAACGGAACAGTCTGCGGCATCACGCTTCCTGCCGGCCTGCGTGAATCCGAGAAACTTCCCGAAGTGATCTTCACCCCCGCAACCAAAGCCGCCACGGGCCACGACGAAAATATCCCGTTCGCCCGCGCGGCAGAGATACTCGGAAAAGATCTGGCGGAAAAAGTCCGCGACACCACGTTGAAAATCTACTGCCGCGCCGCAGCCCACGCTGAACCCCGCGGCATTCTTCTGGCGGACACCAAGTTTGAATTTGGGCTGTTGAACGGCGAAATGATCTGGATCGACGAAGCGCTCACTCCCGACTCCTCGCGCTTTTGGCCAGCCGCCGGATACAAGCCCGGCGGGCCCCAGCCTTCTTTCGACAAGCAGTTTGTGCGCGACTACCTCGAACGGATCCGGTGGCCCAAGACGCCGCCGGGACCCACCCTGTCCCCCGACGTGGTTGCCGCAACGCGCGCCAAATACCGGGAAGCCTATCGCATCCTGGTCGGGCGCGAGTTGGACGCGTAAGCCGGCCCCCCTAAGAAAATTCGCAGGCACGGAGAGTGCGGACGTGAGAGATCAACTGGAAGGCCTTGTGGGACAGATGGTGGAGCGCGGAATTTTGTTCGACGA
>Ga0307475_10001888_pt1 | contig 12457 bp, 13 predicted proteins | sample atmos_gasesECM1C_FD_203317 | JGI IMG/M metagenome (GOLD analysis project Ga0307475, IMG submission 203317) | Hardwood forest soil microbial communities from Morgan-Monroe State Forest, Indiana, United States - atmos_gasesECM1C_515 | ecosystem: Environmental > Terrestrial > Soil > Temperate... | reverse complement strand
AACGGCTCAAGGTCGCCGCCGCGCGAGTGAAAGTCGATGGCAATCGCAACTACAATGCGGCGTGGCACCAGGCGATGGACATGCGCAACATGCTCCTCGTCAGTGAGGCGATGGCACGTGCCGCTCTAATGCGGAAGGAGAGCCGAGGCGCCCACGCGCGCGAAGACTTCCCCGATATGGACAAGGGCCACTTCTCCAGAGTGAACGTGGTGGCTCGAAGGGCCACGACCGGGGCAATGCAGATCGAAGAAGTCGCGTTGCCCGATCTCCCCGCCGACACCAAGAGGGTACTCGAGGAGTCATAGACGATGAGCAAGACGACGACCCTCCGCGTCTTCCGTGGCGACTCGAGCGGCGGAGAGCTCAAGCCGTACGACGTCGAGACATATCCCGGCATGGTGGTGCTCGATGCAGTCCACGACATTCAGGCCAAACAGGAGCCTACGCTTGCGGTGCGCTGGAACTGCAAGGCCGGACGCTGCGGGTCCTGCAGTGCGGAGATCAACGGCAAACCACGACTCATGTGCATGACGCGCATGTCCCACTTCGAGGGGCCGGAGCCAATCACCGTTACGCCCATGCGAGCGTTTCCGGTCATCAAGGACCTGGTCACCGACGTGTCTTTCAACTTCGAGATGGCGAAGAAGATCCCTCCGTTCAAGCCGCGTCCACGCGATGCGGACGGAACGTGGCGGATGCAGCAGAACGACATCGATCGCATTCAGGAGTTTCGCAAATGCATCGAGTGCTTTCTCTGCCAGGACGTGTGCCACGTCGTTCGCGACCACCAGAAGACGAACTTCGCGGGCCCGCGGTTCCTCATCCACCTCGCGACGCTCGACATGCATCCTCTCGACACGCTCGATCGCCGCGGACTCGTCAAGGACGAGTTCAAGATCGGATACTGCAACATTACCAAGTGCTGTACCGAGGTATGCCCGGAGAACATCCACATCACCGACAACGGCATCATTCCGCTCAAGGAGCGGGTGGCGGACGACTCCTTCGATCCAATCCGCTGGGCGCTCGACAAAGCGCTTGTAAGAGGCAAGAGAGAAAAGGCCATGCTGCCCGTCCTGCCGAACTCCACGACGCCCCGGAAACCCGCCGAATGAGCGCGCTGGGTCCAAGGCTCGGCTGAGAGATGAGCTTCGAGCTGAAACGACTGCCCCGGGCGAGCTTGCAGGCCGCAATCGAGAAGGCCGAGCACTATCGCAACCTGAATCAGCCCGAGGAGGCCGAGAGCATCTGCCGCGATGTGCTCGACGTGGACGATTCCTATCAGGCGGCATGGAAGCTCCTGGGTCTAGCGCTCACGGATCGCTTTGCTTCGGGACAGGTCGGGCTCGTGGAACAAGCAATCGATGCCTTCCGACACATCACTGACCCCTACCAATGCACCTACCATCTGGGCGTCGCGTGGGAGCGTGCGGCCAAGGTCCATTTGGAGCGCAATGAGGCCCACAGCGCCGTGACGGCATTCGAGGATGCACTCCGGCTTTACGAGAAGGCGCAGGCGTTGCGGCCTGATTGGCCCGACCCGCTTTTGCGCTGGAACCGCTGCGTTCGATTGCTGTCGACACACGCGTCGCTACGAGCTGCAATGAGCTCGCCGCACGAGGACCGTGTGCACCTCGGTGACTAATTCCACTGCGGGAGGTGCGACCCTCTGCCTCCGAACGGCATTTGGTTGACAACGAGCGGCCTCGGAGACAACTCTTGCTTGGACGGCCGTCGAATGAGTCGCAGGCGGCCCGCGCCATGGAGCTCACTTCGGCGTCTCGGTCGGTGAACGCGATGGAGGGGATGCTTAAGGCGCAGGTTCAGCCGGGGTGGGCCGCTCTGTTCGGGCTTGTTGGCGGAGGGGCGGGCGCTTTCGCCATGCTGTACGCCGCAGGGCGGATCGCCAAGTACCAGCGCTTGGATGTGGACATCGTGCGCACACTTGGAAACGCCGCTCCCTTCGCGGCCTTCGGCGGCGACGGGATAAGAAACGCGGGCTTCGCAGTTGCGCTGGGTGCGGGCGCGACGGTGGGTGCCGTTCTCGGCCTTCTCTTGATGTACGTCCTCGGCGTATTTTCGCGCGTTCTCGTGGGGGCCATTCTGGGTCCCGTGCTCTGGACGTTGGTGCACGCCTTCGTTCTCAGGCGCTACACGCCAATGCTCGCCGAGGCGCTTCCCTTCGCGCCGATGGCCATTGGGGCAGCCGCTTACGGCGTCTGCACGGCGCTCATTCCCCCTCTGCGAAAGTGGCGCGTGGTCGACCCCTGGGATTTGACAGGCTGAGCGTTCGGCGACTCTTGACGCTTGATATAACCTGTACGAACGTGCAGGCATGAACCTGCTGGTCAACTCGGTCATGGCGCAAATCGGCCTCCTCGCTGCGGCCAAGGGGTTTGATGGCGCGCGTGTGCTGTCCAAAGTCAACCGTCGCGGCGAACTCGTGATTGCTCTGCTGATTCCGCCTCGGACGCCCGGCGAGTGGGAGCCGGAGGGTCTCCACGCCCGCGAATTGAAGCGCCAGAGCCGGCAACAGCGATCGTGAGCCCAGGCCTTCGGGCGCCTATCCCGAACTCGGCGTGATGCTCTCGATCAACGCGTCGAAACCTGCGCGTGCGCCGTGCACGCTCGCCGCGGGCCCGACGAGCTTGAAGAAGTACGGCGAGCCTGACGTCTCGACAATGGCAGCCAGTAGGGCCCATCCCTTATGAGCGGTCGACGGCGCTCCCGGCATCATGTTTCCGCCCAGATACGTCCCGCCCAGCTCTACGACGGTTACCTTCAGTCCACGCACGGACCTTTCGGCACGCTTTTCTGGGGCTGCGCCCTCGAACTGCCCCCGCCAGCGCTCGATGTTGGCGTCGGTCGTGCCGCCGGCCCGCGAAACACTCATTTCGGCTTCTTCGGCCCCGCTCGATGCAGCTGGGCGGTAGGTCGCGATGCGCATGGAGCTCGAACTGGCCAGCGATTTCCAAGTGTCCGGCACTTTCCACGTGATGGCGGACGGCTCGCTACCTGCCACCCCCATCGTCGGCGTCGGAGGGGGCGTTGCTGGGGACGGCGGTGCGACACCCAGCGGATGGCTCGATTCGGCTTGTGCGCGGACGGCCTGCGTCCCCGGCTCTTCGGGGGGAGCGGAACCGGAACGCATGATCGATAGCCCGGCGGCGCCTAGCACGACGACACCCAGAGCGATTGGCGCAATACGAAGCCACTTTCGGTCACCGGCAGGAGTCATTGCGCAGCTATTATCTCCGAAAGCCTAGAGTCGCCAAACGAAAGCCGCCATCGCCGAGACTTCAACCCTTGGCCAGCCCCGGTTTGGTTGGCCGCTCCCGCCAACGCGACGCGCGCGCCTACAAAGGCGCCCACAAGACTTCGAGACCCACCGAAAGGTTCACTAACGGGGCGCCCCAGGTCGCGACCTCCATGAGCGGCGTTCCGGAATTGGGCGAACTCGGGACTCGCACCCGCGTTGGAGAAAGCGACCACCCCGCGAGGGCATCGACGCGGAGTCTCGCCGCGTGCCGGAACGCCCATCCCGTTCCCACATGAACTACGGGGGCGGCGACCCATGCGCTCGCGTAGGCGCTTACCAGCGGCGCTGACGCCGTTCCGCGAGCGGCAATTTCCGCTGCCGCCAGGCCCAGGCCAAGGACAGGAACCCAAACGCGCGATGAATCCACCAAGTCATACGAGGCCTCAAGCGCATAGAGCTGTGACGTCACTTCAACCTCGCCGCGTGCAGTCTGTGCGTGCGCAGCAGCCAGGGAGGGCGAGAACAAGGCGCGAAGACCGACCCGCGAGGCAAGACCGACCCAGACGGCCCCGTTTCCCTCTCCCGAAAGGCGAAAGCCGCTTAGACCCAGACCCGCGCCCAGGCCGAGCGTCAGCCCGAGACGTGGCCGTGCTTGCGGCGCGCCGGCGGACGGGGCAGTCATCAGGCAGACTGTTGGCGCCGCTGGGCCCTCCTTGGGGGGAGACTCAGAGGAATGTACCTCGATCAGACTCGCGCTCAGCAGCTCCACGGCAGCCAATGCCGTCGATGCATCCGACACGACTCCGCCGGTGGGAGGGGGCAGGTCGCGGGTTACCGCCTTTCCCGCGGGGCGGTCCGCTGCCCAAACTTGACCGCTTTGAGTCGACGGATCGATGCGGATCGCCGCGCTTGCGCCGACGTTTCGGGCCACTTGTTCCAGTCGGGCACGCGCGGTCGTGCCCTCGGAAGGGGGGTTCAGAACGATGACATCCAAGCCGAGCGCCTCGAGCTGCTCTTGGATGCGACGAGTCAAAGGAGCGATTGGATCGGTGGTAACGACCGCGACCAGGGTCGCCCCGGTCGCGGCTTCGGCAACGCTGGCCCCGACTGCCAGGAAGGCGAGGACAGCGAACCGCGCAAGAAACGTCGCCCGCCGTCTTGCTCCCACGAGAGCACTTTTCAAACGCATGGACCGCGTTCGGTTGGGGGTGGGGGTGGAGAAGGAGCGACCGCGCTCCCCAGCAAACCGTGCCCCGCGGGTGAAGAGGGCACTAGTGCGACGTCTCCCAAGTCGCAATCCATCGTCTAGCAGGCTGCTGGAAAACAACCATCGGAGAGAGAAAACCGCCAGGACGCCAGGGACGCCAAGTGAGGATTCTTCGGAGATTCTATTTCTCTCCTGGCGTCCTTGGCGTCCTGGGCGGTCATCTCCTCTTTTTCGGCACCCGCCAGGCGGTCAGAGCGCGACCGGTGTAGGTCCGCCCAAAGGCGTGTTTCTTGGCTTCGACGCTACTTCTGGGACGCGGCACTAGTTTCGTCGTGTTCGCTGCGCATCGCCGCGACGGTGCGACGTGCCAAGGGCGCGTGCGGACCATCAGGGTAGCGGGAAAGATAACGATTGGCCACATCGCGCGCAGCGGCCGCATTTCGCGCTAGCGACTGCGCTTCGAGCAGCCGCCCGAGCGCCTCCCGGGCCAGCGGGCCGTCGGGCTGGTCGGCCAGATACGCTTCAAACCAACTGGCGGCCGCGGCCGACGATGAGGCCCGACCGAGCTCGTAGGCAGCAAGCGCGCTCTGACTCGTACTCGGAAACCGGCGACGGCACGCAAGCAGGGCGTCGCGCTGCAGCTCGTAATGGCCTGACAGCTGCCCGACCTTCGCCAACTCCAGCAACGCATCCGCCGATGCGCTCCGGCAGAGGCCGGCGGGCCCAGCCCGCTGCACCGCGGAGTACGCTCCTTCGTGGTCGCCTTGCTGCTCGAGCATCGTCCACAAAGGCGGCACAGCCGACGAGACGGAGCGAGGCGGCGCATTCGACAAGGGCGCAGGGTCTCCCCCGGAGCCGCCCGCCGCTCGTGCCGGAGAAGCCAAGGATTCATCGGTCGGAGAACCAGCAGCCCCACGCATGCCGTTCACGCCACCGGACAGAAGTCGCATGCTTCTCGAAGAGAGATCGACCACGCACAGCTCGCCCGCTCGCACGACTCGATCGCCGCCCAAATACGGACCCTGAACGAGGACCGAACCGTTGTCGACCCGGACAGTAAATTGGTCTCTTGCGGGATCCCACGCCACGTGGAGCGCCGTACCGGTAACGCGCACCTCAAACGGTCCGGCGAGAAAGCGCCAGTCCGCCCCTGGATGGTGCACAACTTCCGCGTGGACCGCGCCTCGCTCCAGTAGGAAACGTGCGCCGCGACGACTCACTTGCTCGACGCGCCCGCGCGAGTCCTGGCCCAAGACGATGCGCGTATTCTCCGAGAAGGCCAGCGGAAGCTCGGACGAAGCATCGGTTGCGAGCCACGACCCCACCACTCCCTGTCCGCCCGGAGTCATGAAGGCAACCGACTCCGGCGCCCGGAGCCAAAGCGCGATCGCCGCGGTGGCGACCAAGGCGGCCGCGGTCAGCCAGGCCATCTCCCGAACGACGCGAGCATCAGTAGCCCTTCCGGCCCGGTGGGCTGCGAGAAAGTGATCCCGCGCGCGATCCTTGTCGAACGCGCACGTCGTCTCAGCCCATGCTCGAAAGAATTTTTCTCGACGTTCAATGGGCGCGTTCATGGCTGATGTCCCCCCAGCCATGGCGCGAGGGCAGGCTTCTTTTCTGCTCGCGAGAAAAACTTCCTCTCGGCGCGAGCGAGGCGGCGCCGAAGAGTGGCGAGTGAGGTTTCGCAAGCGGCGGCGGCCTGCTCCAGGGACAGCCCCTCGACCCTGTGCAGCACGAGTGCAATCCGTTCTTCCGCGGGCAACAGGTCGAGGATGGCGTGCACATCGCGCATGGCTTCGCCGAAGCCATCGTCGGAGGTGGTCGCTACGTCCGGGACTTCATGAGGGTCCATAATCCTCAGCCAACGCCGCCGAATCCGGCGCTGAATGCGGGTACGCACCACGCGGATCGTGACGCCGAACAGCCATCCTTTGAGCGCCGCCGGGTCGCGAAGACGCGGCATGGCTTCGAGTGCGCGAAGGAAAACGTCGTGCACGACGTCTTCAATCTCGGTGTCGGGCCCCAGTAGACGGAAAACAAGCCTCTGCACCGCGTCGACGTGCCTGTCGTAAAATACCGTCGCCGCATCTGTGCGGCCGGCGAGAATGGCTCGGACGAGCTCATTGTCATCGCCCTCGAACCGCAGCGCCCGAACGACCGCCGATTGCTGCCGGGCGACCGAAAGGCGCGGGCCTTGTCTTCGAGGTGCGGTCACACTCATTAGGTCACCTACGGTAGCTTTTTCTGTTCACTTTTTGTTCTCGGGGCGAAGGCCCGCTTGCGTTGCGTGGAAGGGGCCGCGCTGGCTTTTGGCGTCGGAGGCGCAAAGCAATATTAGAATGCGCGGTCACGAAATACGGTAAGAGGCCGAGCGAAACACGGCAGGAAATGGCGAAGGCATTTCGGATTGTCGCCGGAGCGAGCGTGCTCCTCGGTGTGGGGACCTTGGGCGTCTCGTGTTCCGTTCGTAACTTGGATGCCATACTGGTGCCGAGTGGGGGAGCATCTGGCTCACTCTCCGCGACGCCCGATGCCGCAGAAATGCCCGACGCGCCAAGCGGAACCGCATCCGGGTCGATCTGCGCGACGCTCGACGCCGCAGAAACGACCGAAAGCGGCGCGCCCACGGACACCGCCAGTCCGTATCCTGGCCGCAAACGCGGCATCGCGTACGGATACAACAGGCAACTGGACATAATTAACCTGTCACCGGGCGTCGGCTGGTGGATGAATTGGACAGCTCATCCCGACGACTCACTGCACTTGACGGACTACAAGACGTTCTACTCGGTCTATGGTGTCGAGTACGTTCCCATGCTGTGGGGCAACACCGGCCCCGCGAGCATCGCGTCGCAAGTGCCCGCTGGAGCGCGATACCTGCTCACGTTCAACGACCCGAACTTTGGTTCGCAGTCGAACGTTACGCCCGCCGAGGCGGCCGCAGCGTGGCCCGCGATTGTCTCATTCGCGAAAGCCCGTGGGCTGCAGCTCGTCTCGCCGGGCGTCGAGTATTGTCCGAGCAATCTCTGCTCAACCAAGCCAGGCAACGTTGCCGATCCCATCCTGTGGCTCAACGCGTTCTTGGCTGCATGTTCCCCCGCATGCCAGTTCGATTTCACCGGCATGAGCTCGCGTCAATGCACGAAGACGGATCTGTCGAATGAGCTCACGAAGTTCGAGGCGTTTGGCAAACCGATCTGGATAACTCAGTTCTCCTGTCGCCCGACGGTAGACGGATCGGAGCCGGACGCGACGCTCGAAAGGCAATTCTTGGGCGATGTCGTGCCGATGCTGGAAGCAGACGCTCACGTATTTCGGTACGCATGGTTTACGGGCCGTCCTACGAATCCGGACGCCGGCAGCGATCCGTACGATCTGCTCGATCCGATCGCCTCCGGCGGACTGACAATGCTCGGTGCCGACTATGTGAACCAACCGTCGCCGTGACCTTCGCGCGAAGGGCCTGACGGTGACCCTATGGCGCTTGCACCCGCTCGGGGTAAAGCGACCTCAGTCCCTCTCGACTCGCCGGGGTGATGCCTCGCTCTGTAATGAAGCCTGTGATGAGTTTGGCTGGTGTGACGTCGAACGCGTAGTTCGCCGCGCGGGTTGCGGCAGGGTACGGCCGGACGCTGCCCCAACGAAGCGTCGGCGTCGCCAGCCGCGCGGCCGGGACGGGACCCGCCGGATCAACCGCGTTCAGCCCCGGCGGGACGGGACCCGCCGGATCAACCGCGTTCAGCCCCGGCGGGACGGGACCCGCCGGATCAGCATCATCGACGGCGCCGTAGACGGAGAGCACCTCGCTGGGATCGCGCTCCTCGATGGGGATCGATCCAATTCCATCTTCGACGGTCCAATCGATGGTGGGGTACGGAAGAGCCACGTAAAACGGCAGCCCATTGTCCCTGGCGGCCAAGGCCTTGAGATACGTGCCAATCTTGTTGCAAACATCTCCCCGTGCAGTGACACGGTCGGCACCGACAATGCACATGTCGACGAGCCCGTGCTGCATGAGATGCCCTCCCGCACTGTCGACGACAACGGTGTGCTGTACGCCATGTTGCCCGAGCTCCCAGGCGGTAAGAGCCCCCTGGTTACGCGGCCTGGTTTCGTTTACCCAAACATGGATGGGCATTCCAGAGTCGTGCGCCATATAAATGGGCGCGAGCGCGGTTCCCCAGTCGACAGTCGCGATCCAGCCCGCGTTGCAATGCGTAAGCACGTTCACCCGACTCCCGCTCTTGCGATCGAAGAGGCTGCGTAGAAGTGTTAGTCCATGCTTGCCAATGGCAAAATTGGTGGCGACATCGTCGTCGCAGAGTGCTTGCGCGCAGCTCCAACCCGCATCGAATCGCTCTGCGGAGGGCACGGCGAGAAGCGCCTCGCGCATCTTGTCCAGCGCCCATCGCAAATTGACCGCCGTAGGTCGAGTTGCCAGAAGCGTCCGGTAGGTTTTCTCGATGCCGGCGTCCGACGCGTCTTCACGCACCGCAAAGCAAAGGCCGTAAGCCGCCACCACACCGATGAGCGGCGCACCGCGCACCAACATCTCTCGAATGGCGCGGGCGACGTCGCCCGCCGTACGAAGCATCACAATCGACAGTGCGTGCGGCAAGGCGCGCTGATCGATTACCTCGATGCCACGCTGGTCGGTCGCTGCGATGATCGAGCGACGATGGATACCGAGGACTCTCATCTTGCTTTGAGCGGCGGCGCAAGAAACCTACCGCGCTAACCCGAAAGCGGCATGGGCAGATGGCCGAGTACGGCGCCAATGACCCGATCCTGGGGCCTCTGCCGCTGTGGAAGCGGGGGCGGAATCTTTCGTAGGTGTCCCCGCAGAATAAGACGCGAGACGGCCGGGAGCGTCTGAAAGCGAAGTCCCAGGGCGCGCCCGCGGTCGCCGGGACGACGCCCTTCGATGATCCGCGCCACCGTCGCTCGCGTGTCGAACCAAATCGGCAGGTTCGTTGCCAGAAAGCTGACAAAAAGTTCGTCGCCTGGCTCCAACCACTCGTCAGAAAGAACGAGCATCCCCTGCGGCGAGAGGTCAAGGGAGCGATCGCCCACGAGGGCGAGGCTGGTCAGCTTGCGAACACGACACCCGAGGTAAAGGCCGCGCCGGATCTCGCCACGGCGGTTGACGGAGGATCCGCCGTGCGCTGACCGCGTGACCGACGGAGTGAGCAGTCGAACCGACCGGGCGAACACGCCTCGAGCGACGCAAGGAAACGGTCGGAAAGCCGGAACGGGCAACGGCTGCATAGGAGACTCTCCTCGGGGATTGATCGATCGTAGTCGGTGGCAGGAAATATCGGCCAAAATTGGCAACGCACCTACGAGAGCGCTGCGAGATGGATGCTCGCCGCATAGTCGATGCGGGGCTCGCGGTTGGGCAGCGGGGGCGGCACGCCGCGAAGCATTGCTCGCAGCCGTCGCTGCATGTCGCCTTCGAGTGGATCAAACTCCAAAGCGAAGCAACGCCCGGTGTCGCTTGGACGCCGGCCGTGGATGACGCGGGCAATTGTGGCGGACGCACCGAACCAGGTTGTGCTTCGAGGCAACCGGAAAGACACGAGCACGGGCTCCCCGGTCAAAGTGGCTCGGTGCCCCATGACCAGCATTCCGAGGGGCGACAAGTCCAGGCCCGAGCTGCCGATGAATCGGGAATCGCGCTCGCGAACAACGCGACACTGGACGCGAATGGCGCGCCGCACCGCGCGCCGCTGGTGAGCAGGAACAAGCGTCCCGAGCATGGAGGTCCTCCGAAGAACGAAATCGTAATGAGGCCGTCGAACTCGGGGCAAGTTCCGGGCTTACCGTCCCCTGGCTTACTGTCCCCAGCGGTGGTAGGCCGGATGCCCCTCTTTGACCGCGACAAAAATCCCGCGGCACGTGGCCGTTGTCTTTCCGTTGGCCTCGATGTGTGCTTCGACGGTCGCTCGGTCGCCCTGCGCTGCGATTGCGCGAGCGCGTACGAGAAGTTCGACATCGAGAGGAGTTGGCCGCGTAAGTTTCACGGCAAACTCCGCGGTCACCGTGCACGGCAGCGAACTGGCGCCGGATGCGCGCATCAAATGCCAGGCCGCGGTCCAATTGGAGTGGCAATCCAGGAGAGTGCCGCAGATACCTCCGTTGAGCACCCCTGGAAAGGCCAGATGATGCGCCTGAGGATGCCAGCGACACACGCAGGCGTCGTCCCCCTCGGGGAAGCTCCTGATGCGCAAGCCCTGTAGGTTCTTCGGACCGCAGCCGAAGCACAGAGTGTTGGGGGCAAAGGTCTCCTGCAGACAGTCGCTCATTGGCCCGCGCTTAGGTTGCACCGGCCTTCGCCGCCGCACCCGCTCGAGCCGGGGTCGACGCAGATCGGGTTCTACGCCACTCGGCCAACTGTTTGGCGCGGCGCGCCTTCTGTTTTCGTCGAACGGCAGGGTCTTGAGGAGTTGTCATTCGTGCCGCGAGCTTAGCGCGCTGCGCGCGCGCCCGCCGCCTCAATCTGACTCAGCCAACTTTGAATTTTCTCAGGTGCGGCACCAAACCACTCGAGTTTGACGAGGCGAGCCAAGAGGTGCGGAGTGTGGTCCCCCGTGCGTGCACGCGCCTCTGCAGCCCACGCGCTTGTTCCGTCCGCTGACGGGACCAAATAGGCGGTCCGCGCCGCGTCGAGCTCGACGATGGCGTCGGCCCAACGCCTTTGGCGCTGTGCGAACCACGCTCGTGTCAGGTGGCGATGCTGACGCGGCTCGGCTTCTTCGGGGACTGCCTGGTCGCACGCTGCGATGAGACTCGGCGCTGCTTCGTCGTTGCGCGCCAGGGCAACCTGCGCCACGAGCAGTTTGGCTTCGAGTTCGCCCCACGGATCTTGCAGGCGCTCGAAGATCTTGAGCGCAACGCGCGCGTGCGCCTCGGCTGCATCGAAATCGTCCGAATCGAGGGCGACCATCGCCAGGAGACGCTCGCACCCCGCCTCCCCTCGTGGATTCTGCATCTCCCGAAAGCTGGCTCGCGCCGCGAGGGTGCGTGCGCGTGCGCTGACGAAATCGAAAGCCCGATGATCGGCGTGACCGAGCGCTATGTCGCACTGGGCAACGCCAAGCAAGTACCCGATGCCGTCGAATTCGGTCCGCGCCTGCGCCAAGAGGTCTCGTCCTCGCTGGAAGGCGCCGGCGGCTTCTTCGATGACCGCCAGCAGCCACAGACACTGTGCGCGGCAGAGCACGTCACCCGCCCGCGTGCACCGTTCCAGAGCCCGGTTGAGAGTCGTCCTCGAACGCGCGTGATCTCCAAGCAGGTAGTCAATCTCTCCCAGAACGAATTCCGCCTGCGCGCGCCCCGCCGTATCGCTCAGCTGGACGTATCGTTCGAGCGCCTGCGCAACGATGGCCCGGCCTTGCGCGAGCTGCCCGAGATCGCTTGCGATGTGCGCGAGAAGGCGCATCGCGTTGGCTCCGTTGACCGCATCGCCTGCCCTCTCGAACGCGCTCCGCGCCGCCTCGGCCTCAGCACGCGCCTCGTCGAGTCGACCCATGTAGCGCAGCGATTCTGCTCGCCACAGCGCTGCCTCTGCGGCGTTCGCGCCATGCAGACGACCCTGCAGCATCTCCAGATCGCGCAGCGTTGCGGCGGTATCTCGACCCCGCCTCCACGACGCGCGAATGAAATCAAACATCAGCTTGGCGGCCATGTCGTCGTCGCCCGCCCTCAACAGATTCGCAACGCGATGCTTCATGATGCGACGCGAGCCGACGGCCGGGTGCTTGGCGAGCGCGTTGGCTGCCAAGCGATAGACCGCGGGCGCATCGTTGCGCTCGTTGAGCCGCTCGATCAGGTGTTCTTGGAGCAGTGCGTGCGGCCAGTGGAATTGATCGTCGCCGGCGGCAAGAAGGATCTGAGCGCGCGTCAGGGCCACCAAAGCATCTCGCGGGTCCATGCCGAGCGAGGCGCAAAGCATCTTCAACACCTCTCCGCGTACGTCGGCGCCCAGAGCG
>Ga0307475_10001887_pt1 | contig 12457 bp, 8 predicted proteins | sample atmos_gasesECM1C_FD_203317 | JGI IMG/M metagenome (GOLD analysis project Ga0307475, IMG submission 203317) | Hardwood forest soil microbial communities from Morgan-Monroe State Forest, Indiana, United States - atmos_gasesECM1C_515 | ecosystem: Environmental > Terrestrial > Soil > Temperate... | reverse complement strand
AGGAACAACTCAACGCCCGCGTGCCGCTCAGCATCGCTAGTTGGCACTTGCACACCAACCTATGTCTTCCTCCGCGCGATCAAATGCGCTCCGCGGACTTCACTAAATTTGGCTTGAAAGGTTCAATCGCTACGCAGGATGCATGCGACGCCGCCGGTGGCCGCTTTCAGCTTTCCATTTTTGGCTGGATGGTGCACGTCTACCCCTACGAAGACGGCCTGGACAAAATCTTCACCACGCATCACCACATGGATTAGTTTTTTACTGTTTGGCCGCTGCGCTCTTCGTTCCGCCGCTGGGCACCGCGAATTCCGCATCGCCAAGTTGCCACAACAAAAATGAGTATTGATCCGTCAGCAATGCCGTGTGCTGCGATTTTGTAGCCCCGATTCCCCCGTGCCCGGCATCGTAATCCACCCGCAATAGCACCGGTTTCCCGCTGGAAGTCGCCGCCTGCAATCTTGCCGTCATCTTGTTCATCTGCCACGGATCAACCCGCGGATCATTAATCCCCGTGGTGAGCAGTACCGCGGGATACGCGGTGTGGTCTTTTATCCGGTGAAACGCGCTGATCGCCAGCAGGTTCTTGAAATCGGCCAAATTTTTCACCGTGCCAAACTCCGGAATATTCGCGGGACCATTCACCTGTAATTCCGCGCGCAAATCGTCCGACATACCCACGTTGTCCAGCGCCGCACCAAATAAATCGGGCCGCTCGGTGATGGCCCCGCCGACGGTAATGCCCCCGGCGCTGGTGCCTTCGCCGGCCAGATGTTGCGGCGAAGTGTATTGGTGATCGATCAGGTACTGCGCGCAAGTCAGAAAATCCGTTATGGTATTTTTCTTCGTGCCCTTGCGCCCGCCGTTGTGCCAATCCTCGCCGTATTCTCCGCCTCCTCGAATATGCGCTACCGCCACCACCCCTCCGCGCTCCAGCCACGCCAGCGAAGTCGGATCGAACCCCGGATCGTAGGTGTACCCGTATGATCCGTAGCCGTGCAACAACGTTGGATGCGAGCCATCCATCTTCAAACCGCGTTGATGCACGATCGATAGCGGCACCATCGTCCCATCGGCCGACTTCACCTTTACCTCTTCCGATTCAATTCCAGAAAAATCCACCGGCGACACCGGAATTATTTTTGTGTCCGCGATCGCGTTGGTCTTCGGATCATAGTGAAAGAACATCGACGATTTGGTCCACGAAGCCAGCCGCACAAAAACGCCAGGCTCCTCCGGGTTCACGAATATTTCTTGTATCGCGCCTTCGAATGGGAGGCGAATTTCTGTCGCACCACCACCGTCATACGGTAACCGCCACAATTTTCCCAATCCGCCGTCGAGCTTTTGCACGTACAACGCGTCCCCCGCCGCTTGTATACCGGTCACCACTGCGTCTGACGCCGCCATCAAAACGCGCGCGTGCGCCACCTCATCTTTAGGTAGATCAACGCCCAATACCTTGAACCGCGACGCCTCGTGATGCGACAGCAGGTAAAGGTGATCGCCATGAATGTCAAAGCCCGTCACCTGGTCGCCTACGTCAGCGATTTTCCGCCACGAAGCGCTGGCGTCATGCAAGCTATCGAGACTGGTCACATAAATCGTGTTTTCGCTCTGAACTCCATGCGCAATAACCCCAAAGGCATACTTCGATCCCGGAGGAATACTGACAAACGGAAAATCACTTTCAGTCATGCTCACCGCCGGCGATAAACCATTGCCGAATATCGGCACGTCTTTTTCGGGATCATCTGCGATGTGATGCAGGTAATCTTTGCTGTTCAGGTAATAGGACATTCGCGGATCTTCCGGCGCAGGTTTCCTCAACCGGTTATAAAAAAAACTGTGATTATCGGGGAGCCAGAACACCGCCCCGAATTGCGCACGATCGATGCTCGGTCCGGCTTCCTTTCCATCGCTCGCATCCAGCACATGCAGAACGCTGTTTTCCGAGCCGCCCGGCGAGATGCCCACGGCCACCAGCTTTCCGTCTGGCGAGGCCTGAAAATAATCGATGGAAAAATGCACCCCGTTCGCCGTGCGCGTTTGTGGATCAACTAGCAGCCGTTCCGCGCCGCCGCTGCCATCGCGCACGTACAACTTGCGATTGTCCTCACCCGTGGCCTGCTTCAAGTAAAACAACCGCCCCCCGAATGATTGCAGCCCGTTGACACGCACCCCACTATCGTCCAATTCTGCGATACGTTTCCGCAGTTTGTCGCGATTGGGTATGCGCTCCAGTACCGCCCGCGTGTAATCATTCTGCGCACGCATCCACGATGAAACCTCCGGACTCTTCAGGTCCTCCAGCCAGCGATACGGGTCGCTGATCTCCGTCCCGAAAAACGTCTCCTTCACTTCGCGAACCGGAGTCTCCGGAGGAGCCAGAGCCGCTATAGGCGAATCTTTCTCCGCAGTTTTCGTCTGCGCCAAAGCCAGCGTCGAAGTTCCGGCGCCTATAATCAACAGCGTCATCATTCGCACAGTTCGCACGCGCATACCTTCTCCTTCTTTGTTCTTACTACGTCCGAATTGATCTGTCGGCTGGGTTAGGGGGGCAAGGCGCAGATTACACGTAAAGTCCGCTCCACAACAGCGGATGCTGCATATCTGTAATCATCAAAGCAATGCCAAGTTTTCTGCTCCCATCCTCCAAATAACACTATCGGCATTGAATCTCTTGGCCGTCGGCCGGCTCACTCGGCTGAAAGACAGTCCTGGAACCACTAGTCATATTTTCCCAGCCGGCCCACACTGTCAGCTGAATTGCGCCTCTCTTCCTCGCCGCGTATGATTATTTGTTCATGCATCCGGCTCGTTTGTACAAGTTCATTCCCAGCTCGCTTCTTTGCCCTGCAATCTTCGCGCTCACTTCTTTGTTTGGCGCTTGCGCTCCCGCTCGCGCTCAACAATCAAGCGAGATCCTTCCGCTTTCGGAAGTCCATCCCGGTATGCAAGGCTACGCGTACACTATTTTTGCCGGTGACCAAATTGAAAAATTCGACCTTGAAGTCCTCGGCATCATGCCCAATTTCCTGGGACCTAAACAATCCATTATTCTCGTTCAATTAAAAGGCCCCAAGGTCGAGCACACTGGCGTTGTCGCCGGCATGAGCGGCAGTCCCGTATATCTGGACGGCAAACTCGCAGGCGCGCTTTCGCTCAAGCTCGGCATATTCACCAAGGAACCCATCGCTGGCGTAACACCCATCGCCGATGTTTTAAATCCCCCAGTCCCGTCAAGCGCGCCACAATCCGCGCAGTCAGGGCAAAATACGGCTCAGCAGTTTTCGCCGTCTTCCCTGCCAAACGACCCGCCTTCCGGCTCCGCAAGTAATTTCGCAGCGCAACAAATCACTCTGCCAACCGGCTCCGCCTTGGAACCCATCGAAACGCCTCTGGTCTTCTCCGGTTTTCAAGCTTCCGCTCTACGCCAATTTTCTTCGCAACTCCAGAGTTATGGTTTCGTCGCTGCCCAAGGAGGCACCGCCGCCCCACGCTCGGATGACTCGCAACTCCAGCCCGGCGACATGGCCGGGGTGGTGCTCGTCCAGGGTGACGCCTCCATCAACTCCGCCTGCACCGTTACCTCCGTGCAAGCCGACCGCGTGTTCTTGTGCGGCCATCCCTTCTTAAGTCTGGGCGACGTGCAGCTTCCCATGGCCCGCAGCCGCGTACTTACCACGCTCTCCTCCGACATGGCGTCCACCAAAATCGTAAATGTCGGCGGTTCCATCGGCACTATTACTGGTGATCACCTCACCGCGGTCACTGGAAAACTCGGTACCTCACCGGCCATGATCCCCCTGGAACTGACTCTTTCCGTCGCTGGCGCGGAAAAACGACTGCACTTCCAACTTGTCAATCATCCCCGCTTAACCCCGATTTTGGTCGCGCTCACCACTTTCAGTGGTCTCACTCAGAATTCCCTTTACGGCGAAGGCACTACCCTGCATCTCTCCTGCGAAATCCGGTTGAAAAATCACGCGCCGGTACAGATTGAAAACACCTTCGCTCCTGGCGACGCTCTTTCCCCCGACGGTTTGCCGATCGCCCTCACCATGCAAAGCATTTTCTCGCGCTTGTTCACCAATAATTTTGAAGCCACCGACATTGAACGAGTTTCGCTGCGCGTCGAAAGTGTACCCGGCCGCCATTCCTTCACTATCGAAAGCGCGTGGCTCGAAAAGGGCGAAGCTGCTCCTGGCGAAACTTTGCGTGTGCGCGTCTTGCTGCGCCCTTATCGCGGCCCCGCGCAAGTTCAGGAAACCACCGTGCATATTCCTGATCAGGTCACCCGCGGCACCATGCTGCGCGTCCTCGTCAGCGACGCCGACATGCTCAATCGCGCATCTCGTGGATTTGCCGCCACCGGTGCAGGTGCCTCCGCAAGCCTCGATCAGCTCATCGCCCTCCTCAATCGTGAACGCCGCAATGACCGCCTGTACGTCGGACTATTCGCTCCATCGCCCACCATGCTGTGGGAAGACAAGGAATTACCCAACGTGCCCCTTTCTCAAATTAATATCGTTGATGGTCGCCCCGCACCTGGCACTGTTCAGGTGCTCCGCGAATCGCTTTCCAGCGAATCTTCCATTCCACTTGGCGGCCCGGTCGCCGGAGTTATCTCACTCAATCTTCAAATACGATGATTACTTTTGAAAATTTGCCACCAGGAAGTCCACGCTTGAAATTTCCCTTCCACATCCGCTCGTACCGGACTTTGTTGGCGGGTCTGCTAGTCGTTGCATGCGCGGTCGTAGCGCACGCCGAGCACACTCGCCGTTGGCGCATCAGCACTTACGAAGAATTCCTAAAGGGCAAAGCCAATGGCGTCGCGGTACGCAGCGATGGCCGCCTCGAGCTAGCTCCTAAGTTCGCCTTGATCGCCGACGCCGACGCCTCTTATCTGTGGTCACTGCGCACGGATCCTAAGGGCGTGCTCTACGCCGCCGCAGGCTCGCCCGCAAAAGTTTTTCGTTTTGATACGGCAGGTAAGCCCACCACGGTTTTTGACTCTGGCGATCTTTCTGCGCAAGCCATCGCTTTTGACCCGCAGGGAAATCTTTATGTCGGCACTTCCCCTGACGGCAAGGTTTATCGCGTTTCATCGTCCGGCGAAAAATCCGTATTCTTCGATCCCAAGACAAAATATATCTGGGACCTCGCGTTTTCCTCCGACGGTACTCTCTACGTAGCCACTGGCGATAAGGGCCAAATTTTCGCCGTGAATTCCGGCGATGGCGAACTCTTTTACTCCAGCGACGAAGCCCATATCCGCACACTGGCCTTTGATCCCAGCGGAAATCTGATCGCTGGCACCGAGCCAAACGGCCGCGTCCTGCGCATTTCCCATGCCAACAAGAAATCCTCCCGCCCCAATAAATCACCGGACAAATCACTCTCTGCGGCGCAAGGTTTCGTTCTCTACGAAACCGCTAAACGTGAAGTCACTGCTCTGGCGATAGCCCCAGACGGCACCATTTACGTCTCCGCCATCGGCGAAAAGCAGCGCAACGCCACTCCTGCTCCTTCAGCAGTCTTTGTCACCCCGCAAGGCACCACCACCATTACCAACGCTCCGGGAACCTCCTCCGCTCAGTCCACCGCGCCCTCGGTGTTCTTGCCTTTTCCGCCGGTCGTTTCTTCCAGCATTTATCGAATTAGCGCCAACGGCGCGCCCGATGAGCTCTGGTCTTCCCGTGAAGATGTGGTCTACAGTCTGGGCCTCGGCGCCGACGGCCGTCTGCTCGCCGGCACCGGAAACAACGGAGCACTGCTAGCCATAGATTCCAAAGGTGTATTCGCGCAACTCGCCAAATCCGGTTCGGCCCAGATCACCGGCGTTTCCCGTGGTAAAGATGGCAAGGTTTTCGTCTGCACCGCCAACCCCGGCAAAGTTTTCTCGGTTGGCCCTGAATTTGAATCCGAAGGCACCTACGAATCACACTCCTTCGATGCGCAAAATTTTTCACAATGGGGCCGCCTGGAATGGTGGAGTCCGCACACCGCCCCAAACACACCTTCGACTGCGAAGAAATCCTCTGCACACGATAGTGAACCGCGCGTCGAATTTTTCGCGCGTTCTGGCAATACCGAAGACCCCGGCAAAGAATGGTCCACCTGGTACGGCCCCTACACCCACTCGGGCGCGGAGATGGAAATTCCCCTCGCGCGATTTGCCCAATGGAAAGCCGTCATTCACGGCGGCCAGCCGGGAGATGGCGTAGATTGGGCCAGCCTGGCGTATTTGCCGCGTAATGTCGCTCCGGTAATCGATGGCATCGCGATCCAGGAGCCAGGTGTGCGCGCCAACGCCACCAACGTAATTCCCGCCGGCCAGCCCACTACCGTCACCCTGAAACTGCCTCCCACCCCGAATATTTCCGGCGTGATCATCACCCAGTCGGGCACCCCGCCAAGATTTGAACCTCCGCCGCAAGGTATTCAGCAAAAAGGCTATGCTACCGCGCTGTGGACTGCGCACGACGACAATGACGATGAATTGCACTACGCCGTTTATTACCGCGGCGAAAATGAGCAGGACTGGAAATTATTAAAGGACAAACTGGAGCAGAAATTTTATTCCTGGGACGCCACATCATTCCCGGACGGAGCCTATTACCTCAAGATCGTCGCTACCGACGCGCCGTCCAACCCGCCCGCCACTGCGCTTAGCGCCGAACGAATTAGCGAGCGCTTTGAAGTGGACAACACGCCGCCGGTGATCGAGCGTCTTTCAGCCGTCTCCGGTGTCGACTATAGCGGGTCTGTCGCTTCGGCTTTCATAGTTGTCAAATTCACCGCGCGAGACGCCAGCAGCAGCGTGGAGCGCGCCCAGTACAGCCTCGACGGCGGCGACTGGATGCTCATATCTCCCGCGGGGAACATCAGTGACGCGCCCGAAGAGCATTACGAGTTTACGATTAGCGACCCGTCCGCCGGAGAACATACCGTCGCGGTGCGCGCCTACGACCGCTTTGAAAATGTGGGAAGTGCGAAAACTACTGTGACCGTGACCAGGACAAATCATCGGTAAAGCGATTTAGCTTGAACCCACCGAATCGTGTGGATTGGGTCAGTATTGTTGAGGACTAATCCCAGCGAGGCGGCCGCGTCGCATCTGTCTGCTCTTCAATTTCCGCCCCAAACCCTATTCTTCCATCCCCAAACGGCTCACTCCGTGTGTGAGCAATCCGCGCCGTGCAATTTATTTCCTTCGCCGCGTTCCCGACCACCTCGATCGGCATTCGCAGCGTAACTTCCAGTAGCATTCCGACCCGCAGCGGCGCTGACGACGCGAAAAAAAAACCTCCGCGCGAAACGTTCAGCGCTTCAGTAAAATGTTCGCTGCTGTCCGCGCCAATTCCCAGCGCGCGAAAGCGCAACGGGGTGCGCAAATGGTAGCGGGTTAACCGCCGGCGCTCCTGGTCTTTCATTTTTACTTGCTCCGCGTGGGGAAAAGTGGCTAGCGAGTCTCAACGACGGGGCTTCAACCCAGCGTAGCAAAGCTGCGCGGCACGTCAAGTGACAAATTAGCGCTTCCGCTACCAGCGCGACGAATCGTAATCGCTTTGCTCCAACTCCCGCTTCCAGTATTCTGCTGTGCACTGGAAATCCCAATAATGGCTCCCACAAATTCAAAACACCTGGCCCAAATGGTCCCTCATCAAAAAACCGCAACCGTCGAAGATTTCGCGCCTCCCTCCTGGAACTCCATCAAGCACGCCCACGCTCGCATCGCTCCTAAAATACATCGCACTCCCGTACTGACTAGTTTTTCGCTCGATAAACGCACCGGCGCCAACATTTTTTTCAAGTGTGATAATTTTCAGAAAACCGGCTCCTTCAAAATTCGCGGTGCCACAAATGCCATCTTCTCGCTCACCGACTCCGAGGTTGCAAACGGTATCGTCACCCAATCGAGCGGCAATCACGGCGCTGCCATCGCCTGTGCCGGTGCCTGGCGCGGGGTAAAAACCTGGGTCGTCATGCCCAAAAATGCGCCAGCCGTAAAATTCCGCGCCGTCGAAAGCTACGGCGCGCAGGTAACTCTCTGCGAACCTACCGTCACCGCACGCAATGAAGCCGCCGCCCGCGTTCGCGCCGAAACTGGCGCATACCTCATACATCCCTACGACGACGATCGCATCATCGCCGGACAAGCCACCGCCGCGAAGGAACTACTCGAAGAAATCGGCGATCTCGACGCCGTCTTTGCTCCCGTCAGTGGCGGCGGCCTCCTCAGCGGAACCTGCCTCGGTGCAAAAGGTCTGCGCCCGAACATTCGCATCTTTGGTTGCGAGCCGGAACGCGCCGACGACGCCTATCGCTCCCTCACCAGCGGCATATTACAGTCTCAGGACTCCAGTGACACCATCGCCGACGGTTTGCGCGCTTCCCTCGCTCCGCGCACCTTCGCCATTCTGCGAAAACTTGTGGATGGGATTTTGCTGGCCAGCGAGGAAGAAATTATTTCCGCTACCCGTCTAATTTGGGAGCGCATGAAAATCATCATCGAGCCATCTTCGGCGGTGGCCATCGCTCCGTTGCTAAGACCCGGAGCAGTCGCCGCCTTAAACTTGCCGCCGCGCGCCGATGGCCGCACTCCTAAACTTGGCGTGATCTTTTCCGGTGGCAACGTCGACTTATCGTCCCTGCCGTTTTAATTTCTTGGTCGGCGTTGAGAAAATTGAATTCGTGCCTGCACAAGACACGGCCTGGGTCTTGGGGTTGCCCCTCTGCTGTACTTCGCACCACTCGACCGCACGACTCTTCCCAAAGTTTACGTTTCCCTCAATTTCAACTTGCCCGCAGCTTTATTTTCTTCCAGAAAAGCTCGCAAATCCTGCGTGGCATCCAACAGCCTCACCCACTGCTCGTAATAAAGTGTGACCGGAAACCGCCCCAGTCCGTAAACACTCACACCACCCTTTTCCCCCACACGAAATTCCAGCGCTCCGGTGCGGCGCCCAGAGCCTTTCTTTTCCAACTCCGCTATTTTCGCTTTCAGTTCTTCATAAGATGGCTCGGCCATTTTTCCTCCATTAATCTCGATCGCCGCCGATTATACCGGACCCGCCCATCTGTGTCCGCAGCAAGCACCTACTTCACCGTGATTTTTTCAACCAGCGGTAAGTCTTGTGAAGACCCGCCGGCCATAAACGAATAGGCGCCCGGTATCATTTTCCAGCTGTCCGATGGCTCGTCAAAAACAGAGAGATAGACGCTGTCGACGCTAACCGTCACTTCCTTGCTTTCCCCCGCCTGCAGTTTGACTTTGCTCCAGCCCACCAATCTTTTTGGAGGCTCTCCAGCATCCGCAGGAAGCGCCGCATAAACTTCAGCGACTTCCGCTCCCGCTCTGTTCCCGGTGTTTTTCACCGTAAACGTAACCGTCGTCTGTTTGCCGGCTTTAACCTTCAAGTCCGAATAAGAGTACGACGTATACGACAACCCGAATCCAAATGGAAACAGCACCGGCTTTTTTTCAGCGTCGTACCACTTGTAGCCAACTTTCAATCCTTCATCGTAATGCACCTCGAACGTCGGCTTAGCCTCCCCACTTGCCATCACCGCTGCCTTGCCCAGCATGCTCGGAGACGGAATCACTTCGCGCGGATGCGGCAAATCCGCTTCACTACGTGGAAAAGTCATCGGTAATTTAGCGCTGGGGTTTACCTCGCCAAAAAGTAGGTTGGCCACCGCGTCCGCGCCCTTGCTCCCCGCGTACCACGCTTCCAGCACGCCACTCACTTTATCGATCCATGGCATGGTCGCCGCGGTCCCGGATTCGATCACCACGATAGTGCGCGGATTCACGGAAGCCACCTGATCAATCACCGCGTCCTGGTTGTCCGGCAACGACAAATTCGGCAGGTCAAAGTCCTCGCTGGTCCACTGGTGCACAAACACGATCGCCACGTCCGACTGCTTAGCCAAAGCAGCAGTGGCTGCGGGATCGGCTCCCGAGGCAAACTTCACACTCACCCCGGGAGCCTTGGCAGCGACAGCCTTTAACGGCGAAGTCGGAAACCACACATGCGCCTTCCATGCCGGCGCCGCAGATCCCGGCGGATCCACTTGCGCCGATCCTCCGCCCGAAATCATGCCCTCGTCGGCATGCGTGCCAATGATTGCGACAGAGCGCAGCTTCCCGCGATCCAGCGGCAAAATCCCTTTATCATTTTTCAGCAGCACGATGCTTTGTTCCGCAATCTGCCGCGAAGTTTCCAGCCCACCTTCCACATCCACTACGCTTCTCTTCCTCGGATCGTCCACGATGCCGCTGGCAAATTCAGAACGCAAAACCCGCCGCACGTGATCATCCAATTCTGCGACAGGAACTTTGCCCCCCTGTATCGCCTTCTTCAGCGGCTCGCCATAATAAATATCTTCAGGCTCCTCGTTATCGAGACCAGCCGCCGACGCTTTCACCGTACTGTGTGTGCCGCCCCAATCGGACACCACGAAACCTTTGAACCTCCACGATTTCTTCAGCACTTCCGTAAGCAAATATTTGTTCTCGCACGCATAGTCGCCGTTAATCGCATTGTAGGAACACATCACCGCGCCCGGATCGCCAATCTCGATGCCAATGTGAAACGCCAATAAGTCCGTCTCCTGCAACGCGCGCGTCCCGATCACCGCATTTACTTCGTTGCGCCCGCTTTCCTGATCGTTCACCGCATAGTGCTTGATGTCCCCGATGACATGCTGTGCCTGTTCGCATTTGATGCGATTGCCAACCAGCGTGCCCGCCAAAATGGGATCTTCTCCCAGGTATTCAAACGTACGTCCGTTGCGCGGCTCCCGCGTAATGTTTGTGCCGCCGCCTAACGTCATGTTGTAGCCCTGCGCCCGCAACTCCCGCCCGATCAGCGCGCCATATTCACACGCCGCTTGCGGATCCCAGCTCGCCGCGGAAGCAATGGGGGACGGCAGCGCCGTCGAATATCTCCCGTTGTCCGCGCTGCTCCGCACCCCATAAGCAGCGTCACTAATTTGAATCATGGGAATTCCAAGCCGCTCCACACCGAACACAAATCCAGCCCCACCATTGCCTAGATATGCCTTGGGAAACACCTTGCCAGGCCATCCGGGCATGCCCTCGCCATGCACAAGATCGATTTTTTCATCCAACGTCAATTCTTTAAGCACCATCTCGGCCCGTTCATCCGGTGAAAGTTGAGGGTTCATCCACGGACGATCTCTGACGCTTTCTTCGCCCTCATGCAAACGGCCTTGCGCGAACGATGGTGCGCCACTCAACGAAATAGCAAGTGCGCTAGTGAAGCCTAAGCGTAAACAACGCAACTTCTTCATCGGCAATGTCCTTCATGAAAGCGCTCATAAATGCGCGCCTATAATAGCGGTTTTCGATTAAATAATGCGGCGGATCTTGCAATTTGCCAGGCAACGAAGGTTTCCAGACTGCATCAGCTCATTCTAATAGTGACCCGTTTAGCACAGAACCGCCTCTTCATAAACGAGATTTCCTCGAACCCTGACAATGCCATGATTCTGAGCGCGCCGATCAACATCGGAAACAGCCTTAAGCATCGCGTGGTGGCCGAGGGCGTGGAGACCGAGGAACAACTCCATTTTCTCCAACACGAAGGTTGCAGCGAGGGCCAAAGCTCTTTCTCTGACGCCCCGTAATTGCCGAGAAGTTCGCTCAGTTTCTGGAACGCGGCGTAACCGAGGCAATGGTGCACTGAGCCCGAAATGGCCATGCCACTGAACCGGCCTCTAAAATCACCCAGGAACTTAACGTCCCGACTTGCAAGTACCGCCTCGAAAAAGCAGGCCTCGGTCAAGAACGGAAGACCAGCCACGAGATGCCCGTCGCCCGGCCTTTGCGAATGCCTATCTCCGAAAAAATCAACCTTACCCTTTACATATCAAAACCACCTGAAAGCATCCTAAGCAAATCATATCCGCATCAGACACAACACTCGGGTTGGGTCGTTTGCTCAGTTCGCATTATAGGACTGGACCCAAAAACATGGTTTACGAGTCGGTTATCTGACCCAATGTGATAGCCTTCATGAATTGGGGAGTGCTGGTGGGGCCTTCCGCGGACACATCTTTGTGAGGAGTAAAACGAAATGCCACCGGTGTATCCATCGGTCGCAGCCACCTCGTCGCCTCGCTCAAGAAACCAATCAAACCTCAAGCCAGTTCCAAAATCCGCACTACCGACCAACGATGAAAACCGATTCGCAACTGCTACGGATGGTTGATCGCGCTTTGCAGTTTTCGCAGATTGGGTCCCTGGCGCTTGCTCTGCTTTGGACTGCCTTGCCCACCCCTGCCGCAGCGCAGTCCAATGAGGCCAGCGCATCGCAGTCGCCTGCGGGGCCTTCGAGAATCACTCAGGCCCGCATCACACAAGCCATCGACGAAAAACAGTTGGTGCTTCTCCGCGGCAACGTCCATCCACTGGCGCAAC
>Ga0307475_10001884_pt1 | contig 12466 bp, 13 predicted proteins | sample atmos_gasesECM1C_FD_203317 | JGI IMG/M metagenome (GOLD analysis project Ga0307475, IMG submission 203317) | Hardwood forest soil microbial communities from Morgan-Monroe State Forest, Indiana, United States - atmos_gasesECM1C_515 | ecosystem: Environmental > Terrestrial > Soil > Temperate... | reverse complement strand
ATGCTTCGCGGCTCCCATCGCTTCACTGCCACGGGGTGCGTTCCGAAAGTGAGACTCAGCCCACTTTCGCAGCTTCTCGGCGCGATTACCGGTGAAATCGGGCTCCCACGTAACAATTCGCCAGACACAGCAGTGCCCGCAGCGTCGTTATTGACGCGCTTGTCCCGAAAATCCAGGTTGGCTATATAGTTCCCGACGCAGCGGAGATCGCTACGCGAAATCTGCGGAACGCACAGGCGTCAGGCACTTACGATAGCTTTAAAACCGCAAAGACATTTGCAGCGAAGATCACTTTCGACTTGCGATCGGCCACGCACGACAAGCACATCGCAATTTACTTCGACCCCGAAAACTCCACGGCGACTCAAACGGCGAGTTCTCAGGCAGAGGTGCATGAACGTTTTAACTTTGGATTCAACAAAATCGAGCGACTGGAGGGGAACGTCGGATACCTGGACCTTGGCTCATTCGCAAACCTCGAGGAAGAGCGTCAAACGGCTTCGACCTATCTGGACGCGCTGGCTAACTTCGACGCAATTATCGTCGACCTTCGGAATAACGGTGGCGGCAACACGCCCATGGTCGCCTATATTGCAAGCTACTTTTTCGGTCGAAACCCGGTCCATATCACGGACATGTACTGGCGAGATGAGAATCGGAAGGTCGAACTATGGAGTATCGAGAACCTGCCCGGCCGTCGGTCTCCGAGCCAAGACCTCTACCTCTTGGTGGGGCCCTCTACCTTCTCAGCAGCAGAGGACTTCTGCTACTCGCTTCAACAGTTAAAACGAGCAACCCTGGTTGGCGAAAGAACTGGCGGAGGAGCGCACATGGGCCGTGGCCTTCAACGGCTGTCGCCTCTGTTTACAGCATTCATTCCGACAGGGGAATCTCTCAATCCGGTGACAAAGACCAACTGGGAAAATGTCGGAGTGAGGCCCGATATAAAAGTACCGGCGGAGAAGGCGTTGGCGGAAGCGCACCTCCTGACCCTGCGCAAACTTCTTGAGCGAGAACCTGATCCTAAGTGGAAGAACGAACTCCGCCGCGCAATCGAGGATACAACGGGAAAAGCGACGATCCATTAGCAGTCCGGAATGTGCGTTGGGTCGCGGCGGCAGCGCTCGAAATATCCAGACATGTGCGGCTTGGGCCGAACTACTGTTGTAACATCCCGATTACTCAAAATCCCCTGACCCGAAGCAGTGGAAAACGGGCCTACTTTTCGGGTACAGTGCAGCCCGTGGAAGAGTCTCCGGTCAACTTCGATCCTAACGCGCTTGCGGTTCAGTATTACTTTGGCGACCTGCAATACTGGAAGCTTCCCGGCATCTGCATCGAGGCTCTAGAACACGGGTTCGATGGCCGTGCCCTGCGGAGGCTGTCAGGGCTGCTGAATCCAGTAGAAAGCGATATTCGGAAAAAGGAAATTGACTCGGCTTTCTGCGAAATGGGGGTGAAGGCTCCGATTCCCAAAGACGAAGCACGGCTTGTCCTTGCTACGGATGCTGTCAGGAGGGCGCTGGCTGGCGGATCGAACGTCTTCAACGAGGCGACCCACATCCGAATACACATCTGCGAATTGCACGATCCTCCGACTGAGTTGCAGCCTATCGTTGCTCTTTCAGAGAAGTCAGAACACGCACCAAGTCGGCAATGGAAGGCACTCGAAAAGCAACTTCGTGATGCCATGACGCAGTTCCTAAACACTCGCGAATAGAGACTGCCGCATGGTTGGCGATAAATCTCCATAACGCTCAAAACCCCTCGCCGCGCTGCACGCCCTGCGCTTGGGGGCGAAGAGACATCGCAAGCTTGTGGCATCGCCTGTTAGGTCACTTGACATTAACTTCCGGTTTGCTCAGCACAAGACGCCCCTTCTGGATCACTGCAGCGATCCGAGTCGTGTTGTGAATATCTTGGATTGGGTCTGCTTCGAGAAGCACTAGGTCTGCAATCTTTCCGACCTCAATGGCCCCAAGTGAATTAGAGAAACCAAAAAACACCGCTGGATTCAGCGTCGCCGCTCGAAGGACCTCAGCAGGAGTAAAACCAGCTTCGACGAGAAGGGCCAACTCGTCGTGAAGACAGCGGCCAGGCGGAGCTCCTTTCTCGTTGAGAAAACTGCTCCAATCCGTGCCCGCTAGAATGGGAACTTTGTTCGCGCGAATTTGTACGCTTACTTTTTGAAAGCCTGCAAAGATTGCTCTCCACTGGGTCGGCGCAAAATACCGAAAGCTTTGAATGGTCGGATCGAGCCACGTTCCGTTCTGTGCGAACTTCTGCAACAGAACAGTAATGGACTCCGAGTCGCAACCGGGCGGCGGGATTACCCCACCAGTTGTCGGATCTACCGGGTGGAATAACGCCAGGCATGGTTTGGGAACGAACTCTAGGTGTTCGATGCTTTTCTGCCCCAGATCTGACACTTCGGCTGGCGTCATCGACGCTGGTACATGACCAACGAATGGCAGTCCCTTTGATTTTGCTGCTGCAGCAATTGCAAGAAAGACGTCGCGCGACAATCCGTCGTGCACTTTGATGAAATCGACGTGCCTGTGGGCCAAAGAGGCTACTGCGCGGCGAGCCTCGTCGGGAGAACGAATCACCCAAACGTCTTCGTCAGCTTCCGCAGGCGGGCCCATTAGTCTTGGGCCAGCAACCAGCAAACGTGGCCCCGTCCAATCTCCGATAGCGATCAGACGGCGGGCCGTTGTTACCTTCCTGACATCTCCAGCCATGTCGCGTGCGCCCGTAATACCCCACTGCAACAGCGACAAGAGCGCGCTTCGGTCCCCGTCGCTGTGAACGTGCATATCCCACAGGCCGGGAATCAGGAACTTGTTCCTTCCGTCGACCACTCGAACCTGCTTCGGAGTCCTTATCTCGCTGCTCGAACCTATGGCATTAATCCGACCATCCGAGATCAAAACTGTCATGTCGGGATTGGCGGAACCGTCACGAACGTCGATTATTGTGACGTGGATGAGAACAATCCGAGACGAAGTGGCTGCCCGGATTTGGCTTGCGCTGAGGAAGCACAACCCAATTGCCGAAATAACTCGGAGCCACAGGTCGACGCTTCCCGCCTTCACGGTACGCATCCTAGCACGATCGGACTTTCCGGGATCGTCGGCTAACCGGACATTATCTGAGCCACCCCCCGGTCGAAATCGTGCCAATTGGCGAAAATCTCTATTTCACTCATCTTCTCTGCGACCGGGTATTGAGATGCTTCCATGAGAAGGCCGGGTCGCAGTCAAGTCGATTTCTTGTTTTTGTTTGGACAAGGGTGCAAAAGGGTAAACCCCACCTTTGCGCAAGATGGAACACCACCATCGAGCGATGTGGATTTGCTTGTGAACTTGGTACGTTGTGGGCGGGGGTTACCAAATGACCGACGAGGAAATGATTCAAACAGAAGAAGCGAGGCTAATGGCTGAGCAGAAAGCTTGGGAACGTCTGCACGAAGCCATTTTTAAAGAACTATTCAAGAAAACCGATAAGCAAACTATTGGCTCAGGCATTGGCTGTGGAGCAATGAACACTCAACAATACGCTCATCGAGTCAGTTCTCAGAATGACCTCTTGGGCGTTGCATCCTGTACTACGCTCTTGACTGAGTTGTAGTTCCATTTGAAATCTGACAGCTCTTCCTGGAAGGTTGGCGTAATAATCGCGATCATCATCCCACAAAAAGGCGAATGGAAGGCGCAAGCTTGTGAGAACGCCTGATTGCGACAATTTACATCGGAATCGCGCCGACACAGAACCCGTCAGTACTTTTCTCGAGTACCTACCAGCCGTTCGGGATGCGGGAATGGCAACGGACGCAGCAGCACGCCTTCCACGATAGAGAAAATCGCGGTCGTGGCTCCGATTCCCAGCCCGAGCATCAGCACGGCCCCGGTCGTGAAGCCGGGCGACTTCAGCAAATGACGAAGAGGAATTCGTAATTCACGCAGAAACATATGCGTCAGGTCCTCAACCGCATGGGCAGGCGACCGGGCAGTGGCCCTCTTGCCGAATACGTGTCAGGCCAAGTAATTGTTCCGCGATGATTCTGTCGGATCAGGGGAAACATCGGGTTCGGTAAGGATGTTCGTTTCTGACGTGGCTGGGTTCATCCTCGATTCGTCATTTGGATATACCTGTCCGCTATCGGACGTTTTCAGTCGATATCGGACAATGGAAGCGTTACGGCGAAGGTTAAGTATCACAAAAACATGAAATTGTCCGAGCGGAAGATTGGAACATAACGTGCAGTCGTTTGTATGGTGTCAGATGCTAAACGTCAAGCAGTATTCGCTTCCGGCGCCCCGTCGCTGAATTTGTGTCGCGCTCCTCGCCTACTACAGCCTCGCCCCTAAGGTCGAACTAGGAGTGACGTTAAAGGTGCGAATGACATGACCGGGCTAGCCCACGACCTTCATTACTCTGTCCGTCAGTTGCGCCGGACTCCAGGATTTACCGCTGCGGCGGTCCTTTGTCGTTCGCCAAAACGAGATCGTGTCTAGTCATGAAGCGAAAAGTCGGGCCAATCTCTCCCGCCCGGTCGTCGTTGCAGCACAGTGGGTGAACCAACATGAAATCATGCTCGGATTCGAAGCAGTGCAGGAACGCATCCTGACCTGATCCTTGGAACCAGCTTGACTTATCCGTCGGTTCAGCCCGCTATCTCACCGCCAATGGAGCGAACGATTCGGTCTTCCCGGTCTTCCCTTCCCTTGCCTTTTAGTTCTCAGGCCACGCGCCGTTCATAACGGTGGTGCAACCCGCCCACTTGCGGCATCGCGATGATCTCGCCTTGCCGCATGATCCCCCGTGGCTCTGGCGCATCCTTGCCTAACCCCAAGTGTGTCCGCGAGCCGTGATAATAACCCATGTAACTCTTCAGCAATCGACGTAGGTGCCCGTGGCTGAGCACTACCACATGGTCCAGACATTCCCGTCGAATCGAGCCGATCAGCCTCTCCACATAGGCATTCTGCCAGGGACTCTGGAACCCGCTGATCACCTCCTTCATGCTCAACGACCGCAGCCGACGGCGAAACTCTTGCCCGTAGATCTTGTCCCGGTCACGAATGACATAAGTCTTACTCTCGCCTTCCCAGAACGCCTCTACCATCTGTTGACCCGTCCATTCTGCCGTCGGATGCTCCGTGATGCCGAAATGCAGCACTCTTCGGCGTCCATGTTCCATCACCAGGAACACGAACAGCACCCGTAGCCGGATCGTCGCAACCGTGAAGAAGTCAATCGCTACCGTCTCTCCCATGTGGTTCCGCAGAAAGGTTCTCCAGTTCTGCGAAGGCCGCCGGGGAATACTTCGCAGCACCCGCGACACCGTTCGCTCTGACACCGCGATTCCCAATTTCTTCAACTCGCCATGAATCCGCGGCGCACGCCACAACGGGTTGGCCTTCGCCAAAGTCTGAATCAACCTGCGAATCTCGCGCTTGATCGGCGGCCGCCCAATTCTTCCCGGTTTACTGGACAGACCTCCCCAGTGCCGGCGAAAACGCTCCCGCTGCCAGCGCACCACCGTGTCGGGATGGACGATGAGCAGAGCTTGCCGCCAGTTCTTCCACATCACCGAGACCGTCATCCAGAACCAGCGGTCTCCCCCGATCAACCGTGGACGCTTCTGCTTGCGTTGGTAGATGGAGAGCTGCTGACGCAATGCAAGATTTTCCAGGACAACGTCACGATGACCTTTTCCGAACAGCCAAACCAGGCGAAACAGACTCAGAAGCAAGGCGAGCATGTCGCTCGATTCTTTCTTCTAGCTCATTGAAAAGTCAATGTGATCTGGACGATCCAATTTTGGCGAAGGACACCCAATCGCGCATCACACAATCGTAGCAGGCCGGCGTAATCCCAAGGAATTATGGCCGAAACAACAATTCGCCAGCCACACCAAGGCGGAGTACCAGCCCAGCAAAGTCGGCATCAGCGCATTTCAGTTCGATTACAGCCGCATCACTCAGCCTGGCACCGTCCTCGTCGTACGCATTCCTGGCATTTACGCTGACGTTGCCGATACGAAGCAGGCAATCGTCAAAACGAAAATCGTCAACGGAGAGGCCGTCCAGCAAAAGGGCGTGCTGGCAAGCCTCAGTTTCACGAAGCAATCTCGACAACTCAACGTCAGCGAACATGTCTACGTCACGCAGGTTTCGGTCAAAGACGATGGAATTCAGTTCGAGCTGCTGACCCAGGACCCGGCCGCCGTGGTCGTTGATGGAAATACCGTCCAGTCCCGCTATCGCTCGGAAGTCTTTTTCCCGTTTGGACGCGACGAACTCCCACACCTGCAGCTTGCCGATCTAAAGAAGACAATCGATCCAGTGCTTGCAAGCAGCGATGTGGCGAATGCCGTTCAGACAAAAACGATCCACCTGGGCATGTCCGCCGACGAGGTTAAGAAAACCCTCGGTGATCCTGAGAAGATCGTCGACCTGGGTGAGAAGAAAATCTACGTTTACAAGGACATGAAAGTTGTTTTCAAGGACTCCCAGGTTGCTGATGTACAGTAGGGACAAGCCATTGTCACCTTGGGAGACCGCACTGGGTGCTAGATGCCGACAAGTTCATTCGAGCGGAAAGAACGAAGCGGGCTATTCTTATCGCCTTCGGCGCCAGCGTTTTCATTTCGCTGATCGCCGGTGTTCTTCGAATTGTGCCGCGTTTCGATGATGCCCTTTCTGGACATCCCGAATATCTTCACGCCATTGCCGACCGAATGGCCAGGTCTCTGGCTGACAGCACAAACCACGAACTCCCCGTTCTAGTCAGACAACAGCGGGAGTTCGATTGCGACCGAACACAGAATGTGCCTCCCCGAGACACCGACGATCTTTACTAGTTCTATCATCAGCCTGGCTGGCAGTTAGGCATTTACTTGAATATGTTCCCGTGTCTAAAATTCATGGGGAGCCATACGGACAGGACAGGCACAATGCGGAGGTTGTCAATCACATACTTTGTCGCTGTGGGATGTCTGTTTCTGTCAGAGGCATTCGTGTCGATGCAGCGATATCAGATCGTTCAGCCTCGGCTAGTCGCACCTCCTGCAAGCGATACGATTGGCGCAAGTGATGTGCTATCGCGAGCCAGCTCAAGAGAAGGTGCTGACGTCGGAGTTGCCTTACTTATTTTTCTGGGACCAGTCGCCGGGATTTTCAGGGGCTCAATACTCTTAGCTATAGTTGGGGCTTTGCTGCTCGCTATTGCTGTTTTGCAGTATCGTCACTTGCGACTGGGATCATTGGTGGGAGTTGCCTGGACTTTGGGGGTCGTGCTCCTGCTGCTTGTTGCGATGGCAGGAATTAGCGTCTCATATTCGTTCGCAGCCAGGCTGCTAATGTTCGGTCCTGCTTTGGCACTCAATCTCGCCTTGCTTTTTGGTCTCAGCCATAGGTCAGCACTTCGTCGTCAGTGAGGTGCCCTGTTGAAATATCTCAATTACGCCAAAAACCCCCCTTGGCGGGCGCCTTGAATTCTTGAATGTCATCTCCTGGCTTCGCAAGTCAGAAGGTGGATAACGGGATCCCCCTTGTATAATCGCTCCCTAAGGACACCCGTGCAGCGCTCGGCGATGCAATACTGTGCCTGGTTCAAGACGACGAAAGACGCTAGGTCGTGTTACGGTACGCTTGGAGGGCATTTCTGATCGCTGCCTCGATACGAGCGCCCCGACGACTAAACCCAAGTATTGAAACCAGCTCAGTGATGGTCTCGTCATCCGTGCGCAACTGGTCGCCCGATGACACCCACTGGATTAGCTGGATATAGTCGCCAACGCTCTATTGAGCGACGCAACCACCGCCCACCTAATGATGGTAATCCCAACGCTTCCAAATCGGAGTCTTCGGCACGCGCAGTGATTGAAGTCCGGATTTCGAATGAAGGAAAACTCTCTGGGTTGTTCATTCACAAGTTCGCTACTCGTAGATTTCCAGCCGTTCGAGCAATGAATAAGCGACGCGAATGCCTATACATAGCGTTATGAAGCTAGTTCTACAATGAGTAAATTTGTTCGGTCTTCGTAACAATTTCGTTCCCGATGTTTCGTTTCTGGCTCACCCAGGTAAACTTCTGCGCACTCCGTGGACAGTGCCGCTTCTTGGGACTACCGCAAGTAACGTTTGGTCGCTGTTGTACGCAACTGAGATTCGTCCTCGGCCCTGAGTCAAAATGCCAACGAGGAGACCTTCTAAATGCAATTCCAAGCAGGAGGCTTTATGCGCAAGCTACTGATCGCAGTTTTCGCGTCACACTGGCTCTTCTTTTCCGGGTTACTACAGGCTCAGGTGCCGCGTGGCAGTATAGACCTGAAAGCAAAGAAGGCACAGACGGGGACCGAGGAATCGGTCCGGGAGCTTGCATATGGTGTTTTCGAGCCTTTCGGCTGGGCGAACCGGGGCGAGGTGCGGAACCGACTTGCGGAGCGAATGACGCGAGCCGAGTTGTCCTATCGCAACGGGCAACATCCTACAATTCGAGAGGAAAATGTCGTTAATGCGATCAACAGTTTGGTGTCTCGCGCCGGAGGGCCAGAGTATTCACGCACAAGCCTAATGCAAGTCCGGTATTTGCGGACTGCCCTGATGGTACGTGCGCCCAATCTTGTGGCCGTTGGTGCGCCAAGAAGCTCGGGCGACAAAGAGTTGCCTAGGACTATGTCGCCTATCGAAGCCACCTATGTCACGCTTTCGCTCATCCACCAGAAACTCTACAATCCCAAGTTTCAGGAGGATGATAATGGCGCTTCGTGGCTGGAGAGGCGACAGAATGAAACCGTAGACGAATTCAAAGCGCGAGCCGCGAATTCTAACCGCCCGAGGCTTTTATCCCTCAGTAACCCCCGCGCCGATGAGATGCGGAAGGTCGTGGCAAACGTGCTGAGCCTTCCCTCGGCAAGCACGTTACCGGACATGGTGTTGGATGATTTGGGGGTCTCACAATGAAGAAGACAACCTTTCTGGTTCTGCTCGCGAGTTTGCTAATTCCAATGATGGCGTTTCAGTGCGGTGGTCCGCCAGCGCCACCCCCTATAGGCTTCCAAATACACACGATGGATGAACAGGACCTTTTCCACACGCTGGAAGACTCGCCCAAGATCAATGTAAGTATGAATTTCCAAGAGGCCACTACCAACAATACCATGGGGTTTTTGACCAGTCTTACTGTGACCACCGATGATAATGGCTACGCGTGGGCTGGAAATACCGTGGTGCCGGCGAACTGGCTATTTCAGGAAAATAACGGGCCGTGCGCTGGTGATCGCGCTGTTGCGACAGTCGGAAACGCACAGACACAAGACCTCGACTGTATATCAGTATACTTGGCCTTCAATGTCACACCGACCTCGCTGTACACGAATCAGCTGCCCGCCCAGCTGCAGGTGACCGGTTCTGGCATTACTACCACCTACGGCATGCCCCACGTTCAGATATTTGACGAGGCCGGAAACAAAATCGCAGATGTCACCGCGAAGTCAGTGACCTACGGAGGGACGGTTCTGACTTGTCCGACACCTAATCTGGCCGGCACTCCCACTTCGACGTACGGGCTAGAAGTATTAAATGTACAGTCAAATGGGTCTTTAGCGCCCGTTGGTGCCGCCCCTGTTCCAATCATTGCGTCAGGGACCGCTACCTTGTCGCCAAGCTCGCTCAACTTCGGGCAAGTCCTGACAAACGGTCCCCCTAAAGTTATGGCTGTTACCCTTACCAATAACAACAACGCCGTTATGACGATCCAGGAGATGAATTTTGATGGGAATGGTGGCTTTGGCCTCAACCACGATTACTGTGGCTCCACGCTGGCGGCATTATCCAGCTGTACTATCGATTTGCAGCTCGACACGTCATCCGGCGGCTGCGGCACGTACACGGGCACGTTCTATGTCTACGACTCGGCCACGAATAGCGCCCAGAGTGTCGCGCTACACGGAACCGGCGTCAATCACATAGCAGGAGGTTGTTAATTACGTTTGGGGTTGTCGCACTCCGAGTGACCCCACTGGCATCCGGCGCTTCGAACCGTGCAAAGTGCGCGGCCCGGACTGATTCATGTTCGGCGGAACCCGCGTTTGCATCCGCGGTCCACCCCTGGCTAATGCGTGTCGCCAACTCATGGCCCATTGTTAATGAACTATAAGATAGCGTTACTGGCGCTTGTTTCAACATGCGTTCAAATTAGAACGAAGGCGTTTGCCCAACACCCAGACGCACCACGACTGGAAATCGGCCCACAGCTCACGCAAATATATTTCCCACTGCGACCCGTGGGGAGCGTGCAATATCAGCTTGGCTACGGACTCGTGTTTTCAGGCAATCTCCTTCGCAGGTTTGGCGCAGACGCCGGGTTCTGTGTGACTCCGACAGCTCCAATCTCCGGCACGACCTTTGCCGGAGGCAGGCTCACTGAAGCATTTTTTGGCGCGCGGGTTGGCATCTTCCGAGCTCGGCACTTCGAATTTTACGGCAAGGTGAGGCCAGGATTCGTTCACTTTAATGATGTCATTCTCCATGCAACGTCAGACCCAACTTTGCAGTTTCAAACTGGCAGTCTAACCGAGCCTGCGCTCGATGTAGGGGGAATTGCGATGTTGCGAGTTTCAAAAAGAATAGGTATCAGATACGAGATAGGGGATACGATCATTCATTACGGCGGTAGGATTATTGACCCCTCGCAGCCAGCCGTTCCCCCTCGCCTAGTGAATGCGCTTCAGTTAGGCGTGGCATTGGTTGTTGGTTTCTAAAACTCCGGGTTCTCGGCCGAGCCAGCATGTGAAAACGAAGGGGTGATTTTTCGGAGTGTCTCAGTGTGTTGTGGAGGTCGCCCCGGACTCAATGTCGGCCGGCGACAGCTCACAATGCTTCTTACCCAAGGTCCGGGGGGGAAATCGGCTTGTCGCCATCAACTTCAGAATCGTTGGCTAACCTGAAGGTGGGCAGTTGACCTTCCGTGTAAGCTGCGCCTAGCAGTCGCTGCCCCCTATCGTGCCCGCTCGCGCACCCGATGCTCATGAGCGAGCCACTTCGCGAATTCCTTGCCGAACGGCTTCTGCGCCCACTCGGGAATCGACCGCGCCAGCTTCACGATTTCGCCCTTCGCGAAGCTAGCGATGACTCGGTGCCCGCGACCTTCTGTGGTGTTGTCGATCAGAACCAGTTCGTCTGCCGCCTTTCGTACCGTTGGAAGATCGCGCAATCCTTTTTCATACTCCGCGGGAATAGTCGCAAGGGCCGCGAACGGACCGCCGCGCGATACGCGACCGCGTAGTGTCCGAAAAATGATCGTTCTGTCCTGGGCGGTCCTAAAGTGCTCCGTGCATCCGACCGATCGTGAGATGTATCCATGTTCGGTTGTCGATCAATTCCCCCGCTGGATAGTCCACCGGCAGTCCCGACTGGATTGTTGCGAGTTTAGGTACGACGGTGCATCGGACACCACCTGTCCCGGTCAAAGGTCGGAGTGATTCTCAGGCAGCCTTGCGGTAGTAGTAGTTCAGCAGCCCGCCCAGACGTTCCCGCCGATGCACTTCGCCTTGGCCGCCCGCATGCTCAGGCTCGGGACAGATCAGTGCATTGGCCAAACCTTGGTGGTTGCGCTCACTATGGTAATGCGCCATGAATTCAGCAGTCGCTTTCCGCACCCCGCTCTCGCCGAACAAGATCATCCGCTCCAGGCAGGATTCCTTGATCGTCCGTATAAACCGTTCCGCGTAGGCGTTCAGATTGGGACTGCGAGGTGGAAGCTTCACTGAGGCAACACCCGCTTCGCCCAGCATGCTCAGGAACTCGGCCGTAAACAACGGATCGCGATCATGGATCAGGTAGCGCTTGCCATTCAGTAAGCCGTCCACCGCATCCGTGAGGTTGCGCCCGACCTGATTCATCCACAACCCACTGGGACTCGACGCGATCCCAGCGATCACCACCTTGCGGGTCGACAATTCCATGAAAAACAGGATGACGAATCGCTGTGAGCCGCCCATCGTAGCCAGGGATCTGCGCACTGTCACCCGTCGGGAATCGAAATACCGAAATGCTGGCCGCTGATGCCCGCACGAGTTTCGCGATGATCTCAGAGAGTCTTATTCGCGCATCGATTCGTTCAGCCCAAGAAGCGAGGTGTCGGGCTTCAATCCATTTCATGAAAGTTGCTGCCTTCCTCTAACGTGGAAACAGGGTTCATCGGAAGATTAAATGTTTCATTCCGTTCCGAACGTTGGACTTGATACTAACCCTGAACAGTCCGGGAATTGCTTTTAGCCCGACTTTGACAACCGAACGTGTTTTTTGCCGATTTTCGGCGGTTTCCTAAGCATAAGTATTTTCTTATCAGCAGCGCTCTGCGCGCCAGGTGTTGTAGTGAAGACCTACCCCCTTGATTACCGCCACGGGCCGTGCACAATGGCGAGGTGTTTCTTCGCTGCACGCGTCGCGTAAAA
>Ga0307475_10001883_pt1 | contig 12471 bp, 7 predicted proteins | sample atmos_gasesECM1C_FD_203317 | JGI IMG/M metagenome (GOLD analysis project Ga0307475, IMG submission 203317) | Hardwood forest soil microbial communities from Morgan-Monroe State Forest, Indiana, United States - atmos_gasesECM1C_515 | ecosystem: Environmental > Terrestrial > Soil > Temperate... | reverse complement strand
CGGCGCAGCCGATAACGATCCAACGTTTCGCGAATGCGCGGCATTCTTCCATTCTTTTTCAGCTTCGCCAGCGCTCTGCGAGGTGGCTTCGAGCACCGTCTTTTGAATGGCGTCAACGATCGGGTACGGACTCTGGCTCGAGTCCACCACCAGCGTGAGCTCATCCCAGAGCCACTGGCCCGAAGTGGAAAAATTAAAGTAGTGGCCCTCAATCGCAAAGTTGTTGGTAAAAGTAACGCGTCGTCCGGTCGGATGGCCGGAGTCCGTCCAGTTGCCGGTTTCTAACAAAACCGTATGGAACATACCGAGCTCCGCCACTTCCCCGGTTACTCCGTTAATTTCCACCCAGTCGCCTAAGCGGATTCCATTTCTTCCCATCAGCACGAACCAACCGAAAAAGCTCACGATGAAATCTTTCAGTGCCACGGTGAGACCTGCGCCGGCAAGTCCCAGGAAAGTCCCCAACTGGCCTGGTGGACCGAAAATAACCAGCAGGATCAGAGCTAGAGCAATGATTTGCAGCGCCGTGCTTATCACCGCATGAAGTGTCTCAGCTTGACGCGCGTCCAATTTCACTCTGCCGAGAAGGCTCTTTGACCAGGTGTCGAAAAAAATCCCGATCAGCAAAATACCCACAATGATGGCAGCGCCTGTCAACCCTCTATGAACTACCGCTCCTTCCTGGGCAGCAACTACTTCCATCCATTTTCGATATGTTTCGGCTAGGCGCCTTTGATCCTCAATGCGCTCGTCAACGTTTGTGAGTGCTTTCACCGCAGCTGAGCGGCGTTTTGTGGCATTCACGACTTCGACCGAATTCTCAGCGGGCGGGTTGGCAGGTTTTTCATCAGCGGGAGCCACAAATCCACTCGCAGGTCCACTCTGGGGTTTCTCCGGAGCTGCTTGCGTCTTTGTGTCGATGCTCGACTGGAGAGCAGCGCGCTTTGTAGCGAACGTGTTTGCTGCCGCTTCTGCATCTTGCTTGGCTTGCCGCAATTGCTTGGTCTTATTGTGCAGCTCCGACCATCGCACGTAATGGTGGATCATCCCGTGTAAATCGGGCGGCGTAGAAGTGTTAACGCTTGTGGTGTCCGCGACTTTCGATGCCGCCTCGTGCTCGTTAATCAACTCCTCAATCCGACCTTGCGCCTCCCCACCAGCATCCTCCAATTCCTGCTTCGCGTTGTCGACCTCGTCCTGATCCAGCTCTACCTGGACTTTCGCCTGTTGCAGTTGACCGTCTAAGCTGTCCTTTTTAGCGCCACTCGCTTTTGCCACCGCCGCGGTAAGTTGTTCGACTCGTGCCTTATCTCTGTCGAGAGCTGTCTGCGCGTTTTGCAACCTGCCTTGGATCTGTTTCGCTTCGGCGCTCAACACCGCGGGATGCTCTCGGGCGTCCGACACCCCTGCCGCAAATGCCAGATCCATCTCGCGATCGCCAAGCCGGAGAGCCTCCTGCGCCAACGGCAATTCTTCGGCGGTAGTTGGCAAGTGCGCCAACGAACGGGCGGCATCCAGAGAGCTCTGATCAATCGCCGGCCCATGCGCCGCTTGGGATTGGTCGGTTCTTGCGGTTGTTTGCGACGTCGTCAGCGGCCTACCTGTTCGGAACAATCCGTAGGCAATGACGCCCAGCAATATAATCAGGATGATCGTTGCGATTTGTTTCGTCGTCTTCATTCGCCTATGCTCTCCCCCGCCTTAAGCCACCTTATAAGCAAATGTTGAGCAAACCGCTTCAAAAATGATTCGCACGACGCGCAATGGTCATGAGCGATCTCGGATTGGTCCGGACGGTGCTCGCATTTGTTAGGTGATTTTGACAGGCACCATCCTCCGCGCCACCTGGGCAAACCACGCCGCAGAATCACAATATCGTTTTTCCAAGCCCTCTCTTGTGGCATCATCATGCGCCGTGAGAGTTATTCGCCAGCACGTGCTTTGTGCTTATAGTTCAGGCCTGCTAGTAGCGGGCATCGCGCTGCCGCGCAGGCGTAAGTACCCATCAAAAATGCACACGGAGGCCACCTGATGGTTAATGTGAGCAGCAACCCCGGACAAATCGCACGCTCCTATTCCCCCGCCCCAGCCTCCACCAACATAGCCGCCCTGTCCTTGGTGACCGCCCTTTTCTTCTTGTGGGGATTCGTCACTGTTTTGAACGACATCCTGATACCGCATCTGAAATCCATTTTCGATTTGAACTACGCCAAAGTGATGCTGATTCAGTTTGCCTTCTTCTCCGCCTATTTTATTTTCTCCATCCCCTCCGCAAAACTCGTCGACGCAATTGGATACAAAAAGACTATGGTCACTGGCCTCTTCACCACAGGCGTAGGCGCGCTCCTATTCATCCCCGCCGCCAGCGTCGCTTCATTTCCACTTTTTCTTATCGCTCTCATGACTCTCGCCGCGGGTATCACCGCTTTGCAGGTAACTGCTAATCCCTACGTCACTGTTTTGGGCCCGCCAGAAACCGCGTCCAGCCGGTTAAATCTCACTCAGGCTTTCAATTCTTTGGGCACGACCATCGGTCCCCGCTTGGGTGGCCTCTTGATCTTGAGTGCTAATTTCAAAGGTGCTGGCGAGACTCGACAGATGTCCGCTGACGTATTGCAGGCCTATCGCGTTCAGGAAGCTTCCTCTGTAAAGCTCCCGTATCTGGTCATCGGATTGGCGCTGATCATTTTTGGACTCGTGATCGCCATGTTCAAATTGCCGGACGTCCCCGGCGCCGCTCGCCACAGCGGCTCCGGCGTGAAAGCCAGCTTGTGGAAGTATCGCCAACTCGTCTTCGGAACGATTGGAATTTTTGTATACGTCGGCGCGGAAGTTTCCATTGGCAGCTTCTTAATCAACTATTTTGGTCAGCCGGAGATCGGAAGTCTCCCGGAATTCGCCGCCGCCAAGTACGTCACTTACTATTGGGGCGGCGCTATGGTTGGCCGCTTCATCGGCTCCGCTATTCTTCAGAAAGTAAAAACGGGCACCGTGCTCGCCATCGCAGCCATCACCGCCTGCGCGTTGGTTTGCATCTCCATGCTAACCACTGGTCACGTGGCCATGTGGAGCATCATTGCCGTAGGTCTCTTCAATTCCATCATGTTCCCCAGCATTTTTACACTGGGGATCGCGGAGCTCGGTCCGCTCACCGGCGACGGTTCTGGAATGTTGGTCATGGCCATCGTAGGAGGAGCGATACTGCCGGTCCTCCAGGGCGCTCTCGCGGATCGCATCGGCATCCACCACGCCTTCATCATCCCCGCGATTTGCTACATTTATATTCTGTATTACGCACTGTGGGGCTCGCGGCCGACTCCAGTCGTCGTTGACCCAGTGACTGTTGCCCAGTGATTGGTACTTTTTACTGAGTGACCCGCTAAAAATTAATCGTCAATGGCCACCAGCGATCAAAATAGTTATGTAATCGGCGTAGATATTGGCGGAACCAAGGTGGCCGCTGGTTTTGTCAACCACGCCGGCGAAATTACTCACGTCACTCGTGTTCCCATGGTGAGTGACGGTGACGCCGCCGCAGGACTCAACTCCGTGATCGAGGCTATCGATACTCTCTTGGCCAAGGCTCAACAAAACCATTGGACCATTGGCGCCATCGGCATTTGCGCTCCAGGCCCCCTCGATCCGAACACCGGCGTGGTCATCAATCCGCCCAACCTTCCTTGTTGGCGAAATTTTCCTCTCGCCGCCGAAATATCCACGCGCTATCGCCTCCCCGTAAAAATCGAAAATGACGCCAACGCCGCAGCCTTGGCAGAGGTTCTGTGGGGTGCGGGGAAGGGCTACGCGAAAGTTTTTTACATCTCCATCGGCACAGGCATCGGCACAGGACTAATCCTGGATGGCCGCATTTACAACGGACGCACTGGAGCCGCCACGGAGGGCGGCCACGTCAGCATCGATTATCGCGGTCCGGTTTGCGGCTGCGGAAAACGCGGATGCATCGAAGTCTTCATCTCCGGAACGGCCATTGCCAAACGAGCTCAGGCAAAATTGCAAGCCGCCAACTCGCCCCACTCGCCGATGCTCGATTTGGCCGGCGGCAAAATCGCCACGGTCACTACCGAATTGGTGAATCAAGCGCACACCGGCGGCGATCCCATCGCCACAGCTACGTTGCTCGAAACTGTGGAACTTTTGGCGGTTTACTTGGGCAACATCATCGATCTGTTGGAACCCGAGGTAATCGTAGTCGGCGGCGGAGTCGCCGGCGTGCTGCGTCCTTTCTTTGATGAACTTCGCGCGCGCATCCCCGGGTGGTGCATCAATTCTCGCTGCCGCGAAATTGCTCTGCTCTCCGCTCATTACGGCGCCAACTCCGGTATCGCCGGTGGAGCTGCACTGTGCAATTGACAGCCGCCTTCGCCATTGGTTCCCAGAATTCGCGGAGATCGCCAATCCAGTGAAGAACTCTTCGTCGCTGTTTGTGAAAAGGGTTTCTGCAGTTGCGCTTTTGAGCCCCGTGATTTTTCTTTTGTGCAACGAAACTACCCTGCGCACCTTTAGCGCCGTTCCCACCACAAGAATCTCCGGATTTTCTCCGCAACATGCCGCGGAACAGGCCACTCTCGAAGACCAACTAAAGAAACTTATCTCCACCGATGAAATTCGCAAGCAGCATCGCTATTTCACCTCTATTCCACATCCTGCAGGTTCCATTCATGACCGCGAAGTCGCCGAATACATCGCGGACCAATGGAAAACACAAGGTCTCGAAGATGTAATCATCCGGCAATACGACGTTCTCGGAACCAGGCCCGTCTCCACCAGCCTTGAAATGGTCGCCCCCACTCACTATCAAGCTCTCCTCCGCGAAGCTCCATACGACGTTGACCCCGACACAAAAAACCCTGAAGTTGCCAACGCCTGGCTCGGTTATTCCGCCAGTGGAGAAGTGACCGCTCCCGTCGTTTACGCCCACAGCGGCAATCCCGAAGACTACGACGTACTCCGCAAGAATGGCGTCGACGTAAAAGGGAAAATTGTTTTGGTGCGGTATTCCAATCCTTACAGCTATCGCGGATTCAAAGCGCTCACTGCGGAAAAAAACGGCGCCGCGGCTTTACTGATCTATTCCGATCCCGCGGAAGACGGCTACGTAAAAGACAGAGTCTTCCCCGACGGCCCGTGGGGCCCCGAAACACACATTCAGCGAGGCTCGATTACATATGACTTCATCGTGCCCGGCGATCCCCTCACTCCTGGTTGGGCTTCCGTGCCCGGCGCAAAACGCATTGCGGAAAGTGAGGCGCGCTCGCTGCCTCACATTGTGGCGCTCCCGCTCTCCTGGCACGACGCCAAGCCGCTGCTCAGAAATATGAATGGCCCAACCGCGCCAAAAGATTGGCAAGGTGGATTGCCGATCACCTACCGGCTCACCGGAGCCGTGCAAGCTCACCTCAAAGTGCAAATGGACAATTCCGTTCAGCCCTATTACGTCGTTGAAGCCCGCATCCGCGGCGCGCAATTTCCCGACGAATGGGTGCTTCTCGGAAATCATCACGACGCGTGGGAATACGGGGGCGTCGATCCCAGCAGTGGCACCGCGTCCATGATGGAACTTACTCGCGCCTTCGGAACCATGTTGAAAAATGGCTTCCGCCCCAAGCGCACACTCATTTTCTGCAGTTGGGACGGCGAAGAAATCGGATTGACAGGCTCGACCGAGTGGGGTGAACAGTTCGCAGATGACTTACGAAAAAAATTAGTCGCTTATATCAACGTGGATTCCTCGGCATCAGGACCGAACTTCGAAGGTGGCGCGGTCGGCTCCCTCGCTCCCATGCTGGTGGAGACCAGCTATTCGATTGCCGACCCCACCGGCACGACCTTGCATGATGCCTGGATTAAATCCGCCGCCGCGGCGCGAAAAACCGACAAACACACCCAGCCCCCCAAAGACGAAAATTTGGTAAACACCCGCATCGGCAGCGGCTCCGACCACACCGTCTTTCTAAATTTCCTCGGACGCCCGGTCATCACTCTGCAATTCGATGGACCCTACGGCGTATATCACTCCATGTACGACGATTTTTATTGGATGAATCACTTTGGCGATCCCGGCTACAAATATCACGCCACCATGTCCGCATTGTGGGGCGTTACCGCGCTGCGATTATCGGAAGCGGACATTTTGCCCTTCGATTTTGCATTTTACGGCCGCACCATCAACAGTTTTATCGGCGATCTGAAAAAGAATCCCCGCTACGACGCCAATAAAATCAAACTCGATAATTTACAAGAAAGCGCCGCAGCCTTTGAAGCCGCCGGCAAAAACGTCAAAACACTTCTGGACCGCATGGCTGCTTCCGGGAAAATAGGCCCGCAGGCCGCTGAGAATTACAACCAATCCATATTAAAAGTAGAAAGTAACTGGTTGAATCCAGATGGCATCCCCGGCCGCCCGTGGTTTAAACACTTGCTGTACTGCGCGCGTTACACCTATGCGCACTTGGAGCTTCCCGGCCTGACCGAGGCCATCGAATCGCAAAACTGGGAAGAAGCGCAGCGTCAGTCTGAAATTCTTGCCAAAGCCATTGACACGAACACCGCTCTTCTGCAGCAGATGGAAAAAGAACTTCAGCAGTAAGTACGGCGAAAACGGTCTTCCTATCTCTTCAGAGATGCCGCAATTCTCAGAACCGTAGGGTCCGTCTCGATTTCTTCAAGCTTCTTCGGCAAAGGAATACACCAATTGGGCCGAGTATCTTCACGCGCTCCAGGCAAATTGGGTCTTTTATCTGCGCCAGCGCTATCTTCCAAGGACGCCAGCGTAATTACCGCCGGCGATCGCGCCAGGGCCTCGTGCGTTTTAACAATTACGTCAGAAATGTGCTCGTGCTCATGCACGTTAGTCGCCCGCTTGAGATACCAGCGCATTTTTTCGGAATTGTCTCTACTGGGTTCCAGCCCCAGCTCCGTTTGTTCGTCAAAATCCGCGCCTGACCAGATGCCCGCGATGGTCGGCAAATCGTGCGTGGACACAGCCGCGACTGCTAGTTTTGGATAGTGTTCCGGCTGCTTTTCCTCGAACCATAAAAGCCGGTAAGAAAGCACCGCATGCTCAGCAAGTTTTTCTCGCACTCCTTCGTCCACGGTTCCTAAATCTTCACCCACAATAAACGTCTCGGCTCGCGCGCTCTCCAGCGCAAGAATCGAAAGCATCTCGTCCGCATTGTAACGAACGTAAGTCCCATGCGCGCTCGGCTCGCCCACTGGAATCCAGAATAACCGGAATAATCCCATTACGTGATCGATGCGCAGTCCTCGCGCATAGCGCAGCGCGGTCCGCACCGTTTGAATGAAAGGCTCGTACCATGCGGCCCGCAATTTGTGTGGCACGAATGGCGGCAGTCCCCAATCTTGTCCGTTGGAGTTAAATAAATCAGGCGGCGCTCCCACGCTTACATCTTTCGCAAAAACGTCCTGCCACATCCAGGCGTCCGCGCCGTCAGGCGCAACTCCCACAGGAAGGTCGTGCATGATATTTCCCGCCGACGAAGCAACCTTTAATTGTTCGTCGAGCAAATATTGCAGCCACTTGTGAAACCGAACGCGATCACCGAATTCCACGAGCAAAGCCAACACCGCCGGGCCATCCGGCGAACGATATTGCTGTGGCCACGTACGCCAGTTCGCGCCGAATTGTTCGGCGAGCACACAAAAACTCGCAAACAGCTGCAAGCTGCGTCCGCGGCCGCGTTCGAAATCGCTAAACGATATTTTATCGCGCATCACCGGCCAGATCTTTTCCAGCGCGCGCATTTTCAAGCGGTAGATCTCATCGCGGTCAATCAAAGGCTTGTCATTTAGCGCGCGTCCCTCCTCAGCGAGTGTTTCCAAATCGGGTAGCGCTTCTCTCGCGCCGGCAATTTTTTCGATGCACAAATACAGCGGATTTAAAAACAGCCGGCTGCTGGGATAATAAGGACTCGCTTGCTGGGGCAACACCGGAGCCGTGGCGCATAGCGGATTCACCATAACTACTCCGGCCCCCAATTCTGCAGACCATTTGCACATGCGCCGCAAGTCTTCCAGATCGCCCATGCCCCAACTGGATTGCGACCGCAAGGAATAAAGTTGCAGCGCCCAGCCCCAGGTGTGCAGGTCCGACGGAAGGAAACATCGCGGCGGCGTTACGATCAGCCGCGATTCGCGGCCGTCACGATCAAAAATGGAATGGTAACCAAGGGGCAAGTCACGTGGAAGTTGACCGGTCGCGTGTAAGCCAGTGCCGTCTTCTAATTGCAACTCGCAGGACTCTGAAATGTTTACATTTGCGCCTTGACGGCAGACCAGCAGCGCCGCATCGGCAGGGCCTTCTTGCGCCGCTTGCATGGCCGTCAAAAATTTATTTTTGGTTGCCTCTGAAACCTCGTACCATTGCCCAGCGTCGTCCCGATATTTTTCGTCGATTCCCCAGGCACTGAAATTTGGCACACAAACTCCGGGCTGCGTTTGTTCCCGCATAGCTATATTAGCCGCGACTCACAACCACAAGCATAGAAGCCTTTGCTGGCTCACGGCAATACAGCTTAACCGGTAAGAATACGAGGAGAGTCTTCTCGCGCTCTACAATTGATTGGCGGTAACGTCCGTTTAGGGTGATCACCAGTACGGACGCTTGCCGATTTACTTCTCGAATGCGCTCGGCCGGCTATTTCACCTGCGATTCCTTGGCGCCCACGATCTCCAGCACGGTGGATTTCTCCGGCTTACCGCGCGGTAATAGCCGGTGGTCGGCTGCAGCGTGAAGCTCTCAAATTGTTCGGAGATAACGCGCACAATCGTGACTCGCCGGTTGTCCTCGGTGTAAATGCGATGAATGGTCTGGCGGCTCATTGCACTAGCGTGGGCTGGCTGGAGGTTAACGGCGTGTGGGCAATTTCATTCGCAGGCGCAGGATAGCCTATCAGAAACGTAACGGGAGCCAAATCCCCCGAACACTCTCCAATCTGCCAAACATAATTGTCCGCTTTCACCTGCGCGGATAAAAGGGACAGCTCCTTCTGTGAATAGGCGCGTAAGCAGGAAATGACTCCATCAAAAAACAGCACAAAGGGAATTACCGGAATAACGTAAGTCCAGAATAATCTCGAAATCCGAACCGGGCGCGCGAATGGCGCGGTTAAAAATCCCGCCAGTGGTATCAGCGCCGTCAATAAAATATGCAGTGGAGCACGCTTTGCCGCTTCGAATACCCCGATCCCTTGGCCGTTGTCCGCTGCGTTCTGAAGTATGGCCACCGCTTCGTCCGGCGTGAAGTGATGAAATGAAGTAAAAATCGTCCGAAATCCTGCCAATTCCCGAGGCGGCGACCCGGCGTCTAGGAATCCACGATAAAAGGTGACCTGGCCGCCAGTCTCTTGCCGCGCATTCTCGAATGCCGCAATGTTCGGATACTTGTCGGTCAAACAAACTTCAATCCTTCGTCCGTCGCGCACTAGCAGCAACCGGTATAGCCATAACCAGGGCCCGCCACCGCCGGAGCATAAATCAACAATTCGTTCCGCGCCGCTAGCTTCCACCGCTTCATTCAGTAATCGAACGATGGGGCGGTAAATTCCGCCCAAACTTAGAATTAATTGCAGCCCATCCGTGACGCCGTCGCGAAGACTCTTCGGAAACCATTTATGATCATGAAACTCAAAAAAGCGCGCTCCTCCAAAACTGCGTCCCCTGCATATAAACTTTCCAACATCGATTTTTTCATGGGCAGCCGCGCTTACCGGACCGGTCGAAATGGTGGGCATGTGTTCTGAATCCGGAGTGACTCTTTGCACTCTTTTCTTCAGCGGGCGTTCTGCGAGCAGTACTTGGATGCTATCAGAAGGTTCTAAGGGTTCAAGACTTCGGGAATCGAAGGGTATTCTGCCAGTAAGGTTCGTTATGCATAAATAGCGTGTAATCTGTTAGATACGAGGTATCGCGACCTAACACATTTTTTACATTGAAAATTCACTTCGAGTCTTTTTCGTGCATGTGCATGTGTTGGTGCTCTTCTTGCTCTTTTTTATAGACTTCGGGAATCCCCAGGCTTCCTTTGGGAGGCAGGTGGCGCATGAAATTTACGAGGGTCCACATCTCTTCATCGTCCAGGATCCCTTTCCACGAAGGCATCCCGGAAGGATTGATGCCATTTTCAATAATCCATTTTAACTGCCCGTCTTTGTACTCCTGCACATCGGCGGAACTTAGAGAAGGAATAGGCGGTGCCATTTTCTGCGCGAACGGCACTCCGGTGCCTTCACCGTCCAGGCCATGGCAGATGCCGCAGTGATGCCCAAAATGTTTTTGTCCATCCGCGAGATTTTCTGGCGTCGCTGGAATGGGGTTGGGAATATTTTTTCCGCCAACGGTGATCTTGTGTTTCACGTCCTTGGCCATTTCACTTTCGACGCCTCCGGGTTGGCTAACGCGGCAGCCCGAAAAAATAAGTGCGCAGCCGATGACAGTCATGATCCTAGTCGTTTTCATGAATGTGCCTTTGTTTCTTTCATCAATTTCTCACGATCCAAATCGCCAGCAGCGTGTGGTTTCGCTGATGACAATTTTGTACTTGCCACAGTGAGCTCTATCGCACACTTTACCTCTGCTGGCTAGACGTGCTTAATGCCCAATGGTTGCTAATGCCTTCTCGATGGCGGCTGTGACCTGTGGCGAATCCGGTGTTACGTCCGGCTCAAAGCGAGTAATGACGCGACCGTCGGGGCCAATCAGAAATTTCGTGAAATTCCATTTTATGTCCCCGCCAGTTTGCGGATTGGCGGATTTATCCGTCAGGAATTGATACAACGGATCCTTGTCATCGCCCTTAACCGAAACTTTCGACATCATCGGGAAAGTAACGTGATACTTGGTGGTGCAAAATGTTTTGATTTCCTGATTTGATCCCGGCTCCTGTCCGGCGAAATTGTTGGCCGGGATACCGACGATCACAAAGCTGCGATCCTTATACTTCTCGTACACTGTTTCCAGCGCCGAATATTGCGGCGTGAAACCGCAACGGCTCGCCACGTTAACGAGCATGACAACTTTTCCTTTATAAGCCGCCAGCGGCGCCGCTTGGCCGTCGATGGAATTCAAAGTAAATTCGTAGACGTTCTTATCCGCAGCCATCACACTTGCCCCCAAAAGAAAAATGCAACAGAGCAACTTAATCATATTTCCTCCCTCTGTATTTTTACTCCGTTGCAGCTATAGCCGCAAATCATTGGCCCGCTTCTGACTTAATCGCGGGATTTATCGCCAATCGGTTATTGAGCGTTGGATGCCCCTGGTATAGACTCCGCAGGCCAGTCGTTTATTCCGTTCAGTCCTGCACAAGGAGGTGCGATGCTGGCGGCAGCAATCGTGACGGTAATGCATCGCATTCTCGCTCCCACCGACCTGGTAATCATAGGAATCTATTTCGCCATTATTTTTGGAATCGGTTTTTATTTTGCAAAGAAGGGCCGAACCTCCGAGGATTATTTTCTGGCCGGCCGTAATATCGGTTGGTTCGCCATCGGAGCATCGCTTTTCGTTTCCAATATTTCCACCGAACATTTCATAGGCCTGGCGGGATCGGGCGCCACCTCTGGCCTTGCCGTAGGGGATTTTGAGTGGCTGGCGTGCATGATGCTCTTGCTGCTCGGCTGGGTGTTCGTGCCGTTTTACTTACGCTCCAATGTTTTCACCATGCCGGAGTTTCTGGAGCGCCGCTTCAATCGTAATTGCGCGAATTATCTTGCCACCATTTCTGTGATTGCCTACATCTTCACAAAAATTTCCGTCCATCTTTATGCCGCGGGCATCGTTCTGGAACGGGTGGTCGGCTGGAATCAATGGACCGCCGCCATTATTCTGGTGATCGCCACAGGTGTCTACACCATCGCCGGCGGCCTCGCCGCGGTGATCTACACGGATTTAGTGCAGACCCTGATTCTTCTCGCTGGCGCGATCGCGCTCACTCTAATTGGCTTGGACAAAGCTGGCGGCTTTGGAGGCTTGCGCGCCGCGCTTCCCGACAGTTTTTTTCATATGATCAAACCCGCTTCGGATCCGGAGTTTCCCTGGACCGGGATGGTGTTTGGCGCGCCTATTCTGGGCATCTGGTATTGGTGCACCGACCAGGTGATCGTGCAGCGCGTTTTATCCGCGCGGGACGAAGGTCACGCCAAGGCGGGCACAATTTTTGCCGGCTTCCTGAAAGTTCTTCCGGTGTTTCTGCTGGTTCTGCCGGGCTTGATTTGTTACGCGCTGTACCCTCAGCTCTTCACCGTGGTGGATGGCAAAGTCACCAACGGAGATATTGCTTTCCCGACTTTAGTAATCAATCTTTTGCCTACTGGCTTAGTGGGATTGTTAATCGCGGCGTTGCTGGCCGCGCTGATGGGCGCCATGAGCTCTGTTTTTAATTCCGCTTCCACGATGGTCACCCTTGATTTTTATAAAAAGTTCCGGCCCACGGCG
>Ga0307475_10001881_pt1 | contig 12473 bp, 17 predicted proteins | sample atmos_gasesECM1C_FD_203317 | JGI IMG/M metagenome (GOLD analysis project Ga0307475, IMG submission 203317) | Hardwood forest soil microbial communities from Morgan-Monroe State Forest, Indiana, United States - atmos_gasesECM1C_515 | ecosystem: Environmental > Terrestrial > Soil > Temperate... | reverse complement strand
TGTCAGTCACGAGCCAGACGTTGGCAGGCTTGGCGTCACAGCGGGGGCACCACTGGCGGGAGAGGCGGTGCCTGTGACGGCCAGTTTGCCGATGAGCCCGGCCAGGGAGCCGGCTGGCAGCGACTGGAGAGCTGCCAAGACGGCCTGGCCAGTCAGCTGGCCAACAGCAGTGGCAACTGGTGCGTTGGGATTTGGCGCTGGGCCAATGCGACCAGAGCCGGCAGGGCTGCCAGGGGCTGGATCAACGAATACCGACGCATCCATTGCCTCAGCTTCAAGCTCGACAAAAACGCACGAGCTTAGCTGATCGTAGCAATGCAACAGCTTCTGGAAGCTCGGGTCTTTGCCAGTCTCATCTGGCACAACAGAGCCAGGTGCGAACAGGAATGGCAGCATTGACGTTGCCGCCCGCGAAGCCTCAACCAGAAGCTTGACCTTCAAATCGCTTGGAAGTCCCATATTGGTTTCCTTTCTTACCGGCTCGGCCGGTATTGAGTTGTGTGATAAACTGGTTTGCTAGTAATACGCGGAATCGGTGCCGTACCGTCAACGGCTGGCGATGGCTGGCTGACTGGTGTTACGTCTTTGAGCTGGACATTCCACGGCGCCCTTGTTGAGCCAAACGGCGTCTCTGGCGTTACGCCGTAATAGCGTTCGGCAGCCTTCATGTCGGTACTATTAACGATCCTGAAGCCGGGCTGTCCAGGAGTGCCCACTGATTCCGACACTACAGGCACAGCGTCGTTAGATAAGGCTATACTTGGCAGTGTCAAAAACAAAAGCGCAAGAAACTTATACATGACTTCCTTTCAGCGGCGTGGCCGGTATTGGGTTGAGTGAACGGCGATACGGCTGGTAATGTGTGGTATTGTAGCTGGTCCAGGTATACTTGGAGGAACGCCAGGCGCAACCCCTGGAGTTGTTGGTACAGCAGTCGGCGACGATGGTGCTGGGGCTGGCGTTGTTACAGTGGTGGTCGTGGTTGTTGGTGGCACGCCTGGCTGCACCGTTGCTGGTGGCAGCACCCCTGGCGCAACAGGCCCAGGCGCCACGCCGGGTTGGACAATCACTGGCTGTGTGCCTGGCTGTACAATTACTGGGGCCACTCCAGGCTGAGTAATGACCGGCGCTACACCTGGCTGGGCGATTACTGGGGCCACGCCAGGCTGGGCGATTACAGGTGCCACTCCGGGAGTAGCGATTACTGGAGCTACGCCAGGCTGCTGGAAGATGATTACCGATGGATTAGAGGGCAGTGGCGCCGCTGGTGGCGGCGTATTGATGGTGATTGGTGGTGGTGGCTGAGTTTGCTGCATCGGTACAATTGGCGGCTGCTGCTGCTGGTTTGGGCCACCGTTCATCCAGAAGTGGTAGTGAATCTGTGGCCCAGACGGCGCGGCTGGCTGCTGGACGATGATTGGCTGTTGCTGTGGTGCCGGCTGGTTGTTGCGGGCTTCTAGCGCGGCCAGTCGCTGCGCCTGAGCGGCCCGCCACGGCAGCACTTCAGCCATAGCAGGGGCCGTGGCAACGAGAAAACCAAAAAGTGCCAATAAGATACGCATGTCTTTCCTCACTTGTCAAAACTGGCTCGCCAGGCGTCCTCAAGGCCGTTTACGCCACGGTAGCCATAGTATGATTGTATCGCGCCGTCCCAGCCGGCGGAAGTGCCGGCAGACACAAATTGCAAATACACTGCCGGCCCTTTGGCTATAACCAGAAAATGGGCCAGTGAAAATCCTTCTGCATAAAGCAACATGATGCCGTTTGAGTCTCGCGGGTAGTCACGGATACTCAAAAGGCGGCGCAGAGGAATGTAATGTCCTTGATGAGTAAGGTCGCGCAGGATTCGCTCTTGGCGCAGATACTCGGTACGATCTTCAGAGCACATAGCGCCGCCTTCGTCGGCCCAACGCGGGATTGGAGCGCCGAAATGCGAGGCGAATACTGTGTGTGTAATCTCGTGTGGCAAAACCGCGTGCGCCAGCCTTTCTGACGTACCTTCAACGTGCATTGATTGTGAGTAAACGTGTCCACCGTCAAAAGCGAAGCTGGTAGCGCCGCCGCCAGAGCTGTGCGTGTCATTGTTTATGACAACTCGTAATGGGCACGGCTCACGCCATTGCGGCATCTCATGTCCAAGCCAACCAATCGCCTTTTCACGCCGCCAGTATTCTGCGTAATCGGCGACGCGCCTGGCGTCTTCGGCACAAGTGTTAACAGTGACCGCAAAGTTGGCGCTCCTGTATGTAGCGGCGCTGTTTGAAACCTGTCGCTGCCGTGGACTTGCTACAGACCAGCCGGTGGCTTGTGGCCCAGCTTCGTTCAGTGGTGAACGAAGCTCGTATTGCGGCTGGAATTGATAACCCTGACCGGGCTGACAGCCACCAGTCCCTCACGAAAACGCCGTATGGGCGCTAACGCAGCGGCAAGTTCCGCCGCAACCCCAACAGTCGCAGTCTGGCTCGCAGTCGCACTGGCAACATAGCTTGATTTTAGGGCAGACGCACGTTCCGCATGGGCAGGTGCGACCACATTGACATTCTGTCTGTGGTTGGATACACGTACAACGCGGGCTGCACTTGCAGTCCTTGCCACACTGACAGTCACAGGCAAGAGCAGGCGACAAAAACATGAACAAAGCAAGCGCCGCAGCAGCTGCTGGAGGTACTTTGCTTATAGCGTGGCGGACGAACCATACGCTGAGTCCGGCAAAGAGCGTGGTGGCTGCCTGCTCGTAGTTCTTCTCGGTGGCCTGATAGATTGCCAGACAAACCAGCCCAAGGCCAGAGTAAAATGACTTGCTTTTTAGAATGGCCATCACGTCAATGTTCACAAGGCACCTTTTCTGTTGTACGCTTCAGGATTTCTCTAAAGATACTTTTACCACAGGCGACGTGTTCAGTTATCGTATAACGCCACTGGTAGCGTTTGTCTGGCGATGGTTTAGTCCAGCTTTCGCCAATCTGGCGTAGCTCGGTTATCTTGCCAAGCTTTCCTTGTTCGTCACTCATACAAAGGAAATATCAACGCCAAGTTCTTTGGCCATGCCCTTCAGTTTTTGCCGTTTCTGCTCCAGCTCGCAATCTGGCTCGCCGTTGTCTTTATCGTACTTGCGAGCCCTGTCCAACAGCCGCCTAAACTCGTCCAGCTCTTGCTGAGTTGGCATTGGCTGTGGAAGAGGTTGTGGAGTATATGGGAAAACTGGAATTGTGACCGGAGGCAGCGTTGGATTCCGGTACCGTCGCCACCATTCATCATAGTAGTGATCCATAATCATACTTACAACGCACATTACGTATCCTTCCACCAATCGGCAGGATCTTTCTCTTTCTCAGCCGGCTGCTGCTGAGAAACTGAGTAACCGACAATAAAGCCAGCTACAAACACAATGATTGCAAAGATTGCTGCTATAGTTGCCATTAAGGCTCCTCTTGTGGTTTTCCTGCCTCTTTGCCCCTAAAGCCTTCGCGTCGGCCTATTTCACGATTAAGAAGCTCGCTGAGCGCCCTCACGTTATTTGCAACAATGTTCTGGCCATTAAGAATGTCGTGCATACGCTCATGTAGGTAGGCTTCCATTGTTTTAACTCGTTCCGACAAATCGGCGTGGCGTAGGTCGTATTCGGTGCGCGTAACGAATCCTTTTATCGCTACCTCAAGCGCTGCCATAGCCTGAGCTAGTTCGTGTCGCGTGACGTACTCCTCTTGGCCTTCTCTGACTTTTACAGGCGGATTGAATGATAAGTAAAGCTGTCTACTGAGCCAAGCCAAAGTCAGGATGCCAAATAGTGTTCCATAAGCGATTGCCAGCCAGAGCCCAACCTGCTCGTGCGTGGTATCAGCAAAGAGCATGTTATTTCTCCACGAATAAATGATACCACAACCACGCCATGCCTATGCCAACCAGAATCTTGAACGTCGGCCAACCCTCGCCCCAGTCGCGGAGCATGCCGGAAACGCTGCCTTCCATACTGTAGCGCGAAAAAGCCAAAATATCATATATAGCAAACACGGCCAGCCAGAGCACAAAGAATACTACGGTGGCTTCGCGCGGCGCCATTTTATGCTCTTTATCAAGTATTGGCATTTACCAGCATATCCCCGCCGCCTACCAACGTACTACCCTGAGTGGTGCCGCACTGACAGGTTAGTACATAAGAACCGCCGCTTGAGCCAGACGAGATTACAGCTGTAACTTTTTTGCCGTCTGCACTGATTTTTATGCTTGCTATGGTTAATGCTGTTGCGTTGGACGGCGTTGATGACTGAGTGATAGTCGGTGTGCCGGTAAGGGTATCGCCAGCTTTGATCTCGGGCATCTCCGAGAAGTCAAAGACATACGTTCTGACCTCGTTTGGACGCTTGGTAAGTGTGACGGCCATAGCCACAGTCATTATTCAGACATTTTGTCTTTCTGTCAAGTCACCATTTATCTATAGGGCAATGTTGACTAGCCATCTTCATCTTTGACTGCAATGAACAACCGCATAGATTGCATGTATTGACGGCCTTGCGGTAATGCTCGCATATATCACATATAGCCATTCGTGCCGTCAGGGTTTGCTGGTCGGCGTATTCAAATCCGGTGATGGCGTGAGTAACAACAGCCTTGCCAAGCGAGACGGCTTTTTGTAAGAGATTCGGCGACTTATGGTCAACCAAAGCGTTGTCCAGAGCAAGCCGGTAAGCGGCACCGTCTTCGGAATCTTCCAGTACGCGCGCGCGCATTGGTCCAAGGTGGCGCATTTGATGTCTAGCGCACCAATCGTGCTCATCCATAATACAGATTGGGTCACGCATCATCGCTCCGAAAATCTGGCCCTTTGGATTCTGAGATTTTCCTTAGCCTCGTCACGCGGCTCGTTGGCTTTGGCGACAAAAGTTGCTCGCGCACGCGGCTCTGGGATCGGCTCTTTCTCTCCGTACCACCAGCACGCCAACGTTCTTCGTTGCTCCTGTGTTGGACAAGACACGGGCGATACTGTGTGAAAGGTGTCGCCGCTCTCAAACAGGACCAGACGATTAAAGACCGGCGAGATGGCCAGTGTGCAGCGTTCGCGTTTAGAATCCCACAGCTCAAGATCGCCGCCCCAATCATTGCGCCAGTCTTGATTGATAAACAGGATCGCGTTAACGCGCCGCTTCAGGCCGGTCGAGAAGTGAAAGTTTGCGTCCAGGTGCAGGTCCAGGTGTCCGCCCTGTCTAGTACAGTGCATGCCGCCGCCCCAAAGGTTTATGTCTGGTACTAGACGACCAGGCAAATACTGCTCTATATTCATGGTCAGCATTTGGGCCATCAACTCTGAGCACGCTGGAGGCATTTTCGGGACATTGTTGCACACCGACTTCTTTTCGAGCGGATTGTTGTAATGGGCTGTCCAGGCGTCCCAGGCAGCGCCAGGCCACTCTTCGTCAGCCTGTCTGACCAAGGCGTCGTCAAAGGCGTTTTCAATGATTACGATGTGTGGAGTCATTCTTTGGCTTTTGCAAACGTGGATAACGGGGTATGGCGTTTAGCGCCACAGGTAAACGGCAGTGGCCACAGCACAGGCGCTTTCTCGGCCAGCCTTTCCAGGAACACGCCATCGTTATGTGCAAGATACTTGGCTTCCTCTGGCCACGGCACTTTCAGGCCGGTACGATGGCAAACCTGCATCCCGTCAACCAGGCAATCTGGTGACTTGCCACGGTAGAACATTTCTTTTGACTCAAAGCGCTCGGTTGGTTTATTGTTGTTAAATACGTCTACAGCAGCATACCATGCAGACTGCTCAGGGCACTTCTCGGCAGCCCAGACAAAAGCCGCAAAAGCCATTGGGTAATAAACGTCGTCATCAGAAAGATAGCAAATCAAGTCACCAGTTACAAGGCCGCGCCTGAAGCACTCGTTTATACACCAAGCGTGCATACAGCGCTGAGTGCGCCATGCCGGATCTTCACCTGATAGTACATATTTTAGGCGAAAATCGTTGAACCCGTGCTCATCAAAGTAATGCTTTCCGAGCGCACCGCTGTCTATGAGTATGATTTCAAAGACTGGGTAGGTTTGCGATAGTATGCTTTTTATGGCTTCGTCTACATAACCCCATTTGTTATGTGACGCCAGGATTACGGAAACCTTCATTGGCTTTCTTCCACTCCTCAAAAGCAGGCAGGAACTTGGCTTGCATATCTGCTTCGCTGTGGAAAATCCAGTCGTGCGGCAGGTCGTCTATGAATAAAGCTGCCGCCTGCTCAGCCCTGAACCATGTGCCAACCGAACTTTCTGAGCCGAATGTAGTATAGTCTAAAGGCGGGAAGCCGTCACTGAAAAGGTCGCGGTTTCTGAACCAGCCCATACCGCCAGCGTAGAACCATGCGGCGTTTGAGTCATCAAAGTGGCACACCGGCTTGGCCAGCTTCTTGAATGAGCCGGCGCATGCGTAGTTCGTCAAGAGTTTCTGCACAAGCGGCCAGTAGTCTAGACAGCTTTCATAGAGCATTCTGGCCCACTGGCGCATTGTGCCATGTGCCCATTGCGTATCCCCGTGACACACACCTTTAGCATGACCCCAAAAGGTGGCCTCGCACGGATCGGCGCTTTGCACTTTGGCAAGCATTGTCGGAAATGTAACCATTTCACGGAGATGCGCGTTATTTGGTAGTAAGATAAAGTCTTTTACCTTATCACGCAACATTAGCTGTGCTCGTGCTGGGCAAGTGTCTGGGCCGGTAGAAATGCCAACAACTCGCTTGCCATTGAACAAGTCGATGCGGCGCAGCAGCTGCTGAATGTTCCATTCCCAGACACGATTGCTCTTGCGCGGCCAGATATGATAGATCAGGTTGCGCCTGGTAATCGTAGCTGGCTCCGTGAACACTTTACGGTATGTCTGTGGCGGTTCAATCCACGTCTCGCCCTTATCCATGCAGCTTATGAGCGCACGGTAAGCAGGGTCTGTTATGTAAAGCTCGTTGATTCGTTCACCAGTTAACGATGCCATTACTTCGTAACCGTAAAGGTAATTGAGCTTGAGCCACAGCACACGTCGCCGGCATTTGACTTGAATTGTAGTAAAAACGGGTTGCAAATGGCAAGCTGACGGGTCGTAACCGAGCCAAGGCTTGGTGGCGGCGGGCAGTTGGCTGGTGGAGTGCAGCAGAAGTTGAGCGACCAGCCCGTAAAGATCGGGTTCTGTACACAAACCAAGGCAATGAACAGCGTGCAGCCGCCCATGCACCCTGGCACGCCGCCGCATACCCCTGGAATTGTCCCATACCACCACGGGTTGCCAAGCGAGAGTCCTTGATAAGCCAGGGGGACCACCTGGCCGTTAATACAGCAGCCAGGGACAGTACAGGTACAGTTCAGCGTTGGCGGGGTAGGTACTGGACAGCATTGCGTAACAATTCCGCCTGTACCAGAACCGGAGCCTGAAGGCGTGCCTTGGCCACCGCCGCAATCGCATATCGGTGTAATTTGGCAGAAGTTGTCGCCGGTGGTGATGCGCTGCTCTGGACAAATGGCTTCTGGCCAGTAGATGGTGCGCTTCTGAATTACAATATCTTGCAGAACTTGAATGCAATTGTTGCTACAATCATGGACGTTGACAAACTTGCGGCACACATCAAACACTGGCTGAAGCGAGTCAACAGTAGCGTCGCCGTGCATCAGCTCTTCGGTCATGTCGTTCCACGGTGGCCTTAACACGCGCGTAGCCAACTCGTCTTCGCGGTAGATCCACTCAATGGCATCTGAAAGTCCTTCTGGCGCCCATGCAACAATTCCCGGAAAGCGAGCTTCCACCCAGGCAGACTGGTAGCGATACCAGTCCAGGGCAATTTGATTGGCCAAGTTTTGCAAGGTAGACTGATTCGACCAAACGCCCTGAGTAAAAATCGCTTCTTGCGTGTCTCTGAAAGTTTTGGTGCCCTGATTGGTGGCCGAGCATGAAAGCTCCGGCAGAGTCAGGTCAGTAAAGTTTACGTCAACTGGCCAAAGCTCAGTGGTTGGCGAGCCGTCTTCTGTAAGTGGAAAAGCTACCGTCACCTTCTTTGGTAGCAATCCCGGCGTGTCGAGTGCCTGTCCGACCAGGCTCGGATATGTGTTTGGTGTAACGTCGCAACGAACATTCAACAGGCCACCACCAGCTAGCGTGTTAAGTCCAAGCAGGTTGGTTTTAACTTGCGCAACGCTAGTGGCCACATTCCATGCGTTGTAACTGCCTCCCAGGGCGCGCACGATGCGCTGGCCAACATTGTAAGCAGCGCCGTCCAGCATGAAAGCTGCGTTGTCGTAATGTGCCGAGAAGAGCGTGGAAACGAAGTAGTTATTGTAATTTGTGTTGATGGCGTCGGCTGTCAACGTTATGCCAAGGTCGGCAGCCAAAGTGCTATATAAGGCTGACCACTGGACGCCTGTGCTTGTGGAGATGTTGCCGGTATTTTTTAGCCAGAAGAAGTAGCGGTCATCAACAAGAGTGATGAGCCACAAATCGGTGCGTGGCGTGGCTGATAAGCCTTCGCCGGGATTTTGGAAAAGCGGGCGCGGGGGTAGCATGTACATTTGCAGGGTGATGCTGCTGACCGTGTTACCCTGCGAATCCTGCTGCGACATGATGAATGTGCGCGCAGAATAAGTCTGACCAGAGAGGGCTTGCTGGCGAATAGCGGCCAGGGCTGTGCCATCAACAATGCCATAGAAAATGGCGAAGCGGCTGGCGCCAGACGGATACCAGAGCACGCCAGGACGGATGGGCGGGAAAAGCTCGTGGCCACCGAAAGTCCAGTGCGTTCGGCACTTTCCTGGCCACGATTTATGTATGTCGGGTTGCTCGAATTGAAAGCGGTCGCGCTGACTCATGCGCTGCAAAATCAGGTTTGCAGCTGCACCAGTGTAAGTCGGCAAGAAAACATTGGCGTAGCTAAGAGCCATCGGCTTTCTGCTTCGTTCAGGGGTGAACGATCACTGGATCAGGTTGTCGTTTACTGTTGGGCTCCCGCTGCTCGGGAGTTTAAGGCCCAGGCTGCGCATCCCGTACCACCGCTCGAAAAGCCTTTGGAAGCCGCCATACGTATTATTGATGGCCATGCTCCATTGGTCGTTCTTGAGTACAATGGTGTTGCTGCTGAAGCCTGACAGCCACGGCCCGCCCTGATAAAGTTGCGTCATCTTGTTCAGGGCCATGCGGTCCAAGAACACGTTCTTTGTATTGTCGATGGCCGTGCTGATACGCACCTTTAGCTTCACAGTGGCTGGCGGATTGGCCGGCAAGCGGAACACGCCGTTAACGTTCACATATGTCGTGCTTACGGCAGTCAGCGATTTTGTGAACAGATTGGCCGTACCGTTAGCATCGTTGATCGTGGCGCCGTTGCCGTCGATCAAGCTAAACTCCATAACACCGGCAGCCGGAGTAGCCGACATCTTTAACCATAAGTTGAGACAGTATGGTGTAAGTGGCGACAGGACAGTTGCCGAGCCGCCAGAGCCCTGCACAGTGGATGGCGTGGTGTTGAATTGCTGGGTAATAGCTGTAAGCGTTGAGCCGTCGCTTGCAAATTCCAGGCAGTTTGAGCCTGTGTAGGCGTTGCTGGAGCCACCAGCCAGGATCGCCGTGCCAATAGCGCCAACCGTAGCAATCCAGTTGTCGGGGATATTAGCGTTTGTGAAGGTTTCAAAGTCAGAATTATTCAAAGCGTTGCCAGCGCCAGAGCTTGTGCCAGCATCAGCCAGGCTCATCGAAATCTGAGCGCCGGAACCGAGCGGCCAATTGAAGGCATTGGTATCTGTCTGTTGCGAATTGCCCGTCACATTAAACGGCTCCTGGTTCTTGGTAGCCGTACCTGTAGAGTCAGCAGTAACCAAGAAGTATATGGTTTCTGGGAACATATACTCAAGATTCTTGCCATCAACGCCGTCAATTACTGAGCCAACAAAGATCGGCGTGCCGTTGGGTGTGCCGACAGAAGTTTGAGCGCCAACAGAAACAGTGCTGGAGTTGACCGACGTGCTGTTCGTCTTCATCTGCTGCACAAGCAGGGCCATTGCCGCAGGCACGTTCAGCTGGGCCAGCTTGGTGTCATCGTTTGCCATCTGAATCAGGGTTTGCTGAGCAATACCCTGGAGGCTGGACAGGAACGACGACTGAGCCTGCTGGAATTGTGTGTATGCACCATAGATGCCGTCGATCAAGTCCTTGCGAGCCGTAGCGGCGGCATAGTCGGCAACAGAGAGGTCGATGCGCGACTTCTGCGTAACCGTATAATCTGGTGAAGTGATGGTACCGCCACGGACAAAATTGATATCGAGTTCGTCGCCCATTAAGCGGCCGATCCTGGTCATCAGTCCGCCAGCAGTCGTCAACGCAATTGTCATATCTTCTCCAACCCTAAGAGTTTACGGCTAATTGCCTGTATATGTGACAGTTGCAATCAAGCCGCTCACAAAGTCGCCAGATGGCATATTGTACGCTCCTGAGCCAGCGCCGTCAAACTGCGCCCGAGCATTAGCCAGTGTATCAGTTGGGCCAGGAGTTATAGTTAAAGCATAAACGTAACGTCCGCTGGCTCTAGTTACAATTTGTCCGTTTGCTTGCATTGCTGGCGTGCTTACGAGTACGCTTCTGGCAATCGGGACTTCCTGTGCATTGCCTGTGTTCGGTTGCGGGACGGTTGGTCGTGCGCCGACACGCTCCGCAGTCCATTCTACAGCACGAGTGGCATATGGTGAATGCACTCTGCAAATAACTGGTGGTGTGCCAGGTGGTCCAGCTGCCGGAATTATAAGCAAGCCCTCGCGCCAATCGTAGCGCCCATCAATCTCGGCACCGTAGTAAAAATTGTTGCCGGCCTGGTCGCTAGAGATTGCTGGCGTCCACGGGTCGGTTGGCAGCGGGAGTGTGCCGCCAGTCTCAAGCGTGTTGTTTATGGTGGCAAATGGTGCTGGCGTGCCAGGCGTAACATCGTAAAACACCCAGCCCTGCGACTGTGAGTCTGGGTAGTTGTTGTCGATGTTGTTGATGATCGTTGCCATTAACCAACCGTCGTCAAATCTGCTGGGCCGTAACCAGTACCGCCAACGTGACGCGGCACCTGATTCTTATTATTCGGACTACCTGTGCCATAAGCACCAGAAGGAAGCGTTGGAGTGGCGCATGGCTTTTGCAGCGCCTGCGCCACAAGTTCTATGTATTCACCAGAAAATGCTTCGCGGGCCGGGCCAATGCCAGGTAGCGAGTTTGCGGCTGGCGAGTTTCTGAAACCAGCCTGCCAGAGCGGCCCACCAGCAATGTTTGGCGCTGCCAATTCGCCATTGTTTCCAGCCAGGTTGTACAGTGCAATTGTACCATTAGCCAACGCAGCAATACCGCCGATGATTCCGTTTGCGTGTGTAACTGCCCGTAAACTGGCATATCTCTCTGGAAAATGGGCCTCAACATCCCAGATTGTGTTGCCGTTGATAATGTCGAGGTTGTTGGCGATTGCAATGTTTACGCAAGTCGTCATCAAGTAGAACGGGTCTGCGTCTGGAGTGCCCCAGCATTCTACTTCAAACCAAATTGTCCTCACCGGCAGTTTCACAGAAGACACAAGCTGCGCTGGTCCATCTGAAAAGAATAGCCCTGCCGCACCAAACGACAGACCGGCTATCGTCTTTAGCGTTCCCTTTACAGCCTTGTCGTAATCAATAGCCCCTTGAAGGCCGGCGCCGAAGCGGCCACGGATTTTGCGTATTAGCTTGCCAGGATTAAGCAGATAAGTCTGCTGCTCGTCGCGGTAGTAATAGTTAAGCGTCGTGCCATCGCTAGACGGCCACACCCTTACTCCTGTGCGTTGATAACCTTTTGGTATTGGAAAGAAAAGCGCCTGCCTGAACTGGTCGGCGCTAATACTGCCGGTCGAGATGGCCGAAAGCAGCCTGCCCATGTGCATAACGGCGGTGCCGTTAACGTGCAAAGTTGACAGGTAGTCTTCGCCAATCTCTTCGGTGATGCGAAACTGGTTGGAAAGAACAGTATGAGCGGCCTTGCACTGATTTATCCAGGTTTCGCAAGTCCAATGAACAACTGCGGTTTTAAGTCCAATCGGAGTGGCGTAGCGGAACGAGATGGGATTTGGCCCTGTGGCTGCGTCGGATGCTTCACCTTGATTTGTGTTAGTGGCTTTATTTAGGAACAATTCCGGCGATTCAAGGAATAGTACTCGCGTATCCGGCTGACCCTGAGCCGGATTTAGGCCCAGGTAGATGCGGAGCGGTTGGCGCTTTTGCATCATGGCGTGCTGAAGATTGGCAAATGTTGTCGGCGCCAACACGCCAGTCGGTCCACCGAAGCCAAGCGGTACGTTAATGGCATGCTGCGGCCCACCGTCAGAGCCAGCACCAAGCCCGCCACCATCAGTGGCCGTGGTAAGAAAGTTGGTGCCCTGTGTGGCGTTGACGAGGGGGTTTAGAATAAGCTCAAGCGTAAAGCGTACATGCGAATATACATATTG
>Ga0307475_10001880_pt1 | contig 12474 bp, 6 predicted proteins | sample atmos_gasesECM1C_FD_203317 | JGI IMG/M metagenome (GOLD analysis project Ga0307475, IMG submission 203317) | Hardwood forest soil microbial communities from Morgan-Monroe State Forest, Indiana, United States - atmos_gasesECM1C_515 | ecosystem: Environmental > Terrestrial > Soil > Temperate... | reverse complement strand
GACCTTTCTCCTCGGCGGTAACCAGAAGAAAGAGGATCGAGCGCTTCGTTTCCTCAGGGTGCGCCTTCAGGTCTGCCGCCATATCCAGAACGAGCGCACTGCCGGAGCCATCGTCCATCGCGCCGTTGTAAATGCGGTCGCCGTTGATGGGTGCGCCGACGCCGAGATGGTCGATGTGCGCGGAGAGCACGACAAATTCGTCTTTCAGCGTGGGGTCGGAACCGGGAAGTTTGGCGACGATATTCGAGGATTCGACGGGAGTGGTTCGGATGGTGGCGTCGGCTTGGAGCGAAGCGGCCAGGGGAAAATGCGGAAGCGGTTTGCGGGCTTTGCCCAGTTCGGCGAGTTCCGCGAACGCGTGGCCGGAACCGGCGAACAGCTTCTCTGCGGACGCCGGATTGAAGGTTACCCCGAGTTGCAGCCCGGGAGTTTCATTGAATTCGGAACCGGCAAGGTCCATGGAGGGCTGGTCGCGGTTCACCGAAATGCGCGACCAGGGAATGTCCATGGACGCGGGATTCAAAATGGCGACCGTGCCGATGGCTCCGGCCGCGTGCAGGGCCTTCCAGCGCTCGCCGGCAGTTTGATAGTGCGAAGCCAGGGCGGCGGGAACGTCGGCAGGGGAACCGGCGAGATAAACCACGACTTTGCCAATCAGATCGAGCCCGGCAAGTTCATCGAGATTTTTTTCAGGGATTTTCAGCCCGTAGCCGACGAAGACCATGGGCGCTTCGAGATAGATGGTTGCGCGCGTGGAGCGTGTGCCGATGAAAGCATCGTCGGCGAAAGAAAGAGGTTCGGATTTGCCTTTGGAAACCAGGGCGAGAGAGGATTTCGACTCGTCCACCTGGAACTGCGTGAAGCGTACGGGCTGGTAGAAACCGTTGACTCCGGCGGGCTCGAGGCCGGCTTTCTGGAGCTGCTCGACGGCATAGGCTTCGGCTTTGCGGAGACCTTCGCTGCCAGTGTTGCGGCCTTCGAGCGAATCGTCGGCTAGATATTTGACGTGCGCCCACCAGGAGTTGCCGTCGAAATGGGCGGTCGGCGAAGTTTGCCGGGCTAGCGCGGCAAAAGCAAACAAAAGCGCGAACAAAACAGATTTGCGCATGGGAGCCACCTCGGACCGAATTGGGGCTATGAGGATAGCAGGGGGGCTACCTCGCGCCAAGACCTGCGGCTGTCGAGTATGAGCGCTGATTCGACACCTAAAGACTTAACGGTGTTTACTCAGGCGAAGGGGCGGGAGTAATATGGAATGAGTCGAATAAGTTTGTTGCGTTGTGCGCTCCCACTCGCCTTCGAGCAAAAAGCGTTAGCATAAATTTCCCGCTAGGAGAAACCATCATGCCCACCGCGACCTTGAGCAAGCCTGCAGCGAAGGGAGGGAGCTTCCTTCTCGAATCGCCGCAGGCAAGCGACGTATTTACGCCCGCCGATCTGAGCGACGACCACAAACTGATGGGGCAGACGGCCGAAGAATTCGTGTTAAAGGAGGTTTTGCCGCTGGTCAAGGACCTGGAAAACAAAAAACCCGGGTTGATGCCTGCGCTGGTGAAAAAAGCCGGAGAAGTGGGTCTGATGGGTGGCGGCGTGCCCGAAGAATACGGCGGCGCGGGGCTGGATAAGATCGCGACGACGGTGCTGACCGAGAAGCTCTCGATTTATGGCGGGTTCGCGGTGACGCACGGCGCGCATGCGGGCATCGGGACGCTCCCGATCGTGTATTTTGGCACGGAAGCACAGAAGAAAAAATATTTGCCGAAGCTGGCGACCGGCGAATGGATCGGCGCGTACTGCCTCTCTGAGCCGCAGGCCGGTTCGGATGCGCAGAATTCACTGACGCGCGCGGAGCTGAACGCCGAGGGCACGCACTACATCCTGAACGGGCAGAAGATGTGGATCACCAACGGGGGTTTCGCGGACGTGTACATCGTGTTCGCGAAGGTCAACGGCGAGAAATTCACGGCCTTTATCGTAGAACGTACGTTCCCCGGGTTCAAGCCGGGCAACGAAGAGCACAAGATGGGCATTCACGGCAGCTCGACGACGCCGATTTTCCTGGAGCACTGCAAGGTGCCGAAAGAAAACGTGCTGCACGAAATCGGGCGCGGGCACATCGTGGCGTTCAACATTTTGAATGCCGGGCGCTTCACGCTGGGCGCTTCGTGTGTGGGCGGCTCGAAACACGTGCTGGCAACGGCGTCGCGATATACCAAAGAACGCAAGGCCTTTGGCAAGCAGATTGGTGACTTTGGGATGATGAGGGAAAAGCTGGCGGAGATGGCCATCCAGACTCTGGCGGTGGAGTCGATGGTGTACCGCTCGGCAGGAAACATCGAAGGGGCCATGCATGCGGCGGCCGGATCGGGCGACAAAATTCAGAACACCATGAAGGTGCTGGAAGAGTACGCGATTGAGAGCTCGATCGCCAAGGTCTACGGCAGCGAAATGCTGGATTTCGTGGTAGACGAAGCGGTGCAGATTTTTGGAGGCTACGGGTTCCACGAGGAATATCCGGTGTGCCGCGCGTATCGCGATTCGCGGATCAACCGCATTTTCGAGGGCACCAACGAAATCAATCGCATGCTGATTATCCAGATGCTGATGAAGCGCGCCATGGGCGGGCAACTGCCGCTGATCCCGGCGGCGATGAAGCTGGCGGATGAGATTTTGGCCGGGCCTTCGTTTGAGGAGGCGCCCGAAGGCGTGCTTGCCGATGAAGCGCGCATCCTAGCCAATTCGAAGAAAATGTTCTTGCAGGCGGCGGGCGGAGCGGTGCAGAAATTCCGCGAGGAACTGGCCGACGAGCAGGAGTTGATCCGCGCGCTTTCGAACGTGGTGATGGAAATTTATGCCATGGAGTCATCCCTGCTGCGCGCGCAAAAAGCGTCGGCAAGCAAAGGCGATGCTGCTTCGCAAACGATGACCGATGCCGCGAGAGTATTCATCCATGACGCGGCGGAGCGCGTCGAGCGCGAAGCGCGGCGGGCTCTCGCCGCGGTGCACGAAGGGGACATGCTGACGACGCAAATGGCGGTGCTCAAACGCTTTGCCAAGCGCGCGAGTGTGAACACGATTGCGCTGCGGCGCCGCGTGGCTGCGGCGGTGCAAGCGCAGGACCGCTATCCGTTTGAAGGGCGCTAGTCGGGTACGCGCCAAAGTCGGGCCGCGTTGCCCGGCCCTGCCGACGGAGAACTCGTATCACGCACGGCACACTTGCGGAACGCCGGTGCAAAGACTTTGAGAGTCCCATAAAATAGTTCGAGCAAGAAATTCAATCGGAAAAGTGAACGACGACCAGGAATGCCCCGGAAGCCCCTGATCCTTGCCGCCATTATTGTGTCGCTGCACCTTCTGGAAGCGGCGACGCTCGGGACTTCCACGACGGGATCTCTCCTTGCCAATTTGCTCGAAATCTTTGCATGTGGTTTTGCCACAGTCATGGCCTTGCGAGCTTCCCGGCGGGGACGCGGCCTGAGCCGGCCCTTCTGGCTGCTTGTCGGAATGGGCCTTGCCACGTGGGGCATCGCCAACCTCGGCTGGATGTATTACGAGGTGGTGCTCCGCAGCGAACCCCCTCAGGCCTCCGTGGTGCGATTCCTGTTTGGATTCGAGGATGTGTTGATCGCTATGGCCTTGTTCCTGGACCAGGACAAGGATTCTTCTCGGATCGACGTGGGGGCTCTTCTCGATTTCGCTCAGATCGGCATCGTGTTCTTTTTCATTTTCGTAGAGTTTTACTTCTTGCCCGCGCACCGGCTCGACGAACACACCGCCTTTCTCCGGGAATTGCGCGTGGAGAACCTCGAAGATGTCATGGTCGCCGCGCTAGCGGCCTTCCGGGCCCTGACCGCGCGGAAACAACACCTGCGGAAACTTTACGGAGGCTTGGCCGTTTTCCTGTGGTTGGTGATGGGGTGCTCTGCGCTCGCACAATATCTGCAAATTGTTCACCCAGCGTCCACCGGGACGCCGCGGGACCTGCTGTGGACCCTGCCCTTTCTCGGCGCCGCGTTGTGGGCCTGCCAGTGGAAGCCCAGCGCCGAGGAAGGAAGCGGTCTAAAAGTGCCGCGGAAGGCGCTTGGGGAATTGCTGGTAACCAACGGCACGCTGGCGCTGGCCCCTTTGATCATCTTGTTCCAAGTAGCACAGCTAGAGCAGGAGTGGCGACTGCTCCGTTTTTCGCTTCTGGGGATTTCCATTCTATGTTATGCCGCACGCCTGGCCATCAGCCAGCATCATGAGGCCAAGAGCGCGAACGAAGCGATGACGCACGCGCTGGCGATGGATTCCGCTGCAGACGGAATATCCATCCTGGGGACGGCAGGGCAGCTTCTGTACGCGAATTCGGCGTTCGCCAAAATGATGCGATTTGACCGGGTATCCGCGATGCTCGGGAAAAACTGGCACGAAATCTACGATGACAGAGAGGTTTCGCTGCTCGAAGACCAGATTCGAGATTCGCTGAAAGAGACGGGCAAATGGTCGGAGCAAGTTTCCCTAAACCGCCGGGACGGCTCACGGATTCCTGTAGAAATGACCATCACGGTGATGCCGGAAGGGGGCTTGGTGTGCGTGGCCCGCGACATCAGCGAGCGCTTGAACGCTGAACGGGTCCACTCGGAGACCGAAGCCAAGTACAAGATGTTCGTCGAGCAAGTGGCGGCGGTCAGTTATATCGCGGAGGTGGGGCTGCACGGGAAATGGCATTACGTGAGCCCGCAGGTGGAAGCGATTTTGGGCTACACCCAAGAGGAGTGGCTGGCCGGCGCCGAGGATTGGGTCCTTCACGTCTTGGAGGAGGACCACCCGGTCGTCGAGGCCGCCGAAGAGAATTTTATGAAGGCCAGGCGCTTTCAGGCCGAGTATCGCGTGAAGCGCAAGGACGGCCGGACCATTTGGGTAAGCGACAATGCCGTTTTCGTGCCGGGAAGCGACAGTCATCCGCTGATGGAGGGGATCATCGTCGACATCACGGAAAGACGATTGCTCGAAAACCAGTTGCAGCAAGCTCGACGGATGGAAGCGGTGGGCCGGCTCGCGGGAGGCGTGGCGCACGATTTCAATAACTTGCTGACGATCATCAAGGGCTACGTGGAACTGGCGCTGAGTCGCGTCGCGTCACATCCTGAACTTCGCGGCAACATCCAGCAGATCGCGAACGCGGCCGACCGAGCCGTCACCGTGGTGCGGCAACTGCTGGCGTTTAGCCGCAAGCAAGTCTTGCAACCGAAGGTGCTGGACCTGAACAGCATCGTTTTGAACATGGACAAGATGGTGCGGCGCTTGATGAGCGAAACGATCGAGATGACCACGACGGTGGAAAAACATCTGGGCGCCGTGAAAGCCGACCCGGGCCAAATCGAACAGGTGATTCTGAATCTGCTTGTCAACGCGCGCGACGCCATGCCCGACGGAGGCAGGCTGTGGATTGAAACCAAGAATGTCGAACTAAACGCTTCCTTTTCGAGCGACCAGTCGGCGATCAAACCGGGATCGTACGTCATGCTCGCCGTAATCGATACCGGTGTGGGGATCAGCCCGGATACGCTCCCGCATATCTTCGAACCTTTCTACACGACGAAGGAGAGCAGCCGTGGCACGGGCCTAGGTCTTTCGACGGTGTACGGCATCGTCAAGCAAAGCGGCGGGCACATTATGGCCACGAGCGAGGTAGGTAAAGGAACCACGTTCAAAGTGTACCTGCCTCGCGTGAAAGACTCCGTCGAGGCGCCCCAGAAAGCGGAATGGGCGCGGACCACCAGTGAAAAAGGCAAGGCCACCATCCTGCTCGTTGAAGATGAACCGGCGGTGCGCGAACTGGCCCGCCTGGTGCTTTCCGAACAAGGATATACCGTTATCGAGGCGCAAAATTCGGAGGACGCGGTACGACTGGCGGGAAGGCATGGTTCGGAGATCCACCTGTTGTTGACCGACGTGGTCATGCCGGGAATGAGCGGGCACGACCTGGCCAAACATCTTACGGCGCTGCACACAAACCTTCGCGTTCTCTACATGTCCGGCTATACGTACAACATGATCGCGGAAAACGGAACGCTCGAAGAAGGGCTTTCTTTCCTGCAGAAACCTTTCACGCCGCAAGTTCTGACGCAAAGGGTGCGCGAGGCTTTGAGCGGTCCTGTTCAGATCGGGTAAGGCGGAACATCAAGTCTTGATCTGCACGAGGTCGCGCGGCCCTGCGATTTGCGACCCCGGGGGGCTCCAGCGCGAAGGATGATCCGATTTGCGCTGGAGACGGTTCATGAGCGAGCCGATGCGAACCGAAGCGCCCACAAAATCGCCGACCTTCAGTCTTCCGACAACCTTCACGTCGCGAATCCAATGTAAACCGGTGCTGGCCATGCAGCCGCACTGTGAGCAGTCCGGCGTTCCGCCGAAAACACAGGGCTCGACGCGCGTGCGCAAATCCGCAGAGTAATTTGCAGACATTTTTGCGAAAAGGCAGTCCTCAGGGTTTTCCGGCGGGCGTAGAAAAGCCCGGGCGAGGCCTCGAGGAAACAACAACTTGGGGTAGGGCTTCTCGAGCGCGGTCAGCTTTGCGACGGCAAATTTGCGATCCGCGGCAGCCAGCATTTCGGCGCTGTGCTCGTCCTGCTGCGGCGTGTAGAAACTAACCCAGATACGATTCACCTCCGGGCGGGCGTTCCAAAAGGAAACGTATTCCTCGAAGTAGCTCGCCCGCTCGAGCATGGGCCCGGTAATCACCCAGTGAATGTTCACTTCGCGTTCTGCGATGTTCTTAAGAATGCGCTCGTAGGTCGCCGGTTTCCGGCGGATGTCGTGATGTTCCGGAAGCCCGTCGACGGAGACCGCCACGCGGATGCGCGGCAGCTTCATCCATTCGATGGGAATGGGAATAACGCCGCTGGTGACCACCAAGGTGAAGATGTTCTCGGCGCTTAGCGCAGGAAGGATCGCGCTCAATTCCCGGTGCCGGATCAAAGGCTCGCCGCCCACGAGTGAAACATGCATCGGCCGGTGTTTATGCACCAGCTGCAACACGCCGTTGACGAGCGCGTCCCCTCTGGAGTCGGCGAGGTCGCGCAGCTGCACGCCGCCGGCAAGATGCGATTCCCCGTAGGCATAACAGCCGGGACAGCTGAGGGGACACTCCCGCGTAATCTCGATCGAGAGCATCGGCAAATTGCCGCACAGGACCCGGCCCCAAGCCCCCACCAGCTCGCGAGCGGTCATACTTGGATTCGGTTCGGACATGGACATGTTCTTTGATGCGAACGCAGGCGCACCGGCTGCTCCGCAAAGTCTTTTTTGCGTATCCTCGTGCGGGCGGGAGTACCGAGCGCTTGCGCTCAGGGCTGGGGCGGCGTCTCGGCGGCCTTCGGCTTGGCGATGGTCGAAAGCGTTTGCACGTTGAATCGCTTGTAGTCCGAGTAGCGCGTCACGAAGCTCATCCTGAATCCCTTCACCAACATGACCCGGGCACCGATGTGGCCCTCCATATAAGTCGGCAGCCAGACCTCATTGTTGATAAAGGCCTGCTCAAAGACAAAGCTCGTTCCTTTCTGCAGATTGGCAAGCAAGCCCCCGGCAAGCTTCACGTCGCCCACGAAGTACGCTTCCAGCCGCGCGACAGCGTGGGCCTTTTCATCAACCCAAACCACGCCGGCGAGTTTCTGGACAACCTTTTCTTCCAGTTTGTGGGGTTTGAACTCGGGATTGGGCTCGAAATCGAAAACCAGGACGTCCTGTCCGCGAAAACGCTCGCGGCGCGGGTTAACGAACTGGCAGGCACGCAGGAAAACTTCGATTCCGGGATCCTCCTTGTCGTCGTTCTTTCCCTTTTCTTTGTCTTTCTCTTCTTTGGCTTCTTTTTTGGCCTGGCGCTTTTGCTGCTCCTCAATGCGCTTCTGGACCCGCTCGTTTTCTTTTGCTTGCTCTTTTTCGCTGAGCGGCTTGCCGTCCTTTTTCACCAGCGTGGTGATTTCATCGCCGTCCAAATAAAAGAAAGTGGATTCGCGCGTCTCGCGCTTCTTCACTTTTCCGTCGCCGTCGTATTCGGTTTCTTCTTCCGCTTCCGTACCCGCGTAGTTTTCCTTGATCTTGTCGATAGCCTTCTGGTTACTGTCAATTTCTTTGAAAAGTGCCTGGAGGTCTGGCAACTTGACCTGCGACTTGAGGGGGAAGTCAAAAACGCGCTCGCCGATCGAGCCGTTGATAATGGCGCGAGTCAGAGTAATGTCGTATCGTGCTCCGCCACGGTGCAGTTCGATCTTGCTCGGAAGCTCGACGCCTTCCACCGCCCGGTAGTCGCCGTAAAGGAGCTCTTGCTCCAATCCACCGACCGTAGCGGCTTCTTTCACGATGAGGTGGGTCTCGGGATCGAAGAACACCCGGCGTTTCATTCCGGTAGCGCTGGTCAGTTCCAGTTCCAGGGCATCTTTGCCGCGAACTTGCGCGCTCCCCACAAACGCGAGCGCCATCTTCTCCTTCTTGGGATTCACAAGCCGCGAGTTGTAATACTGAGCGGCGGCTTCTAACTGCATGCCATCGGCGCCCACCAGTGTAGCGAGCTCTCCCGCGGCGTCCCGCTGCCAGGCAGACTTGCCGTTGTAGGCTTCCATCAGGTTTTCCTCGCCCACCAGCAGTTCCACGTAGTAGCGATTGGGCAGCTTGGTATCAAACGTGTACGTGCCGGACTTTCCGTCGTCGGTAGTAAAGGTCCCTTCTAATGCCAGAGTGCGGATCTTGGACAGGGCCCGGCTGCCCCCGGCCGCCCGGACGTACTGTTCCACAATCTTGGCAGGCTCCTGGGCACAAGCGGGGCGGGAAGTGGCCAGCAGACACAGGAACGAAGCGCCCAGGAAAGGCGCTAGGTAGAGACGGCGTGCCATAAGTGTTCTCAAAGGGATCTCTTTGATACAACGCACTTAGCCCTGAAAAAGTTGCTTCAAGAATGGCAGAATCCCGGTCGAGAGCGGTGCTCGGAGCCTCGCGGAAAGGGGTGATCCAGGTGCGAACCGGCGTCGGTCCGCAAGTTGGCCGGGAAAGTGTCGTATCCCGACATGGTCCTGAAATGGGGATTACGGACTCAGGCTATCAATGCCGCTTGCCGTGGATCGGCGGGAACCCGGCGAGCGGAGACGGCTCGGTGGTGCTGCGGGATTCCCAGGGCAAGCTAGAAGCTGCGCTCTCCAATTCCTTCGGCGCATGGCCAAACAAGTGGACCGGGCCCCTTTGAACGGCGAACGGGAGGAAGCCTCTGGAAGCCGCACGGTGCTCCTCCGACCAACCTACCGGCGCCTTGTGGTGCGGCTCAGTTCGAGGCTTTCGGCCGGTTTGCGTACTTCTCGTACAAGAGATGGTGCCGGTTTTCGGTCGAGGTGAGCTGACCTTTGATGAACAGATACTTCACGTCGGTGGTCAATTCGAGTGGGTCGCCGTTGGTAACAATGATGTTGGCGGTTTTGCCTTGCTCGAGCGTGCCAATCTGGCTCCCCAGGCCAAGAATCTGTGCCGGATTAATGGTGACGGCGCGCAGCGCTTCGTCGTAGGGCAACCCGTACGCGACGGCGTTCGCAGCATTTTGTCCGAGGCGCCGCGCGAACGAGTTATCAAAGCTGGCGATGGCCAACTTCACGCCGGCGGCCGCGAGCTCCGCGGGCTGCGTGAGTTCGCGATCATAGGGATCGTCCTCGTCGGGAGGGAGCGAGAGCATCGGGCGAAGAATGACCGGGATATCCTTTGAACGAAGGAGATCCTTCAGTTTGTAGGCTTCTCCGCCTCCCGCGAGGATCATTTTCAGTTTTTGCTTGTCGCAAAATTCCACGGCATTGCGAATGTCGCGCGCGCGATTGGCAAACACCAGGACGGGCAGTTCGCCGCGCACGACAGGGGCCAGAGCTTCCAGTTTCAGGTCGCGGTCGTATTTCGAGACCGAGCCCGTTTCCATCGCCTGGGCGTAGTGGCGGGCGCGGTCCATCCAATCGCTGAGTTCATTGACCTGCTTATCGTATTCCTGCTTGGCTTCGGTGTACGGTTTCTCCTTGCGCGAGAAGGTTGAGAAATCAAAAGTCTCGGTTTGGATTTGCGGCCAATTGAGCACCATGGCGGCGCTTTTCTTGATCAGCATTTCGTCAATGGTCCAACCGGCAAGATGAATCGCGGAAGCTTGGCCGCCCAGGGTGCCCCGGCTGCCGCCGAAGTCAAAGCCGCCGCTGGCGGGAACCGCCAGGACCTCGGTGATGCCGGAAGCGCGCGTAACGGGAATGTGCTCGCTCGACGGGGAGATCGCGGTTGCGGCGACCACGTCCGGGTTGTGGTTCCCCGTTTCGGTGGTGTCGACGGTAGCGCCGACCGCTCCGATTTCGCTGAGGCCCATCTGCGTAACCGCATCGAAGAGCCCGGGATAAACTTGCAGCCCTTTGCCATCGATTACCTGCGCGCCCCCGGGGACCTCCACCGCCGCGCCAACCGCGGCGATCTTGCCGTCGCGAATGAGGAGCGTTCCATCTTCGATCGGAGAACCCGCAAGCGTGAAGATCTTTGCGTGCGTGATCGCGTAAACGGAAGGCGCCTGCGCTTGCGCGCCTGCAGCCGGGGCGCAAAACAGGCAAACCAAACAAAGGAAGTTGAAGAAATAAAGTGGGCTGCGGAGTTGCGCAGTGTTTTTTCTTTTCACCGCGCACCTCCGAGAACCGGTCCCGAGTGGGCCGCGGACGTCGGAGAAGGTGCAGGCGGCTGGGGCTTTTCCTCCGGCTTCTTTTCTTCCGGTTTCTTCTCTTCGGGCTTCTTTTCGGCTTTCTTCATTTTTTCCGTGAGCGCTTTCTTCTCTTTCTCGATTTCCGCGCGGTTGGCAATGTCCTTTTCGCGATCAAAGTAAACGCGGCCGTCGATCAGCGTTTTTTGCACCACGGCATACGCGCTGAGCGGATCGTGATTGTAAATCGCCAGGTCGGCGTCTTTGCCCGGGTCGATACTGCCAACGCGCTTGTCAATCCCGAGCTGGATGGCGGGATTCCACGTCACCAGTTTCAGCGCTTCGTCGTGAGAGAGCCCGCCATACTTCATGGTCTTGGCCGCCTCCTGGTTGAGGTGCGTGGCCTCTTCGGCATCGTCGGAATTGATCGAAACGATTACGCCGCGGCGCGTCATTAACGCCGCGTTGTACGGAATGGCGTCATAGGCTTCGACCTTGTACGCCCACCAATCGGAGAACGTAGAGGCGCCGACGCCGGCGGCGACGAGTTCGTCGGCGACTTTGTAACCTTCCAGGACGTGCTGGAGAGTGCGAACTTTGAATCCGAATTCTTTGGCCACGCGAAGAAGCATCAGGATTTCGTCTTCGCGGTAGCAGTGCGAGTGCACGTAGCGCTTGCCTTCGAGCACTTCGACGAGCGGTTCGAGTTTCAGGTCGCGGCGCGGCGGAATGAGGTTCTTTTCTCCGGCCGCGACTCGCTTGTTGTAATCGTCCCAGGTTTTCTTGTAGTCGCGGGCTTCGCTGAACGCATCCCGAATGGTTTCTTCGACGCCCATGCGGGTGCCCGGATAGCGGCGGGGCTGCCCGGGAATGCTGAAGTTCGAGCGCTTCGGGTTTTCGCCAAGAGCAAACTTGATGCCGGGCATGGCCCCTTCAAAGGGAAGCTTCGATGCGGGCTGGCCCCAGCGCAGCTTGATTACCAGGGTTTGCCCGCCGATGGAATTGGCGGAGCCGTGAAGAATGTTTGCGGAAGTGACGCCGCCGGCAAGATCGCGGTAAATGTCGACATCGTCAGGATTGAGGACCTCTTCCATGTTGACCATCGAGGACACCGACACACTGCCTTCATTGATGGCTTCCGCGGCGATGTGCGAATGGCAATCGATAATTCCCGGAATGACAAACTGCCCGGAGGCATCGATCACTTGGGCGCCTGCCGGAGCTTTGACGGACTGGCCGACTTCGGCGATCTTGCCGTCCTTAATCAGGATGGACCCGTGTTCGATCCTGCCGTGAGAAACCGTCATCACCGTGGCGTTTTGAATCAGGATCACCGGCGACGCGTCCGGCGGAGTTGCGGCCCGCACCGACGGCCCGAGGCAAAGAGCGGAGAGGAGGGAAAAGCAAGCGATGCGGGCGTGACTTCGATTCATCATCAATGAAATCCTCATTGCGCGCCTCCCAGGATGGCGGTATCAGGCGCACCGTTGCCAGGTTTGACCCCGGTGAAATCGAGCGCCATACCCAGCACGCTGATCGAGCCTTTCAAAGACTTGCCGTCAAAGGCGCCGGAAAAGGTAGCGTCGGTGGGACCCTGGTCGAGCACCATGTTGATGGTGAAGCTGAACTTGTCGCTGCTGAGATAACCGCTGATGATGTTGGCCGTGCCGTGGGGGCTGCTGAGCGAGCCGGAAATCGTGCCGTCTTTGTCCATCACCAGGTCGGCGGTGGATTCCTCGGGGCCTTCCGGTGTGTTGTAAGAGAGCTTCCATTTTCCGGTGATGTCCCCCTTGGGC
>Ga0307475_10001879_pt1 | contig 12480 bp, 10 predicted proteins | sample atmos_gasesECM1C_FD_203317 | JGI IMG/M metagenome (GOLD analysis project Ga0307475, IMG submission 203317) | Hardwood forest soil microbial communities from Morgan-Monroe State Forest, Indiana, United States - atmos_gasesECM1C_515 | ecosystem: Environmental > Terrestrial > Soil > Temperate... | reverse complement strand
GCCCCCAGCAGTTATGCGGTCTCGGTGATCGGCCGGTCGACCCAGCTCATCAGGTCGCGCAACTTCTTCCCGGTGACCTCGATGGGATGCTCGGCGTTTTCCTTGCGCAGCTGCTCGAGCTGCTTGTTGCCACCCTCGACGTTGGCGACCAGCTTCTTGACGAAGCTGCCGTCCTGGATGTCGCGCAGGATGCCGCGCATCCGCTCCTTGGTGTCGGTGTCGATGACTCGCGGACCCGACAGGTACCCACCGAACTCCGCGGTGTCGGACACCGAGTAGTTCATCCGGGCGATGCCGCCCTCGTACATCAGGTCGACGATCAGCTTGAGCTCGTGCAGTACCTCGAAGTATGCCATCTCCGGCGGGTAGCCCGCCTCCACCATCACGTCGAAACCGGTCTTCACCAATTCCTCTGTGCCACCGCACAATACGGCCTGCTCACCGAACAGATCGGTTTCGGTCTCGTCTTTGAAGGTGGTCTTGATGACCCCAGCCCGGGTGCCGCCGATGGCCTTGGCGTAGGACAACGCCAGCGCCTGGCCATTGCCGGTCGGGTCTTGCTCGACGGCGATCAGGCAGGGCACGCCCTTGCCGTCGACGAACTGACGGCGCACCAGGTGCCCGGGGCCCTTGGGGGCGACCATCGCGATGGTGACGTCGGCGGGCGGCTTGATCAAACCGAAGTGGATGTTGAGCCCGTGACCGAAAAACAATGCGTCGCCGGCCTTCAGGTTGGGCTCGATGTCGCTGGCGAAGATGTCGGCCTGCGCGGTGTCGGGCGCCAGCAACATGATGACGTCGGCCCATTTGGCGACCTCGGCGGGGGTGTCGACGTCCAGGCCCTGCTCGGAGACCTTGGGCCGGGACTTCGAACCCTCCTTCAGCCCGACGCGCACTTCGACGCCGGAGTCGCGCAGGCTCAGCGAGTGCGCGTGCCCCTGGCTGCCGTATCCGATGACGCCGACCTTGCGGCCCTGGATGATCGACAAATCTGCGTCGTCGTCGTAGAACATCTCTAATGCCCCGGATGGCACGTGAATCTCTCCTTCTGCCGCTTGGCGTCTGAAATTTACTTGGCGGTGCCGATACCGCGCGAACCGCGTGACATCGAGACCAGTCCCGATTGCACGATTTCGCGAATGCCGAATGGTTCCAGGACCCGCAGCAGCGCTTCGATCTTGCCGCGGTCACCGGTGGCCTCGATGGTCAGCGCTTCCGGTGATACGTCAACCACCTTGGCGCGGAAGAGGTTTATTGCCTCGATCACCTGGCTGCGGGTACCGGCGTCGGCGCGCACTTTGATCAGCGCCAACTCGCGCGCCACCGAGTTTTCCTCGTCCTGCTCGACGATCTTGATGACGTTGATCAACTTGTTGAGCTGCTTGGTGACCTGCTCGAGCGGAGTCTCTTCGGCGGAGACCACGATGGTCATCCGCGACATGTCCTTCTGCTCGGTGGCGCCGACCGCCAACGACTCGATGTTGAAACCGCGCCGCGAGAACAGCCCCGCCACCCGCGCGAGCGCACCGGGTTTGTCCTCGACAAGCACCGACAGCGTGTGTATCTTCGGCAATCCGGTCATCAGGCGTGCCCTTCGCTTTCGTCATCGAACAGCGGGCGAATACCGCGGGCCGCCTGAATCTCGTCATTGCTGGTCCCGGCGGCCACCATCGGCCACACTTGCGCGTCGGCGCCCACGACGAAGTCGATCACCACCGGGCGGTCGTTGATCGCGCGCGCCTGGTTGATCACGTCGATGACGTCTTCCTCACGCTCGCAACGCAATCCGACGCAACCCAACGCCTCGGCCAGCTTCACGAAATCCGGGATGCGGTGTGAGTGCGTGGCCAGGTCGGTCTGTGAGTAGCGCTCACCATAGAACAGGCTCTGCCACTGCCGCACCATGCCCAGGTTGCCGTTGTTGATCAGCGCCACCTTGATCGGCGCGCCTTCGATCGCGCAGGTGGCCAGCTCCTGGTTGGTCATTTGGAAGCAGCCGTCGCCGTCGATCGCCCAGACCTCCGCGTCGGGACGGGCGATCTTCGCGCCCATGGCCGCCGGCACCGCGAACCCCATGGTGCCCAAGCCGCCGGAATTGAGCCAGGTGCGCGGCTTTTCGTAGCCGATGAACTGCGCGGCCCACATCTGGTGCTGACCGACACCGGCGACGTAGACGGCGTCGGGGCCGGCGATGGAACCCAGCGTGGAGATGACGTACTCCGGGCTCAGGCTGCCGTCGCTCTGCGGCCCGTAGCTCAGCGGATAGGTGGACCGGACCTCCTCCAGGTATCGCCACCACTCGGTCATGTCGAGCTTGCCCGGGGTCTCGTAGTGGCGGAGCATCGCGATGAGTTCGGTGATAACGGCTTTGACGTCGCCGACGATCGGCACGTCGGCGTGCCGGTTCTTGCCGATCTCGGCCGGGTCGATGTCAGCGTGGATGACCTTGGCGCCGGGCGCGAAGGAGTCCAGCTTCCCGGTGACCCGGTCGTCGAAGCGGGTGCCCAGTGCGATCAGCAGGTCGCTGCGTTGCAGCGCCGCCACCGCGGCGACGGTGCCGTGCATGCCGGGCATGCCCAGGTTCTGGTGATGGCTGTCCGGAAAGGCGCCGCGCGCCATCAGCGTGGTGACGACCGGGATGCCGGTCAGTTCGGCCAATTCGGCCAGCTGCTCGGTGGCCTCGCCGCGGATGACGCCACCGCCGACATAAAGCACCGGTTTGCGCGCGGCCGCGATCAGCTTGGCCGCCTCGCGGATCTGCCGGCTGTGCGGTTTGGTATTCGGCTTGTAACCGGGCAGATCCATGCGCGGCGGCCAGCTGAACGTGCACTGCCCTTGCAGCACGTCCTTGGGGATATCGACGAGCACGGCGCCCGGGCGTCCCGAGGACGCGATGTGGAACGCCTCGGCCAGCGCCTGGGGAATGTCGTCGCCGTCGCGGACCAGGAAGTTGTGCTTGGTGATCGGCATCGTGATACCCGAGATGTCGGCCTCCTGGAAGGCATCGGTGCCGATCAGCCCGCGGCCGACCTGCCCGGTGATGGCGACCACGGGTATCGAGTCCATCTGCGCATCGGCCAGCGGGGTCACCAGGTTGGTCGCGCCGGGACCCGACGTCGCCATGCAGACCCCGACCTTGCCGGTGGCGTGCGCGTAACCACTGGCGGCATGACCGGCGCCCTGCTCGTGGCGGACCAGCACGTGGCGTAGCTTTTTCGAGTCGAACAGCGGGTCATAGACCGGCAGCACGGCCCCGCCGGGGATTCCGAAGATGATCTCGACGTCGAGTTCCTCCAACGACCGGATCACCGACTGGGCGCCGGTCAGTTGCTCCGGTGCAACGCGTTTCGGTTGGGCCGTCGGGGCTTTTGCGGCGGGCTTCGACGTGCTCGGCGCGCCGTTGGCGGCTTCCCGCGACCCGGCGTGTGGCCTAGTGGGTGCGCTCACTGTGTCCTCTTAGTCCTGGTTATTGGTTGTCTCGCAGTAGGCAACAAAAAACCCCCGTCAGCTGATCGGCTGCACGAGGGTCGCGTTGGTGGTGGATCGCTTCAAATGCTGAAGTGTTAGTCAGCCACCAACGCGCCGACTAATTACTACGAGCATCCCGGTTTCCATAGTCTGTGACGGTAGCCTTCGCACAGTTCAGCCGTCAAATCCGCCATCGCTGGCCACCGGCCGCGGACGCAGCACCGGCGCGGAATCGCAGCCCCGGTGTGCGGTGAAATGATGTTTGGGTGGCTACTGGTTCGTCCGCCCCGACACCCGCCGGCTCGCCCGTGGTGATCAGAATTTCACCGATCGCGCACATCGCCGTGGGATTCCTGACGCTCGGGTTGTTGATACCGGTGCTGGCCTGGAAGCCGTCCGCCCCGCTGCTCCTCATCCCGGTGGTGTTGTCGGCGATGATCAGCCGGCTGCGGACCGTCGCCGACGACCGGGGCGTGACTGTGCGGACGCTGCTGGGCACCCGGACGGTGCGCTGGGACGACATCGACGGGCTGCGGTTCCACAGGGGCTCCTGGGCGCGAGCCTGTCTCAAAAGCGGTGCGGAGCTGCGATTGCCTGCGGTCACTTTCGCGACGCTGCCGCTGCTGACCGAGGCGAGCTCGGGCCGGGTTCCCAACCCGTACCGATAAGGGATCGGCAGGGGTTTCAGCCGATCGGATTGACCCCGTTGAGCAGCACCCACACGGCGATACCGGCGGCGATGCCGGCGAGCAGGGCCACGAATGACCCGATGAAGGGTCGATATGCCCAGCCGCGGCGGGCGTCGAGACCGTATCGGCCCGGCCCGGCCAGGATCACCGCGACCGCGAGCACGATCAGGGTGATCTGGTACTCATGCCCATCCGGCAGGAAGTACGCGAAAATGTGCGAACGCGGCTGCGCCGAGATGGTGGCCAGCAGACCGTTGATCAGGAAGGCCAGCGCGCCCGCCGCGGCGATCGGGGTGAACAGTCCCAGCACCAGCAGCACGCCCGCGACCAGCTCACCGCCGGCGCTGACGTAGGCGAGGATGTCGGCGTGCTGGTAGCCCGCGTCGGACAGTGAGTTTTTGAACCCGGTCACCCCCTGGCCGCCCCACCACCCGAATAGCTTCTGCAGCGCATGGGCGCCCAGCACCACGCCGAGCCCGACCCGCAAAACCAGCAAACCGAGATGCTGGGTGCCACGCTTGCCGACCGCGCGTTGCCGCTCGGTGTCCCCGGCCGCTTCGATCTCGGCAGGCTCAGCTGCCGAGGTGCCGGTCGCCGGTTGTGGCTGGACGTAAGGCAGCGGCTCCTGCTGGTCCAGGAGGTGGTACGTCGAGCCACCGGGGCCACCCGCCTGACCGGGGTCGTGGTAGGGGATCATGGTGGTGGTTCCAAAATCGCCCGGGTACCCGACTGGCGTCAGGTCATCTTCCGGATCGACCAGGCGCGCCGAGGCGGGGCGTGCCGGGATTGGCTCTGGGCCTTCACCGGGCCGCTGCCAATGTGCGTCATTCGGTTGACTGGTCACGGGAGTCAGGGTAAGGGCATTTGGGCCTGAATTGGGGATTTGAGCGGCGCTTTCGCCAGGCAATCGGCACTTAACCCGCCAAATAGGCCCAGATTGGCCCCAAATGGTCTCACCATCGTTCCAAAACGGTGAACTCGCGCTTAAGACTGGCCGCAGACTGGCCGCCCGCGGGCGATGAACCGACGCGCTGGTAGACGCCACAACGGGCACGCCTGTGGCGACGGTGCCCGCAATGTCCGTAGCCTGTCGATCATGCGAGTAGGGCGATCAGGGCGGTCGGTTCGGTGCGCGCTCGTTGCGCTCTGTGCGACGATGCTGGTATCGAGCGGCTGCGCCCAGTTCAACGACGCCCAGTCTCAGCCCTTCACCACCAACCCCGAACTCAAGCCGCAACCCAGCTCGACGCCTCCCCCGCCGCCACCGCTGCCGCCGACACCGTTCCCCAAGGTGTGCCCCGCGCCCGGGGTGATGCAGGGCTGCCTGGAGAGCACCAGCGGCCTCATCATGGGGCCCGACAGCAAAACCGCGTTGGTCGCCGAGCGCACCACCGGGGCGGTCAAGGAGATCTCCGTCAGCGCCGAGCCGAAGGTCAAGATGGTCATCCCGGTCGACCCGTCCGGCGACGGTGGCCTGATGGATATCGTGCAGTCGCCCACCTACACGCAAGACCGCCTGATGTACGCCTACATCAGCACGCCCACTGACAACCGGGTCATCCGTATCGCCGACGGCGACATCCCGAAGGACATCCTCACCGGGATTCCCAAGGGGGCCACCGGGAACACCGGAGCTTTGATCTTCACCAGCCCGACCACGCTGGTCGTGCTGACCGGCGACGCGGGCAACCCGGCCATGGCCGCCGATCCCAAATCGTTGGCGGGCAAAGTCCTGCGCATCGAGCAGCCCACCACCATCGGCCAAGCGCCGCCGACGACGGCACTGTCCGGCGTCGGCTCGGGCGGCGGCCTGTGCATCGACCCCGTCGACGGCTCGCTGTATGTCGCTGACCGCACCCCCACTGCGGACCGGTTGCAGCGCATCACCAAGACCTCCGAGGTCTCCACGGTGTGGACCTGGCCGGACAAGCCCGGCGTGGCCGGATGCGCGGCCATGGACGGCACGGTGCTGGTCAACCTCATCAACACCAAGTTGACGGTGGCGGTCCGGCTCGCGCCGAACACGGGCGCGGTGACCGGTGAACCCGACGTCGTTCGCAAGGACACCCACGCCCACGCGTGGGCATTGCGGATGTCGCCGGATGGAAACGTCTGGGGCGCCACCGTCAACAAGACCGCCGGTGACGCCGAAAAGCTCGACGACGTGGTGTTCCCGCTGTTCCCGCAGGGTGGCGGCTTCCCGCGCAACAACGACGACAAGACGTAATCGGGCCTAGTCAGGACCTAGTCGGGAAGCTCGCGGGGCACCACGAACACGTCGACCAGTGCGCCGTTGCGCCACACCGTCATCTCGATCCGCCGGGCGATCGCATCCTCGACCATCAGCTGCTGAATCGCGGTCGCGGTGACGACACGATGACCGTCGACGCTCACCACGATGTCCCCGCGCCGCAGGCCCGCCCTGGCAGCGGGGCTGCCCGCGACCACGCTGGCGACTTGCAGGCCCTGAGCGGTGCCGAGCTTGGCGGCGACGGCGGGCGGCACCGAAACGTGTGAACCGGCAATGCCCAGCCAGGCGCGGCGCACGCGGCCGGTGTGCATCAGCGCGGCGATGATCTTGTGGGTCGAGGCGTTGATCGGCACGGCGAGCCCGAGACCGACGCCGGCGACTGCGGTGCTCACGCCGACCATCCGGCCGCGACTGTCGGCGAGCACGCCGCCGCTGTTTCCCGGATTGAGCGCGGCATCGGTCTGAATCACCTCGTCGACGACGCGGCCGTTGCGGGTGGGCAGCGACCGGCCGAGACCGGAGACGATGCCGGCGGTGACGCTGCCGGCCAGCCCCAGCGGGTTGCCGACCGCCACCACCAGTTGCCCGACCCGCAGCTGTTCTGCGCGTCCCATGGCCACGGGCGGGGGAACGTCTCCGCGCGCCTTCAGCACCGCCAGGTCGGACAACTCGTCACGCCCGGCGACATCCGCCGCAACGGTAGTGCCGTCGGTGAACGTCGCCTCGGCGGAGCCGGCCCCGGCGACGACGTGCGCACTGGTCAGCAGGTAACCGTCGGGCGTGATGACGCTGGCGCTGCCCGCGCCGTCGCCGCGCCGAGTGTGCACCGCCAGGCTGGCCACGCTGGGCAACACCGCGTTCGCCACCGCGGTGACCACGGCGGAGTACGCGTCCATTGCTTCGGCCTCGAAGGCGTCATCAGAGTCGTCGGGCATAACCGCCTCAGCGTCCCACCCGCTTTCGGTATGCCCCCGTTCGCCATCGGCAGAACGGGCGGCTTCCTCCTCAGCCCTGCCCACAGGCGGCCAGGACCAGCTCACGCACCCGCGCCGCGTCGGCCTGCCCGCGGGTGGCCTTCATCACCGCGCCGACGATCGCCCCCGCCGCGGCCACCTTGCCGCCGCGGATCTTCTCCGCCACATCGGGATTGGCGGCCAAGGCTTCGTCGACGGCGGCCTGCGTCACCGAGTCGTCACGCACCAGCTCCAAACCGCGGGCGGCCATCACCTGCTCGGGCTCGCCATCCCCGGCCAGCACACCCTCCACGACTTCGCGGGCCAGCTTGTTGGACAGCTTCCCCTCGTCGACCAGCGCGATCACCGCGGCGACCTGAGCCGGGGTGATCGCCAATTCGTCCAGTCCGACGTTCGCCTCGTTGGCCTTCTGCACCAGGAAGTTTCCCCACCAGGAGCGGGCTTCCTTGCTGGAAGCGCCATGCTTGACGGTCGCGGCGACCAGTTCGACCGCGCCGGCGTTGACCAGATCGCGCATCACCTCGTCGGAAATGCCCCACTCTTGCTGAATTCGCTTGCGGCTCAACCACGGTAGCTCGGGAATGGTCTGCCGCAGCCGGTCGACCAGTTCGCGGCTGGGCGCCACGGGTTCCAGGTCGGGCTCGGGGAAATAGCGGTAATCCTGGGCGGTTTCCTTCGCGCGTCCCGGGCTGGTGTATCCGGCCTCGTGAAAGTGTCTGGTCTCCTGGATGATTCGGCCGCCGGACGCCAAAACGGCGCCTTGGCGCTGCATTTCGTAGTGCACGGCGACTTCGACGCTTTTCAGCGAGTTGACGTTCTTTGTCTCGGTCCGGGTACCGAATTCGGATGTCCCGATGGGCTTCAACGACACGTTGGCGTCACAGCGCATCGAGCCCTGGTCCATCCGGACATCGGAAACGTCCAACGCGCGCAACAGATCTCGCAATGCCGTCACGTAGGACCGAGCGATCTGCGGCGCCCGCGCTCCCGCTCCCACGATGGGCTTGGTGACGATTTCGATCAGCGGCACGCCGGCGCGGTTGTAGTCGATCAGTGACGTCGTCGCGCCGTGGATGCGGCCTGTCTCACTGCCGATGTGGGTGAGCTTGCCGGTGTCTTCCTCCATGTGCGCGCGCTCGATGTCCACCCGCCAGGTGGTGCCGTCTTCCAGCGGTGCATCAAGGTAGCCGTTGATGGCGATCGGCTCGTCGTACTGCGAAATCTGGTAGTTCTTCGGCATGTCCGGATAGAAGTAGTTCTTCCGTGCGAAGCGGCACCAATGCACGATCTCGCAGTTGAGCGCGAGTCCGATGCGGATCGCCGACTCCACCGCGGTCCGGTTGAGCACCGGCAGCGAACCGGGCAGTCCCAGACACACCGGGCACACCTGCGTGTTGGGTTCGGCGCCGAAGGTGGTGGCGCAGCCGCAGAACATCTTGGTCGCGGTGGACAGCTCAACGTGCACCTCGAGGCCGAGCACCGGATCGAAGCGCGCGACGACGTCGTCGTAATCCAGCAGGTCAGCGCCCGAAGCCTTGGGCGTCCCAGCGGCAACAGTCATGCGGTCGATCCTAATGGTGACCGCGCCGGCGGCAGGGCCGGGCACTGAAAAGGTCAGGACTGGTGCGGCGAACGCCGAGCCCCCAGCCGGATCTCCTGCTCCGCGCGCCTGCCGGGGACAAGGTCGGCCAGCGCGGCCGCCATCTCCAGGTAGCTGCGCCTGCTTTGCCTGCTCAATCGATCCAGCCCGATCTCTTTGCCTTCGTGCACATGCCGATCGAACGGCAACACCACGGTGGTGGCGACGCGCGCGGACAATTCCTCGATTTCCTTGGTGGCCACAGCGCCGGGCTTGGCCGGCTCAACGTGGTTGATCGCAAGCACCGTCGACCTCACCAGTCGCTGATATCCGTTGTTACACAACCACTCCAGCGTTGTCCTGGTCTTGCGTACCGCATCGATGGAGGTGCTGGTGACCACCACGAGGGCCCGTGACTCCGGCAGAACGGCGTCCATGACGGCCGAATTGACCGCCTTGACGCAGTCGACCAACACCACCGAATAGTGGTTGCGCAGAATCGAGAACGCCTTGACGACGTCGTGACGCTCCAGTCGCCAGTCGGTGCGCGCATAGTCCGGCAGCCCGAGCACCTCCAGCCCGAAGCTGTTCATGTACGTATGCGCCCGAACCTCCGCGTATTGCGTGACCGCGTCGGCCGTCAGCAAATCGGCCATGCTCAGCGGGTTGCGTCGACCGTGGCGCTCCGCCAGGTCCCCGGCGTCGATGTCGACGGCGATCACCCGGTCGTCACGCACGTCGGCGAGGGTCGAGCCGAGCGCCTCGACCACCGCCGTCTTGCCGACACCGCCTTTGAAGTTGAGGACCGCGACGGGAAATGCGCCGCCGAGGACCGTGCAGATGCGGTCCCGCAGCTCGAGCTCGTGTGTGGTGGCTTTGCCCGGACCCAGATCGATCCCGGTGAGGCGGCGGATCAGTTCTCGCCAGCTGAACCCGCCCGAGCCCGCGGTGTCCTGCTGGTCGAGGCCGTCGAGCGCCGTCCCGCCCCGCAGCAGCTCGGGGCGCGTCGGTGGGACCCGCCGCGCCGGTGCCGCCAGAGTCGGTGCGACGGGCTCAGCCGACCCCGGTGGCTGCTGGGACGCGGGCGCATCTCGCCGGTAGGCCCGGGGCTCGGTGGCGGCCCTCGGGTCGGCGTCATTGCGCCAGCGCGGCACACGCGGCGGGTGGTCCGGCGGGCCCGACGGCCGCGCCGATGCGCCGGATTGTTGATTGGCTCCGCGAACTGAACCGCGGTTGCTCATAGCTCCGGTATAACCGCTTGGAACCCGCGGTTAAACCCTGGATATGGGCCCGGTCGGCCGCAGCTGGTCGTTCAGGCGGCAAGTTCAGCCAGTTGTTGCATGGGTGCTACCGGTTGTTTGCCGATCCCGTCGGCTCAGCCGAAGAAAGCGGCGGCGTCGTCGTAGCGGCTTTCGGGCACCAGCTTGAGTTGGCGCACGGCATCTGCCAGCGCCACCCGACCGATGTCCTGGCCGCGCAGCGACACCATCTGGCCATACTCGCCGGCGTGCGCGGCGTCGGCGGCGTTGACCCCGAACCGGGTGGCCAGCACCCGGTCGTAAGCCGTCGGGATACCGCCCCGCTGGACGTGGCCCAGCACGGTGACCCGGACCTCCTTGTTGATCCGCTTCTCCACCTCCAACCCCAGCTGCTGAGCCACCCCCGTGAAACGCTCGTGGCCAAACTCGTCAATTCCACCTTCGCGCAACGCGATCGACCCAGGGATAGGCTTGGCGCCCTCGGCGATCACGCAGATGAAGTGCGAATCCCCGCGCTGGAAGCGGCGTTTGACCAGCCGGCACACCTCCTCGACATCGAAGGGCTGTTCGGGGATCAGCGTCATGTGCGCGCCGGAAGCCAGTCCGGCGTTCAGCGCGATCCAGCCGGCATGCCTGCCCATCACCTCGACCAGCATGACGCGCTGGTGTGATTCGGCGGTGCTGTGCAACCGGTCGATGGCGTCGGTGGCCACCGTCAACGCGGTGTCATGACCGAAAGTGACGTCGGTGCAATCGATGTCGTTGTCGATGGTTTTCGGCACACCGACGACGGGCACGTTCTCCTCGGACAGCCAGTGCGCTGCCGTCAGGGTGCCTTCACCACCGATCGGGATGAGCACGTCGATGCCGTTGTCGTCCAGCGTCTGCATGATCTGGGGCAGCCCGGCCCGCAGTTTGTCGGGGTGCACGCGGGCGGTGCCCAGCATCGTTCCACCCTTGGCAAGCAGCCGGTCGTTGCGGTCGTCGTTGGCCAGCTGCATGCGCCGGTTCTCCAGCAACCCGCGCCACCCGTCCTGGAATCCGACCACCGACGAGCCGTATCGGGAGTCGCAGGTGCGCACCACCGCCCGGATAACGGCGTTGAGACCCGGGCAGTCGCCGCCCCCGGTGAGAATTCCGATCCGCATGCCCTTATCTTGCCCTGCCCGCAACCCGCGTGGCGGCGGGATCTCAGATGGCCGACGGCAAAGGTCCGCGGGCGGCCTCATAGGCGGCGCCCACCCGGTACAGCCGATCGTCCGCCAGTGCGGGCGCCATGATCTGCAGTCCTACCGGCAGGCCGTCATCCGGGGACAGCCCCGACGGCACCGACATGCCGCAATGGCCGGCCAGGTTCAGCGGCAGGGTGCACAGGTCGAACAGGTACATCGCCAGCGGATCGTCGACCTTCTCGCCCAGGCCGAACGCGGTGGTCGGTGTCGCCGGCGACACCAGGACGTCGACGGACCGGTAGGCCTCGTCGAGGTCGCGGGCGATCAACGTGCGGACCTTCTGCGCCTGGTTGTAGTAGGCGTCGTAATAGCCCGCGGACAGCGCGTAGGTGCCGATCATGATGCGCCGCTTGACCTCTGGACCGAAACCGGCGGCGCGGGTCAGCGCCATCACCTCCTCGGCGCTGTGGGTGCCGTCGTCACCCACCCGCAGCCCGTAGCGCATCGCGTCGAAGCGCGCGAGGTTGCTCGACACCTCCGACGGCAGGATCAGGTAGTAGGCGGGCAGCGCGTGATCGAAGTGGGGGCAGTCGACTTCGCTCACCTCGGCGCCCAGTGCGCTCAGCTGCTCGACCGCGGCCTGAAACGACGCCAGCACCCCGGGCTGGTAGCCCTCGCCGCGAAGCTGCTTGACCACCCCGATGCGCACGCCGCGCAGATCGCCGGCCGCACCGGCTTCGGCGGCACCGACCACGTCGGGCACCTCGGCGTCGACGGACGTCGAGTCGCGGGTGTCGTGGCCGGCGATCACCTGATGCAGCAGTGCGGTGTCGAGCACGGTGCGCGCACACGGGCCGCCTTGATCCAGCGACGACGCGCAGGCCACCAGCCCGTAGCGGGACACCGTGCCGTAGGTGGGCTTGACGCCGACCGTCGCCGTCAGCGCGGCCGGCTGACGGATGGAGCCCCCGGTATCGGATCCGATGGCCAGCGGCGCCTGGAACGCCGCCAGCGCCGCCGCACTGCCGCCGCCGGAGCCACCGGGCACCCGGTCGACATTCCAGGGATTCCGCGTTGGGCCGTAGGCG
>Ga0307475_10001878_pt1 | contig 12482 bp, 8 predicted proteins | sample atmos_gasesECM1C_FD_203317 | JGI IMG/M metagenome (GOLD analysis project Ga0307475, IMG submission 203317) | Hardwood forest soil microbial communities from Morgan-Monroe State Forest, Indiana, United States - atmos_gasesECM1C_515 | ecosystem: Environmental > Terrestrial > Soil > Temperate... | reverse complement strand
ACATCCTCGCGCAAAAAGACATTGACGCCGTGCTGATTTCCACGCCCGAGCATTCCCACTCGCCCCTACTGAAGCTCGCAGCCGAAGCCGAAAAAGACGTGTACGTCGAAAAGCCAATGGGAAATATCTTGGCCGAAGCGAAAGCCGCGCGCGACACCGTCCTCTCTCGCCAGCGGATTGTGCAAGTGGGCACACAGCACCGCAGCGAGCCCTACCCGAAACTGGCCCACGATTGCATCCAGAGCGGTGCGCTTGGCGATATCACCAAGATCGAGATTGTGTGGAATTATCACGGACCGCGCTGGCGGGGCCGCCCCGAGGTCGCGCAGATCCGCGAATCGGACACAGATTGGAAGCGGTGGTTGATGACCAAGCCGGCACGCCCGTTCGACCCGCACCTGTACTTCGAATTCCGACTCTATAAGGAATTCTCCGGCGGCATCGCCGACCAGTGGATGAGCCACGCAATCGATCTAGTCCACTGGTTCACGAATGAAACCGCGCCGCGATCGGTGGTAGCAACCGGAGGAGTTTTTGCTTGGCGCGACGGCCGTGAAAACGCAGACACATTTCAGGCGCTGCTTGACTATCCGGGAGGATTTCTTGTGAGCTATGCCACGAGCTTTGGCAACGATTCTCCCGGCTCGACGCGTTACATGGGGAAAAAAGCTACGCTTATTAACATTGGAGACGAGGGCAGTCCGCGGTATCAAGTGGTGGAGGAAAAGGGCAACCACGAGGACGACAGCACGATTGATAAGCAAAGGAAGTCGCGGTATCTGCTGCTACCGCACGATAAAGGGATTCCACCGATGGCGATTGATGATATGTCGACCGGGCATATGGCGAACTGGTTTGACTGTTTGCGCAGCCGAGAGCAGCCGCACTCGACGGTCGAAGCCGGGTTCTCGCAATCCGTGGCCTCCATGATGGCTACGGAAGCGTACTGGTCCGGGAAAAAGGTTTATTGGGACCCGAAGAAAGAAGAAATTCTAGATTATGACCCTTACGGCAAAGCGTCGTAGAAATCGAGTCGCTCGCGTCAAGCGCCAATAATCCCTCAGACGCTAGAGCAGGCCGAATACCGCAACACTTTTCGATGTGCCCACGTAGACTCTCCCGTTGGCAACCATTGGTGTGATGAATTTATTGTTAGAAAAGTGGTCGCGCGCGTTCGCGGCTTGATTGGAATTGTAAAGTTCATTCGCGAGGTTGGTCGCATCGTAAGCGTGAAGGACGGCAGGATTGCTGTTTTCGACGACCCAAACAATGCCATTGGTCATGCCGCTGGCGGAAATGCAGGGAGTCGCACCCGGATAAGGAAAGCTGTGGTCAGAATGCGAAGAAGGACTGTTGGCAAGCAGTGCGTTCACGATGGGAAAAGCCTTGATCGTATCGTTGACGGCGCCATAATAAACCGTTCCGTTGAAATAGCTGGGTTTCGAATAGATGCCGCCGGAGAGCTGCCCTGTGATGAGCTGGTAGATGTTGTCTGCGTTGCCGTTGAATTTCCCCATGTTGTCGCGATCGAGCACGTAAATATTGGCGTCTTTCCCTGAGCCTAGGGCGAGGTGGTGCACAGTTCCGGCGGTATCGACCACATCAGGGAGCAAGAGCGGGCCGCCGGAACCGAAGTCGACATCCCCGTTCGATTCGGAGACGGTGTTGAGCGGCGTAAAGTAATCCAGGAGTTTGAGGGGCGCAGCGGAAGTGATTTTGACAAAACAATTGCCGCAATCGCTGTTCGAGGGAAAGCCCTGCGCGTTCAGCGTGGTATCAAAATCGCCGTTGCCGAGGATAGCGTAGATGTTGCCGCTTGGATCCGCGGCCGGCGCAGTACCGGACATCCAGACGGAGCCTTCGCTGCCATTCGGGACGAGATTGAGGACGCCCCCGGATAACTGAGCGAGCGTGTCTGCGCTGTAAGCGATGATCCAGCCCGTGTAAGGCCGGATATCACAGTGCGAAGACCACATGGTGTAGATCGTTCCACCAATCTGCAAGAGCCCGGGACGCTCCTTGTACTGCTTCGCATCGAAGACCACGCTGCCATTCGAACTATTGTCGCCAGTGCCGGGATAGGTGGCTTGTATGGTGACCGGTCCGCCGAAGAGTTCCTTGCCGGTAGTGAGATCAAGCGCATGGAGGCGCTGATAGTAGTTGCCGTTGCTGTCCTTGGACATAGCAATCAAGTACAGCGCGTTGCGTGACCGGTCAATGACCGGGGTGGAAGTGATGCCAATTTCCGGCGTAACCTGGCCACAGCCGCGGTTATCACTCGTGGTTTCGCCAGAAAGAAGAGCGGTCGTCTGCCATAGAACTGTGCCACCGGTAGAGGTGATGCTATCGGCGTCAAACGCGTAGACGGAATCGTGTTCGGTCACGGCATAAAGAACGTTCTTGTTGCCTTTCCCTGGGATGGTAACGTTGGAAAGGAGCAGGGGCTGGGCGTCCACAAGACCGTCGACAGCAAACTCCCCGAGTTTGCCGAAAGTCGCCTGTTTCACGTTGGCGGGCGTGAGGGTCATCTCGTTCACGTTTTGGCCGGTTCGCAGATTGTCGTAGTGGTAGGTGACCACATCGATGCTGGAGCCGCCAGTGGAAGGATTGACGGTGAGGGTCGCGATACTACTGGGATCGGATCCGGCGGTGTTCGAGAGGATCACGCGGAACTGTTCGCCACTGTCGGCGGTGGTGGTCACGGGAGTTGTATAGCTGGCCGAGGTCGCTGCGGTGATATTGGTACCGTTCTTCTGCCACTGATAGGAGAGAGGAGCGGTTCCGGAGGCAACTACCGTGAAGGTAGCTGTCTGGCCCGCGGTTACCGTCTGATTTGCAGGCTGAGTGGTGATGGTCGGTGCGGCGGGGGTAGCGGTGACAGTAAGAGTGACCGAATTACTTGTAGTGCTGCCCGCGGGATTGGTGATCACAACGTCAAAGCTCGAGCCCGAATCGGCGGGGGTTGTCGCTGGAGTCGTATAGGTCGCAGCGTTTGCACTAGAAATGTTCATGCCTGCCTTTTGCCACTGGTAGGTCAGCGGAGGGGTACCTGTGGCGACCACCGTGAATGTGGCGGATTGACCGGCTGTTACTGTCTGACTCGTGGGCTGTGTGGTAACGGATACGAGAGTAGGCTTGGGATTCCCACTGGTGTTATTCGAACTGTTCGAAGCGCAACCGGCCAGAGACAGGCCCAGAGATACGCTCACGATCGACTTCACAGCCAGAAACACGGACGGTTCTCGGCTCACGGAGCGCTCCAAGTCCAAATTGGGCGTGCTGGGGAAGGGTCGCGCGGGACCCCGGTTTATAGAGGTTACGCTACGGAGGGGCAAAATTCATCTGAACGATGGGGCCGTTGCTGAACAGTCACCAAATCCGATGTTCGAAGGGTGGCTACAAAAGAATTTCAGGCGAGGGAAGCGTCAAAGATACTTGATAAGCACGACAGAGTTATGCGCTTCGTTGAAGACGAGTTCATCCACCAATTGCTGCGACAGAAGTAAACCCAGTCCACCAGGCCGCAGGCCTTTCGCTTCTCTTTCCTTCATGTGAGCCATAGGATTGTCTCTTGGATTATTAATGGCCGCGTGCTTGATCTCCTCCAGTTTGAATCCCGGGCCAGGGTCATCGAGCCGGTACATGAGCAACGTCTTTGTCCGGATATAGGAGACCCGTACTTTCAAATTTGGATCAAGATGTCCGCCCCACTCGATAGCGTTGTTGAGAAGCTCGCGGAAGGCGTAGCCCACTCTCTCCAAAACGTCCGCGGGTAAACCCGTATCCAAGTGCATCAGGAAACTTTGCACTCGGGCAACCACGGATCGTTCGCACGGAACCATCAATTCCACCCAATTGGAGTTCGCCGAGACGACTTCGATGGCGGGCACTTCGGGGCTGGTGGACAACGCATTCTCAACGGTGGCAAGCAGTGTTGTGGCATCCAACGGCTTCATGAGGAACTGGTAGACGCGCCCGCGCAGCGCATCCAACAATGTGTCCGAAGTCCGATCTGAAGTCATCACGACAATCTTGGGCACGTCCTTCTCGCCATGTAAACGCCCGAGCAACCCAAGCCCGGTCATCCTTGGCATCCAGATGTCCAACAGTATGAGATCGAACTTTCTTTTCTGAAGAGCACGCAGTGCGCTCATTCCATCGGAGGCCGTGGCAACGGAGTATCCCGCTGCTTTCAAGACGCCGCGAACCATCTGTCGAGTCGTAGCGTCGTCATCGGTGACCAGGATACTGGCCATTGCGCTGCTCCTGGGATTGCTCGGCTGCCGTCGAATCCTTGGAAAGACACTAACGCGGCTTCACGCCACGTCTTGATTTGGCGCGCTTCGTCTTACCTGGGGCGCCCGGAGATTGGGAGCCTTTTGTTCCCGCGTATCCTCTCAAATATGCTTGTAATTTAGCAATCTCCTCCTCAAGTTGTGAATGGACGTTGGTTGCAGCGGGGAAATCTCCTTGATGGGCGAGGTCCTGCAATCTTTGACAGCAATGGCAGGCTGCATCCGTTCCGAATAAACCTACAGAGCCTTTCAGGGCGTGGGCCAAGGAAGCGGCTTTTTCTCCATCCTTTCGTTTCAGGGCGTTTTCGATCTCGGCCGTGCGCTTGGGTGTATCTAGCAGGAAGGTACGAATTAATTGCCTCGCGAGCTTCCTGTCTCGACCGACACGGTCCAACAGGTTGGCCACGGGTTCATCGGCCGCCGCGGAACTTGCAGCCGGGAGATGCGCACGTTGCGGGATCCCGGCTGGGACTGCGAACAGGGCGCTCAGGCTGTCCATGCTAAATGCCTTCCCGAGTGCGATGTCGAAGCCCGCGGCAAGCAGCCGCTTGACGTCCAGTTCGGTGTTGTTTCCGGTAAGGGCGACGAGGACAACAGGAGTGCCGGGCTTTTGCTCGCGATCACGAATAGCGCGAGCGGCGTGAACGCCACTCAGAATCGGCATCTCTTCATCCAGAAGAACCGCATCGAATGGCTGGCGTTCAAAAGCCTTGAGCGCTTCCTGGCCATTCGTCGCAATGACGACTTGGTGCCCGTCGCGCTCGAGCTGGTGGGCCACCAAGGCACGAATTTCCTTCTGATCGTCCGCAAGAAGAATGCGCATGGAATATCTCTGCACCTGTAAAGGTTAAAGAATACCCCAGCATTGGGCGAACTGCCTGAACCTCCACGGCTCCAGGCGTCGTGAACTGCAAATCAGAGCAGAGACCCCTTAATTGTTACTTGGTTTCCAGGATTTGGCGGCCGTTCGATGGTTGTATAGGTCGCGCGTTCAAAGGGTAGAGCTTCGCAAAGGCCGCAAGTTGCTCGGCAGAAAGCGACGATTGGCTCTTGAGAACGTACCAGGCTACTCCTTCCGAGCAGGGCGGGGTGGTCAGCGAGCCGGCGAATGTGAAGTAGCTGTGCTCGGCCGGGAGAATGTCCTTCAGGTTCAGAGAAACACTCGAAACATCCACAGCCTTGTCTTTTTCTTTCGGGATGTTCGTCCAAACGGTTTCCAAGAACGAATTCGACGACCCTTTTTTCAAGAGAACAGCGACAACTGCGAGATGACCGTCAGCATCGGCATGCACCAGATGAGCCACCATGTCGTAGCCGTGTCCATTAACGTGTTCCTCGCTCGGGTGATGGAAATGGAACTGCTTCAGCGCGTAAGTTTTGTCACCGACGGTAAGTGTGCTGCCCGGCGCGTAATTAACCTGAATGGTGTGGCCATTGTCGATGATGTTGAGAGGAACGGCCTTGTAGTCGAACTTCAGAGGCGCCAAGTCCGCTTTTTTGGCTTCCTTGATATCGATTGGAGATTGCGTCCGGCCGACCGAACACGTGGCATAGCTCGAATCCAGGTTGCCCCACTCGTTCGGTCCTTCCGCTCCCTTATACGCCCAGTGCGTTGAATGGGAAGCGTTTTGACCGCGGACACAGGTTGGCAACAAGGCCAAGCCAAGCGCGAAGCCCAGCGAAAGTGTCTTCGAGGAAAATCCAAGTCTCATGGAAGGTCTCCTTTAATTGACGGAAAAGGCTACAGAATAGGACCTGCGAGTAAGACGGCAGGATTATGTGTCGAGCAAATCGTACCTCTACAGCCTCTCGAGCGGAAAGCACAAACCCGTGTCCGAACGGTTGGGCGGCAATCGAAGCGGCCCTGGTAAACGACGAGCTATGGGCGTGCCAAGTGAAATTCCAGAAGCCCGCAAGGCGGGTGTTGGACCGCCAGGGGAGGGAGTTGACAGGGAAGCAAAAAGAAAGTAAAAGAAAGGAAAAGAAATAGCTGTCAAACGATTAGCTCTGCGGTGCCGTGGTGCTCGGCCGCTTCCGAACTCCCACTAACACAAGCGGCGCGCACAAAGGCGGAGGGCGTCTGTGAAAATGGCGCTGAATACGCAAAGCGGCAATGGTACCAAAAGGCTCCGAGCGATCCTGGAGCAAAACCGTCAGGGACAACTCGTGGGCGTGTATTCGATCTGCTCTGCGAACCGTTTTGTTCTTGAGGCCGGAATGTTGCAGGCGCGGCGCGACGAGAGCATTTTGCTGATCGAATCCACATCCAACCAGGTGAACCAGTTCGGCGGCTATACTGGGCAGACTCCAGCGGATTTTGTGAAATATATTCACCAGCCCGCTCAGGAGAGAGGTTTGCCGACCGATCGCATCCTGTTAGGCGGCGATCACCTGGGGCCGCATGTCTGGCGCCACGAAAGCGCTGACGAGGCGATGCGAAAGGCCTGCACGTTGGTGGCTGATTATGTGCGCGCGGGGTTCACGAAGATTCACCTTGATGCCAGCATGCGTTGCGCCGACGATGAGGGTGACCCTGACACGCCACTCCCGGACGAGGTGATCAGCGCGCGTGCCGCGCAGCTTTGCGCCGTGGCAGAACAAGCCTACAGTGAACTGCCAGCGGACTCCCCCCCGCCGTTGTATGTCATCGGCACAGAGGTTCCCGCGCCGGGAGGCGGACAAACAGAATCGCGCGCGCCCGCGGTCACGCAAACTGACGACTTGGCTCGAACACTGCGACTAAGCCGGGAGGCATTCCACGCTGGCGGCCTGGAAAGCGCGTGGGAGCGGGTGATTGCGGTGGTCGTACAACCGGGAGTCGAATTCGGCGACACGGCTGTCTTTCCTTATGACGCAGCCAAGGCACGAACACTCTCCCACTACGTTGTCGAACACTGGTGTGGTGTCTATGAAGCGCACTCGACGGACTACCAGACCAAAGCCGCGCTGAAGAGCATGGTCCACGATCATTTTGCGATTCTCAAGGTCGGCCCGTGGGTGACTTTCGCATTTCGCGAAGCGGTGTTCGCGCTGGCAGAGATCGAAGAAGAGTGGCTATCTCGCCGACAAGGCGTGCAAGTTTCCGGCGTGCGGGAAGCCCTGGAACGAGCCATGCTCGAAAATCCTGTGCATTGGAAAGGGTACTACCGGGGAAACGAAGCTGCCCTGCAATTTGCCCGGAAGTACAGCTATAGCGATCGCGTGCGCTACTACTGGCCGCAACCTCACGTTGCGGAAGCGCTCCAGCGTCTGATCGCGAATCTCGCAGCGAATCCGGCGCCTACTTCACTTCTGAGCCAATGTTTGCCGCGACAGTGCGATGCAGTGCGAAACGGAACGATAGCCAATCAGCCAGCCGACTTGATCCGGCACAAGATTCTGGAGGTCATCGACCAGTATGCTGATGCGTGTGGGATGAGGGCCAGGCCCCAGGATTGAGCCGACATGCTTAGTGAAGAACGGCGACGCGCCATCGTGGAGATGTTGCAACAGGATGGTCGTGTGCTTGTGCGGGATCTGGCCAAGACCTTTCGCACATCTTTGATCACCATCCGCAAGGACCTGGAATTTCTACACCACGAAGGCCAGTTGGAGCGGACTCACGGCGGCGCGTTGCCGATGAAGACCGGCGCGCTGAAGGACGGCTCTCTCCAGGAGAAAGAGTGCCTACACAGACAGGAAAAACTGCGCATTGCGGCGTTGGCGGCTCTGATGATTGGAAAGGGTCAGGTCATTATTCTGGATTCCGGCACGACGACGACGGCGATTGCCCGAGCATGCCGGCACTTCCAGAACCTGACGATCATCACCAACGCAACGAATATCGCAGCGGAACTTGCGGATACGCCGCTTGAAGTCATCCTGACCGGAGGAGTGCTGCGCAGGAATTCGTTTTCGCTCGTCGGGCCTCTGGCAGAAGAGTCGTTGCGCAAACTGAGCGCCGATCTTCTTTTTCTGGCCGTGGATGGATTCGACGTGCGCTACGGCCTGACAACGCCGAACTTGCAGGAAGCGCGGGTGAATCGCGCCATGGCGGAATCAGCTCGCCGGACGGTCGTGGTGTGCGATTCAAGCAAGTTTGGGCGCAGAAGTCTGTCGCTGATTCTGCCCACGTCTGCCGTGCACGAAACAATTACGGACAAAAATATTCCAAAACATGACCTGAAGGCACTACGGGAAGCGGACGTCGAAGTAAGGCTTGTGTAGAGTGCAACTCGAGCACGGCACCGGAAAGAAGACTCATGACGATCGACGACAATAAATGGGCTCACTCACATACGTGGAATGAAATCCTGTCGCAAGGCGGCGTATGGCAATCAGTGCTGAATATGCTGAGCCGGAGCGCGACTCTGGAGCGCATCATCAGCACGAGCCGGGACCGGCAGGAATGGCTATTCGTCGGATGTGGCACGAGCTTTTACCTGGCGGAAGCGGCAGCGGGTTCCTGGACCCTCTTGACCCGACAGCAGGCGCGCGCGATTCCAGCTTCTGAAGTCCTGCTATTCCCGGAACTGCTCACTGCCGCCGGTACTCAAACGCAAGCGGTGGTTATTTCCCGCTCTGGTCGAACCTCAGAAGCAGTGCGCGCCGCGAAAGTCCTCAGCGAGGACCTGCGCATTCCGACGCTCGGAGTAACCTGCGCAGAGAATTCGAAACTGGACGAGATCTGCTCGGAATCAATCGTCCTGGCTGCCGCTGATGAAAAGAGCACGGTCATGACGCGTTCGTTCACAAGCATGCTCTTAAGCCTGCAGCTTTTGGCAGCGCGCCGCGCGGGGAAACTGCAATTCATTGAGCACCTGGAAGCAATGGCGCAACGATTTGCGCCTAGAATTCGCGTCATTGCCGGGCAGGTAGAGGCTTTCGTCCGCCAGCAGGCGTTCGACGATTACGTGTTCCTGGGCCAAGGCCCATTCCACGGGATCGCGCGGGAAGCCGCTCTTAAAGTCATGGAGATGTCCTGCTCGCACAGCCAGTTTTTTCACACGCTTGAATTCCGGCACGGCCCCAAAGCCATCGTGACGCCCGCCACGTGCCTGACGTTTTTCTTGAGCGAAACCGGTCAGAAGGAAGAAGTGGAAGTACTGTCAGAGATGAAAGAGCTCGGTGGAGTGACGATCGCCATCTGCAATCGGGCAGGAGACCCGGTCCGACAAGTCTCGGATCTCGTCGTTGAAACGAATCTCGACGAACCCGAGTTGGCATGGCTGGCGCCCTTTACCGTGCCCTGTCAACAGTTGGGATTTTTCACCGGTCTGCGAAAGGGCTTGAATCCCGATGAGCCCAAGAATTTGACGCGGGTTGTCATCCTTGACTGAAAAAAAGGGAGAGCAGAGATTGGCTACTTTTGACGTAAGCGTGATTGGCGAGTTGAATCTCGACATCATCTTCTATGGCCTGCCGCAGGAGCTGGTTCTGGAACGTGAACATCTGGCCAAGGATCTAAGCATTACGCTGGGCAGTTCTTCCGCGATTTTCGCGCATAATCTCGCATGCCTTGGAAACAAAGTTGGGTTCAGCTCGACCATCGGAAGCGATCCGTTTGGAGAAATATGTCTAAAGCGCCTGGCGGAATCGAGCGTGGACCTCTCGCGCGTGCGCCGGATGAAAGGCAAAACCACCGGCCTGACCGTGATTCTGCCCCAGCGGAAGCAGCGTTACATCCTCACCTATCCGGGCACAATGTTTGAGATGAGCGAGCGCGACCTGGATCTGAGCTACGTTTTTAACGCAAAACACCTGCATGTTTCCTCCTACTTTCTGCACAAGGCTCTACGGCCGCGACTCATCGACATCTTCCGTAAGGCAAAAGAAGCGGGTCTGACCACTTCTCTCGACACAAACGACGATCCAGAAGACCGCTGGTCTTCGGAAATCCAGCTGCTGCTGAAATACACGGATATTCTGCTTCCAAACGAACGAGAGGCATGCAAGCTGGCGCAAGTGAATGAGGTGGAGCGGGCGGCCGAAGCGCTTTCGCAAAGAGTGCCTGTGCTGGTAGTTAAGCGCGGATCGCAGGGCGCGATAGCCCGGGTCGCAAGGGAAAAATACACCGCGTTCCCGCCGATAGTCGACGTGGCCGATCCCGTGGGGGCCGGAGACAGCTTTGACGCGGGATTCATTCACCAGTTCATTCGGGGAGCCAAGGTGGAAGATTGTCTGAAGTTTGCGAATATCGCGGGAGCCCTGTCTGTGACGCGCGCGGGAGGCACGGAAGCGTTTCGCGACGCGCAACACCGGGAAGAGTTCCTTCGGACTCATGCGCGGAGCGGCGGAACACAGCGCGCCACGCCGACGAACCGTTAACACCGCTTAGGCGCGGCTACGGAACAGCGGTTACCTCCAGCAGCAGATTGTCACTGAAATCTACCTTTAATTTCGCATTGGGACCGGTGAGTGTCCCCAGATCGCTGTGGTGAACGTAGTCGGAGACACGATAGCTCTTCGCTGAGAGCCCGCGCAGTTCTACTTCCCCAGCCCAACGCCGCGTCGCGGTTTTCGTGTTCGCAGTGTTACCGGAAGGCTGTGGGGCATAAAACGCATAGTACATTCTGCCGCCCATCTCGATCGCGTAAGCTTCCGGAACGTCGAAGCCGTACACATATAAATTGAGGAAGTTGCCTTTAGACAGCATTTTTTCGTTGTAAAGACTGACCCATTCTTTCCAGTGGGCTTCTTTTTCCGCGTCCAGGTAGACATTTTTGAATTTCGGACCGTAATCGGGCCAGGTGAATTTCGTGCCCAGAACGCCGCCCGTGCCCAGTGTAGAAGCGAAATCTGTGCCAAGATCCTGCTCATTGCCGGTGGAAGCGCCAGTGATGCGAGTCAGCTCTACGTGGTCACCGTACACGGCGGCGCGTTGCCCAAGCAGGGCCTTGTACATCTTGATGCGGCGGCGAACCTGGATGGAGCCGACGGGATCGGCGGTGACCGCCTGGTCCATGTAGCGGAACCACGCCAGGCTGGGCGGCGTACCGCAGGGGCAGCTCTGCGTAACGCTATTCGGTTTCAACGCGCGCGTGGTTTCGAAAATCGTTTTGTAAATCTCGCCCATGGCACTCACGGAATCATAGGACGACTTGTGATGGTGCTTTGGGTTGTAACAGAGCGGAGCGGTATAGATGTTATCCAGTTTGTGACCGTCGAAGTCCCAGTCTTTGATGAATCGCTCCGTTAATTGCCTGTAATAGGCCTGCACTTCCGGAAGCGCCGGACACAAGCTGGCCAGATTGCGCGCCATCCTGGCCGGCTTCCCGCCCCGGTCCAGAATTAGCCAGTCCGGATGATTTTTCGCTACGTCGGAGACAACGAACTTGCGCCCGCCATAGCCATACTGCCCGTCTTCCACAGCGAGCGGCAACCACCAGAGTTGGACCTTGATTCCCTGCTCGTGAAATTGCTTGACCATGTCTTGCATGGCGGTGCCGGCAAACACCGGTTGGCGGGGTTGCCAATCACCATAATTATTGAACCAGCCATCGTCCAGGGTGGCCCAGTGAATTCCGAGCTCCTTGAGCTTGGGAATGGTATCGAGCATCTGTTTTGGCGTAACAGCAAATTCGTAACCCCAACCACACCAGCTGACGGCGTAGTTCTCGTCATTATTGGCCGGTCTCGAGAGCCCTTCCTTTTCGATGACGTCGGACCATAGACGCAACGGCTCATAGAAGTCACCGGAATAAACAGCCAAGAATGTGCGCGGCGTCGAATACACATCGCCGGGCTTGAGAAGCAGTTGGCTAGGAAGGCTGACACTGGCTTCTACACGCCCGTCCGTGGTGGTCTGAACCGGAATGGAAAGCGTCAGAGGCAAGGTTTCGATGTGGCCGATCGCCTCTCCAACGCGGTTCGTCCAGAACGCGACAACGGGTATCCCGCCGCCGACATGGCCGAGATCATCCTTTACAGCGACGGGCGCGCCAAAAGGATTCCCCTCGGAAAACCTCGCAGGCATCCGGAAGATCTCGTCCTTGCCCCATTTCAGGCTTGCTCCCTCGAACGTCCAAAGCGCGTGGCTGGGATTTGCGGGATCATCATCGGCCGCGAGGCTATGACGCTGCAGCGTAACGCCATCGAGCGGCACGTCAGTAGTGCCCGCATTGCGCAGACGCAGAGACAAGAGAGCGAGATTGGGGAACGCGTCATACACTTCGAGCGTCAAGGTTTCTTCGAGCTCGGTGCCGGGAA
>Ga0307475_10001876_pt1 | contig 12489 bp, 11 predicted proteins | sample atmos_gasesECM1C_FD_203317 | JGI IMG/M metagenome (GOLD analysis project Ga0307475, IMG submission 203317) | Hardwood forest soil microbial communities from Morgan-Monroe State Forest, Indiana, United States - atmos_gasesECM1C_515 | ecosystem: Environmental > Terrestrial > Soil > Temperate... | reverse complement strand
CCGTGAGAAATTCCTGCGGGTTGAAGGCGTCCTGCAGAATCAGGACCACACCATATCTATTAAGGCTGCCCGCGTGCTACCGATCTCCATCACCGCAGCGGAGACGCAGTCCCACGATTTTCATTAACCTCCCTCAAGCCCGAGAACGGAGCGGCGCGTACACCGCCCACCACCCCCGTCCACGGTGATCGATGATCTTCTCGAACTCCACGGCAGCTTTGGCGTGCTCCCCTGCAGCCCGATAAGCTTGCGCACGTCGATATGGAACGTCCAGGGTAAATTCGTATGGCTCGGCTTTCGCAAGCAAATCCGCAGCCTTAACGGCGTTTCCTCGCTGACGCTCGATGATCGAACGAATCAGCGGCAGATGAACTTTCTATCCAATCGTATCCTCGGGACTCATCCGATCCAGTTTCGCGGCCAACGCTTCCGCCTGCGTCAGGTCGCCGGCATCCCCGAGTGCATCGGCACAACGCCAGAGCTCACCAGTGCACAAGGAACCGGATGACTCCCTGTTTGCCGACCATCCATCCGGAATCGCGCTTCGGTTCCCACAAGGCCGTTTCTTTTGTGGAACCCTGGAACCACCTCTGATCCCCCTTGACAGAGACTGCTAACAATTCGACACTGGCATAGTCTAACTATGTCAAGAGGTGCTCCTTTGCGCCGAGACGAGATTCCTCCAGGAACACTCTATCTGTTGATTTTAAAAACCCTCGCGCGATCCGGCGAGATGCACGGATATGAGATCGCCAATTCGATTCAGCAGACGTCGGACGATGTCCTCCAAGTTGAAGAGGGCTCCCTCTACCCGGCGTTACAACGGATGCTCATTAAAGGCTGGGTGACTTCGAAGTGGGGTACAACGGCCGGCAACCGCCGCGCTCGGTACTATCAGTTGACTCCGGCCGGACGCAAACAGCTCGCTCTGGAGATGACTCAGTTCGAGCGCGTCATCGGGGCGATCACCCGTGTGATGGAAGCGGTCTGAAAGGGGCTCGTTCATGAACTGGCTGCGTGAACTCGGAAGACGGATTTGGATGCTGGCGCATCGGCGCCAATTCGACGCGGACCTCGAAGAGGAGATGCGCCTGCACCTCGAAATGCGCCAGCAGGATTTGGAGCGGGGCCTGCAGGAACATGACGCTCGGGCCGCGGCCCGACGTCGATTTGGCAACGTAACCGTGTTCAGGGAGATAAGTCACCGGGAGTGGGGCTGGGAATGGTTCGAGCACCTCGGGCAGGACGCTCGGTACAGCCTACGGATCCTGCGCAAGTCTCCCGGCTTCGCCGCCGTTGCGGGGTTAACGCTGGCGCTCGGAATTGGCGCGAACACCGCAATATTCAGCGTGATTGACAGCGTGCTTCTCAGTCCGCTCCCTTACCCGGAGCCACAGCAGCTCGTCGCGATGAGGCAGAACGATTCGCTGCAAAACGTGATCGATATCCAACGACAAACACGCACGCTTTCTCAGGGAGGTGGAGTCAACATCGAGGCCATGGACTACACCGGTGGAACCGAACCCGTACAGATTCTCGCAGCGTACGTCGATGCGGGGCTGCTTGAAACGTTCAGGGTTCCGACGATGGTGGGCCGCATTATTGCGCCGGACGAAGATGTAAAGGGCGGACCCCGAAACATCGTCGTGAGTTATCATTTTTGGCAAGACTTTCTGAGCAGCGATCCGCACGCCTTGGGAAAGACGATACCTCTGAGTGGACGCGACTACACCGTGATTGGCGTAATGCCGGCGGGCTTTGCCTTGCCGAGGGAGCATGCGGATGTGTTCGTTTCGCTTTGGGTGGCTTATCCGGAGGCTGCTCCTTACCGGGGCGTGCATTTCATGAGGACGTACTGGCGGCTGAAGCCAGGCGTAACGCTCTCTGAAGCGCAGGCGGACATATCCACGATAGACCGCCGACTGGCAGAGGAGTATCCCGACAACGAGAGAGATCGGGGGACCTTGCTCGTCCCCCTGCAGCAATGGTTGACCGGCGACGTTCGACCGGCACTGCTGGTTCTCTTCGGAGCCGTGGGATTAGTGCTGCTGATTGCCTGCGCGAATTTCGCGGGGCTGTTGATGGCCCGTGCGATTGCGCGCCAGCAGGAGTTTGTAATTCGTGCGTCGCTTGGTGCGGGACGGAGCCGGCTGATTCGTCAGACGCTGACCGAGAGCGGGATTTTGGCAATCATCGGTGGCGCTGCCGGTCTGCTACTTGCGAAATGGGGCACGGGCTTTCTGGTTTCGCTCAAACCGGCGGAGCTGGAACGTTTCACGGGAATTCACATGGAGGCGCGCGTGTTCTTGTTCGCCTTAGGCATTTCACTGCTGACGGGCACCGTCTTCGGACTCGTGCCCGCCTGGTCGGCGGCGCACGCGGACGTCGCGGAGTCGCTCAAAGAAGGCGCGCGAGGTTCAACGGCAAGTCCCTTCGGTCAAGTGTTGCGCCAATTGTTGGTCACCGCGGAATTCGCCCTCGCGCTTATTCTCCTCGTTGGGGCCGGCTTAATGATCAAAGGGTTCTCACGGCTCCGCTCCGTGAATCCCGGGTTTAATCCAACAAACGTGATGACCATGCATCTGCAATTGCCAGCAACACGCTACGCGGAGATTCCACCTCAGACGGAGTTCCGCCGCCAGGTGCTGGCACGCCTGAATTCGCTGCCGGGTGTCGGCGCCGCGATGGTGACGGACATTCCGCTGAGCGGAAATTACGTGGGCCACAGTTTCGTCATCGATGGGCGTCCCCCGGTACCCGTCGGCGCCGAACCCGAAACGCAGACCCTGTCGGTGATGGGCGACTACTTCGGTGTGATGCAGATCCCGATTCGTGCGGGGCGCAGCTTCACAGCTATGGATCGCGAAGGACAACCGCTAGTGGCGGTCGTAAACGAGGAAATAGTGAAGAAGTTTTTCCCGTACGAAAACCCTCTCGGTGCGCGTATCGATTGGTCGCGAAGAACAGGACCGCACCAGTGGATGACCATCGTAGGAGTCGTACAGGACGTGAAGCATTCCGGACTCAATCATCCGGTCGATCCCGCCGTATACGCTCCGTTTGCGCAATCCGACGAGGCCTGGAGACGGTGGATGACCCTAGCCATCAGAACACCTGGCGCGTCCGCTCGGCTCATCGAAGATGTGAAGAAGCAGGTTTGGAGCGTGGACCGCCAGATTCCTGTGAGTGAAGTTCACACCATGGAAGACTTGATGGGTGTTTCGGTGGCGAACCAACGGTTCAATATGTTGCTTCTCGGGCTGTTCGCTTCGCTCGCGCTGATTCTCGCAGCCGTGGGAATTTACGGGATGTTGGCTTATCGCGTGGGCCAGCGCACGCACGAGATCGGCATCCACATCGCGCTGGGGGCGCAGCGGCAAGACGTGCTAAGGCTGATCGTCGGTGACGGAGCAAAGCTGGCATTCTTTGGCATCGCGATCGGGATCACCGGCGCAATTGTCCTTACGCGGGTGATGACAAGTCTGCTGTTTGAAGTTACGCCCACTGATCCAACAGCATTTTCGCTGGCCACGATCCTGCTAGCGATAGTCGCGCTGGCTGCATGCTATATCCCGGCGCGTCGCGCGATGCGCCTCGATCCCATGGTCGCCCTGCGGTACGAATAAATCATGGTTGCTCCGGATCGAGTTCGGGCGGTACGCCGAGCGAGATCGGAAAAAGAGAGGGGAAGGTAAGCCCGAGACGTTCGACTTCCTGGGTTTCACACACATCGGTGGAACCAACGGGACCCAAGGAGAATTCGTGGCGTGGCGCAAAGTCGGCTAGCAAGCGGAAGCGGGCAAAGCTGCAACAGATTAAGCAGCAATTGCATCGTCGTCGGCATGAGCCGCCAGCGCAAACCGGGAAATGGCTCCAGTCGGTCGTGCAGGGGTACTTCAACTACTATGCGGTACCGGGTAACAGCTTCAGTCTCGCGCGTTTTCGCGAACGGGTGATTCAACACTGGCGGTCGTCATTGCGCCGCCGGAGCGACAAGCACCGACTGAGCTGGTCGCGTTTCGGACGTCTCGCCGAAAGGTGGCTCCCAGTACAGCGCATCCTTCATCCGTATCCGCTACTTCTGCGAACCACTAATCCTTAAAGATAATTCTCTGCCTGATGTAAAGAACTTAGCCGCCACCTAGTAATACCAACGGCGGCGAGGGCAGCCGTCCGATCTAGATATGGAACGGAGGAAGGAGAAACACATGCGTAGAGAAACCTTAGCAATCGGGCTAGTTACCATCCCGCCCAGGGTTGAGAGGCGCGCCTCGAATTCCGTGAAGCGCAGGCAGGGAACCGTGGCGAAATTGTTGGGTATTCTATTCATTTCCGTGACGGCACTAGCAGCGCCGGCAGTCGATCCGTCCCGCGAAGAGGTGATCAAAATCGTAGGGCAGATTCAGCGGGCCGACTACGAAGGCGACCGCGCCGCTCTGAGAGAACTATATGAAAAACTAACGCCTGTTGCGCAGAGCACGAAACTTGCCTCCCGTGTGCGATATTGGCGGGGATTTGCCCTGTGGCGTAGGGCTATGAATGGATTCAACGAATTGGCTGATCCGAAGGAGTTGGGGGAAGATCTAAAGCAGGCGGTTAACGAATTCAATGAAGCGCTACGAATAGACCCTGGATTTGTGGATGCAAAGGTTGGGGCAGTATCGTGCCTGAGTAATCTCCTATTCCTAAACCAGAAGAACGCTGGGCGCGTGCAGGAACTGGTAGCACAGGCCGTGCCATTGCGCAAGGAGGCCGAAGCGGCAGAACCGGAGAATCCTCGCCTCCTTTGGGTGCTTGGTCCCATTTGTTGGTACGCTCCCCCGGAACGTGGATGCAGCCAGGACAAAGCGATGGAGATGGAGAGGAAGGGCTTGGAAGCGGCTCGGAAACAGAAAGGAGTGACGAGCGATCCACTGGAACCCTCGTGGGGTGAGCCGGAGTTGTTGGCAGCTCTTGCATGGACGAACTTCCACCGAACTGCACCGGACTTGAATGTAGCGGAGCAGTATGCGCGTTCGGCGCTTGAGCTTGTCCCCTACTGGCATTATGTGCGGGACATTCTGATTCCACAGATCCAAGAGGCCAAAAAGAAACCGCACTAGGAAATTCGAATCTCGCTCCGCCACCTGGCATTGATTATTCTCGAGGCGCTCAGCTATTCATAACGCAAGGCTGTCAGGGGATCGAGTTTGGAGGCGCGATAGGCCGGCACAAAACTGGCGAGCGCAGCGACGGCGGAGAGGGTAACGACCGCCATTACGAGAGTGAGCGGGTCGCGAGGCTTTAGTCCGAAGAGTAGAGATTTGGCCGCTTGCGCGGAGCCAAGTGCCAGGACAGTGCCAATCACCAAGCCTGTGACGGTAAGCACCGTCGCTTCGCGAAGAATCATGCGCAAGACGTCGACGCGCTCGGCGCCGATCGCCATGCGGATTCCAATTTCTTTGGTCCGCTGGATGACCATGTAGGACATAACGCCGTAGAGTCCAATGGCTGCCAGGAGCGCGGCCAGGAATCCGAAGAAGCCCGAAAGTGTGGCCATCAATTCGTCTTGCAAGAGCGAGTCGTGAATGCGCGTCTTGAGCACTCTAAATTCAAGGTCGATTCCGGGATTCACATCGGCAATCGTGTCTTTCATCGAAGCGATGAGGCTGGTCAAGGGAAGCGACGAGCGAATGAGAATTTGATCGTCGGGGCTGGGTTTTTCCTCCTGGGTGGCCGGGAAATACATGAACGGCAAAAATTCTTCGTGCATGTCCTGGAACTTGTTGTCGCCGGTCACTCCGACAATCTCATAGAGAGGGCGCGGCTTTCCCGGGTGTTCGTGAATACGGAATCTCTTGCCAAGGGGATCTGCACCCTTGAGAATCTTGCGCACAAAGGCCTGATTCACGATGGCGACCTTGACCGAAGTGGCAGTGTCGCGGTCATCGAAATCGCGCCCGGCGAGGAGCGGGGTTCCGATGGTCTGAAAATAGCCCGGGCCGAGAAAATTTTCCCAGACAACACCTGCGTCCTGATCGAAACCTTCGTTTATGACGTCGTCATTCCAGGTCATTCCGCCAAAAGGGACCATCATGGCGTGGGCAGCGGATTCAATGCCCGGGATGGCCTCGACACGCTTCACTAGGTCCCGCTTGTATTCGGTATAGCGTTCCTCGGGAAGCTGCAAGTGCGTGAAATCGACATAGGTGACTAAGATTCCGGTTTGCTGGAAGCCAACATTCAGAGTCGTCAGTTTGCGCAAACTGCGGACAAAAAGCAGCGCACCCATCAGAAGGACGACAGAGAGGCCCACTTGGGAGACGATGAGAATGCGCCGAAGACTAAAGCGCTCGCGGCCGACGGTCGCTCCGCGGCTCCCTGACTGGAGCAGTGTGGCGGGCTCGGCACGCGTGGCACGCAGGGCGGGGGCCAGCCCGAAGGAGATGGTTGTCAGGACCGCGAGCGCGGTCGTAAATGCCAGGACGCGCCAATCCATTCCGAGATCCAGAAAAATCTGATTTTGTTGCGTGCTAATGAAAGCCACAAGCGTCCGGCTGATCGCGAAAGCTAGAAACAATCCGCAAACACTCCCGGCCACCGCGAGCAATAGGCTTTCCGAAAGAAGATCGCGAACCATTCGCCAACGGGTGGCTCCGAGCGCTCGCCGGATGGTGATTTGTCGTTCGCGAGCGCTGGCGCGGGCGAGCATCAAGTTCGCCAGGTTGGCGCACGCGATGAGCAAGACCAGTCCGGAGATTCCCAGGAGCAGCCACAGGGACGTCTCGGAATCGTGGCGCAATTCCGAAAACCCCGTGCTGGCGGAAAACGCACCGAGTTTGTATTCGAGATACTTCTTCGTTCCTTCGGCGTCATAAACGGGCGGAATCGTTTCCTGCAAAATGGCGGGGGTGACGGCGAGGATTTGGGCGTTAGCGCGGGCAATGGTCCATCCGGGTTTCAAGCGGCCGATGGAGGCAAGCCACCAGGCGTGGCGCATCGTCAGGCGGTTGTTGCGGGGATGGATTATGGGCTCGACACAAATGGGCACGGCAACGTCAAAGGTGTCGCCGATGGAAATGCCATTGAAGCCCGGCGGCGTAACGCCGATCACTTGAAACGAATTGCCATCCAGGGTCAGCCGTTTTCCAACCACCGAGGGGTCGCCGGCGAAATTTCGCTGCCAGAAGGCGTAACTGATGTTTGCTCCAGACATACTGCAACCGGGCTGGTCATCCTCCGGGCCAAGCAGGCGCCCAAGAATCGGCTCGACACCAAGGGCGTGAAAGAAGTCTCCGCTGACGCGGATGCCTTTCGCTTTGCGGACCTCCCCGCCGGTGGCCAGATTGAACTGCTGGTCGGACCAGACGGCGATTTCGGAGAAGCCTTCCTGGCGCTTGCGGATCTGCTCCCACATAGCAAAGGTGAGCTGGGAATACTGGCTCGAAAACTGGCCGGAACCCCAGTGGCGGTCGGCAATCCGAATCGTCCCCAGTTCTTGAGGGTTCTTCACCGGAATGGTGCGCAGGCGGATGGAGTCGATGAGCTGAAAGATGGCGGTGTTGGCGCCGACGCCGAGAGAGAGGGTAAGGACGGCGACGAAGGTGAAGCCCGGACTGAGACGAAGAAACCGCAAAGCGTGGCGAAGGTCGCGCCAGAACGAGGTCATAGCATCCCCCTTGAATGTATCAGACGATGGGCCAGTCCGAATGTCACGTGGATTGCAAAGGCGCGACAGAATGCGGCTACGGAGAAATAGGCCGGTTGAGCTGAACGGGACGAGTTTTCTAGAGATTATACAAGGTCAATCTAATTGCTTCTGTTCGCCCTCGGATGCCTAGTGGAAGGGTAGCTCGTCACTCATCCTGAACTGAGGCTATCGATATCTTGTAGCCCAGGTAGCCCAAATAAGCGGAGGGAATGCACAGGCAAATGCCGTCAATGCAACGGATTTGGTCTGGTCCAGGCTGGTTCGGGACCAGGAGGTCGGTGGTTCAAATCCACTCGCCCGGCCAATTTTTTTATGTACGGTCCGGAGAGATCCTTTACAGAACGTTCCGAAGACATAGTTTACACTTTTGGGCCAAAAGGGTTGTTTAAGGGTTGCAGGGTCTTCTCCTCCAAATCGATATAACCGAGATCATAGTCCATAAAGCTGACCAGCCAGATACCGTCGTCGACCTCTTTGATACCCACAGCTTGACCTGCGAGAGAGGTACTGAGATTGATTTTCTTTTTGTAGATGCAGATTCTTCCGCAGCAGGTAACAAGAACGGTGCGATCGTGGAAAGGATAGGAGAGTTCTCCGATGCCGCGATAAGGCCGCGTGGAAGGTTTGTAGACGTCGGCGGGGTACTTCATATCGAGAGCTTCATGGGGGCGCTCGTTGTTGAATTCATGAACGAAGGCATCGAACTTAGCTTGTTGCTGAAGGAAGTTGGAACCGGCGGGCCGGGTAGCTTCGATTTTTAAGGTTCGATGCATGCGTTCATGGCGGCCGTTCTGTTGCGGATGGCCAGGCTGGATTCTCTCGATGGTAACGCCGAGCCGCAACCACCAAACAGCGAGTCTGCTCAAGTTGAAGAGACCATTGGGAGAGGCGAAGGGCACGCCATTGTCGGAACGAATGGCTTGAGGCAAGCCGCGTTCCTTAAACAAGCGCTCAAAGGCAGTAAAAGCGCCCTGTTCCTTGATCGACTCCATGGCCTCGCAGAGCAAGAGGTAACGGCTGGCGTGATCGGAAACGGTCAGGGGGTAGCAATATCTTTTATCTCCGAGCATGAACTCGCCCTTGTAGTCGGTGCACCATAAGGCGTTCGGAGCGAGTCCAACGGATAAAGGGGTACCTTCGTTGTTGTGCGAGAGCGCCTTTGTCGAGTCACCAGCCCATGGCGGTCCATGATGGCATGGATGGTGCTGCAGGCAGGTACGCGAACATCGTTGGGCAATTTGCGCAACAAGCGTTCCCTAAGCTTACGAGCGCCCCAAGTCGGCTTTTCCCGTCGCAGGGTGACGATCATTGCTTCGAGCTGGGCTGGAAGCTTGTTGGCGTAGCGGTAGGGAGTTCGCGCCCGGTCCGTTAGGCCTTCTAGCCCGCACTCTTTGTAGCGTTCATAAATCTTGTAACCGGTCACCCGGGAGATGCCGAACTCGCGGCACAGCGAAGCCATGCTCTCTCCGTCCTTCAGCCTTAATACAAACCGCATGCGTTCTTCCACGACCGACCGTTCCTTCCATGGCATGGACACCTCCGTGCTGGACTAGTCCAGCACGGAGGTGTAAACCATGTCTCCGGAACGTTTTGTAAAGTGATGATCCGACCGCTCATAGAGCCAACAGCACAGAAAAGTGCCGACGACATCCTGGTTGTGGGCCAACAAGTGGGTGTTTCAAATGCGCTGGCCCAAGCACTTCCATGTCCTTCAGCAAATTGGAGTTAAGTGGCGTGACGCTGCGAGTACGTTCTCCTCATTTTGTAGCCCACGTAGCCCAACCAGGACGACCGGCAAGTCGACGAGGATTCAAGTTCCGTATTGCCGACAACACGGGAATCAGGAATCGCAGCCTTGAACCTTCAAGCACTTCATTAACGCATTAGCGCCGCGAGTCCGGTGGCACCAGGTTGTTCGCACGATAGTAGACCACAAGCTGGCCATAGTGCTCGCCGCTGTGCTCGATGGCGACCATCCAGATGGAGGAGTTGTGGGCCAGCCGGTTCCCAAAAAATTTCGATGTATTGTCCAGTCCCGCGTCGCCCTGCTGTTGAATCACTTTTGCTCCGTCCGCGACGGCCTCCTCCACGAACTTGACCACGTCGGCCTTCGTCTTAAAAGCTTCGCGCGAAGGATTGTCGCCCTCGCCGAAGTCAGGCCCGACATTTGATCCGGAAACCCTGCGTATCAGAACGAAATCCAGTGCGGCGGCGTGGAGTAGATTCTGGGCGAAGGTGCGCTGGTCCTTCTGCAGCTTGAAGTCGTATTTGTCTTCGGGAAAATCCTTCGCCATCGCGACGAGTTTGTTCCCAATGTCGTTCCACCTGTCCAAGATCTCATCGGATCGAGAGCGCGCCGGACTCGGAGCTTGATTCTTCGTTTGGGCCTGACTGTTAAGGCTCATTCCGACGGCAGCAAGCAGAGTCGCCGCAACTAGCGCAAGTGAAGACCGTTTCATTGCAGATTGCTCCTTATTTTGATCCTCTTTCAGCAATTCCTTGGGGTTAGACGGAACGCTACTCCGAAAGTTTGAGCAAATTTCGCATCAGAAGTCGAAAAATTGCATGCGACTGGAAGGATTGATCCAACACTTGGATGGCGCCCGACCGACGGGCAACTCTTACCTAATCCGGTGAAGGAAGGGTTGCCGACCATCCACTATCTGATTTGCGGACACGATGTCAACGGTTAGGTACCGGACTGCTTAGGGCGGTTTGGGCGTCAAGAACGATGGAGACAAACCAACAGGAACGCTGAGCAGAAGCAAACCGCCACCGATCCACGTGGCATGATGGGCGATGGCGAGCTAGCTCCGAAACGCTTTCAGTCGGTTCTCGCGACACGAAGTCCAAAGCTGTCGGCCCGGGTTGCTGGAACTTCTACGTCTCGTGAGGCGGAGCGCAGCCAAGCAGGGATTGCGTTCCACGCGCCGCCGCGCATAACGCGAGCGTTGTGGAATTTCGGCATGCAGCTCTCAACTGCGCTACCGTCGGTGGGAGCGTCGCGGTAGGTCTCCTGGTAACAGTCCTCAACCCACTCGCCGACATCCCCGGCCATGTCGTAGAGGCCGAATTTATTTGGCCGGAAGCTCCCAACAGGACTCGTGTGTGGGTACTTATCATCGCAGCTCACAGCGCCAGCTAGGCTGACTCCCTGAGCCTTGGCGGAGAGATCGGCACCATTCGCGTAGCTGCACTGGTCGGCCTCGTTGTTGCCCCAATACCACGCTGTGGTCGTTTCCGCGCGCGCGGCATACTCCCACTCGGACTCGCTCAATAACCGATAGTGCTTACCAGTTTTGCGTGATAGCCATTGAACATAGGCCTGGCCGTCGTCCCAGTTCACGCAAACCATGGGATGCCGGCTGGTCTGACGACGCGCGTTGCTCCAATAAATACCTCTTTCAATCCGGAACGATTTGCCATCCCAATGCTCGCATGGGCCGAGCTTCCACCCTGTATCCTCGACAAAGGCTGCAAATTCTGTACGTGTCACTGGGTACTTGCCTACCGCAAGGGCATACGCGATTGTTACGACTTTTTGTGGATTTTCATCGGTGCCTCTACCGACTTCGTTCAGGGGGCTGCCGATTGTGAATTTCCCGGGTGGGAGAATCACCATCTCGGGGCAGTAAGTCTGGCAGTCGCGAAGTGACTGTCCGATGACATGATGGGCCGGCGGGGCGTTCTGCGGATACCGCCAAGCCGTCGAGGGCATGGCAAAGCCCATTGCCAGTGCGAACGCTACGCAGCGGTTCGTCAGCCTCCGAACGTGCCTGCTGCAGGTTTCGCTCCTCGATGGGCCACGGCTGCAAAGACTCCTGCGGGTGGTCGCCAGCAACCTGACCGGGACTAGCATCACCGAAGAACGTGCCATGGCAATTCCTCCTTCAATGGGCGTGACGCGCTACATGGCTGTACTTTAATGACGCGGCGGCGCACCTAAAGTCACCGTGGTCGTTTCGGAATGGTTACAGGCCACTCTTACCTTAGAGTTGCGGCACAACTCTGATCATTGATCGGTGGCACGGAGGCCACCGGTCATGAAACAGAAGTCACGTTCCAGAAGAAGACGCAGCAGCACCAAATCCGTCCTACGTTTGCCAGACCTGGAACACGCCAAGGCCGCGGTGTTGAACAGCCTCAACTCAGCAGATGCAAGCGGGGTTATCGTCACGCCATCGATGAGTTCGTTGACTGGTATTGCTCGGAACCGCGCGTGGCCCTCAACAGGATCGTGGTCTTGTGTTATCGCCCTCATCTCGAATCCCGTCAACTTACGCCCGGCACGATTAACCTACGTCTTGGTGCTGTACGCCGGCTTGCCTACGAGGCAGCCGTTTCTGTCCAAACGACCGAACGCTACCTTGGCTGCAAGCAGAGGATTCGATCAGCCGTCAATGATCGCATTGGCATCGAGCCGAACCCTTGATGTGCCCCCGCCGGTTGCGGAAGTTTGCCGACAACTCGCCCAGAACCTCGTCTTCACACTTCACAGAACCCGTTTGCACAGGTATCGTGGATCGAATTGCGCTACTTTCGAAAGGAGGGTGGGATGCTTTTTCAAAGACGCCAACTGCTTCGAACCTTGTCATTTGCTTTCGGGTCGAGCTTCATCTGGAGCCGGAACCAACTCGGCATCGCTGCGCAGACAGCCATACAGCCAAAGGTCTCCCCTCCCCCTGCGGGGGCCGCTGTGCGCGATGCGATCGCCGGAGGAACGGAAATGGAAAAAGTGACGGGAATCGGAGGATTTTTCTTCCGAGCCAAAGATCCGAAAGCGCTGGGGCGTTGGTACC
>Ga0307475_10001873_pt1 | contig 12505 bp, 11 predicted proteins | sample atmos_gasesECM1C_FD_203317 | JGI IMG/M metagenome (GOLD analysis project Ga0307475, IMG submission 203317) | Hardwood forest soil microbial communities from Morgan-Monroe State Forest, Indiana, United States - atmos_gasesECM1C_515 | ecosystem: Environmental > Terrestrial > Soil > Temperate... | reverse complement strand
ACGCGAACAGGCGTGCCGACGCAGAATGCATCAGCGAGTGTCCGAGAGCGGCTCCCGTCGGGCAGAGGCTCGACTGAGGATGCGGATTCTGGTCGGAGTCCTTTGCACGACGACCTCCTTCATTGTGGCGAGGGAGGCTACGAACGAGTCGACATCATACGCGTCGAAAACCCCGGTGATCGGCAGTGAGCGCAGCGCTTCGTCCTCAATCTCGATGGCGATGTGCCCGTAGCGGTTGAACTCGTCGGCGACCTCCCCCAACGGTTCGTTCTCGAACACGATCTGTCGCTTGAGCCAGGCGACGACGCCACGCGCGTCCACCGGCCGCGGCGAACCCACCTGGTCCCGGACCTCGACCTGGTAGCCGGCGCCCACCCGTAGTGCGGCTGGCGGCAATGGTTTCGTCGGCATCGGCGGCGGACCTATGTAGACCGCGACTGTGCCCTCGACGACCGTGACCCGCACCGCTCCGGGTCGGCGGTAGACGTCAAACTGCGTGCCGACGTCGAGGACCTGCGTATTGCCCGCCGCCACCCGAAATCCTCGCTCGCCCTGATGCGTCACCTGAAAGAGTGCCTGGCCGCGGTCGAGGTCAACCACCCGCTCGCGGCGTGAGTAATGCACGGTGACTTGGGAATCGGTGTTCAGATGCAGCACGGAGCCGTCTGGGAGCGCCCGTACGCTCTGCTCGCCGTGCCCGGTGCTGTAGGTCCTCGGGAGTCCAAAGCGCTCGCCGTCGCGCGTCAACCAGAGGGTGGCCACTGCGATGAATGCCAGTGCTGCGGCTGCGGCAAGTGACCAGACGCGCGACATGCGGGGTAGCGTCGTGACTGGCGCGTGCCCCAGTACCGATGGCTCCAGTGGGACCACTCGGTGCGCCTGCTCGCGGGCGCGCACGAGCAGTGGCTCGAGCGGGATTTGCGTCGTGTTGGCAGCAGTATCCAGGTCGCGCGCGAGTCCGGCAATCGCCAGATACTCCCCCACGTGCACCGGGGAGGCCTTGAGCCAAGCCATGAAGCGGGAACGCGCCTCTCGATCGAGCGGTCCGCCACGGTTTTGTACGAACCATTCGATGGCTTGTTCGGCGATCGCCAGTCGAATCTGCTCGTTGCTCGGGGTCATCGTTTCACCTCAGGCGCGCCATGCGGCGGCGGCAGTGGCTGAGGGCTTGCTGGAGATACTTATTCACCATGCTCGGGGACACTTCCAGGCGGTCGGCAATTTCCTGGTAACTGAGTTCATGGTGGTACTGCAGCATTACCGCGGCGCAGCACTGGGGCGGTAGCTCCTTGAGCACCACCCGCAGCCGCGCGACCCGTTGAGTGACGTCCAGCGCCGTATCGAATCCCGGCACATCGAGTAGGTGCTGCATGCCGTCCGCCTCCCCGACATCTGCGGCTTCCGCCTGGCGGCGGTCCACCGCCGCGTTCTCCGTCAATAGATTCCGGGCCACAGTAAACAGGTAGGCCTCGGGATTGAGGATGGCATCGGCATCACTCACACGCAGCATCCGCAAATAAACCTCCTGCACCAGGTCGGCGGCGTCGGACTTGGTGCGTAAGCGCCGATAGAAGAACGCCTGCAAGGCGCCGCGGTGCGCGAACAGTCTTTCGACGAATGCCTTCCTCGACTCGGCCATCGGCGGCGTGACCTGACAGTGTCTTCGGCCTGTAGCAACTATGAGCCTCTGGCCGCCATTTCAGACAGTAAAATCGTGAGCGCCAAAATAGTGGTGTGCGAAATCACTCGAACGCCCTCTTACTCCCCGGGCACGGACACGATTCGGCTGCTCGAGTCGCAGCGATGACTTAAAGGCTTCTCGGACAGACCGCCAAGCCGTTCGTCCGAGGCCACTGCCCTAATCGGCAGCGCCACCGGATCGTCACTCCGGAGCGAATGGGGGAGATATGCAGCGCTTCTTCGCATTCCAGTCGTTCCTTGCGATGACGACCGCCTTGCTCCTGACCGCTTGCGGCGGTGGCGGCGGTGGTGGTCCGGCGCCCGTGGTAATCAACTCGAGCGCCACTGCCGAGGGCATGACCGGCGTTACGTACCCCGGCGTCACGTATACCGCAAGCGGTGGCTCAGGGACATTTACTTGGACTGCAACCGGCGCGCTGCCGCCGGGGCTGTCGCTCAGCACGGCGGGACAGCTGTCGGGCATACCCACAAGGGCCGGGACCTATGCGGTCACGATTACCGCCACAGATTCCTCTAGCCCGCCGCTTACGAACTCGACACCCATCAGTATCAAGATCGGCGACTCATTGATCGTGATCAGCACCTCGCCCATGCCGCCCGCCGGCACACTCACCCGGCCCTATCCCACCTTTACGTTTGCGGCCTCCGGCGGCTCCCCGCCGTTCACGTGGAACCTCAAAACGGGCGCGTTGCCCGTCGGCCTGACACTGGGCTCTGACGGCTCGATAACCGGCACGGTCTCCTCGACCGCCGTCTCATCCACCTTCACGGTCGCGGCAACAGACGCGGTCAATCAGACTGCTCCGAGTACGCCAATTACGATTCGGATCTCGCTCCTGCAGCCCGCCGGAGTGTTCACGCCGACCGGCAGTATGCAGGTCCCGCGCACGGGACACACCGCGACACTACTCGTGGGCAGCCAAGTGCTGGTGGCGGGAGGGCACGATGCATCGGCCGAGTTGTATAACCCGGCCAGCGAGTCGTTTTCTCCGACGGGAAGCATGTCGATTGCCCGATACGGGCATACAGCGACGTTGCTCGCAGACACAACGGAACCAAACTACGGCAAGGTCCTTGTGGCGGGTGGGCCAGATGCATCGGCCGAGCTTTACGACGCAACGGCAGGCTCGTTCGCCACAACCGGCCCGATGAGTACCTCACGGCCGGAACACACGGCGACTTTGCTCAGCAATGTCGCACTACGCGATCACGGAAAAGTGCTCATGGTCGGCGGCGGGACGGCGACTGCCGAACTCTATGACCCCGCAACCGAAACGTTTAGCCCGACCGGAAGCATGTCGATTGCCCGAAGTGGGCATACGGCGACACTGCTGCTGGATGGCCGAGTGCTCATTGCGGGAGGCGGACCGAACGTTAACGCGACATCTGCTACCGCGGAACTCTACGATCCTGTGAGCAACGCATTTGCCGGGACCGGCAGTATGACGGTCGCGCGCACGGGACACACGGCGACGCGCCTGCCGAACGGAACCGTCCTGGTAGCGGGCACAGAGGGTACCGCCGACTTGTATGACCCGGCCACCGGGACGTTCACGCGCATTGGTCCCCTACCTGGCGCCTACACGCGTACAGCGAGTCTGCTCAACGACGGTTCCGTTCTACTGGCAGGTGGGTATGTGCTGCAGGCTGTCAGTTACTTTATCCCGCCTGGTTGCATGACAGGCTATTTCAATTCATCGATCGCGGCGGCGGAACTGTTCGGATCAGGAAACCAGGGTTTCACGCCGACGGGACCGCTGACGGAGGCACGCGATGGGCATACCGCGACAGTGCTGGCCGATGGCACTGTGCTGATCGCCGGTGGCTTACAACACAAGGTGAGCGGGCTCGGAGGCCGGGACCACTGCTCGAACACGCTCACAGTAACCCCGCTGTCGTCGGCTGAACTGTTCAGGTAGCGATCGGACCCTCGAATGTTCATCCATTGGAAAAAAAAGACGGCCGCTGAAGGACGGGGACGACGTTGATTTCGCATCTAAGCCAAGGAGAATTCTTTGAATACCAGGCTCACGATGACTATTGCTACGCCAAACTCATGCGCGGCCCTCCTCTCAAATATGAAATCCATAATGTCGTTACCGATTATCGCAATAATTTCGTTAGCCACGCTGGCACTGCCGCTGCCGCTCGCTGCGGAGGGCGGTCACGATCAGCAACATGAGCATCATCATTACAAGCTCATCGACTTGGGCACGTTCGGTGGGCCGAACGCCTACACCGAGTCAGATCCACCCGAAATGATCATTAACCCGAGAGGGGTCGCGGCGGCTTCGGCCGATACCAAAGCTCCCGATCCCTATTGCGTCAACAGCCCGGACTGTTTCGTCACCCACGCGTTTTTATGGCACGACGGCGTTCGCACGGAACTGGATTCGCTTCCGGGTGGGTCTGACTCCTTCGCCTATTCGATCAATGCTAGCGGGCAGACGGTCGGCGCAGCAGAGAACGGCAACATTGATCCGCTGACAGGGTCCCCTGAATTTGTCGCCGTCCTTTGGACGAACGGGATCGCCACCCTGGGTACGTTAGGGGGGAACCAGAGCGTTGCAAACGCGATCAATGATCATGGCCAAGTGGTGGGAGCCGCGCTGAACGCCATCCCCGATCCGCTGTCCAACGCTTTCTCATCGCTTTATCTCTTCGTCCCCGCAGCGACCCAAGCGCACGCGTTCCGGTGGACCAAAGCTGAGAGCATGCAGGATCTGGGTACTCTGGGTGGGCCCGACAGCACGGCTGCTTTCGTGAATGAGCATGGACAAATCGCGGGGCAGTCCTACACCAACGCAACCATCAACCCGGCGACTTCAACGCCAACCCAGGATCCGTTTTTTTGGGAGAACGGAAAAATGGTGGATATCGGCACCCTTGGCGGCACATTCGGCATTTCAGTCGGAATGAACAATCGAGGCCAGGTCATTGGCGATTCGAACGTGGCTGGAGATCAAAGCAAACATGCATTCCTGTGGGACAAGAAAGACGGACTTCAGGATCTCGGTACCTTAAGGGGGTATTCTTTTTATTCTCATGCCAATTGGATCAACGATACCGGCGAGATCGTCGGCGAATCCGATTCTCAGACCGCATCTCATGCGTTTCTGTGGAAAGAAGGAGTCATGACCGATCTCGGGACGGTAGCCAACGATACCTGCAGCGTCGCGCTTTCGATCAATTCTCGCGGTCAAATCGTGGGCTTCGGTGCAGCAGACTGCTTCCACGAAGACCACGCGTTCTTGTGGGAGAACGGCGGTCCTATAATCGACTTGAGCACGCTGGTTCTTCCTGGGTCCGCCGCGACTCTGATAGAGGCCATTTTCATCAATGATCGCGGCGAAATCGCTGCTCGCGGTAAGCTCGCAAATGGTGATGAACACGCTTTCGTGCTGCTTCCATGCGACGAGGATCATGCAGACGTAGCGGGGTGCGATTACCGCCTCAAGGAATAAGGCGGTGATGCGGAGCTGCAGCGCACTCCGATGCGGCCCCGTAGCATCCGACGATCGCGATACCTGACTGACCTACCCGATAGCTGCCGGTCGCGAATGTCGCGGAAGGGTGACGGGCCTGACAAGACCGCGACGGCAGGTAATGTCGTTACTCTCGGAGCGGGTGATCACGGCTGGTGCGCCGCTTGGCGCGACAACCGACAGAAGGTTGGTGAATGCAGTCCTCAGGGTGGCAACGGCCTCATGGGAGCCCAACGGATGCCAAGCTGTCCCACTACAGCGCGTGATTGGCGTGGGTAACTTTCTGGGTAACTCGAAAAGTCCCACCGCGTTAAGGCTATGATTGCCGAAGAATTCCCGGTTGAGGTTCGAGTCCTCTCCCGGGCATTCTAATCAATAAGTTATATATCATAGTTAATGCAACTTACAGATGGAGTTTGGAGGGTTTTTCGTACTCCATAGCACCTTGGAATTTTGCAGCCGCGACATCCTAGCACCTCATCACGCGGACACTAGGCCGGCGGTTCGAGCACAAGTAGGCAGTGTCCGCGGCTCGATGTCCGCGATTGAACCCGCGGCGATCACGCCCGGTCAGAAGAATGAAGGGGTATCCCAGATTTGACCGGGACTTAAACCCAGCGCGGACTAAATCGGGCGCGAGCGCACGCTTACTTCGGCGCTGCGGCCGGCGCGGTCTGCGAACCAGCGGTCGACCGCTCCCCCGTGGCCAGCGCACGCTTGGGAATCAAAGGCCAGTTCGTGTCCCCAGCCACGATGTTTGCTGGGCGATTCTGATCCCAGAGCTTCTTGGCGATGGCGTTATTGTTGACGTACAACTTGCTATCGACGATAGCCCATTGATGGGGATCACCGTCTGCGGTCGTGCCCTGCGCGACAGCGAAAGCGCAATAGCCTCCAAATTGCGGCGCGTAGCGCGCCGGATCCGCGATGAAGGCTTTGCGGTGCTCCTGTGTAGTGAACAGCCAGGTTGCACCCTGCCATTGATAGCTGATGGCCGGATCTCCGGCTGCCGGCTCTGCCTCGGCGAAGTACGCAACCGGGTCGTAGCCCTTGAGGGCCACTCCATGTCGAAGGTTGAGCTCATCGACGGGATCGGTTTGTGACACCTTGCCCGGAGTGCCCGCGCAGGCGGTAATCATCACGGACACGAGCAGCGCCGATGCGTGTCTCACGGTGTATTTCACGATTGCAGGTCCTCCAAGTTCTTGCGTTACTTCAACTCAACCTACGCCGGTAGGACGCGATAGCAACACCCGCCGCCGCAAGCGCAAACACAGCGACCGGCCACATTTCGGCTACAACTTCCGAAGCGCCGTAGCCCTTCAGCAGCACCCCGCGGGCGCTGCGCACAAAGTGTGTCAGTGGCAAGGCATTTCCCAGCGACTGCGCCCAGCGGGGCATCCCTTCGAACGGAAACATGAATCCGGACAGCAGCATCGACGGCAGATAGAAGAACACCGCGGCCTGAATCGCCTGTATCTGGCTGTAAGCCAGGGCGGACAATGCAAAGCCCAGCGTAAGATGGGCTAGAGCAAACAGGGCGCTTGCCAGCAGAAGCACGTTCACACTGCCGAGCGCCGGCATACCGAACAGCACCCTCGCGAGAGCGATAACGATTGCCGCCTGCGCCACGGCGACTATCACGTACGGTGCGAGTTTGCCGAGTAGCGCATCCAACGCGGTTACCGGCGTGGCGAGCAGACCTTCCCAACTCCCCTGCTCGCGATCCCGAACCAGTGTCAGAGCACCGAGCATCAGCATGGTGATCATGACGACGACGCCCACCAGACCTGGTGCCAATGACCATGCAGTGCGTACCTCGGGATTGTAAAGCCACTGCACTGCTGAGCGCGGCTGCGCTTCGGGAATCACCGAGCGCAGTACCTCTCCGAGCAATGCTGCTTCTAGCATGGCAACAGCTGGACGTACCGCTGAGGGGTCGCTGGCGTCGGCTGCCAGGCTAGGCGCCTGCGCAGCGCCGCAGTCAATGGCGACGAGAGCGCGCCCGCTGGAAATGTACTGGGTCGCTCTGTGCGGTTCGTGATCCGTCGGAATCAACCTGAAGCTGCCGGTATCCGCCACCGCCCGGCTTATCAGGTCCGCCTGCGCATCACAGGATGGTGCGATCGCGATCGGAATGTTCTTCGGCGTGAGATTGACTGCATACCCGAACAGCACGAGCTGCAGAGCCGGTACGAATAGAATCAGCCCGATACTGGGTCGGTCGACCAGCAGGCGTAGCGCCTCGATGCGTGCGATCGCCAGTATTCGACCCCAGCTTTGCCCAATCACGCCTCGACTCCGGCACGGTGTGCGACGACCAACGCTGCGTCCTCGAGTGTCAAGCTGGTGGCTGTGCTGCGGCAACCTTGAGATGCAATCAGCGCTTCGACCCTTCCACGCGCATCAGCCGGCACCACCATGCGGATATCGTTGCCCATGGGGTGTGCCGCCAGCACCAGTCGACTCGGCAGCCGGTCTGGGAGGCTCAGCACGTCCGGCCCGCTCACGATCAGGGCCAATGCGTCGAATTGCGCGGTCACTTGTTGCGGCGAGCCGTTCGCGCGGATGCGGCCTTCGCTCAACAGCACAATATGTGCGCAACGTTGGGCCTCTACGAAATCATGGGTGCTTAGAACTATGGCGGTTCCTTGCGCGGCCACCGAGATGAGCCTGCGCCAGATCGCGTGCCGGGCCGCCGGATCGAGGCCAGCGGTGGGCTCATCCAAGAGCAACATACGTGGGCGATGAATCAAAGTTGCCGCCAGCTCCACCTGTCTGCACCACCCCGCTGATAGCTGCCCGACTGAGACGGCGGTGAATTCCGCGAGGCCGAACGCGCCGATCTGCAGATCGGCTGCACGCATCGGTTCGGGACAACCGAACACGGCGGCGCGAAATCTCAGGTTCTCTCTCACTGAGAGCGTGGGGTACAACGCACTTCGCTGGGCGAGATAACCGACCTCGTGCCGCACGCGCCGGGCAGTTCGCAAAAGATCGCAACCGAGCACCACACCTTCGCCATGGTCCGGCGCAATCAGCCCGGCGAGCAGCCGAAGGGAGGTGGACTTCCCTCCGCCGTTGGCGCCGGCAAGTCCACAAATTTCACCGGGTCTCACTGCGAGCGTGAGATCCTCGATCGCCACGCGCCGACCAAAGCGCTTGGTCAATCCGCGAACGGCGATTGCGTACTCTGCCGCACTTCGTGCCCCTTCAGGCATGAACATAGTGAAAGCCTCCGAATAAGTACTTGGTGGCTTCCGCTCCCAACACACATACGGAATCTCCCACGTGCAGACGCGTGCGCAGCTCCGCTAACGCAAGCCAGACTGCCGCTGAGCCCGTGTTGCCGATGCGGTCGGCATTGACGAAGATGCGGGTCTCGTCGACTTCAATCCGGGCAGCGAGCAGGCTCGCCATGTGGCCATTCGCCTGGTGCGGGATGAAATAGTCCACGACACTGCGATCAATACCGAGCTGCTGCACCGCCGCCAAACCCTCCGCGAAAAGACCGACGCCGTGCTCAGCGACGCTCGAGTAGTCGTGGACGAATTCAGGAATGGCACCCGGCGTCGGCGCGAAATCGGAGCCGCCGGTCGTCAGCGAGAAGCCCGGCGCCAGACCACGACCCGCATATCCATGGAAGACGTGCGACACTCGCGCGGCGGAAGTAGTCCCCCGCGAAGCGAGTACGCAGGCAGCCGCGCCATCTCCCATTTGGATCAGGTTGATCAGTTGCCCGGAATTCTGTGCGGCACGGGGCGGATCGAAGAAAACTGAACCGGTCTCGGAGCCGACGATGGCGACCGGGCCGCAGTCCGGGGTGTGCAGGAGACCCATGGCGAACACAAGCGCGTTCGCAAACCCCGTGCACGCCTGGCGCAGTTCCGCAAAGGGTCCGCCGTAGCCGATCAGGTCGGCGACCTGCGCAATATTCGCAGGCAGCAGGCGCCCGGGTGTGGTCGTATGCGCAATCAGGTAGCTGAGATCATTCGGCCTGACGCCGGACTCGTCCAGCGCGGCTTGCAACGCCCGAGCTGCAAGCTCGGAGTTGGAATCGCCTGCACGCGGACCTTCATGTCGGAGTGCAAGGTCTCTGCAGATATGCCGGGTGTGTATTCCGAGTCGGGCTGCAAGCACCAAACCTTGCCGTCTGACGTCTACCTCAAACCGCGTGTGCAGGCGCTCAAGCAGCTGAGCAGTCGAGACTGGCTCACCTGGCAATGCAGTTCCCATTCCCAGCAAGCTCACCGAGCGCGTGTCGCGCCAGGACCTATAAGCCCGCTCCGCGCGCATCAGATTATCTCGCGAGCCGCGGCAGTTGCGCGAAGTCGCGCAAAAAGCCGATCCGGGTCCACTAAGAGTGAATCCAGCGAGTCGGCACGCAATCGAAGCAGCTGTGTCAGCTGCTCACGCGCCTCTGCTGCGATCTCTCTCCCGCGCACCGACTTGAGCAGCGGTGCTGCGCAGCGGCTGGCGATTGCGACGTGTCGCGCCTCGTCCTGGTGAATGCGTTGCAGAATTGAGCCAACCCGGACGTCCGAGGTCAATGGTTTGCCCCGACCGCGCAGTGCTCCGAGGATTTGGCACACCGCGGAATCGATCGCAACAATGCGTACGAAATGCACCAGAACGTCGCGATCGGCCAGACGCATGAAGAACCTGCGCATAATGGCTTCGAGCGACGGGTCCTCTTGCGGCTGTGGCAGGGACGCTCGGAGTCCGGCGAGTAACACCTGATGCTCCCGCTCGTCGGCGGCAATTCCCGCCAATGCCGAACGCAGTGAACGCTCGTGCCAGAAGTTGCCCAAGTGGTCAAATGTGAGTGCTGCCGACTCCTCGCCGCAGCTGAGCACTTGCAGTAGTTCTGCAAGCGCACCGGCGCTTCCAGCGCTCAACCGGACACCCTCGATACGCGACTCGGTGGTGTCAGTGGACGATAACTGAAAGCATGCTGGACTCAAGCGCACCTCGCCGTCCTGATGACCGGGTCCTGGCGCCCGCGCTCGTCACTACCCCGAACCGATGCATTGACGCCCTGACCCGATGCGCACGCGCGAGCGGCTAGTGGCCCAAACGGTTCTCCAGAGAACGGATTTTCCTTCCTACGGCACTGCAACCGGCGATGAGCTCACTTAGCGTAGTGCGTGGGCGGCCGCTCCGATGATCGGCGCTTGCCCGGACGGCTGTACGAGAACCGCCACGTCAGTGGCGTCCGGCGGCAGGGCTGACACTGACACGTGAAAGGTCTCTACCTGACCCTTCCACACACCCAGAGTGCGGATATTGCGCACGATGTTGAACTCGTCGAGGGTGCGGCCAGCGTTTTCCCCGCGACCGATAGCCGAAACCGCATGGCGCAGGTAGGCAACGAGCATCACATCGCTGGGTGGGACGCCCGGTTGCGCACCGATTTCGATCAGTACGTCTGCATCGCGCACCGAGACTCCCACTGGCACGCCATCCCGATTCTCGCTCAGGGCTCTCGCAACCGCCTTTCCGTCCGAACCGACATGATCGTCGCGTCCGTCCACGACAAGCTGCGGTGTGTAGACGGACGACCGATGTAGGTTCCGAGCGTAAATGTTCTGCCTCTCAACCGACTGGGCCAGGGCAAACCGATCACGCCAACCAAGGTCATCCCAGTAGTCCACGTGAAACGACAGGGCAAGGACGTCGGACCGTGCGCTCAATTTGCCGACGTAGGCATCCGCGGGAGGACATGAGCTGCAGCCTTGGGAGGTAAAGAGCTCAACCACCACGGGGCGAGGTTGGGCGTTCGTCGCTCCCACGCAGCACAGCATTGCCGCAGCAGCCATGCATTTTCGAAGTGAGCGTGTCATTGGAAACCCTCGCGCAGCATTGCCATGATAGGTAGACCGGGCAAGCCGCCCGAATATGGCGTTCCCGTCAGTACTGACCCGCCACCACAAGATTCCGGGCGACCCCGACCCGCAGCTGTCGGCGGCATACCTCGAGGCTCAGCTTTTTTCCGCGGAAGCGTGGGCGCAGTGTCTGGTTGCCGAGGTGCGAGGTCTGGTTGCTGGTTATCTGACCTACTGCAAACAGCTTGAGATTCATACCGGTCGGCGCTGGCTGTGGATTGGAGATCTTTGCGTGGCAGCGCAGGTGCGGCGCACAGGTATCGCACGCCACCTGATATCCGATCTGCGGTCGCGCGCGCGAGCTCGGCTGTGCGGGACTGCGCCTGGATCTGTTTCGACCGAATGTCGAGGCCGGCCGGTTCTACGGAAAGCTGGGTGCTCGAATGGAGGAAGACACCGCGCTGATGCGGCTATCCGTGCGAGGTTGACTCACGGCGCGGGAGGCGGCAACGGAATTCGCTATCGAGGGCACCTGGCACTGCGATGCCGTCACCGTCGATCTGCGAACGCGGCCGCGATTTCAGGACAAAGTGGGCATCGTAATCGGCGAGCTTGGAATAAGCGATTGTCGGTGCCGAGGCGAGCCCGAGCACGCGCTCCCGATAGAGGGCGAGATATGCCGCGCGCTCGTCATCGCTGATCCGCACCGGCGCATGCACGAGGAAGGGCTCGATCACAGTGAAGCCGGTGAAGTAGAGCATCCCGTGATTGATTGGAAAGAGGATCGAGGAGATTGGACCATTCAGCCCGCGCTCGGAATAGATCGGCGCCTCGCCGCCGATGGTGACGGAGCACATCGCTCGCTTGCCGAGGAAGACGCCGCGGTCGTACCACTTGCCACCGCCGTAGGTGCGGCCGCCCGAGGCGAAGACGCGATCGATCCAGCCCTTGAGGATGGCCGGCAATCCGAACCACCACAGAGGAAACTGCAGAATCAGTACATCGCACCGGAAGAGCTTGTCCATCTCCGCCTGGATGTCCGGCGCAAATCCGTCATGCGCGGCAGCGTAGGCCTCCTCGCTCTGCTGCCGGTAGTACGCCGAGTTGTGCACGGTCACGAAGTTGCTCCGATCCGACACCGGGTTGAAGCCCATCGCGTAGAGATCCGAGATTGCTTTCGGGTCCACGAGCGGTCGCTCGCCACTCCGACCAGAGTTTCCAGGAAGCGGCCATTGCGAAGCGGCACCCGAGAGGTAGATACGGTCACCGGATGGCGGTCTTGACCCTTGTCGCAATGCAACGTGAACCCTTCTAGTTTCTCGGTCGGCTTGTTCGGATCGATTCCAGGCATCGGCCGGGAGACGCACTTAAACGCGCCGCTGAAGCACAATGAAACGCGCCTAAAATTGAGGAACTGATTCACTAAGAAGGAATTGGCCAATGAAACCCGTGTTCGTGGTTTTGTGTGTTGTACTCGCTGCAACTTTCGGACCC
>Ga0307475_10001872_pt1 | contig 12506 bp, 9 predicted proteins | sample atmos_gasesECM1C_FD_203317 | JGI IMG/M metagenome (GOLD analysis project Ga0307475, IMG submission 203317) | Hardwood forest soil microbial communities from Morgan-Monroe State Forest, Indiana, United States - atmos_gasesECM1C_515 | ecosystem: Environmental > Terrestrial > Soil > Temperate... | reverse complement strand
GCCCCTGCGGGAACGCGTGATGCCGCAACCGCCGTCGTTCCTTTCTTGGGAGCTGCTTCGGAAACATTCACCCAGGTGGTCGCCGCGGGAATGGCGGCTGCAAGGAGTCCGCTGCCGGTTTTCGAGAGAAAGTCACGACGATTGACCGCGTTCTTCTTAGAACGGGTATTCATTCAGCGCACCCCGTGGGGTTACCAGGCTGGCGTTACCGGCGATGGAATTATACGCCTCTTCGCTCGCGGAGCAAGCGCTGAAATGCCAGTAGAAAATCCTTTTAGTAGCCCTGCAGTAGATTGCCGCGGCTGCTGCGGCGCCGCTCTAGGCCGTCTTCGGTTTCAGCTCGCCCAGCGGCGGTATGGACGACGGCTTGGTCAGCGCCAGCTCCGGCTGCTCCTGGTTTCGCGACAACGCCTGGTGCAGCATCTCCATCGCCTGCCCGGTGTTCGCCGGAGCAAAAACCGTAGCCGCCAGCACTCCGCTGCGTACCCATGCCTGCCCGGTTTTCGGCAAACCGTCGCATCCGGTAAACGGCAGCTTCAGCCAGCGGTCTCGCTCCAACGGATTGCCGATCTCCTGGAACACCTTGCGCGCCCCGACCGCCATCGAATCATCCTGCGCAGCAATCAAGTCTATCGTCGCTTTCTTCGACGTGGAAAGCTGCAGCCACGATCGCACAGCCCGCGCCGCGCTCTCTTCCGTCCACTGCCCCTTCAGCGTCGTCACTTGCACGCTGGCCGGCTTCGTCGAAAGCATGCCCGTGGTGCGTTCCTTCGCCGCCGAATTTTCCGTCGGGCCCTGAATATACAGCACGTTGCCGCCTCTCGGCAGCAGCGCTGCGAATTGCCGTCCCTGAATGCGCCCAATCTCCAGGTGGTCGTTGCTCACGCAAAAAATCGGCACTTTGAACTGCCGCCGCAAATCTGAAATGTACCCAGCCTCGCGATTCAGCACCACCCACCCTACATTGGCCACCGCCGCAGCCCGCGCCACCTGCGGCAGCGCGGTCGCTCCCACCGGCTCAAACACGATCGCATCCGGCCGCAGCTGCGGAACCGCCTGCACCGCATTCAGCAGTTGCGTACTCTGCGTGACCGAATCGTTGTCCGAGTACACGATCTGCGCGTCCACACTCAGCCGTCGCGCCGTTTCTTCGGCGGACTTCGCCTGTTCGATCTGGTAATCGTTATCGTTGTTCGTCAGAGAGATCAGGAAACGCAGTTTCTTCATGGAGGAAAAACCCCGCGCGCGACATTCCTACATTAAGCCTAATACGCTCCCTGAGCCCATGAGAAATCACTGTACGGTTGCCTGATACTAAAGACGTAGAAGAACAGGCAAGGTAAGATATTTGCAAGGCTAAAAGCCCCGGAAATGCGTGACCCCAAGATAGCTCCGAACCCCGAAAGCGCAGCCCGACAAAAACTAAGAGCGGCGCGACGCATGGTCATCAAGCTCGGCACCAGCACCGTGACGGACGCCCAGGGCGGCGTTTGCGCTGACCGTGTCGATCCCGTTATCCGCGCTATCTCCGGCTTGATGGACGAAGGCCGCCAGGTCGTACTCGTTTCCTCCGGCGCGGTCGGCCTCGGCAGAAGCCTGCTCGGCTTGCATCCTTCCCGCCTCAAAGACATGGCGGTCAAGCAGGCCTGCGCCGCCGCGGGACAAAGCCTGCTCATGGAAGCCTACAAACGCCGCTTCGATGCCCTCGGCCGCAAGGTCGCTCAGGTGCTCCTCACCGAAGAAGACTTCAGCAACTGGAACCGCTACTCCAATCTTCGCCGCACCATGGAAAAGCTCCTGGGCTTTGCCGTGCTCCCCATCGTCAACGAAAACGACACAGTTTCCACCGCCGAACTCGAAAGCGTGGGCCGCCAGGCCGCCTTCAGCGACAACGACCGGCTCGCCGCGCTCGTCATGAGCGGCATGGAAGCCGACGCCCTGGTTCTGGTCACCAACGTCTCGGGCTTTTTGCAGAAAAAGGCCGGCGTGAAGCAGCTGGAACTGGTGTCGTTTGTCGAGCGGGTCACGCCCGAGATCAAAGCTGAAGCCGCCGGACCTTCGCAAAGCGGCCGCGGTGGCATGACCACCAAAATCGCGGCCGCCGAAATCGCCATGAACTGCGGTGGAGTCGCCGCAATTGTGAATGGCGGAGTTTCCGAAAGCCTAGAACGCGCCCTGGCCGGCGAGCGTGAAGGAACGGTATTCGCTCCCGCCACCCGTATGCGCGGCAAGCGCCGCTGGCTGGCCTACGCCGCGAACGTGCGCGGCCGCGTCGTGGTCGACGCCGGTGCGCAGCGCGCCATCACCGCCGGCAAAGCCAGCCTGCTCAATTCCGGCGTAGTCCGGGTCGAGCGTGAATTTGCCTCGATGGACGTAGTGAGCATTCACGACCTGCAAGGCCGCGAATTTGCCCGCGGCATCGCCGACTGCGCCAGCGAAGAACGCAATCACCTCAACGGAGGAAAGAAAGCGGCGCGCGTCATTTTCTCGCGCGAGAATATGGTGCTGCTCGAGCCGTCGCAGAACGAACCGGCCGCCGAGGAAAGGCCATGAGCAGTCTGTCAGCGCAAACGCAAATACCAGGCGTAGCGAACGCCGCCAGGTTGGCGCGCGCTGCTTCGCGTAGGCTCGCTTCGCTTTCCGAACAGCAACGCAATCAGGCTCTGGAACTCGCGGCGGAACGCCTCGAAGAAAACGAAGGGCAGATTGTCGCGGCCAATGCGGAAGACGTTCACGCCGCCGAGCGCCTCGTGGGGGAAGGAAAAATGTCCGCGGCCATGCTGGCGCGCCTTCGCGTCACGGAAAAAACCGTGGCGGACATGGCGGAAAAAGTTTGCCGAGTGGTGCGCCTGCCCGATCCGCTCGGCCGCAAGCTCAGCGCCATGGAAATGGACCAGGGGCTGGTGCTGACCAAAGAAACCTGCCCGCTCGGCGTGGTAGCCATAGTTTTCGAATCGCGTCCGGACGTCATCCCGCAAGTCGCTTCTCTGGCCCTCAAATCCGGTAACGCCATTCTGCTCAAAGGCGGTAGCGAAGCCGCTCACTCCAACGAAATATTAATGTCCATCTGGAATCAGGCGCTGAGCGCCAGCGGCATCCCCCAAGGCGCCGCGCAGCTCCTCCATTCTCGCGCCGATGTGATGGACCTGCTGAATCTCGGTCGCCATGTGGACCTGTTGATCCCGCGCGGCGGCAAAGACTTTGTCGAAAGCATTTCGCGCCAGAGCCGCATCCCGGTCCTTGGCCACGGTGAAGGTATCTGCCACGTCTACGTTCACGCTGCCGCCGCTCTGAAGAAGGCCGAGCGCATTGTGCTCGACGCAAAGATTGATTACCCGGCTGCATGCAACGCCGTGGAAACGCTCCTGGTGGATGTCGCCGTCGCGGCCACCTTCCTGCCGGCAATCATCGCCAAGCTACGCGCCGCCGGGGTCGAAGTCCGCGGTTGCGAACGCACCAGAGCTGCGGCTTCCCCACAACAAGTCTTCCCCGCTTCCGAGGCCGACTGGGCCAGCGAATACGGCGACCTCATTCTCTCGATAAAAGTGGTGGACGGCTTGGATCAAGCCATCACCCACATTCATGAATTCGGCAGCAGCCACACCGAAGCCATCGTCACTGAAGACACCGCAGCCGCCGAGCGCTTCCTCAAGGAAGTGGACGCCGCAGGGGTCTTCCACAACGCTTCCACGCGCTTCGCCGATGGCTACCGCTACGGCCTCGGCGCGGAGGTAGGCATCAGCAACGGCAAGCTGCACGCCCGTGGCCCCATGGGCCTGGAAGGACTCACCACCTACAAGTACCAACTCCGCGGTTCCGGCCAGACCGTCGCCGACTACAAATCCGACAAGAAATTCACCCACCGGCCGCTATGAAACACGCTGGCTTAAGCGGTCTCCCGGGGCCTCCCGCTGTAGCCCGTCCGGCAAAATGGTAATTCGCGGAAGTTGCGATTCCGGTATATACTTCCCCGACTTGGACGGTGACAGGGGCGTATGGCTTCAGAAAAAGTCTGGATACCAGTTTGCTGCGGCAGAGTAATGCGCTTCAACCGCTTCTTGAAGGCAGATGGCGAAGCGTTCGGCTCCATGGTCTGTACCATTTGCAATAAGAATATTATTCTGGAGCAAGAAGCCATGCCCGCTGCCGACGCTTACGGTGAAGGCGCACGCCTGCTCACGGTCGTGGGTACACCCAAACCGCCCAAGACGGATCGGCGCAGCGCCACCGACGACCTCACCGGAACGGGATCCGGTTCGGACGACCAGACACTTTAGGTTTGGCTTTTTGAGAGTGCACCCAGGCCATGATCGGCCAGACCATCTCGCACTATCGGATTATTGAAAAACTCGGCGCCGGCGGCATGGGTGTGGTCTACAAGGCCCACGACACGCGACTGGAGCGCCCGGTCGCGCTGAAGTTCCTCCCCGACGACCTGACCCACAATCCGCAAGCCCTCGAGCGCTTCCGCCGCGAAGCGCTGGCCACCTCCGCGCTCAACCACGCCAACATCTGCATCGTGCACGACATCGGCGAACAGGACGGCCGCCCGTTCCTGGCCATGGAGTTCGTGGACGGCGTCACGCTTCGCCAGCACATCAACGGACGCCCCCTCCCCATCGAAGAAATCCTCATCCTCGGCATCCAGATCGCCGACGCCCTCGACGCCGCGCACAGCCAGGGCATCATTCACCGCGACATCAAGCCGGGAAACATCTTCGTCACCAAGCGCGGCCAGGCCAAGGTCCTCGATTTCGGATTGGCCAAGCTGATTCGCGGCGCCGCCCGCGACGCCACCGAAGTCTCCCAGGGCTCCATGGAAGAGCCGCTTTCCATCGTGGGTATCATCAGCGGCACTCCTTCTTACATGTCGCCCGAACAAATTCGCGGCGACGATCTCGACCCGCGGGCCGACGTTTTTTCTCTTGGCTTGCTCCTCTATGAAATGGCCACCGGCAAGAAAGCCTTCACCGGCGCCACCGGCGGCGTAATCATCGAGGCCATTCTCAGCCGCTCCCCGGCTCCTGTGCGCAGCGTGAATTCTGAAATTCCGCTCGAGCTCGAAGCCATCATTAATAAGGCCATCGAGAAGGACAAATCGAAGCGCTACCAGAGCGCCGCCGAGATCCGCGCCGACTTGCAGGTGCTCCGACGCGGCTTTGAATCCGGCCACACCGCCACCCAGTTACTGGCCACCGCGGGCCTTCAGCAACTTTCCTGGACCAAGCGTAACAAGTGGGCCATCCCCGCCATTACCGGAGCCTCCGTGCTGGCTGTCGCCCTGGGCGGCTGGCTCTACTACACCAAAAAAGCCCACGCTCTCAGCGAATCCGACACCGTCGTCCTCGCCGATTTCACCAACAAGACCGGCGACGCCGTTTTCGACGACACTCTGCGCCAGGGCCTCACCGTCCAACTCGAACAGTCCCCGTTCCTCAGCCTGATTTCCGACCAGCGTATGCGCCAGACCCTGCAACTCATGGGCAAGCCGGAAAACGAGAAACTCACTCCCGAAGTCGCCCGCGACGTCTGCCAGCGCCTCGGCAGCAAAGCCTATCTCACCGGCACCATTTCCAACCTGGGCAGCCAATACGTCATTGGCTTGAGCGCCGTCAATTGCCAGACCGGCGAACCGCTCACCCAGGAACAAGTCACCGCCGATAGCAAAGAGCACGTGCTGGGCGCCCTGGGGACAGCATCGGCCAAACTCCGGGAACGCCTCGGTGAATCGCTCAAAACCGTCAGCAACCTCTCCACTCCGATCGAGCAAGCCACCACTCCTTCTCTCGATGCCTTGCAAGCATTTTCCCTGGGCCGCAACGCCATGACTGTGCGCGCCGACTACATGGCCGCCATTCCGCTCTTTCAGCGCGCCATCAAGCTCGACCCCAACCTCGCCATGGCTTACGCCACTCTCGGCACCACCTATCACAACCTGGGCGAAAAAGAGCTCGCTTCCCAGAACATCATCCATGCTTACGAGCTCCGCTCCAGAGTCAGCGAGCGGGAGCGCTTTTATATCGAGTCGCATTACTACGACTTTGTGACAGGCGACCTGGAGAAAACCCGACAGGTCTATGAAACCTGGATTCAAATGTACCCTCGCGAGAACGTCGCACCGCTGAACCTAGGCGTGGTCTATCAGGACCTGGGCCAGTATGAAAAAGCGCTGGCCGAATTCAAACAGGCACTCCGTCTAAGCCCCAACGATGTGCTGGCCTACGGCAATCTCGTGGGACTCTACGTTAACCTCAACCGCCTGAAGGAAGCCAAGGAACTGGCTGCGGAAGCTCTCTCTAAGAAGCTCGATTCAACCGATCTTCGCGTTGGCATGTACCTGCTGGCCTTTCTGCAAAGCGACGATGCAGGCATGGCTCAGCAAGTAGCCTGGGCCAGCGACCATCCCGAAGAGCAGAATCTGATGCTGTACTATGACTCCGATACCGCCGCCTACTCCGGCCAGTTATCGAAAGCCCGCGAACTCACCCGCCTGGCCGTCAGTTCCGCCGAGGTTGCCGGCCGGAAGGAGCGCGCCGCCGGTTGCGAAGGCGCTGCCGCGTTGCGCGAGGCCCTGTTCGGAAACGGCGCGGAAGCCAAACGTTACGCGGCCGCCGCCCTGAGCCACTCCAATGCCCTCGATGTCCAATTCGTTTCCGCTCTGGCCTTGGCCCTGGTGGGCGACAAAGAAAAAGCCGTCGAAGTCGCCGACCTGATCAAGAGCAAATATCCTGAAGACACCATCGCCAAATTCAATTACCTGCCGACCATATACGCCGCTATCGCTCTGGACGATGGTGATCCCGCGCGCGCCATCGAGTTCTTGAAGGTAGCAACCCCCCTGGAATTGGGCTTGGGGGGAGGCACTACCTACTCCACCTATATGTATCCAGTGTATGTCCGCGGGCTGGCCTACCTCGCGGCCAAACAGGGCGACGCGGCCGCTGCTGAGTTCCAGAAGATCCTCAACTGGCCCGGCGTCGTGGTGAACGAGCCGATTGGCGCTCTGGCGCACCTGCAACTGGCCCGCGCGCGCCGGATGAATGGCCAGGAGGCGGAAGCCAAGGCCTCGTATGGCAACTTCCTGCAACTCTGGAAAAACGCCGACAACACCTTTCCGCTGGTCGCCGCAGTGCAAGCCGAAGCCAAGCGCTGAGACGGCAGTCGTAAGTTATCAGTCAGAAGTTCTAAGTCTTAGGTCACAAGGCCTAAGCCGCGAGCTCGCGTTTGTCTCAGCCTCCCCCGTCTCCGTTTTGCGCCCCTTCCTCAGCGCCCTCTGCGTTCCAAGTCTTTTGCCGGCGTTTGTTCTTTTAACTTTCCACTTTGAACTTTAGACTTCCGCAATGACCACCCGCCACTGCCTCACCCTCGACCTGAAAGACGACCCTGCCCTCATCGCCGAATACCAGCGCTACCACCAGAACGTCTGGCCCGCAATCAAACAAAGCATCCGCGCCTCCGGCATCCATGACATGGAAATCTACCTCCTCGGCACCCGCATGTTCATGATCATCGAAGCCGACGACTCTTTTTCCTTCGCCAAAAAAGCCGAACTCGACCGCGGCAATCCCAGAGTCCAGGAATGGGAAACGCTGATGTGGAAATTCCAGCAGCCGCTCCAAGAATCCCGCCCCGGCGAAAAGTGGCTCCCTATGCAGCGCATCTTCAAACTCTCAGGCTGAAACAGCCGGCCCGCGCATCAGCGCCCGCTACCTCAAGTGTCGCTGCGATACAGCTGCCATGATCTTGCACAAACACATGCTTCGCGTCGGTCGTCCAAGCGATCGGAATATCCCCCGACGCAACAGTGGGAGCGACCTTGAAATCGTCCGCTACGTCTGGTCGAATCCCGCGCGCGCCATTTCTGCGTACGAGGAGTGTATGTCTGTCTGGCGTAACACCTGATCGCAGGCTAACGAAGTCGGTGGTTACTGATTTCGGCGCTGTTCCGTCTGCGTCCGTCAGGAAATAGCCTCTTTCGCTCGACTGAATCGCATTCAACAAAGTGTGTTTTCCGTCCGGATACCAGCACGCCCACAGTGGTTGCGGGCCATCCCAGTGCGACACCCTCGTCTTTGATGGTGGGTCGTGGTTCTCCGTCTTACCCTCTTCACGAGCCTGGGCTTCAGCCCCGGCATAGCTTCCGAAACAAAAGGGCTTTAGCCCCCGGAAGAAGGCCCATCCGCGTCCGCGCCGCACGCTCTTTCCACTTTAAACTTTTCATTTTAAACTTCCCCCATGCCTACCAAAGTCGACCGCCGCACCGTAGACCTCTCCGCCTACCCCAATCTGGTCATCATCTATCTCGGCATGCGCGTCAATCGCCTCGCCGGCCTCAAAATGCTCTTCGGTCTCGGCCCGCAAATCGCCAAGTCCGCGGCCGCCAAACCCGACGGCCTACTGCGCCACGAGAATTTCTTCTTCTCTTTTTTCCCCATGCACGTCGGCATGCGCCAGTACTGGCGCGATCTCGATTCCCTGATGACCTGGACCCGCTCCGACCCCCACCGCCAGTGGTGGAAAGACTTCCTGCGCGATTCCGGCGGCACCGGCTTCTGGCACGAGACCTATTTCCGCCAGGGCGGCATGGAAGCCATCTATGACGACGTGCCCGCCCCCATCGGGCTCGCCGCCTTCGCTCCGGTAGTCCCTGCCCGCGGCCACATGTTCGGTGCCTCAGAACGCGCCGCCACCCACTCCACAGAAAAGCCCGTCGTCTCCGAACAGGAACTCTACGGCTGACGCGCGCTCGGTCTTCTGCGTCTTCAGCGTGCGCCTGGAAGACCTGCTCGGCCATATGCAACGCAACGGTGGTCGTTGCCTGGACGGGGGAAGTGCAGACGATCCTGCCGGAACGGGGAAAGCCGCTGGCGAACCGCTGTGACAACGGGCCGGAGTTCACCAGCCGGCATTTTGTGGCGCGGTGCATCGCGAAGCAAATCGCGCCGGCGCACGTTCAAACGCCAGCAGGGTTTGCGCGGCAACTCCGTCCGTCCCGGCTCCGCGTCAAACAACTGGGCTACGCTGGCCAACGGATGCCTGGCTCTGCGGTTCCTTCAGACCCCGCCTCGCGTCGACGCCCTTGCGCTTCGCTATCGCTTCACCTCTGTCAGTTTGTGAAGAGGGCTTGCGACTCCCAGCTGTCGACCCTGCTCGGCGTACCAAAGGAAGGCGCAGCGGTGCTGCGCCCCTAATGGAAAGAATGGGGAACGCGAAAGCGGCTGCGAGCCGCCGCACTCCAAAAAAATCAGAGGGCGCGATCCAGGTGGACGTAGCCTCCGTCCACGAAGAGGTGCTGGCCAGTGGTATGGCTGGATTGGTCAGAGAGGAGAAAGACCACGGTAGCGGCGATCTCTTCGGCGGTGGTCATGCGGCGGCCCAGGGGGATTTTGGCTTCGATGCGGGCGCGGGCATGCGCTGGATCGGGAAACTTGGCGAGCCAGGATTCGTAGAGCGGGGTCATGACTTCGGCGGGGAGGACCGCGTTGACGCGGATGCCGTCGGGGAGGAGTTCGACGGCCCATTCGCGCGTAAGGCCGAGGATGGCGGCTTTGGCAGCTACGTAGCCAGAGGTGTTGCCTTGTCCGGTGACGGCGGTCTTGGAGCTGATGTTGACGATAGCGCCGCGGGATTGTTTGAGGGCGGAGAGCGCGTAGTGGGTGAGGTTGTAGATGTGGAGCAGGCTACGTTCAAGGGAGGCGAGGAATTTTTCGGGGGAGCCGGAGGCCAGGCCGATGCCGTCGTTGATGCCGGCGTTGTTGACCACGGCGTCGAGTCGGTTGAACTTTGCAAGAGTGAAATCCACGGCAGCTTTGCAGGCCGGCGGGCTGGTGAGTTCGGTGGCGATAAATTCGACGCGCGCCGGCTGGAGAGCGGATTGGAGTTGTGCGGCGGCGGTGGCGTCCTTATCCGCGATGACCGGGATGGCGCCTTCTTGCGCACAGGCGCGGACGATGGCCGCGCCAATGCCTTTGGCGCCGCCAGTGGTGAGGATGATTTTGTTTTGTAGGTGGAGATCCATGGTCGTGGCCCGAAGGCGCGAGCATTGTAGTGCAAATTAGAGGAAACGTCCGTGGTCAGTCTTCCGTGGCCCGCCGTCCGTAAGCGAAGAGAAAATTGGAAAGAAGGGGAATCAGCCGTGGAGGCGGAGGAAACCGCCGTCTAGCGGGTAGTCGGAGCCGGTGATAAACGCGGCTTCGTCAGAGCAGAGGAAGTGGGCCAGGGCGGCGACTTCGTGGGGTTCGCCCATGCGGCCCATCGGCTGAGTCTTGGCGAGCTTGTCGTACATTTCGGCTTCGCGGCCGGGATAATTTTTGGTCAGGTAGTTGTCCACGAACGGCGTGTGAACGCGCGCGGGCGAAATGCAGTTGCAGCGGATGTTGTGGTTGACGTAGTCCCTGGCGACGGAGAGGGTCATGGCGATGACGGCGCCTTTGCTGGTGCCGTAGGCGAAGCGGTCGCCGAGGCCGGCGGTGCCAGCGATGGACGCAATGTTAAGGATGACGCCGCCCCCCTGGGCTTTCATGTGGCCGGCGCAAGCATGGATGCAGTTGTAATAGCCCTTGACGTTGACGCGCAGGATGCGGTCGAAGTCGGCTTCGCTGGTGGATTCGACGTTGCCGATGTGGGAGACGCCGGCATTGTTGACTAGGATGTGGACGCGGTCTTTGTGGAAAATTTTATCGAAAGCGGCGTGGACTGCGGATTGATCAGTGACGTCGCAGGAAAATGCCACGGCATTGCCGCCGGCCTCGCGGATTTGGTGAGCGGTTTGTCCTGCTTCGGGGAAGTTGAGGTCGAGGATGCGGACGCTGGAGCCGGCCGACGCGAAACGCAGCGCGATGGCGCGGCCGATGCCGCTGCCGCCGCCGGTGACTATGGAAGTTTTGCCTTCGAGAGTGAATGTCGCTTTCGCCGATGGGCTCACAGAGAGACTCCGCGCTTCCAGGGAATGAAATCGGCCTGGCCTTTGGATTCGGCGCGGGTGAAAACTTCGCCGCTGGCGGTGCGAATGACCAGATCGAGAATGTCTTCACCCATTTTTTCGATGGTGGATTCGCCGGAGACGATGGGGCCGGTATCAATGTCAATGCTGTCTGCCATTTTCTTAGCCAGCTCGGAATTGGTGGAAAGCTTTACGACCGGCGTGATGGGATTGCCGGTCGGCGTGCCGAGTCCGGTGGTGAAGAGGACCACGTTCGCTCCAGCGCCGACTTGCGCGGTGACGCACTCGACGTCGTTGCCGGGCGTGCATTGCAGCTGGAGGCCTTTGCCCGAGGAGTATTCGGGATAGTCGAGGACGCCGGTGACCGGGCTGGTGCCGCCTTTTTTCGCGGCGCCGGCGGACTTCATGGCGTCGGTGAGCAGGCCGTCGCGAATGTTGCCGGGGCTGGGATTCATCTCGAAGCCGGAGCCGACGGCTTTGGCGCGCGAATTATAGCTGCGCATGAGGTGGATGAAACGATCGGCGATTTCTCTCGTCGTGCAGCGGTTGATGAGTTCCTGCTCGACGCCGCAAAGCTCTGGAAATTCGGAGAGGATGGTGCGACCGCCGAGCGCGGCGATCAGATCGGCGGTGTGGCCAATGGCCGGATTGGCGGAAAGGCCGGAAAAACCGTCGGAGCCGCCGCACTTGAGTGCGACGCAGAGATGAGAGAGAGGAGCGTCGGTGCGGCGCGCTTCGTTGGCTTGTATCAGACCGAGGAAAGTCTTGCGGATGGCTTCGGTGAGCATGGTTTCTTCGGAGCCGGTCTGCTGCTGCTCGAAAATGACCAGCGGCTTGGCGAATTTGGGACTACGATTGCGGAGTTCTTCGCGCAAGATGGGAATTTGCGCGTGCTGGCAGCCGAGGCTGAGGATGGTGGCCCCGGCAACGTTGGGATGATGGATGTAGCCGGCGATGAGGCCGCAAAGATTGTTGGAGTCTTCGCGCGTGCCGCCGCAGCCGCCTTCGTGCATGAGGAAGCGGATGCCGTCCACGTTTTCAAAGATTTTGGGGCGCGCCGGGGCGGCGGTGGCCTTAGCAAACGCGGTTGAGGCGATTTCGGCGGACTTTCCTTCCTGGTAGAGTCGCGCGAGTTCAGCGACCTGGCGGCGATAGATTTGCGGAGCGGCAAAGCCTAGCTCTTCTTCAAAAGCTTGCTTGAGGACGCCGATATTGCGGTTTTCGCAGAAAACCAGAGGAACGACGAGCCAATAGTTGCGCGTGCCTACCTGGCCGTCGGCGCGATGGTAGCCGCGAAAAGCTTTGTTGGCCCAGCGGGAGACGTCGGGCGGGGTCCAGCGGTAGTCGGCGGATTTTTCCTGGAACGCGGCGGAGTCATGGCGAACGTTGCGGGTGGTGAGCGCCTGGCCTTTAGCGATGGGCTCGACAGCTTTGCCGACAAGAACACCATACATGATGACTGGATCGCCGGGAGCAAGATCGCGGATAGCGAATTTGTGTTTGGCGTGGACGGGCGACGCCAATGAATAGGAGTCTTGGTTGAATGTGAGCGAGTCGCCCTGAG
>Ga0307475_10001871_pt1 | contig 12508 bp, 11 predicted proteins | sample atmos_gasesECM1C_FD_203317 | JGI IMG/M metagenome (GOLD analysis project Ga0307475, IMG submission 203317) | Hardwood forest soil microbial communities from Morgan-Monroe State Forest, Indiana, United States - atmos_gasesECM1C_515 | ecosystem: Environmental > Terrestrial > Soil > Temperate... | reverse complement strand
CGTTCCTTCTTCACATCTTCGGAATCGAACTTCGGCCGCAACACCAAATCCGCAATCACGTCGAACGCAATCGGCAGATGCTCGTCCAAAACTTTGGCGTTGAAGCAGATCTGCTCCTTGGAGGTGAATGCGTCCAGCATCCCGCCCACGGAATCCATTTCCCGCGCAATCGCTTCCGCCGAGCGCCGCTCCGTGCCCTTGAAAACCATGTGCTCCATGAAGTGCGCCAACCCATTCTCCTCGGGCACTTCGCGGCGCGAGCCGTTGCGCACCCACACGCCCACCGAAACCGAGCGCACGTGGGTCATGGTCTCCGTAATGACCACCAGGCCATTGGGCAGCACCTGCTTGCGAATATCGCGCGCTTCCGTGGACATACCAGAATTGTGACACAGGGAAGAGGAAAGGGGAAACCCTGGGGAACAACTTGCTTGTTTACTTGCAGTTGCGGAGAAAAGAAAGGCTGACTTTCCCAGGCCGCCAGCCGAAATGGAGAAACCCGCAGAGTGCAAGGGCTCCCAACTCTTCCGGATAAGAACTTGAGTTTTACCGCCCCAGTTACATCAACAAGTTACAGCAGCTTCTCCGCCGGGTTCAGCTTCCCGTACTCGCTGGTGTAATGCAGCGGCACATCCGCGTATGTGCCCTTCTCGCGCTGGTATATCTCGCAGGTGTCAAACGGCTTCGAGTACACATGGATGCTTACCGCGCGCTGGTTGAACTCCGCCAAATTCAGCACCTGGTGCACCGGCTCCAGGGGATTCACGTACGCCGGGTGCGCCGCGTCCATATCGTAGGTGTCCGTGGGAACGATGTGGCACGTGCCGCATATTGCGTCGCGTTCGTCCACGCGAAAATTCTGCACGCGCAGCCGCCCGATCGGCGCGGACATCCAGCAGTTCTGCCCGCGATGATTGTGGATGCGGCTGAACTGCCCGATCTCCCAGCAAATGCTCATGCACTCGAACATATTGTTCCTGAAAATCAGATTCCGCGTGTAATTTCCCTTCGAGTAGAAGAGATACTTCTCCAGCGTCTCCGGCCGCACCGCATGTTGCAGAATATAGTCCTGCACCGCTTCGAGCGTGAACTCCCGCTCGCGTATCGCCGCCAACCCCTCGACCCACTCGCTAATGGGCAGTTGCTGCGTCGCAATTTTCACTTGTTTGCGCATGTCGCGCCTCGGGCGTTCCAAAACTGCGCCGTTGGCCCAATTATACCGCGCACCAGCGGAGAAGTAGAGCGTCCAGTGTGGCCGTGGCATCCCGCCGCGCGAACACCGCCGCATCGTGAAATAATGGATTGGGAAGGACCGATGGAGCTTCTAGGCAAATCCAAAAACGAGTTGCGCGACTTCTGCGTCGCGCTCGGCGAACCGGCCTACCGCGGCGGCCAGCTCTACCACGCGCTGTACGCCGAGCGAAAATTCTCGGTGCGTGAAATCAGCAATCTGCCGGCCGCACTCCGCGAACGCCTCGCCGCCGAAACCACCATCACCTTGCCCACCGTGCGCCAGACCTACGCCTCGCAAGATGGCTCGGTGCGCTACCTATTCGGCTTGTCGGATTCCGGAGCGGACGCGAGACGAAAGTCAGGGCCAGCCTCCGTCGAAGCGGTCTTCATGCCCAGCGCGGGCCGGCAAACTATTTGCATCTCCACGCAAGCCGGCTGCGCGGTCGATTGCCACTTTTGCCTCACCGCGCAGCTCGGGCTGATCCGCAATCTCACCGCCTCGGAAATTCTCGCGCAGATCCTGATCCCGCTCGAGGAACACAAGACTCGGCTCGCGCCGCAAACCAATCTCGTTCTCATGGGCCAGGGCGAGCCGCTTCTCAATTTCGACGCGGTCATGGTCGCGCTGCGCATCATTCTCGATCCCGAAGCGTTCGCGCTCTCCCCCAAGCACGTCACGCTCTCCACCAGCGGCATCGTTCCCGGCATCAAGCGCCTGGCGCAGGAAAAAATCCGCCCCAAGCTGGCCATTTCACTAAATGCTTCGAGCGACGAGCAGCGCGATGCCGTGATGCCCATCAACCGCAAATATCCGCTCGCCGCGCTCCTTGCAGCCTGCCAAAAGTATCCGCTACGTCCCTGGGAGCACCTTACCTTCGAATACGTGATGCTCGGCGGCGTCAACGATTCCGCGGAAGACGCTCGCCGCGTCGTGCGCCTGCTCGCCAACCTGAAATCCGTGAAGGTCAACCTAATCCCGTGGAATCCCGGCGAGCTGCCGTACCGCGAATCCTCCGCCGAGGACATCGAAGCTTTCCGCAAAGTCCTCGTCGACCGCGGCGTCCCCGCCTTCGTCCGCTATTCCCGCGGCCGCGACGTAATGGCCGCCTGCGGCCAGCTCGCGCTCCTCAATATCGCCCCGGCGAGCGCCAACGTAGCCGCGACGCAACCGTAAGGACTCTACCGGCCTACCGCTCTTTCGCTTTCGTTCGAATCCCAATCACTGCCATCATGCGTCCGCTCTCCGCCCCTTCTTTTCGGTAACTGAACAAAAGATCCCGCCGGCATCCCGTGCACAAATCACTCGCAAAAATATTGCGCGCTGGCACGCCCACAGCTTCCAACTGCGCGCGGTTCGCCTTGCGCAAATCCAAGAGCACTTTTTTCGGCGGCGGCTGATGCCCCGGCGGCATCATGTTCATCCATTGCAGTGGATTCGGCTCGTCGCCGGTGCGCAGCTCATCGAAAAATTCCGCCGCATTCGCAAATTGCCCGCTAAACGCCGCCGCCACTTCCGTTCCCACTTCATAGCAGCATCCGCCGATCGCAGGTCCAATCGCCGCGAGCAAATCCGCCGCCTGTGACCCGAACTGCATCTGCATCCGCCCAATTGCTTTTTCCACGATGCGCGCCAGCGTCCCGCGCCATCCCGCGTGCACCGCCGCCACCGCCCGATTCTTCGGGTCCACCAATAAAATTGGCACGCAATCCGCCGTCTGCACCGTCAGCAGCAACCCCGCCTTCTTGGTGACCGACGCATCGCCGCGCGAAGGCTCGGTGGGCGCCGTTTCGAAATGCAAAACCGCATCGGAATGAAATTGCAACAGCGAAACCAACTTCAGGTTCCGCGCGCCCAGCGCCGCCTGCAAACGCCGCCGGTTTTCCTTCACATTTTCCCGCGCATCCCACTCCGTAAATCCGAGGTTCAAGACGCGCTTGCCGTCCAGCTTGCTCACCCCTCCCAAACGCGTGCTGAACCCGTGCACCAACCACGGCAGCTTCCGTAGCTGCGGAACCTGCAAGACGCGCACGCCGTGCTGCACACACTGCGTCCATCGCGACGCGCTCGCGTGGAACGGTTTTCGCTTATTACCTATTTTGGGCTTGGCCCTGGATCCCTTGGTCGCCGCCATGAATGTATAAGTATAATCGCAGTTCGCGAGCGCTGCCGCTTGCGCGCGAGGAAAATTTCTTGATTATTGGCTTGGGTGTGGATATTGCCGAAGTCCCGCGCATCAAGGCAGCCATTGAGCGCCGCGGCCAGCCTTTCCTCCGCCGCGTCTTCACGCCCAACGAAATCGAATATTGCGAGCGCTTCAAGAACAAGTTCGAGCGTTACGCCGGCCGCTTCGCCGCAAAGGAAGCGACCATGAAAGCGCTCGGCACCGGATGGCGCGGCGGCATCCGCTGGGTCGATCTCGAGGTCGTCCGCCAGCAGAGCGGCCGCCCGACCATCGCCCTCGCCGGAGAAGCCGCAAAGATCGCGGCGGCCCTCGGCGTCAGGCGCATCTCCATCAGCATCACGCACACCGAAACGCAAGCCCTCGCCCAAGTCATTTTCGAGGATTAGCGGAACGTGCAGGGACCTGCGTCTGGGAGAGCGAGCCTTCCGACCCGCGGTACATGCCACTTTTTTCCCCGCTCACGCTATAATCAGCGCCAACAGTTATGTCCAGAGTTCCCAAGCGAGTGCGCACCAAGGAAGAGCAGTACAGCATGTTCCCGGACAAGGGAACAACGAAGCCGGGCTACGTCAACCCGCGCAATCAGGAAGTGATCCGCAACACGCGCAAAGCCGGCACCGGGCGTGGACATTGGATTTACGAATTGAAGTGCGGCGAGTGCGGCCATCACTACGGCGCCAACGGCAATTACATCCACAGCCGCAAATGCCCCAAGTGCCAGGGCGGCCAGCCCGGCCCTTCTCTCTAGCGCCGATTTCCCAAAGCTATCGCGCGCCTTTGCGTTCCGCCGGATTCAGATTTGGCAGAAACGCCGTCAGGATTCCCACCGCAGGCAAGAACGAACAAACGCGGTACACAAAACGGATGCTCGTCGCATCCGCCAATTTTCCAAGCAGCGCCGCGCCGATTCCGCCCAGCCCAAACGCCAGCCCAAAGTAAATTCCCGAAATTGTTCCCACTTTTCCTGGAACGAGCTCCTGCGCGAAAACCAGAATGGTGGAAAACGCCGAGGCCAGAATCAATCCAATCACCACGCTCAAAATTCCCGTCCAGAACAAATTCGCGTACGGCAAGAGCAGCGTGAACGGCAGCACGCCCAGAATCGAATACCAGATCACCGGTTTGCGCCCCATGCGGTCGCCCACCGGCCCGCCAAAAAACGTCCCCGCGGCCACTGCGCCGAGAAAAGCAAAAAGGTGAAATTCCGCGCTGCGAATGGACACATGAAACTTGTCCATCAAATAAAACGTGTAATACGAGCCGAGACTCGCCAGATAGAAAAATTTCGAGAACATCAGCGTCGCCAAAACCAACAGCGACCATACAATCTTTTTTCGCGGCAAATGCGCGTGCGGCTCAGCCTCCCGCGAAGCGACGTGGCCGGGCGTGACGTGCGCAGCGAGCGGTATGGCTCGCAATTCCGCCTGGGCGGCTCTGCGCTTCTTGGTCCAGGCGCCGATGTCCGCCAGCAGGATCATGCCAAGCAGGGCCACAAAAGAAAACCAAGCAATGCTGCGTTGCCCCCGCGGCAGCACAAACGTGGCCAGCAGCGGACCCAATGCCGATCCCGCATTGCCTCCTACCTGAAACAGCGATTGTGCCATTCCGTGCTGCCCGCCCGACGCCATGCGCGCGACGCGCGACGACTCCGGATGAAATACGGACGAGCCCATGCCCACCAGCGCCGCCGCGACCAGTACGCTGGCGTAACTCGGGGCGAGCGAAAGCGTCACCAACCCGATCAGCGTGATGCCCATTCCAATGGCCAGGAAATACGGCTTGTGATGGCGATCGCTGTACAGCCCCACCAACGGCTGTAACAGCGATGCAGTGAACGTAGTTGTAAACGAGATCAACCCGATTTGCCCGAAGTCCAAATGGAAAGTGTCGCGCAGCAGAGGATAAATCGCCGGCAGCAGCGATTGCACCGTGTCATTCAGCAAATGACAAAAACTGATGGCCAGCAAAACCTTAAAAACGGTTTTCGCGCCGGTGTCGGTGGCGCGGTCTGCGGAAATTGCACTCAGTTTGGCTTCACTCGACATTTTGCAATGGCCGCCTCCAACAATAAACGTTGGCCTGTCGCGCCCAACTGGCGACGCTAAAGTTTATCCCATGGACGCTCCAAATCTCGCGCGCTCTGACATTTGTCCCGGCAGTGTGCAAGTGAGGGTTCGGCGGAGGAGGCGCTACTAGCAGGCATCGTGCTAAAATGAGCGGATTCTAGGCTCGTAGCTCAGTTGGTTAGAGCGCCACCTTGACACGGTGGAGGTCTGGGGTTCGAGTCCCCACGAGCCTACCATTCCATCGGAAACAGCTTCTTCTCAAAAAAGACCACAGGTATTTCACCGATTCACGCGCATCACGAGGGTGCGGTAAAATCGAGAGTCTATGGCTAAGCCTGCCGAAGAACGCGAGTCTTTGCGGCCGAAATCAGAGGAGCGCGACCAGCAAGACCGCGCCGAGGTTTCGCAGAATCTGGATCCAGTCGAGGAAGCTTCCGAAGAATCGTTTCCCGCCAGCGATCCGCCAGCCTGGATTTCCGAGCCGTCAAAGCCGCAGCGAAAACCGAAATCAAAAACTGCGCGAAAACCACGGCGCAAGAAATCTTTCTAATCTCGCGCCACGATTTGCAGCGGAAAAGCTCGATTGAAAAACGCTGCACAGCCATCACCGGCTGTGCCACGATAAAGCATGCGCTCTGCTGCTGGAGTCGCGGCCCTCTTCGTTTTCCTGTGCGGAATCATGGCCCCGATAAGTTCGGCTGCGGATTCCGCTGACTGCGCGGGCGTCATCGTGGATGAAAATAACGTGCCCATCGCCGCCGCGAAAATGTCGCTGCAGAGCAGCACGGGCCGGAGCTATCGCGCCGAAACCGATGGCGCTGGACGCTTTCTGCTGCGCAATCTTCCCGTTGGCGATTACCAGGTAGAGGCGCGCAAGGAGGGTTTCTTCGTCCTCGCCGGCCAGACGATCACGCTGCGCTCCGGAGCTAACGACGTCACGCTGACCCTAAAGCACGCGGAAGAGCTACACGAACAAGTGCAAGTCACCGCGCCGGCAAATCAAATCGATACGCAAGACACGGCGCAAAAAGAAACCATCACCGCGCAAGAAATCCGTGACATTCCCGTCCCCAATTCGCATCTTTTACAAGAGAGCCTGACCGCGTTGCCGGAAGTAGTGCAAGACAATTTCGGCGGCTTGCACATTGCCGGGGCTCGCTCTGGAGAAACGCAGTACTTGCTGGACGGATTCGAAATCGGCGATCCGGTGAACAACACGTTGAGCGCTCGATTCAACGTGGACGCTACGCGCGCCGCGGAAGTGCAGACCGGCCGCATCGGCGCCGGCTACGCGCACTCCGGAGCAAGCGTTCTGAGTTTGGAAACGCCCGACGGCGACGACAAGTGGCGCGTCGGCACCACCAATCCAATCCCCGGCATCGACATTCAGCAAGGCGTGCGCCTGGGAAACTGGTATCCGCGTTTTACGTTTTCGGGCCCCATCGAGCACGGCCGCTTCTGGTTTTCGGATGCCATCAGCTTGCAGCACACATTTACGCTGGTCCGCGAGCTGCCCGATGACGCCAACACCTCGACGCAATGGGCCGGCGACAACCTCCTGCGCTTGCAATACAACTTCAGTCCGAAGCACATTTTTCATGGGACTTTTCTCTACAACCGCACGCAGGACGTGAGCCTTGGCCTCGATCCGCTGAACCCGGAATCCACCACGCTCGACTTGCACCAGCAGCGCGCGTTTGTTTCGGTGAGAGACCAGATTTGGCTGTATGACACGTTGATCGACCTTGGTATCGCGGCAGACAGCCAAACGCAGGATTTTTTCCCGCAGGGTACCGCCCCTTACGTTTTGCTGGTGAACGGAACGAGCGGGAATTTCTTCGAGCAGCTCCACGATCACGGCACTCGCGTGCAAGGCCTGTTTAATGTGATCGCGGCGTCGCGCCACTGGCACGGAACGCACCAGATTAGCGCGGGAGCGAACGTCGCGGGGATTGAATTCAGCCAGGCGACGACGCGCGGAGAAATCCAGGCGCTGCGCGCGGACGGGACGCTGGTGCGGCAATCCACTTTCGTGGGACTCGCGAACCCGCAAGCGACCAACACGCAAGCCGGGGCATATGCGCAGGACAACTGGTCGCTTTCGAAACGCTTCGTTCTGCAGGCGGGCCTGCGCACGGATTGGGACCGCTTCACGGGGAGCGCCATGTTGGAGCCGCGCGTGTCCGGCAATGTGCTGCCCTTCGGTGACGACAACGCCAAACTCTCGCTGGGATGGGGAATTTACAATGCGCCGCTGAATCTTTCCGTGATCGAGCAATCGGTGGACCAGCAGCAGATCGACATGTTTTTCAACAGCACCGGCACGGTGCCGGTCGGTGCCCCGGCGATCAGCCAGTTTGTGCTTCCTGCGCGCTGTTTGCGGCAGCCTCGCTTCACCACCACCAGCGCGGGATGGCAGCAAAAAATCCAGCACAACACGATTGTCGACGTCGCATTATTGGCGCGCAACGGCTATCACGGCTTTGTGTATGTCGACCAGAACCCGGCGCAGGCCGGGGGAATTTTTCTCTTGCAGGATACGCGCAAGGACCGCTATCGCGCGGCAACTCTGACGCTGCGCCATATTTTTTCGGAGGACACAGAAGTTTATGGCGCCTATACCCGATCGCGCGCGAACACTAATCAAGTGCTCAATCCCGTGCTGGGGTCCATCTTCTTTGCGCCGCAGCAGCCCGCCCCGCTCGCCTGGGATGCTCCGAACCGCATGCTTACCTGGGGCTGGACGCCGACGCATATCTGGAAGATCCAGTTCAGCTATTTCTTTGAGTACCGGACCGGCTATCCGTACAGCATTGTGAATCTCGAGCAGCAACTGGTCGGCGCGCCGAACTCATCGCGCTTTCCTGATTACAAGAATCTGAACCTGGCGCTGGAAAAGAAGTTCGCGTTTCGCGGATATTTGTGGGCCGCGCGCATCGAGATGGTGAATGCCTTTAATTGGCAAAATCCCAACGTAGTGGTGAACAATATCGACGCTCCCAATTTCGGCGCTTTGTCCGGCGGCCAGCGTCGCGCCTTCACCGCACGTGTCCGTTTCGCCGGGAGAAAATAAGACCAATGCAATTGACGATCGATGAGGCGCTAAAGACGAAGTGTCCGAAGGCTGCGCTTGGCTGCGTTTCGGCTCAAGTTGATGCGCCCGCTTCACCCAAAGCGCTGATCGCGGAGTTGAATAATTGCGAGCAGGCAATCTTGCGCTTGCAGGAACCGCGGGCGGTGCTGGAATCGCCGCAGATTCTCGCGACACGGGCGGCTTATAAAGCGCTGGGGAAGGATCCGGCGCGGTATCGCGGATCGGCCGAGGCGCTGCTGCGTCGCGTGCTTGCCGGAAAAGGCTTGCCGCGGATCAACGCCGTGGTGGACATCATCAATTTGGTTTCCGTCGAGAGCCGATTGTCGATCGGGCTGTACGACTTAGCTCACGTACAGGGAGACATTGTGTTTCGGGCCGGCCGCGCCGGCGAAACCTACAAGGGCATCGGTAAATACGATCTGAACCTTGAAGGACTGCCAGTGTTCTGCGACGTCCTCGGTCCCCACGGAAGCCCTACCAGCGACTCCGAACGCACTATGGTAACCAGTGGCACGAAGCAAGTGCTGGCGGTAATCATCTCTTTCGCGGGCGAGCACGCTGTCAACGAAACGGCGCATCGGTTGTCGGAACTGATAACCATCTACGCTAAGGGGAAGGATGCGCAAATCTTCATAAGAACCTGAACTTTTCTGCCCCGAACTGCGAAGTACCAAATGAGGACCCACGTGGCCGACGACCGCGAGCTTTGGGAGCGAATCTGCAGCGGAGATTCGCATGCGTTCGAGGGTTTCTACCACGAAACTGCGCCTCGCCTGCGAAACTTTCTGCGGCAATTACTCCCGGCGCCGCACGCCGCCGAGGACGTCACACAAGAGACGTTTCTGCAAATGTGGCGCCGGCCGAATGGTTTCCGTCCGGAGCGCGGGTCGCTGCGCGCCTATGCTTTTGGGATAGGAAGAAAGCGTGCGGCTGAATGGTGGAGACACCATCAACCGGAGAATCAACCGGAGCGCCCGGAAGTCAGCAAGGATCGCGCGGAGACAAATTCCCTGGTCAGCGATGTATTTGAGCGACTGAGTGTCGACCAGAAATCCCTTCTGTGGCTGCGCGAGGTGGAAGGGCTGTCGTACTCGGAATTGTCTGAAGTTCTCGAAACCCCGGACGGCACAGTGAAATCCCGGCTGTTCGCGGCGCGCGAGGAGTTACGGCGAATTTGGCACGATAAGGAGCGAGCAGGAGGTAAACGCAATGAAATGTGAAGAGGCAGCCCAGCTTGTGTTGGCGTTGTGTGAAGGGGAGCAGATCCCGCGCGACGCGGCGCGGCACATTGGCTCGTGCACCGAATGCTTGCGGCGGCTACAGGAGTATTGCTTCCTGGGAGCGGAACTGCGGCGTCTGGCGAGCTTGAATAGTACCGAGGATAGCCCGAAGGTCTCATGGAATGCGGAGCCCAGGCGGCGGGAGAGTTGGTGGCATAAGGGAACGAGAACGATGCGTATTCCTCGTGCGGCCTTTGCCTTGATGCTGGCTGCGATCACGACGTTGTCGGCGGGGATCATGTTCGTGCGTGCCAAGGAGAAAAATAAGTGGCTTTACTTCGAAGTGCATGCGCGGAGCGGCCCGCACATGGTGAGCGGCACAATTCCGGCCGCGCCAGACGGTATATCGGATAGGCACATCGGGCCTTTTAGCCGCAAGGAGGGTGACGGAACGATCGCGATTGAGATTAACTTCCGCGACTTGAACGCGGGAATGGAAAAGCTAGGCATTCGGACGCTATGGATACCGGGCAGAGTTGGCGGCCAGAAGGCGAATGAGCAAGCTCACGCCCAGCCCGAAAGGGAGCTGTGGTTCACACCCGGCGAAATGCTCTCCATCCCGGTGGAGGGTTATGGCGCAATCGAGGTTACTGGCGAGTTCTTGGAAAAGCTCCCGGAAGACCTACGAACAGGCATGTATCCGCGCGAAGAAAGCTTCCGGATCGTTCCTCCTGTCTTCTGCTTGAGCGGAGATCGTGTATTGAGCAGCGTGGACGACGGCGGTGGAGAATTCAGCCGCGGAGAACATTATTTTGCATATCATTCGCCAGGCGAAGGCTGGTTCCTCATCGCCGGCAACCCGTTTGAAGGAGCTGTGCGAGGAACGGTTAGGTGGAACCAGATCAAGTTCAGCCTGGAAGGCCGAACCTATTTGTTGCTAACGGGAGCGCCTATCCTTTACGGAGAATCGTTCGTCTGGGTAATGCACTATCCACAGTTTCAGTTCACCCAGGAATTTCCTTCGTACTATTTCGCACAGGCCCGGGAGGCCGAACCGGACATGACCTTTGGCGACGTGAAGCACCTGACGGAAACATTGCTACAGCTGAAGGGGATGGGAGCTAGCTCGCCTAGGGCAACAATGCCGCGAGTTGCGACTCACTAGACGTCATTCTCTGTTTTAGGAAACCGCGGGCGGCGAGGAGCTCGGCGTTTAGCAGGGCGGCGCCGGCGGCGCCACGGACTAAATTGTGCGAGAGCAGGGTCAGCTTTACGTCGAGGAGCGGGCATTCGCGGACGCGACCTACGACGGCGGCCATGCCGTTGCCGGCATTTACGTCGCGGCGCGGCTGCGGGCGATTTTCTTCGTCAAGAACGATTACCGGATTGCGCAGCGCAGACGGCAAGCTGGCCAACTCGGCACTGACCTCGAAATCGCGAAGCGCTTCACATACTTCACCAAGAGAGGCGATCTTTTTCAAGCTGACACTGACGCACTCCAGATGGCCGTCAATCACCGGCACGCGATTGCAGTGTGCGCTGATGCCTAGGCCGGCATCCACAAAACGCTCGCCATTCCATTTGCCAAGCAGTTTTTGCGGCTCGGACTCCATTTTCTCTTCTTCGCCACTGATGAAGGGCACTACATTCCCCTGAATATCCAGGGAAGCGACGCCGGGATAGCCTGCACCAGACATGGCCTGAAGCGTGACAACGAAAATCTTCTCCAGCCCGAACGCGTCCGCAATCGGCTTGAGCACCAGGACGAGCCCGGCGGTGGAACAATTCGGATTGGTGACGATGAAGCCCGTCTCGTAGCCGCGATTTTTCTGTTGCAGCGGAATGGCGTCGAGGTGCGCGGCGTTCACTTCGGGAATCAGCAGCGGCACATCCGGATCCATGCGGTGATTTCGGGAATTGCTGACCACCGGATAACCGGCACGCGCGAAATCTTCTTCCGCGCCGCCGGCCACCGAAGCATCGAGCGCGGAGAAAACAAAGTCGCACTGCAGGGATGGATCAAGACTCCTGACCACCAGGTCGCGGGCAGCCGCCGGAATCGGCGCATCAAGATGCCAGCTCGCCGCTTCCGCGTATGTTTTGCCGGAAGAGCGCTCCGAGGCCGCGACTTCCGTGAGTTCAAACCACGGGTGATTGGCGAGCAGGCTCACAAGACGCTGGCCCACCAGACCAGTCGCGCCAAGCACGCCGGCGCGGAGCCTCTTATCAAACCGAGGAAGAGTGGCGTTCATGCTGGCTCCTTGCTGGCAGGGGCGCCGCAGTGCTGCGCCCCTACGGGCCCAATGCGCGTCCCGCGCGTGTGCGGCTTGAACGTATTGCGCACCCAAACGGTCATTTCCGTTTCCTCCGCCAGCGGCAGAACGTGCGGATGCAGAACCTTCGCGCCGCTCAAGGCTAGCGCGTGCGCGTCTTCGTAACTGAGATCGTGCAAGAGCCGGGCCTGCGCCGACTCGTTCGGATTCGCAGTGTAGATTCCGTCGACGTCGGTCCAAATCACCAGCTCATCCGCGTCGACTACATGCGCGATGATCGCGCCAGAAAAATCGGAGCTGTTGCGCCCCAGCGTGGTGATGCGCCCGTCCGGAGTAGCTCCGATGAAGCCGGTGACCACCGGCACGATGCCGTCGGCCAGCAAGGGAAGCAGAATGTCGCGGCCGCGCTGCTTGCTTTGCTCCAGATGCGGCTTGGCAT
>Ga0307475_10001870_pt1 | contig 12508 bp, 10 predicted proteins | sample atmos_gasesECM1C_FD_203317 | JGI IMG/M metagenome (GOLD analysis project Ga0307475, IMG submission 203317) | Hardwood forest soil microbial communities from Morgan-Monroe State Forest, Indiana, United States - atmos_gasesECM1C_515 | ecosystem: Environmental > Terrestrial > Soil > Temperate... | reverse complement strand
AGTTGCGGCTCCTTGAGGAATGGTCTTCCACTGGAAGGGCCCTTTGCCCTCCGCGGTAAGCTGCTTATCTATCTGCTGAGTTAAGTTTTGGAGGAGGCTGGGGTCCATGTAGCGACCCAGCTCCGTCCGTATGACTCCCGGATGCACAGCCGCAGCACTCACGCCACGCTTGCGGTGCCGTTGGTCGAAGGCAACAGCGAAGAGGATATTCGCGGTCTTCGAGCGGCCTGCAACCAACGGGTCGTAGGAGGTCCGCTCAAAGTTGGGATCCTGCAGATCCACGTTGGATATGCGATGACCGGCGGAAGACAGGTTGATCAACCTTCCTCCCGCACTGATCAGTGGCGCAATCCGGTTGACGAAGAGAAAGTGACCGAGATGATTTGTGCCGAATTGCGTTTCAAAGCCGTCCAACGTGCAGCCAAACGGTGTGGCCATGACGCCCGCGTTGGCGATGATCACATCGAGGGGCTCACCCTTTTTGAGCAGTCCTTCGGCGCAGGCTCGCACGCTCTTCAGACTGGCAAGATCAAGCGCAACGAGCTCGAAACTTCCACCATTGGCTTCAGCGTCCTTTCGCACCTGCGCGGTTGCCGCTTCGGCTTTCTTTAGGTCCCGTGCCGCGCCCACAACATGTGCGCCATGCGCGGCGAGTGAGCGCGCCGTCTCTACACCGAGTCCAGCCGAAACACCGGTAACAAAAATCCGCTTGCCGCGCAGATTAATCCCGGACAAAACATCTTCTGTTGTTGAGGTTGCCCCAAATACGTCCACCATTGTTTTCCTCCTTGCACAGGCCCATTCGAGTTCCTTGCCTACGCCACCGGTATTGACGGGCCGTCACGATTTCGATAAAACGGAGAGTGTCTCCGAATCCTTAGATAATCGGAGGCGGTCTCCGGTTACATGGGTTTTGCTATGCCTAAGAAACATTCCCAACCTGCCGGGCGAAAGCCGCGCAGTGACGCGCAGGAGAATCGCGATCGCATTCTGGAAGTGGCCAAGGCGGCATTCACCCGGTCAGGTGCAGATGCCAGCTTGGATGACATCGCCAAACAGGCCGGTGTGGGGCCGGGAACCTTATACCGCCATTTCCCGACGCGCGATGCCCTGATCGAGGCCGTTTATCATACTGAGGTGGAAAAACTGGGGGCAGCACAACGGGAACTATCCGCAAAGCTGCCTCCCATCGAGGCGTTGCGGGCCTGGATGATGCTTTTCGTTGACTACATTGCCACGAAGCAGATCATCGCCTCGGCGCTGAATAGCGTCGTCGGCGGTCCTTCGAGGCTGTACGATTCTTCCCGCGTTCCGGTTACGGGAGCAATCGATGCACTCGTGAAGGCTGCCATGAAGAGCGGCGACATACGCAAAGACCTCGAGCCATTCGACCTGCTTCGCGCGCTGATTGGCGTCTCCAATGTAGCCACCGGCCCCGACTGGCGGGAAAGCGCCAGGAGACTCGTGGACATCCTGATCAAAGGTTCGCGGCCAACGAAGTAGAGCCCGGCGACCTAAACTCGCGGATTGTCTGCGCGGATTTATCGGAGACTAATCCCACCACCAACCCTAGATTGCAGCAGGAGGAAAATGGGTGTAGAGGGACGTCTAACCGCCGTGATAGACTTAACCGGTTATCGGAGGCACCTCTTGCTCTTATCGGACGCTGCTCCTGCCCTCTTGCTTGGCGGCCGCCTTGCCATCGATTTTGCCAACATACCGTCTTATCCAGGCGCCCCCGCGCAGCAACTGTCCTGGGAGGAATTGATCGCTTTCCTAGGGGCTGCGCAGATTGTTTCGGCGGAGCGCGGGGCTAGTCTTTTCGCGCTTCCCGGCTCTGATCCGGACGCCGCGCAGACGCTGCTGTCCCGCGCGGTGCGGATGCGCGATGCGTTGCGAAAGATCTTTAGCGCCATGGTGAGAAAAGAGGACGTTGCGCGCGAATGGGCCGAACCGATCAACCAAATTCTTCGCATCACGGAAGGACACGACGAGTTGGTGCTCGAAGGGGGCACCTGGAAAATGGAATTCCAAGCCCGCGAAGGAGGCCTGGACTGGCTGCTGGCCGCCGTAGCGCGTTCGGCGGCGGAGATTATTGTGGAAGCAACGCAGGCGCGACTGCGTATCTGCGCCAATCCTGGTTGTGGCCTTTTCTTCAGCGATAATTCGCGCACGCACCGCCGGCGCTGGTGCTCGATGGCTATCTGCGGGAACCGACACAAGGTAGCCAGCTTCGCTCGCCGCCAGGCCTCGTAACTTCAGTTGGCGTGCGGTTTCACGTACTTCGGCGGCTCGCCTCTAGACCAGGGATCGTAGCTGTGGGCAAATACGAGGCGTTCCGCAAGCGGCGGATGCGAGTACAGCCAAAACGTAATGAATGGCGAGGGATTGGGGTCATCGAGATCTGCTTCCCCCAAAATTTGAAATGCATGCGCCGCGACCTCTTCCGAATTCGGCACAATCCCGTGAATCACCTCCAGCCCATAAACATCCGCGGCGTGCTCTTCCATCCGCGTGACGCCGTTCACCACCGGCGAAGCAAAGAACATAATTACTTGCAGCAACAAGAGAAAAGCGGCGAGAGACGCCCAATCCTCCAAGCCATAGAGTTGCCAATCTCTACCCCAGCGCCCGAGCATCCAGTGCAAGCCGCGAAAGATCACGTACAAAGTAACTAGTAGCCCGACGGCGCCAAACAAGAATGCCTTCCACACATGACCCAGCACGTAATGGCCGAGTTCGTGTCCAATAATAAAGAGCGCTTCATCGGTGCTGGTCCTTTGCAGAAGCGTGTCCCACACGACGACGCGTTTGGAGACCCCGAGTCCCGTCACGTACGCGTTACTTCTATTGGTCTTTTCACTCGCGCGCATCAGGAAGATGCGTTCCCTGGGTATCAGCACTCCGGCGTTGCGGGTCAACTTTTGAATAGCGTCCACGAGCTGGGGATGTTCCTTGTCGAGCGGTTCGAATTTGTTGAAAAGGGGATCGATGACCAACGGATTGATGAAAATAATCCCAAGGAGGATGGGTAGCGCGGCAAGCCAGAAGTACAGCCACCAGCGCCGCGGGGTTCGCCGTATAACGGCGAATAAAATCAAGACCAGAATCAGCGCGAAAAACGTGCCCACCAGTTCTTCCTTGGTCCAATCCCAAAACCACGAGCCCCAGTGCTGCACGGATTGTTCGTAACGCAAGGACAAGGAATGCCAATACAAGCGCACCGGCAGATCGAAAATGTCGCTGGTCAAGAACAGCAGGGGCACAAAGATGAAGGCCTGGAGCCAGCGGCGGCCGGTGACGCGTTCGGCAAAATCGCGGAACCTGGCGGCGACGCCGAGCCGAAGGAGCAAGAGCAGCACTACGAGGCTGACGAAATAGGAGACGAAATAAAGAGTGTAGGCCGCGCGCGAATAGGCGACCGCTTTTTCGTAGCGATCCTCGGATAGCGTATACTGCTCCGTTTTTCCGCGCTGCGGTTCGACGCGCTCCGACTTCGGCACTCCCGGAACCGGGGTTTGCGCGGGAGAAGGGCGCTGCGGCGCGGTTTGTGCATCAGAGGCTTTGGCAGCCACGTTGATTAAGGCCGGACGTTTCGCCGCCGCGAACGGCGGGAACAACAACCCACACCAGAGCATCACGACGCCAAGAACAGGACCCTTCCGCATCCGTTTCCTTTCCAGCCCTTGCCGGGCTTCGGTCCGGGAGTATGCGCCCCGAGACGCTGGGGCTGCAACTTTTGGACGGCGCAAAACCCGAGAACGCTTGCAAGATTCTGAATTAAGACGCATCGAAAAGTGTTCGCGTTGCTAGGCCAGGGAGGTTGCCTGATTCGCACAGCCCGGCTCCTGGAAGATTGCCTCGGCAAAAGCACCGGCTTATTCTGAGCTTTGCCCCAGCTCATCGAGGACCAATATCCATGCGACTCTTTAGCCCACTGCGAGTGATTACCGCGCTGCTCGGCGTGTGCGTTTGTCTGCCGATCGCAACGTTGGCGCAAGCGCAGGATGCGCAGGCGGAACAGTCCGCGTCGCCGGACGCATCCGTAGCGGCCGCCGCGCGGCGCGCCCGCGATCAAAAGAAGAATGCCGCGAAGTCCTCCAAAGTCATTACGGATGACGAACTGGACCGGCACGTCTTCAAACCCGGCCAGGCCGGCTTCAATGTGATGGCTCCGCCTCAATTGGAAACCGCGCCGCCCAGCGCGGAGGCCGTTGCGGCCGCTGAAGCCGCGGATAACGCCTCTGACGAAGACTTGCAAAAGGAAGCTGCTGCGCAAGACTCGGATATTGCCAGGCTTAAGCTGGAAATCGCGCAAGGAGAGAAGGATTTGGATGTCTTGCGGCGCCAGCTCGCTCTGGATCAAGATTCGTATTTCTCAAAAACGGATTACGCGCGCGACACCGCGGGCAAGAGCAATCTCGACAACGAGAAGCAGCAAATCAATGACCGGCAGGAGCAAATCGAACGGCTTAAGACGCGCCTCGCGGCGCTGGAAGAATTGAAGAGCCATCGCAAACCGGCACGGAAGAAAGCGGCGGCGGCACCGCAAACGGAAAACCCGCCCAGCGCTCCTCCGCAACTGTAGTTACCGTCCGTCCTACTTCGGTTCCAGCACGAGCGGCAGCCCGTTCTTGGGATTGCCGATTATGACGACTTTCGCGTTCGCGCTCGTCGCCAGTTTTTCGGTGGCTTCGATGCCTTTCCATTCCAGCAACTGCGGGCTAATGCCCTGCGCGACAATCTTTTGGAAGTCGGCGATGCCTTGCGCTTCGATGCGCTTGCGTTCCGCTTCCTGTTTTTCTTTTTGCAGGATGAAGCTCATGCGCAGTGCGTCCTGTTCGGCTTGCTGCTTGGCTTCGATCGAGCCTTTCAGCATGGCGGGCAATTGCACGTCGCGCAGCAGCACGTTTTCGACGATCACGCCGCGCGGGGCGAGTTCCTTGGTCAGCTCATCCTGGATTTGCGCCTGCACCAGTTCGCGGGCGTTGGTGTAGAGCGCGTTGGCGGTGTGCGCGGAGGTTGCCGCGCGAATCGCGGCGCGGAGCGTGGGCTCCACGATTTTCTCGGCGTAATTGTCGCCGACGGTCTGGTAGACGAACGCTGCTTTGCTCTTGTCCAGGCGGAATAGCAGCGAGGTGTCCAGCGCCAAAATCAGTCCTTCATTGGAGGGAACGTTGGCGCTTTCCTTGACCGACTGCGTCTGCACGGAAAGTTTTTGCACCGATTTCAGCGGATTGATCAGATGGATACCTTCGGGCAGCGTTTCTCCGGTCACGCGCCCGAAGAGCGTAAGCACTCCGACATTGCCGGTCGGAATCGACGTCGTACTCCACATCAACAGTAAGATGACTACAACCACGACGCCAATCTGCAAAATGCGAGAGCCCGCCAGCCGAATATTGGGCATGGGCGGCAACGAACTTCCGAAGTCCCCACCGCCCCGCGTCACGTTCGCCATAGCTGCCTCCTGTGACTCTTCCGACCGCCCCTATCATCTACTGTGCCAACTCACTTTGCAAGCGCACCCCAATATATTGTGGTGTTTTGTCTTGACACCACGGCGGGCTTGCGCCACAATCCGCGCCAACATCCGTCCATTCCAAGGGAACTCGGGTCTCGCGAACGGGCCACGCCGCAAAGGCGCTACGGCTGCTGAGGAAAAAACGACATGCAGTATTTGCCGGGCTTCACGGTGCAATGCATTAATCCGCAATGCGAAGCGCGAGGTCACTGGCTGCGCGCCGACGCCACCCGGGCATTCTGCGATGAAGGCCGCTGTCCGTGCTGCGGCGATTCCCTGCGCAACGTGCCGCCGCCGCTCGGCCCGCGCTTCCGCATGCGCCCGCGTCCGCTAACCGCGCGCCCGCCGCTGCGGCCTCGTCCGCGCTGATTGACTCGACGAGACAATGTGCAAAATAAAACGCCGAAGGAAAACCTTCGGCGCTGACATTTCTCGCTTATTTGGCGTTTAGCCCTCGACTAAGCCCTTTTCGATTATCTCTTCGTCGCTGAGCCAGATATCCGGGATATTCGCGGAGCCGAAGCGCAGCACGTCTTCGAGGGCGCCGCGTACTTCGCTGAGCCGGAAGTCAATCCCGATTCGCTCCAGCAACTCGATCAGCGCCTGGGCGCTTTCGGCTGCGACGGGTCGCGGGCGCGAGGCTTCCGCCTGCTGGAGGCGGTGATAGGTGATGACGTACATCGCGCCCGGTCCAACGCCGTGCCGCGCGATGCGAAGAAAGCCTCTGGTCTTTGGTTTGAGGGGAGCAAGACTTGCCGCCATCGCCGCGCCGGTTTGGGATGCGCTCATCTGCTTTTGGGCCTCTCCTGGTTCATGCGGCTGTGCAGCAGAGTTAGCTGCAGCCGGAGGTGCTACCGCAGTTTTCGCATTTGTAGCAGGCCCCGTTTGGGACCATCAGCATGCCGCACTCGGAGCAGGTCGGCGCTCCCTCATTTGCATTCGTCGGCCTGAGTGGCTCTGGTACCCAGTTCGCTCCGCTGGATCCTAAAACCGCCGGAGCCGCAGTCGCGGGAGGAGGAACGTGCGCCGCTTGGTCACCGTTTAGCTTAAGGTAGTCCGTCGAGATGAATTTGCCGCCGAGCCAGCGCGCGAGGTAGTCGAGCACCGAAGAGACAAAGCGAATGTTGGGATTCGCGGTGATGCCCGAAGGCTCGAAGCGCGTGTTGAGCAGCTTGTCGACGAAGACCTTGAGTGGCACGCCGTACTGGAGCCCAATCGATATGGTGAGCGCAAGGCCGTCCATGACGCCGGAAAGCGTTGAGCCTTCCTTGGCCATCTTGATGAACACTTCGGCTGGCCGCCCATCTTCGTACTTGCCTACGGTGATGTAGCCTTCGTGGCCGCTGATGCTGAACTTGTGCGTCACCGAATCACGTTCGTAGGGCAACTTCTCGCGCACCGCCCGCTGAAACAGCTCTCGCTGTACGGCTTCTGCCACACCAGCAATCGCCGCAGCAGGCGCTTCCGTCTTCTTCTCGTCTTTCTTTTGCCCCGCGGCGGAAAGAGGCTGGGAGCGTTTGGAATTGTCGCGGTAAATGGCCACGGCCTTCAGTCCCATTTTCCAGGAGAGGATGTAGGCTTGCGAGATATCGTCGATCGTCGATTCCTCGGGCATGTTGATGGTCTTGGAGATGGCGCCGGAAAGGAAGGGCTGCGCGGCGGCCATCATTTTCACGTGACCGGTCCAACTGATCGAGCGGCCGCCGCCCGCGGGGGCCAGCGAGCAGTCAAATACGGGAAGATGCTCGGGCTTCAAGTACGGCGCGCCTTCCACGGTGCCTTGCTTGTCGATGTGCGAAACGATTTCGCTGCTTTGTTCCGGCGTGTAGCCGAGCTTCATCAGCGCTTCGGGCACGGTGTTGTTGACGATTTTGATCAGCCCGCCGCCCACGAGTTTCTTGTGCTTCACGAGAGCGAGGTCGGGCTCGATTCCGGTGGTGTCGCAGTCCATCATGAAGCCGATGGTTCCGGTGGGGGCGAGCACGGTGACCTGGGAATTCTTGAAGCCGAACTTTTCGCCGTGATGCAGCGCGGTGTCCCAAGACTCCTGCGCGGCCAGGTACAGATCCGGCTGCACGTGGTCGAGCTGGATGCCGCGCATGGCGTCGCGATGCATGCGGATGACGTCCAGCATCGGCTCGCTGTTTACTTCGTAGCCGGGGAAGGGGCCCATGCGCTCGGCGATTCGCGAGGATTGCGCGTAGGCTTCGCCACACATCAGCGCGGTGATGGCGCCGGCAACGTCGCGGCCTTCGTCGGAATCGTAGGGCAAGGCCATGGACATGAGCAGCGCGCCGAGGTTGGCGTAGCCGAGACCCAGCGGGCGGAAAGCGTGGGAATTGTCGGCGATTTTCGGAGTGGGGTAGCTGGCGTTGTCGACCAGGATTTCCTGGGCGGTGATGGTCACGTCCACCGCATGCTTGAAGGCGTCGACATCAAATTGGCCATTGGGCGCGCGATATTTCATCAAATTCAGGGAAGCGAGGTTGCACGCCGTGTCGTCGAGGAACATATACTCGCTGCAAGGATTCGAGGCGTTGATGCGCGCGGTGTTCTTGCAGGTGTGCCAGCGGTTGACGGTGGTGTCGTACTGCATGCCGGGGTCGCCGCAGTGCCATGTCGAATCTGCTATCTTCGCGAGCAAATCGCGTGCGCGCAGTTTGTCCGCCGGCTGGCCATCGGTCACGTTGCGCGTCCACCAGTCGCGGTCTTCTTCGGCGGCGCGCATGAAGTCATCGGTCACGCGCACGGAGTGGTTGGCGTTCTGGAAGAAAATCGAGCTGTAGGCGTCGCCGTCGATGCCCGAATCGTAGCCCTGCGCGATCAGCACGTGCGCCTTGCGCTCTTCCTTCATCTTGCATTCGATGAATTCCACGATGTCCGGATGATCGACGTTGAGGATCACCATTTTCGCCGCGCGACGCGTCTTCCCGCCGCTCTTGATCACGCCGGCGAAGGCGTCGAAGCCCTTCATGAAGCTGACTGGCCCGGAGGCAATGCCGCCGCCGGAAAGAGTTTCTTTGCTGCCGCGCAGAGTCGAAAAGTTGGTGCCTGTGCCGGAGCCCCACTTGAACAGCATGCCTTCGGTGCGCGTCAGGCCCATGATCGATTCCATGCTGTCCTGCACGGAATTGATAAAGCACGCCGAGCATTGTGGCTTGGGCTGTACGCCCACGTTGAACCACACGGGCGAGTTGAAAGCCATCTTTTGCTCGACAAGCAAATGCGTGAGCTCGTCGCGGAAGGCCTCGCGCGATTCGGCGTCGGCAAAATAGCCGCCTTCTTCGCCCCAGCGAACAATGGTGTTGGCCACGCGGCTGATGAGCTGGCGCACGGAATTTTCCCGGTCGCTGGTGCCCGGCTTGCCGTGGAAATATTTGCTGGTCACGATGTTGGTCGCGGTTTGCGACCAGTTCTTGGGGACCTCGACACCTTCCTGGCGGAAGATGGTCACACCTTTTTCGTTGCCGATCAGCGCGGTGCGCTTCTCCCACTCCACCATGTCGAACGCGGAGGTCTTGCCGTCCGTGAAGCGGCGCGCAAACACCAATCCCTTTCGAGCACTGGCGTGGTCCTCGCGCGTTCCTGTCTCCACCGATTTGCCGTTAAGTGCCGGCTTCACTGTAGCCATCCGTCCCTCCGCTCTATGGGCGGCCTCTCGCAGAGGCGACCCTTCTATTTTACTACTTCTGGGTTCGACCGGCTCGCAACACTAATCCCACAGAGCCGTAAGGAGGCTGCACTCACGGGAAAATGCAGCCTCCTTACGAATCGAAATTCCGTGTCCGCGCCCTCTTTCGTTGCAAAACGCAAATAGCCAGCCTGAGCCTCCTCTTTTCGGAAGGCTTCACGGCAGCTCCTCGACAGCGCATCTTTCGCACCGCAAGAGGTCGCGTTCTTTTGTTGTTGGTGCTCGGCGGCTACGTGGTTTCTAAGCCGGTCACTTCCCTAGAAGCAAGAAAAACCGGCCCGGGCGCTACCACGTTCCCCAAAGTCAGCGAAGCGAAGTATCAACTTGTGCGGAATTCCTGTCAAGAGAAAAACGCTAAATGTCGTTGACGTTTTCGTACCACGTCTATTTGTAGTGGTCATGTTCCATGACCACACTTCCATCTTTGGGTCCGTCTTCATCCATCTCGCGGAGTACACTAAGGCATCCAACCTATGGTGAACAGGCTCCTTTTTTCCAGCTTGTGCAAAACTTTCCTGGCCTTGTGCTCGATCGCCGCTGCCGCCCATCCTTTGTACGCGCAAACGGTTGTGGATGCTTCCTCAGAGCCGGCGATGGCCCGCGCTTCTTTCGGCGCGCCAGCAGAAAAATTGAAACTGGCCGGCGTATCCAACGCCGGGAAGGTCAGCGAAATGTTGTTGCGCGGCGCGCAGCCTTCCGCGCAAGGCCTGGCGGAATTGAAAAAACTTGGCGTCACCACGATCGTCGATCTGCGCGGAAATAGCGTTCCGGTGGCTTGGGAGCGCACGCAGGCGGAATCACTGGGCATGCGTTTCGTCAACATCCCTGTGCTCGGCTGGTCCGCGCCCGATGATGCAAAGGTGGCGCAATTTTTAAAGGTCGTTCAACAAGATCCCACGCAGAAAATTTTCGTGCACTGCTATTACGGCGAAGACCGCACTGGCGTCATGGTCGCCACCTACCGCATCGCGCAGCAAAACTGGACGCCGGAGCAAGCGGCCGCCGAAATGAATTCTTTCGGCTTCCACTACAACTTATATCGGGGGATGAAATCGTACGTCCGCAAATTTCCCGCGAAGCTTGCGGCTGACCCAGTCTTCGCGTTTCTGCGCACCTCACCAGCACAACGCTGACGATTTCGCGAATTTAGCCTAGTACCGGCGTACTTCCCTTTGGAAACTTCCGCTTCATGCTTTTCCCCACAATCCTTTCTATCCTCTATTCTAGTGATAAGAGCGTCTTAACGAGGAACGTCCCCATGCACGTGCATGCGAATTTACGAAAAGTCGGCCGCTACGAAATTCTGGAAATCATCGGAGTTGGCGCCAATGGCCGAGTGGCGCGCGCCTTCGATCCGCTGATCGCACGCATCGTCGCTATTAAGCTTTTCCCCGTCGAACTCGCGCGCGGCGAAGCCCGCAATCGCTTCGTGCAGGAAGCCCGTGTGGTCGGCCAGATCTCCCACCCTGCGGTGGTCGCTCTTCATGATATGGGAATCGACGAAGCCTCGCAGACTCCTTATCTGGTGATGGAGTTTATCCAGGGCCAGCCTCTTGAGAAATTGCTGGAAAAAGGGAGCATTCCTTGCACTAAAGCCTGTGCCTGGGCCGCCGAAGTCGCTACCGCCCTGGGGGTTGCCCACCGCAAAGGCGTAATCCATGGCGACGTCAAACCGGCAAACATTCTTATCACCGAGGACGACCGGATAAAGCTGACCGACTTCGGCATGGCTCGCCTGGCCAGCCGCGACTCCAAGGACACGCCGCTGCTTGGCTCACCAGCTTACTGGTGCCCGGAGCAGATTGTTGGCAAGCCGCAGGATGCCCGATCGGATATCTTCTCTCTCGGCGTGGTCATGTATGAAATGGTGACGGGCCATCGGCCGTTTGATGCCGACTCTTTGCAGGGCATTTGTTCGCGGATTCTCTCCTCCACGCCGCTGCCACCCTCGCACGCGAACCCATCGGTTCCGGCGGCGTTTAACGAACTGATTGCCTCCTGTCTGGCGAAGGACCCGTCCCAGCGCTGCGCCTCAGCGGAAACATTGGCAGAGCGCCTGCATCCGATGTCCCGGCGTAACGCGCCTTCGCAAACACCAGCGCAACCATCTTCCCTGCGCGGTCGTGTTGGTCAGCTGCTGCGTTCGGCTTGATAATCTTCAGAAAGTCCCAGGAGAGTACGGTCGTGGTACTTTGCCTGGCGTATTATCAACAACTTAGAGCTACTCCTGTCCTCGTTACAGAGTACTGGCCCTTTGGACGTGGTACTTAGGACTAGTTCAAACCTGTACTTCATGCCCATTCTCTTTCCACAGTTTTTCCTTCAACATCTGGCCTTAACCGGGGCGTTAAGAGTCGCCACGGGAGTTTGCGCTCAGCCATGCAAAAAGACCGTTACGAGATCCTTGGACCCCTGGGCTTCGGCGCTACCAGCCGCGTGGACAAAGCCCGTGACAAGATCATTGGCCGTACGGTGGCCATCAAGACGCTCGTGCACTCCTTTGGCGCCGCGCCACAGCAGAAGCAATTCTTGCGCGAAGCGCAAATCGTAGGGCAGCTTTCGCACCCGGCGATCGTCAACCTGTTCGACGTGGGCGTGGAAGAGACGGGCATAGCCTACCTGGTCATGGAGTATGTAAACGGGAGAACTTTGCTGCAGGTGCTCTCCGAGTCGCCCATTCCCTGGCCACGGGCGTGCGCATGGGCTGCGGATCTGGCCACGGCGCTCGGCCGCGCGCACCATGCCGGCATCATTCATGGCGACGTTAAGCCCGCCAACATCATGATCACGGAGGAGGGCGAGGTAAAACTCAGTGATTTTGGCATCGCCCGCTTTGCAACGCAGGTCTCCGGTTCCGGGCGCATTATGGGTACCCCCGCCTATCTGGCTCCCGAGCAAATCATGGGCGAACCCCACAGCACGCGCTCGGACCTGTTCTCGCTTGGCATCGTTCTCTATCAGATGCTTACCGGAGTGCCGCCTTTCGACGGCAGTTCCGTGGCGGCCGTTTGCGCGCAAATCCTCACGGCCGATCCGGTTGATCCGTCCCGGCGCAATCCGACGCTGCCGGCAGGCCTCGACCACATCGTCATGCGCTGTTTGGCCAAGAAACCTGACGACCGATATCCAAGCGGAGACGCGCTGGCTGCTTCCCTGTATCCTCTGGCTCGCCGCGGGCCCGCTCCTCAGCCGGCTTCGAGTCTATCCTGGTGGTCGCGTCCGATTCAGGTACGTGACGTTTGGGCCTTCGTTTCGGTGATCTTGCTGGCCGTTAGCAGCGTCCCGGTGGGCCG
>Ga0307475_10001869_pt1 | contig 12511 bp, 11 predicted proteins | sample atmos_gasesECM1C_FD_203317 | JGI IMG/M metagenome (GOLD analysis project Ga0307475, IMG submission 203317) | Hardwood forest soil microbial communities from Morgan-Monroe State Forest, Indiana, United States - atmos_gasesECM1C_515 | ecosystem: Environmental > Terrestrial > Soil > Temperate... | reverse complement strand
GGTGGAGGGATGGTCGGCGGGCGCGTCGGCGTGAACCTCGCCGGCAGATTCGATCGCCAGATCGGCGTGCGCGTCAGCCGTGTCGGCGATCCCGTCCTTGTTCGCAGTGTCCGCGCTCGCGATGTCCGCGTTGCCGTCGGTCGCGGTGCTCCCGCCGCTGCCGGCGTCGCCGCGGAGGGGCGTCTCCCCGCCGGTCGAGGCCGAGCCGCCGCAACCGCTCCCCAGTGCGAGAACCAGAACCGCCGCCAACCCAACCAACCCCTGCTGCGCGCTCCATCGACGCAAGACAGTCTGCATAAGACACCTCGGGTGCATGCGCCCCACACGGGGCATGACGGAACAGCGTAACACGCCCTTGCGGTCCTTTGGACAGACGTTTAGGATGGATTTCGATGATCGCTGCACTCCTCCATACCGGCGCGCATACCGGCACGTTCGCCAAGCGCTTCGTCCGCCCGCGTACGGGCGGTGACGTCGTGGCCCGCCGCGGCGGTCGTCATCGGGAGGTTCGCCCCAGCTAGCCTCTCGAGATAAGTCGACCACAAACCGCGGGCCCCGACAGGGACCCGCGGTTTTTTTTTGCTCTCATCGTTCGTTGTTCGTTGCTTGTTGCTCGTTGATCGTTCGGCCACCGAAAGACACGCCATGCCTCACCTGACCTGGAAAGACAGACCCCTCGGCGAGCTGCTCCGCATCGCCTGGCCCATCACCGTCTCGATGCTGTCGTGGAGCGCCATGACCATCGTCGACACGCTGCTGATCGGCCACGTCGGCCGCGCCGAGCTGGCCGGCGTCGGGCTGGGCGGGATCGTCACGTTCATGCTGCTCTGCTTTTCCATCGGGCTTCTGCGCGGGGCCAACACGCTGGTGTCACAGGCGGTGGGCGCCGGCCGTCGCGGCGAGGTGCCGGCGCTGCAGGGAGCCGCCATCGCGATGGCGCTGGGTCTCGGCCTCGGGACGACGCTGGCGGCGCAGCTGGTGGCCGCGGCGCTGCACCATCTGGCAGCGACGGAAGCCGCCGGCCGCGCCGCGAGCACCTACCTGCGCGTGCGCTGCCTGGGCGCGCCCGCGGGGCTGTTCTTCGTCGCGCTGCGGGAGGTGCGCTATGGCCAGGGCGAATCGCGCGCGCCCATGCGCGCCTCGCTGCTGGCCAACATCATCAACGCGGCGCTGGCCTACCTGTTCGTCTTCGTGTTCGGCAAGGGCGTGGGGGGCGCCGCCACGGCGTCGGTGCTGGCCGGCATCGCCGAGGCGGCCTTCCTCGCCTGGCCGCTGCGCGGAGGCGCGCGCGTGGTGGTCCCGACCGCGCGCGATCTGCGCGCGCTGTGGCGGCTGGGCGCGCCGCTGGGCCTGCAATTCATGCTCGAGGTGGGATCGTTCCTGCTGCTGTCGCTGCTCATCTCCCTGCTGTCGGAGGTGGAGATGGCGGCCCATCAGATCGCCATCCAGATCATCCACCTGTCGTTCCTGCCCGCGTTCGCCGTCGCCGAGGCGGCGGCGGTGCTGGCCGGCCAGGCGGTGGGCGCCGATCGCGACGACCTGGTCAAGCGCGTGGCCCGCCTGGCGCTCGGTGTCGCGGGGGCGTACGCGCTCGCCTGGACGTTGCTGTTCGCCGCCCTGGCGCGGCTTATGGTGGCGGGGTTCACCGGCGATGGCGCGGTGACGGCGACGGCCACCGCCCTTCTGCACGTGGCCGCCGTCTTCCAGATCATGGACGCCGCGAACGTCGTGGCGCGCGGCGCGCTGCGCGGCTCGGGCGACGTGCGGTTCGCCGCCGTCGTCGGCGTGGTGACGTCGTGGCTGTTCACACCGCCTTTGACCTGGCTGCTCGGGTATCGCCTGGGCATGGGGGCGCGGGGCGGCTGGTGGGGGCTGACGATGGAGATCGCCGTCTCGGCAGCGATCCTGTGGTGGCGTCTCTTGCGCCAGGGGTGGGCGGCGGCGGCGCTGGCCGCGCGGGCGCGCCTGCGCGCCGGAACCGCGCCCGCCAACGACGACGGCGACGCCAATCAAGCCGTCGCCTGAGACCGGTCCCGCTGGCGCTCGGCTAACGCGAGTAGAGGCGCGACACGGTCTCGATCAGGCGATCGACGTTGGGCGGCTTGCGCACCACTGCGGCCACGTCGGTCACCGTGACCGGCGCCGCCGAGATCGCCACCACCGGCAACCGGGCGAGGCGCGCGTCCCGGCGAATGGTGCCCAGCACCTCCTCGCCGCTGATGCCCGGCAACATCATGTCCAGAAGCAGCACGCCGGGCTGGCAGCTCTCCATCACGCGCAGCGCCTCCTCGCCGGTGGCGGCGGTCAAGACCGGGAAGCCCTTCGCCTCCAGCAGGGCCTGCAGTCCTTCGCGGATCGATCGATGGTCCTCGACGATCAGCACCGGACGCGGTTCGGAAGCACCGGTCATGCGGTCTCGCAGTTTCGCCTTGCCGTGCGCGGGCCGTCAATCAGGCATCGACCCTGGACGCCTCGGCACGCGGCACGGTCAGGCGCCCCGGCAACACCACGCGAAAGCTCGATCCCACGCCCTCGGTGGAGGAGACGGAGACTTCGCCGCCCATGGCCCGCACCAGCTCTCGCACCACGAACAGGCCGAGGCCGAGCCCCCGGCTGCGCCGGCCGGCGTCCCCGCGGTGAAATTTCTCGAAGATAGCGTCCAGGTCCGACGCCGGGATGCCGCAGCCCTGGTCCGAGACGGACAGCACCACCCGCCCCTCGTCTCGCGAATCGACGCCCAGCGCGACCGTGACCGGATTGCCGCCCCCGTACTTGATGGCGTTGGTGAGGAGGTTGACCACGATCTGCTCGACGCGCGTCGGATCCCACCGGCCGTTCATCGGTTCCTCCAGGCGCAGCGTCACCGCGCCGGCCAGCGAATCGATCAGTCCCGCTGATTCCAGATCGCCGACGGCCGCCCGGATGGTGGCAGCCAGATCGATGGGGCGCGCCTCCAGCACCAGCTGTCCGCGATCCAGGCCCGAAACCCGGAAAACGGTATCGACCAGCGCCGCGATCCGGGTGACCTGCCGGCTCATCGTCGCCAGCGACGCCGTCGCGCGTTCGCCGCCCGCCACGCCGGCCACGTTCTGTTCCAGCACGCGCAGGTGCAGTTGCAGCGCGGCCAGCGGCGTCAGCAGCTCGTGCGACGCAACGGCTAGGAACTCGTCGCGCGCGGCAACCGCGTGCAGGGCATTGGCCTCGGCCCGCCGCAGATCCTCCATCGACGCCCGCAGGGCCGCGGTTCTCTCCAGCACCCGCTGCTCGAGCAAGTCGCGCGCCTCCGCCAGCCGCTGCGCCAGTCGTTCGTTGCGCAGGGAGAGGCGCGCGTTCCGCTCGAAGGCCCGCCCGCTGCCGCTGGCGAGGATGGCCATGGCGACGCCGAACAGCGCCAGCATCAGGGCCATGGCCAGGTTCACCCGACCACCGACGGCCGCCATCATCAGCAGCATCGGCACCAGCGTGGGGATGACGAACGCGCGAAACGAACGCTGATCGGTGCTGGCCGAGGCGGTGGCGCCGGCGACCATCCCGCCGAGGACGAAGCTCATCAGCGCGCGCTCCTCGACCAGCCGCCCGGCCGAGAAGACGATCGGCATCGCGCCCCAGGCGACGCCGTTCATGCCGATGCCGATGGCAAACCGCCGCCCCCAGCGCGGAGCATCCGCAGGCAGCGGCTGGACGCGAAGGTAGGCCCGCGCCAGGACAAGGCGCCCCGCGGCCAGGGCTCCGATGACGGCCAGCCAGGCCACGCGGGCGACCAGCGAGACGTCCCCGCCCAGCGCCGCCACCACAATCACGGCGTTGGCGACACCGACCAGATACGGCAGTCGGCGGTTGCGGAATAGCGCCCGCACCTGCTCGGCGACGATCAATGGTTCGACCGAGGCTTCCTCTCCCCCCTCTTCCCCCAATGCCACTTCCCCCCCTGCCTCCTCTGCCCCGGCCGGGCCCCTCAGGGGCGCCTCAGCCTTCGCACTCACTGCCGGACCTTATTCCTAGTTTTGGGAAACCGCAATTCGTCAGTGGGCGGCCCGTCGTCGTTCAAACACGGCGCCGACAGCGGAACGCGACGACGATCGCCAGCGCCGCCGCCAGCACGAACGCCAGCGGGGCAGCGGGCGCGTCGGCGACGGAGCAGCCGCTGCCGACATCGGTGTTGCCGAGATCGGTGCGGGCGCCGCCGGTGCCGCTGGTCGATCCTCGGCCGCTGTCGCCGCCAGAACCAGCGCTGGCGCCGCCGCTGCTACCTATTGTTCCGCCCGAACCGCCGCCCGTGCCCGACGAGCCGACGGCCGCGGCGTCCATTTCCGGCACGGCAGGCGTGTCCACCGCGGCATCGGCGGCACCGCCGTCGCCGCCGCCAGCACCGCTGCCGGCGGTCAGAACGACGTTGGCGCACGAGTAATAGAGGTTCGCGTCGTTGTCACGCAGGTTCGCCGGCGGACAGGGATTCGACCCCAGCATGTACTGGCGGATGCGCAGGATGCAGTTGGTGCAGGGCTGGGCGGGCAGTTTCACCTGCGCCTGGTAAGCGACGCCCTCACCGGTGCCTGGCGCGTGCGGCGCGATCTGCAGGCGCTGAAAGACGGTCGACGGGCCGGTGTCCGCGCTCGCGAAGTCGATGATGAAGCAACCCAGGTGGTAGACGGTCTCCGTCCACTTCATGCCGATGGTGCTGCCCGCGACCAGCGACGTGACCGGCTGCGCGGCGCTGCGCGCGATGCCGCACGGAAGAACGAACCCTGGCGTGCGCGTCGGCTTGTATCCATCCTGCATGTCCCGGGCGGGCGGCATGTCCATGCGCGTGTGCGCCCGGGCAGGTCGGCCGGCGGCGCCGACCAGGATCGCGGCGCAGACGGCGGCCGGCCAGCAGACTCGGGTCCGGATCCAGCCTCGCGACACGAGCATCGGTAACTCCGCGGTTCGATGTTTCCCCGCCAGCGTCCCCCGCCGGAACCTCCACTCTAGCATCCGCGGTCCGCGCCCGCAGGGGGCGCGCCCATCCTAGGAGCGCAACAGCCGGTCCAGGTTCGCTTTTTCCCAGGCGCAGGCGCGGTCGTAGTCGGCGAAGGTGCGCTCTTCCGCCAGAAATTCCTTGGTGTGAAAGCGCCGGCGGCCGTCCTTGCGCGCCACCTCGTGCTTGCCGTGCAGCATCTCGTGAAAGACGATCCACGACACGAAATAGTCCGGCACCATCGCCTGATCGAGCGCCGGGTGGATGCGGATGATGCGATCCTCCACGGCGAAGCTGCCCATCTTGATCGATCGCCGGCGCTTGCGGTCGGCGACCGGTCCCCAGGTGATGCGCGCGGCCAGCTTGCCGTCGAACCGCTCGCGGTTCAGCCGATCGAAGATCGCCTGCAGGTCGTGGTGCCGGCCGGCGGTGCGCAGCCGCACCTGGCGCGGCGCGCGCACCTGCTTGCGGATGACGTGCTGGTGCTCCTCGATGTACTCGCCCAGCAGCGCCGAGGCACGGCGGTCGTTGTGGACGACGTAACGGGCCAGCGCCCGGACGATGCGTGGGCCGGCGCCGACGAACATCTGGTGCAAGCGCAGGCGATAGCCGTCCTGCTTCCGGCGCACGGAGATCATGCTGTAGTGGTTGTCGGTCAGCCGCAGCTCCAGCGTCTTTCCCGGGGGCAGGTAGAGACCGAGAGCGGTGGCGACGACGCCCGTGTCATCCTCGAGGCTGCGAGGGGCCCGCGCCTCGCGGGGCGCCTCGGGCGGCCGGAACTCGCGGCGCGACTGACTGTCGATCGGGACCGGCGACGCAGCCGGGGCGGCGCGTGAACGGGGCTGGCGCGCGGACGATAGATCGAAAGGAAGCTGCAGCTGGGTCCGCGCGACCGAGGGGATGGGCGCTGCCGGGACGGCGGCGGCGCCCGGGCGGAGGTGACGTCTCAATTTGGCCTCTCTTTGAGCATGCTCCCTCGGTAGAAGCGGCGAAAGACTAGCAAGCGGGCTCTGTCGAATCAAAAAACCGTATCAATCGGCATTTATTTGACTTTGCCTGTTGATAACTTTTCTCGACAAAACCCGGACGGCCAGATCCTGACATTGAAAATGGTTTCGCTCCGGGTCTAAGCTTGCCCGGGGTGCGCGTACAAATTCTCTATTTCGCGGTCCTGCGGGAGCGACTGGGGCGGGAACAGGAGGCCATCGAGCTGCCGGACGGCGCGACCGTGGCGGCGGCGCTGGCGGCCCTGTCTGGCCGGTACCCGCCGGTGGCGGCATTGTTGCCGCGTGTGCAGACTGCGGTCAATCGCGCCTTCGCCGACGGCGCGGCGGCCCTGCGCGACGGGGACGAGCTGGCCTTGATCCCGCCCGTGGCCGGCGGCGGCGCGGGGGCGCGGCGAGTGGCGATCACGGCGGTGCCGCTGGCGCTGGATGACGTCATCCAGGTGGTGCAAAGCCCCGAGCGCGGCGGCGTCGTCACCTTCACGGGCGTGGTGCGCCGGCAAGGTCAGCGCACCGACGTGGTTCGCCTGGAATACGAGGCCTACACCGAGATGGCCGAGCAGGTCCTGACGGACATCGCCGACGAGATCGAGCGCGAGTGGCCGGGCACGCACGTCGCCATCCACCACCGCGTAGGCGCGCTGGGCGTCGGCGAGACAGCGGTGGCCATCGCGGTGGCGGCGGCGCACCGCGCGGAGGCGTTCGATGCGTGCCGCGCCGCCATCGATCGCCTCAAGCGGCGGGCGCCGATCTGGAAAAAGGAAGTCGGCGAGACCGGCGAGGAGTGGATCGGCCTCGGGCCATAGACCTTCGCGCCTGATCTCAGCAACCGGCCGGCGTTCGCGCCGAGAACATCGGCATGGATGAAAACAAAGGTGGGGCGCTGCGCGCGATTGTGGGCAGCAGCGCCGAGCTTCTGACGGTGCTGGCGCGGGCGCAGGCCGTGGCGCCGACCCGCGTGCCGGTGCTGGTGACCGGCGAGAGCGGCACCGGCAAGGAGCTGCTGGCGCGGGCGCTGCACGAGCTGGGGCCCAACCCGCACGGTCCGTTCGTCGCCGTCAACTGCGGCGCGCTGGCGCGCGAGCTGGCGGAGAGCGAGCTGTTCGGGCACGAGCGCGGCGCGTTCACCGGCGCGGCCGGGAGGCGCGTGGGTTGGTTCGAGGAGGCGTCGGGGGGGACGCTGGTCCTGGACGAGATCGGCGAGCTGCCGCTGGAGCTGCAGCCGAAGCTGTTGCGGGTGCTGGAGACGGGCCGCTTCCGGCGCGTCGGCGGCACCGGGGAGGTGGCGGTGCGCGTGCGGGTCGTGGCCATGACCCTGCGCGATCTGGAGGGCGAAGCGCAGCGGGGGAGATTTCGCGCCGACCTTTACTACCGCCTGGCGGGATTCGAGCTGGCGCTGCCGCCCCTCGGGCGGCGGCGGTCGGACGTCGCGATGCTGGCCGAGCACTTCCTGCGCGAGATCGCCGCCGAGGTGGGGCCGCGCGCGCTGTCGCCGGGCGCGCTGGCGGCGCTGGAGGCGGCGGAGTGGCCCGGCAACGTGCGGCAGCTGCGCAACGTCGTGCGGCGGGCGGCCATCCTCACCACGCGCACCATCGAGGCCGAGAACCTGGATTTGCCGGCGCCGCCGCTCTTCCAGATCCCCGACGAGCCGCTGCGCGTGCGCCTGGCCGACGTCGATCCGACGCCCGCGCCCGATGCGGGCGCGCGGGTGCGGCCGGCGATCTCCGACGACGATCAGCTGAGCTTGTCCAACCGGACGTTCGAGGAGATCGAGAAGGCGGTGCTGACCTGGGCTTTGCGCCGGAACGCCGGCAGCCGGCGGCGGGCCGCCAAATCCCTGGCCGTGGCGCGGTCCACGTTCTGCGACAAGGTGAAAAAGTACGGGCTGGCAGGCTGAAGGCGAGGACCAGGCCGCGGGCGAGCGCTACCTCGTCTGATCCGGCTCGCCCTCGGGCTGCGAAGGCGGAGTCGCTTCCGGCTCGGCGGGCGGAGGGGGCGGCGGCGGCGGGGTGCCGCGGATGGCTTCGGGTTCCGGCGGCGGCGGCGGCGGCGGCGGCGCGGGGGGCGGCGTGGGGATCGTCTCGTTGGTGACGTAGGACTCCGTGGTGGGAACAGGGGGCGGCGCGGGCGCGGGCGCGGCGACCGCCGCGGAGGGCCGCGGCGGGGCCGAGGGGGCGATGCTGGGCCGCGCGCCGGGGCGGGTCGCCGGAAGGCCGCTGGAGCCGAACTGCGACGTCGGCGAGAAGACGGGCGGCGACATCATCGCGAACGATCCGCCCAGGCGGACACCGTAGCCGCCATCGGGGCGCTTGCCCGCCCCGCCCGCCATTTGCAGGATGGTCGCCAGCTTGTCGGCGTTCTTCAGCAGGATGTCGCTGAACTTGAAGCGCAGGTAGGCGTTGATGCTCGAGGCGCCGAGCGGATCGCGCAGCTGCGATTCCCCCTCGATCGACAGCTCACCGTCAGGGGACTTCGCCTCCACGCCCTGCAGCTTGGCCAGACCCTTCTCGATCGCCACGCGCCCGTTCAACGTCCCCAGGCGCACGCGCGGCAGCGTGAGGCCCCCGGCCAGGAACGGGTTGCCTTCCACGCGCAGGGGCGTGCGGCCGTCGCCCAGCACGCACGATTCGCAGCGGAAGCTGATCTGGCCGGCGGCGTCGGCGAAACGGCCGCTCGACGAGGCGATGTCCATGTCGAACGCCAGCGTCCCGGCGAGCGGCAGGTTGATCGTCTCGCGCACGCCCGGCAGCTCGGCCAGGTTGACCGACGAGAGCTTGACCCCGATGGAGAAGGGCCCCTTCTTCACCGACTTCTGCGCAAGGACGATCTCGCCGCCGAAGGCAGTGGCGTCGATCTCGACGGCGGGCGCCGAACCGAGCAGCGACAGCGGCGACACCGTCACCCGGGCGCGCTCGACGAGAAAGCGCGTCGGCTTGCCGCTGGGCGGGCGCGTGCGCACGACGATGTCCCGGAAGGTCACGCCGAAGCCGAACGCCCGCCCGACCGAGCCGATCTCGACGTCCAGGCCCTGCGCCGCCGCCATCGCCACCGCCACGTCCTTGGCCCGTTCGTACGGAAACCAGATGTAAAGGCCGACGATGAAGACGAGCAGGCCGAAGCCGCTCTGCAGGGCCGACCGGCGCAGCACGCGCTTTCTCTCCGGCGTCAGCGTCCAGAAGGCCACTAGATGTCCTTCCCCTCGGCCTTGTCCTTGCCGTTGCCGTTGTTCTTGTCCTTGCCTTCCGGCTTCTTCTTCGCCTTGTCCTCGCGCAGCTTCTCGAAGGCGGTGGCGGTGGCCTCGACGTCCAGATTCTCGGCCTCGGAGTAGCGGCGCTTGATCGACAGGCGCGAAAAGTAGATCAGGCGCGGGCCGGTCTCGACCCGGCGCAGGAAACCGGCCAGCGACTTGAGGTCGATGTCGCGCAATTTCAGATCGACGTCGTGCTGGAGGTAGCGGCGGCCGGCGGGCGTGGTCGGGCGCTCGTTGGACTCGGCGATCTGCACCCCCTCCTCGCGCGCCGCCGCCTCGAGATCGCTGGTCAGCTGGGGCGGATCGTTGCCGATGCGCGCCTCCTGCGCCTGGCTGCGCGACTTCGCCTCCAGGTAGACGTCGCGGTTCTTGGCGATCTCGGCCAGGGCCTCGCGGATCTTGGCGTTGCCCTCCTCGAGATCGCCGATGCGGCTGAAGACGAAGTAGATCGACAGCAGCACCGCCACGACGACGACGGCGACGATCAGCGCGGCCACCGACCGGCGCTCGCGCGGGGCCAGGCGATCCCACTCGGCGCCGACGTACGCGAATGGCCGCCCGAGCGCGCGGCCCGCTGACTCCTTGACAGAAGAAAAGATGCTCATCGCCGGCTCGCCATCCTCACGGGCACTTCGCGGTGACGTTCAACGAGAATTGCTTGCCACCGCCGGAGACCTCCGAGATGGCGCCCTTGGTGACCTCCTCGTAGCAGTCGATCTCCTTCAGCTTGGCGGCGATGTCGTCGACGGCGGACGCGGAGTCGACGGTCCCCTTGGCGAACGTCTTCTTGGGGCGGATGTCCAGCTCCATGATGTCGAGCTTGATCCTCTCGGCGGAGGGGATCTTGCGCGAGATCTGATCCAGCAGGTCGTACGCCGTGGCCTTGGGCAGCGGCGCCAGCTCCTCGCGGAAGCCCTTGCGCAGAAGCTGCGTCACGGCCTCGGCGTCGTCGCGCGGCTGGCCGAACAGCTCCTGCGTGGCGGTCTTGAGCTGCTTGTCCAGCTCGCGCCGATCGGCGCCCAGGTTCGACAGCGCGGCGCCCACGTCGATGCCGCCCGCGACCACCAGCGCCGCCAGCAACCCGCCGAGGTGCCACCCCTTCTGGCGCAGCACCGAGAAGCTGGCCCGGTAGACGTAAGGCCCGCGGCGCAGATCGATCTCTTTCGACCCGCGGCTGCCCGCGAGCGCGATCGCCGCGGCCAGCGCGTACGAGCTCGCCTCGGGCGCCTCCTCGACGAGGAGCGCGCCATCCGCCGTCTCCTCGTCGGCGTCGGCGTCGGCATCGGCGGCGACGGCGGCGCGGCGCACGCGCGGCGCGCCCAGGGCGTCCAGCGTCTCCTTCACCGGCAGGATCCGCGCGGGCATTCCAAGCTCGTCCTCGAGGAATTCCAGCAGGCCGGGCAGGCGGCCGGTGCCGCCCGTGATCAGCAGAGCGTCGACCACGGACTTCGACGTGGCCCGGAAGCTGGCCAGCGTCTGGCGGATGTCGCGCACCAGCGGGGCCAGCGCCTCGCGCAGCACGGCGTCGAGGCGCGTCTCGAGCGGTGTGCGAGGCGGGTGATCGGGCGTGAGCAGGCGCGCCTCCTCGCGCTTCGCCTGCTCGGCGCGCTCGATCGGCGCGGCGAAGGCCTGGGCGATGGCGCTGGTCAGCTGCAGGCCGCCGCGCATGATCGTGCGCGCGGCCAGCACGCGCCCGTCGCGCATGATGCAGACGTTGGTGCGCGCGTGGCCGATGTCCAGGATCGCCTCGCACGGGCCGACCGTCTCGTCGTCGCCTGCCGCCGCGGTCGGCGCCTGCGCCAGCTGGCGGTAGACCACGGGCGCGGCGTAGAGGGCGCGCGGGTGCACGCCCTCGGCCTCCAGCGTGGCGATGGCGTTCGCGACGTCGTCGCGCTTGGTCGCCACCGCCAGCACCGTCGACGCCGCGTCCGTCGAGGCGACGACCAGGTGATCGAAGACCACGTCTTCCAGCGCGTGGACGATTTGCCCTTCCAGCTCGTACCCGACCACCTGCTCGATCTTGCGCGCCTCCGTGAACGGCAGCTCGAGCAGCCGGATCGACAGCTGATCGCCCGGCATGGCCAGGTACGGCATCGGCTCGCCGGCGATCTCGGCCAGGCCGGCGCGCACGGCCTGCGCCTGACGTTCGGCGAGCGGCGCCTCGCCCGCCGGCACCGCGGTCTCCAGCATCCCGCGCAAGCGCGTGGCACGGAAGCTGACCTCCAGCAGGACCAGCTTGATCGAGTAGCTGCCGAGATCGATGCCGCAGATGGTGTGCGCCATTCTTCCTATTCCTCGCGCCAGTATTGCAGAACGCCGGCCGCCTTCTCGGAGGCGACGTTTAACGTCATCGGGTGGTCCAGGTTGCGCCGGGTGTCGACGATGGCGGTGATCTTGCGCTTGACCCGCCCCGCCTCGCCGGTGGCGACGATGCGGTACACGCGCGGCGGCCCGACGAAGGCCACGTTGCCCAGCGCGCCGCTGTTGACGGTGAGCGGCTGCGACCCCTGCAGGAGCTTGTAGCGCGGATCGTCGGGGATGACCGCGGACTGCGGCGCCTGCAGCGTCTTGACGATGGTGTCCAGGCTGTCGAATCCGGCGGCCGACGCCCGGTCGCACAGCACGCTGGCGATGGGGTACAGCCGCCGGTCGTCGAGGAGGGGGGCGTCGGTGGCCTGGGGCTTGGTCGGATCGACGGTGGCGCGGATGACCGCCATCAGGATGGGCGTGCAGTCGCCGCCGTTCTTGTTGCTGATGGCGCCCAGGTTCACCTTGCACGCCTGCTGGGCCTGCAGATTGGGATAGATGGTCAGGTACGGCTGGAACGCCTCCATGAACGCGTCACTGACGCCGCGAACCTGCTTGATCTCCTCGATGGTGTCGTATCGGTTGTCGTGGGCGCGGTACTTGTCGGCGCGGGCGTCATAGCGATAGTCCTCCGAGCCGGTGCCGGTGCCGTCGGGCGTGAACATGCGGTCGTCGGCGTCGGCCCAGTCGATGAGGGCGCGCGCCACGTCCTGGCGCGTGACGAACTGGCCGGTCGAATCGGCCTCGCTGAAGAGGCGATCGAAGCGCGGCGAGAGCATGAGCGCCATCAGCAGGCGATACGTCTGCTGCTGGCGCGGGGCCTCGCCCAGGCCGGCGCCGCAGTTGAGATCGATCTTGCCGTCCTCGGCGGTGATCTCGGCGTCGAAGTGGCCGGACGACATGCCCAGGCCCTTGACCGCGCTGGTGTCGATGCCGATCAGGCTGCCCAGGCCCGCCACCTCGTCCTTCGAGCCGCCGAAGAAGCCCATCAGC
>Ga0307475_10001867_pt1 | contig 12517 bp, 14 predicted proteins | sample atmos_gasesECM1C_FD_203317 | JGI IMG/M metagenome (GOLD analysis project Ga0307475, IMG submission 203317) | Hardwood forest soil microbial communities from Morgan-Monroe State Forest, Indiana, United States - atmos_gasesECM1C_515 | ecosystem: Environmental > Terrestrial > Soil > Temperate... | reverse complement strand
AATCCCGCCAGGGGGATACGATGTGAGTAGGCTCTCCCATGCGGTGCATTTGTTTGGCGATTCTGGATGCTTCTGCTACAATTAAGACTTTGCTTTTCAATCTTTTGGAGTGCAGGAATCGATATGGCAATGAAGTGTGAGCTTTGCGGCAAAGGGCCGCAGTATGGGAACGTCGTCAGCCACGCCAACAACACCCGGCGTCGGCGCTGGAATCCGAACCTGAAGCGTGTCCGGGCGGTCGTTTCGGGTGTTCACAAGCAGATTCGCGTGTGCACGGCTTGCATCCGTCTCGGCCGTGTGACCAAAGCAGCCTGAGCAAACCTTTGAATCTCTCCCCCAGCACCACCAGCAGAGCAGTGCGACTGCGGCGCGCCGTGGCCCTCTTGCCCGTGGCAGGACTGGTGTTTTCCGTCCTTGCCGGGTGCAAGCCTTCGGAGCACCACGCGGCTGATGTGTGGGCCACCGTGAATGGCACGGAGATCAAGCGGGACGAGATCGAGAAATATTACCGCTCGCAGGTGAATCCCGAGGGGCAGGAGCCTTCGCAGGAAGAAGCGCTCTCTCTGAAGCTGAACGTCACCGACCAGTTGATCAACAACGAAATTCTTCTGGAACGCGCCAAGAAACTCAACCTGGAAGCCAGCGACGGCGAGGTGGAAGACAAGTTCACCGAGCTGAAGAACCCCTTCACCGAGGACGAGTTCCAGCGGCAACTGAAAGCCCGCGGGATGAGCGTGGACGACCTGAAGCGCGACCTGCGCCGGCAGCTTTCCATCCAGAAACTTCTGAACCGCGAAGTGGCGGCGAAGATCACCATCACCGACCAGGACGTGCTGGATTTTTACAATACCAATCACAACCAATTTAACGTCGCCGAGCCGCAATACCGCATTTCACAGATCGTGATTACGCCGCGCAAGGAATTGCAGGTCCGCAACCGCAAAAACGACGACGCGACGAATCCAGCCGAAGCGGAGCGCAAGGCGAAGATGCTTACCGACAAGCTGAACAGCGGAGCGGATTTCGCGCAACTGGCGATGGATTATTCCGAAGACGTGAACACGGCCGGAAACGGCGGCGACCTCGGCTACATTCCGGAGTCGTCGCTGAATCAGTCTGACCCGATGCTCAAAAAGACCGTGATCGCCCTTAAGCCTGGCCAGGTGAGCCCGCCGATCCAGTTGAAGGACAGCATTCGAATCCTGAAGCTGGTGGCGCGCGAGGCCGCTGGACAGCGCGGCGTGAATGATCCGCAAGTGCAGCAGACCATTCGCGACACCTTGCGCAACCGCAAGGAGCAGCTCCTGCGCTCGGCGTATTTGGCGACGGCGCGCGACGAAGCGAAGGTCACGAATTATCTGGCGCAGCAGGTGGTGGAAACCGCGGGCAAGCTGCCCGATGCGGCGAAATCCACGCTGCCGCCGATCAAGCCTGCGGTTACTCTGCCGGCGAACAGCTCGCCCGCCAACACCCAGTAATTCCCTGCCTTACAAGCTGTGACTCGCTCGCGGCGGTTACTTCGCCGGGGCGAAGTCGCTCGCGCCTGCGAGCTTCACGGCAACGTCGGAAAAAAACACACGAAACGGCTTGCCCTGAAGCGTGCCGCGATGGTCCATGGAGATGAGAACCGGCCCGCCCATCTTGTAATCGGCCCAGGTGGCCGTCAGCGTGGGCTTTTCCGCGCCACCCTCGTGAAAAATCCAGGCGACCACACGATTGTCCGCCCCGACAAAAAGATCGTACTTGTCGCCCGGAGTGTATCCGCCAACTTTTGGATAGGTGACCACAACTTTGCGGACTTTGCCCTTGGTCTTGCCGGTCGGATCCGCGGTCATGCCCTTATCTTCGACGGTGGTGTCTTTATCCCAGACCAGATGAAATGGAAACAGCAGCCAATACTGATCGTTGATGAAATTCGGATCGACGTCCTTCACGACGTCGGGCGGCATGCTCGCGCGAGCGTATGTAACTTTGGTCGGTTTTCCAGCGCCATCGGGACCTTCGTAGATGACCTTGTCGGTTTTGATTTCCCAGGTCCAGGTGCGGGCCGCTTTCCTCGGACCCGATTCGAAGTTAAAAGTGTAGCGAATCTGATCGACCTTCGACCACGAAGCGAGACCGTAGGCATCGGCAATCTGGTGGCGGATATCCGGCTTCTCTTGCGCGAGAGAAACGGAGATGAGGAACAATCCAACGAACGAGGAGGAGACAACGGAAATACGAACGATGGAACGAAGCATCGGGAATCTCCAAGTCGGAAGTGGGAACGCCCCAAAAGGGTAGTGCGGGTCACTCCACCCACGCAAGCACTTCCCCGGCGTTCACGTTTTGCCCTTCCTTGACGAGCAGGCGCTCGACTTTTCCGCTCTTGGGCGAACGGATTTCATTCTGCATTTTCATGGCTTCCACGACCAGCAGGCCCTGGCCGGCTTCCACGGCGTCTCCCACCGCGGCCAGCACGCGAATTACTTTGCCGGGCATCGGCGCGAGGATTTCCTGGCGGCCTTCCGCTTCCACCGCACCGTGCTTGCGCCCGCGCCACGCGCGCGGATCCACGATTTCGGCTGAAAATTCGTGTGGGCCGCAGCGCAGCTTCAATGTGCCGTCCGCGGAGCGTGCAATGTGAAGTTCGAATGATTGGCTGCCAAGCATTACCGAGACAACGTTAGGCGCAATCTGCGTGGCGTTCGCTTCAACCGATTGCCCGTCCAGCGCCACGCTGGAGACGCCATCTTCCCGAACGAGTTCGACGATGTGTTTCCGCTTGCCGCGTGCGCTGGTGAGCTGTATCTCGAATTTCATGGCATGTGGTCCATTTGCTGGCGCCGCCCCTCCATCTTCCAGCGAGATGGAGCCGCCTGTGGCTCCGCGCCGCCGGCTGCGGAAGCGTTCGACTGCGCGCTGTGCCAAAGCGCCGCTGCGATTAAAGCGGCCTCTTCCGTTCCGGGGCGCGGCGGTTCGACGGGTGGACGCGGCCGTGAAAGCACTTCATCGAGCCACGTGGTGTGAATCTCTCCGCGGAGAAATTCCGGTTCGGAAAGAATGCGGCGGAACAAGCTGACGTTCGTGCGAATGCCCATGATGGTGTATTCGTCGAGCGCGCGGCGGAGGCGGGCAATGGTTTCCTCGCGGCTGTTGCCCCAGGCGATCAGCTTGCTGAGCAACGGATCGTAGTCCATCGGCACGGTCCAGCCTTCGTAGACGCCTTCATCAAGCCGGATGCCGGGACCGGTGGGCGCGTGGCGCGAAATGATTTTGCCGGGTGACGGGAAAAAATTGTTGTCCGGGTCTTCGGCGTAGAGGCGCACTTCCATGGCGTGACCGCGAGGGGTGATGGTTTCCCATGCAAAGGGCAAGCGATGATCGGCGGCGATGGCGATCTGGAGCTTCACCAAATCGAGGCCGGTTACCTGTTCGGTGACGGGATGCTCCACCTGCAGGCGGGTGTTGACTTCAAGAAAGTAGAAGTCGAGGTTGGCATCCACCAGAAATTCGACTGTTCCTGCGTTGACGTAGCCCCCGGCGCGGCCGAGGCGCGCAGCAGCATCGCCCATTTTGCGGCGGAGTTCCGGGGTAACAACGGGCGAGGGCGCTTCTTCAACCACCTTCTGGTGGCGCCTCTGCACGGAACACTCGCGCTCGCCGAGTGAAACGCAGCGGCCATGCGCATCGGCCAGAATCTGGATTTCAATGTGCCGCGGCCCGACAAGGTATTTTTCCAGGAACACCCGCTGGTCGCCGAACGCGTTGAGCGCTTCGGACGCCGCATCGCGCCACGCTGACGAAAACGCGGCATCATTCGGCACCACACGCATGCCTTTACCGCCACCGCCCGCGATGGCTTTCAGCAGCACCGGATAACCCATGTTTTGCGCAAGAGCCTGCGCTTCGTCGGGGTTTTCGATCGGGTCGCTGGTGCCCGGCACGGTAGGAACGTTGGCGCGCCTCGCCAATTGCTTGCCCGCAGTCTTCGAGCCCATCGCTTCCATGGCCTCGGCGGAAGGGCCTATGAACTTAATTCCCGCGTCGGCGCAAGCTCGGGGCAGCGCGGGGTTTTCCGCCAGGAAGCCGTAGCCCGGATGCAGCGCGTCGCACCCGGATTTCTTCGCCACATCCATCAGCTTATCAATGCGCAGGTAGCTCTCACGGGACGCCGCCGGCCCGATCAGGTAAGCCTCATCCGCAAGCCGCACGTGGAGTGACGTCCGGTCCACTTCGCTATAAACGGAAACGGTCTGGATACCTAGCTCGCGGCAGGCTCTCAAGATGCGTACGGCAATCTCACCGCGGTTGGCAATCAGGATTTTTTTGAACATGGGCGATTGAGGTGCAGGGGAATATTAGCATGCGCCGTGTAAGCCCCAAACCGTAGCTGAGAGAAGGATTTCCAGTGTTGGCGTGTCGCCCGGAAATTCGTATTGTCAGACATTCGTGATATAATGTCTGACAATGAGGCAAAAGGAGCGCAACATGGCATCGCAACGGATTTCCGTTCGCGTTTCCGGAGGGATCGCCCGGCGGCTGAAAGAGCGTTCACGAGCGACGGGTGCCCGCGAATCTCAGGTCGTGCGAGAGGCGCTCGAGCTGTACCTTTCTACGAAGCACAGTGAACAAACCACCTTCGATCTTCTGCGAGAAGCGGGATTGATTGGATGCGTTAACGGTGCGCCCCAGGATCTCAGCACAAACAAGAAATACTTCAAAGGTTTTGGGGAGCGGAAGTAGTGCGGGTGCTAACGGACACGGGCCCGCTGGTGGCGATTCTGTCATCCACCGACCAGTATCACGAGGTTTGCCTCCAAACGGTGCAGAGTTTGCGCGGCCCCCTATTGACTTGCTGGCCGGTAATTACCGAGGCGGCTTGGCTACTCCAAAGCACTCCCGGGGCATTCGAGCGATTATTGCGAAGCATTTCTGACGGCGTCGTGGAAATACTTCCTGTTGCAGGGAAGGAAGCGGCCGGCGTTGTGGAGATCATGAAAAGATACGGGAGTCTCCGCCCCCAGTTTGCCGACGCCGTGCTCGTGTATCTGGCGGCGCGCGAAAACATCAGAACGATTTTCACGCTAGACCGCAGAGATTTTTCCGTGTACCGAAGTGGGCGCAGAGGAGCGTTCCGTATCATCCCGGAATAAGAAAGCCCTTTTGCGCTCTGGTGCGCCTCGCCCGCAGGTTGATAACTTGCCCCATTGTATGAAGCCGAGTTTCCCTGAGATTCCGACTCACGTCCGTGAATTTCCGAAGGACTATTTGTTGAAGCTCTACTCTAGGATTAGTACCACATTTCCATAAACAGACCTTTCTTATCTGCCTCTGTAGCATCCTGCGGTAATTTGTACTTCTTTGATTTAAGCGAAGCGTCAGCAACCGCAAGGCCAATGACCGCGTCAAGGACGTCGTCTAATTTTGCCGCCGCCCCCAGACCTTTTTTCCACTGGAGCACTTGCTTTAAAGAAGGAACGTAGGCATCTAAAGCGTTTACCCTGTTGGTAAGACCTGGCTTATCGTGCTTCGGCCCAAGGTAACGACCAGCAACTCGCAGCCAAACAAGCTCCGGGTGGAATTCATAGATCCTACGCTGGAGTGCTGGAGTCATCGCTTCGTCTGCTTCCTTGATTTTGGGGAGAATACCCCAAACGGGCCATCCAGCACCTTTTTTTCGGGATTCTTTATGTAATCTTTGAAATTCCTCAGTTGACCTCGCGGGGAGGGTCTCCCTAGGTGGTGCATCAAAGACAACCGATGATGCCCCATCCTTTGCGAGTAGGCCCCGTGCCTTAACGTCACAGTAACGGACTTGAGTTCCAGCAGGCAACCCGATCGGAATATCGACCACAACACGTTCGCAGTCGCGTGTGAATTCCACGAGGGATCGAAAGTCCGCGCAGATGGCAAGATACGGAGTGTATTCACACGGCCATGAATTGCACTTAGCGACGAGCCAGCCACCCCTACACCCATCAGCACTCGCGAGCATGGTCATAGCGGGATGTTGGCGTGTTTCTTTTTTGGGTTGGTGTCGCGCTTGTTTTCGAGGGCACGCAGCGAAGTGACGATGTGCGCGCGGGTGGTCGCGGGTTCAATGACCGCGTCGATGTAGCCACGCTCGGCGGCGACGAAGGGATTGGCGAAGCGGTTGCGGAACTCGGCGATCTTTTCCTTGCGCAGCGCCGCGCGGCCCGCTTCGGGCGCGTTGCTGAGCTCGCGCTTATACACAATGTCCACGGCCCCTTCCGGGCCCATCACCGCAATTTCCGCGGTCGGCCAGGCAAAATTGGCGTCGGTTCGGATGTGTTTTGAAGCCATGACGCAATATGCGCCGCCATACGCCTTGCGAGTGATAACCGTAATTTTCGGCACCGTGGCCTCGGCAAAAGCGAACAATAGTTTTGCGCCGTGGCGAATGATGCCGCCATATTCCTGCTGCGTGCCGGGCAGGAATCCCGGCACATCCTCGAACGTAATCAGGGGAATATTGAACGCGTCGCAAAAACGCACGAAGCGCGCGCCCTTCACTGATGCGTTGATATCGAGCGTGCCGGCCAGAAACGCGGGCTGATTGGCCACGATTCCCACCGGCCGGCCGTCAAATCGCGCAAAGCCCACGACGATGTTCTTTGCGTAGTGTTCGTGTACCTCAAAGAAATAGTTTTCATCCACCAGTGCGTGAATCACGTCCTTGATGTCGTAGGGCTTCAGCGGATCTTCCGGAACGATGGAGTTCAGCGATTCCTCGCGGCGGTCGGCGGGATCATTCGACGCGCGGCGCGGAGGATCTTCCAAATTATTAGACGGCAGAAACCCGATGAGCTCGCGGACCATCGCCAGGCAGTCGGCATCGTCGCGGGAAACAAAATGTGCCACGCCGCTGGTCGAGTTGTGGGTCATGGCGCCACCGAGTTCCTGCTTGGTGACCTCTTCGTGCGTGACGTTCTTAATCACGTCGGGCCCGGTCACAAACATGTACGAGGTGTCGCGCGTCATCAGCACAAAATCGGTGATCGCCGGTGAATATACCGCGCCACCCGCGCACGGGCCCATGATCGCGCTGATCTGCGGAATCACGCCGCTGGCCAGCGTGTTGCGCAGGAAAATCTCCGCGTAGCCCGCGAGCGAAGCGACTCCCTCCTGAATGCGAGCTCCACCGGAATCGTTCAAGCCAATCACCGGCGCGCCGTTGCGCATGGCCAGGTCCATGATTTTCACGATTTTCTGCGCATTGGTCTCCGAGAGCGATCCACCAAACACAGTGAAGTCCTGCGCGAAGACATAGACCAGCCGTCCTTCGATCCGCCCAAACCCTGTGACGAACCCGTCGCCCGCCGGGCGTTGCTCTTGCGCGCCAAAATCAACGCAGCGGTGGCGCACAAATTTGTCGAGTTCCTCAAACGTACCCTCGTCCAAAAGCAAATCGATCCGTTCGCGCGCCGAAAGTTTCCCGGCCTTATGCTCGCGTTCGCGGCGTTCGGCTCCGCCGCCGGCTTCCGCTTCCTCCGAAATGCGGCGCAATTGCTCCATCCGGTCCGCATTGGTGGATGATTCCCATACACGATTCTTCTCAGCCAAGGGGCCCTCCCTCGGGCTCATCACTCTTTGGAGCGAAAATCAGGACCGACGCATGCGTTGCCAACCACACCGTGCCCAGCAGCAGCACCACGCCCAGCAGAATTTCCGCCAGGATCGCGCCCGCCCGCGGCAGGGGCGACTCGATCGACGTCACGTATAGCGTCGCGCGGACCAGGATCACCATCGCGCTCAGCGTGGTCGCGACAACCATCAGCATCGTCAGGATGGAGAGAATGACCTGTTTCATAAGCGGTGAGCAGGCCGGCGTTTCCAGCCAGCCAAAGCATAACGCATTCGCCTGCAAAGCTGAATTCCGCGAAGCTTAATTCCTAACGAAGCCGGCGCTGCAATGGGAGGCTGGGGAAAGTGGGAGAACCCGACATGTCTCGAAAAAAACCTACCGCAAGCCGGACCAGTCGTCCGCGACAACGATTGAATCGCTGGGATTCGATGGGTCGTACTTCACACTGGTGGGATATCCGGTCACCAGTCGCTCGACTTTCACCTGGCTCTCAAGGCCGGTGATGTCCTGCGCGGTATGGTAGGTCACGCCCGAAATCGAATAGCTGTAAGAAACCAGGCTGCGCGGCCGGCTATCCGGCAGCGGCTGCGAACGCATGCCAAACAGTCCGCTGCGCTTTTCAACGGGAGGCGCGGGGTGTTGCGCTAGCTCCACCACTTGCCCCTCCGCGATGCGCCCGATCAGGTTCAGATGCAGCCGGCGCTTCCGCTCCTCAGCCTCCGGATCTGCCGCAGGCCGTGCGAACGCATAGGCGATCAAGGCGAGAGCGGCAAGGCTTCCGCCGCCAATCATAAGCAGCAACTTCCAATCGGCGAGCAATTCTTTCAACGCTCAACCCCTTGCGCACATCATTGTGGGAATGTTGGATAGAGGAAGCCAACCCTCCCGCCGCCCGAGCGAATCTTCCGGCGGGACATCAGCCTTCCCTACTGCCTTTTATAATAACGAATGCGGGCAAGCTAAGCGAAGTCAGGAAGCCGGGGCATGCACCGGATTGTGCAACACGCCAATTCCGGAGACTGATACGTCCACGGTGTCGCCTGCGGTGAGTGGCCCGACGCCGGCTGGCGTGCCGGTGGCAATCACGTCGCCCGGCATAAGCGTCATCATGCGCGAAAGCCAGCGAATCAAATACTCCACCGGGTAAACCATCAAGGACGTGCTGCCGGACTGCTTCACCACGCCATTTATGCGTGTTTCCACCAGTGCGTTGCGCGGATCAAGTTGCGTCTCGATGTGCGGCCCCACCGGGCAGAAGGTGTCGAACCCTTTCGCGCGAGTGAACTGCACGTCGCTCTTCTGCAAATCGCGCGCGGAGACGTCGTTGAGGCAGGTGTAACCAAGAACATAAGCCAGCGCATCATCCTCGTCGCCGAGCTGCGAGCATCTCTTCCCGATAATCACGGCGAGCTCGGCTTCGTAGTCCACATGGTTCGAATAGCGGGGGAGCACGATCGGCGCATCCGTGCCGATCACCGACGAAGGCGTCTTCAGAAAAATCATCGGCTCCTTCGGCACTTGGTTGCCCATCTCCGATGCGTGCGCGGCATAGTTGCGCCCCACGCACACAATCTTCGACGGCTCGACCGGCGCAAGCAAACGTGCTTCGCGCATCGGCAGCGAAGCCTCTTCGCGCGACCATTTCAGCCAGGGCGCCGCGGAAACTCCATAAATGATGTCGCCTTCGATCAAGCCGTAGGAGGGTGAAACTCGAGAGTCCAAGCCAGCGGATTTGGGGACAAACCGGCAAAATTTCATTTTGTGGAGACCTGTTCAGCGGGAGGTGTGCGTACCCTGAGCTGCTCGCGCCCGCCACACAATCATACCAATCCAGGAAAGCGTTGCAAAAAGCAGATAGGCGACGGCGCCCAGCACAAAGACGTGGAACGTGCTGTAGTAAACCTGAAGCAGGACAAATTTCAGGCTGAGCAGGCGGTACGCGAGCGTCATGACGCTCCAGGCCAGCAGGCCGGAGACCAGCAACTCCGCCGGCGAGCGCAGGAACCGCAGAACCGGCATGGAGGCAATCAGCGCCAGCAACAGGGTGGCGATTACGTTGCGCTGCTGCGCCAGCGGCTCCAGAATGGGCATGCGGTTCGCGATGACCACCCAGCTGACAAAAACCACGGACAGCCAGACTCCGGTGTAGATCCCAACTCTTGCAGGAGTGTGCTGAAGGAAGTCGAACCACCGGTAACCCGGCGGGGTGAAGTTCGCTGGCATGGTGCTGGGCTGCCTACCAGACAGTCGCTCATCAATAGGAACACGTCTTCAACGGGAAGGTTGCGCGACATCTACCGCCACCGCAGGGCTGGGGACGCTTTCGTTGCCAGAGCGATCCACGGCCGTGACGACGTACCAATAGCGCTGGCCGGTCTGCACAGAGTTATCACGATATGCGGGTGACGGCAAGAGTTCCGGGGTGAGTAGGGCGCCGCGCACACCCTCCTGCTCGCTGCGATAGACCCTGTAGCCGGCCAGGTCGGGCTCCACGTTGATGGACCAGGAGAGTTCCACAGCCACAGAGCCCGGGGTGGCTCCCGGCTGGACTGCGGCGACGAGCGCTTCCGGCGCGGCCGGGGGAAACGTGTCCTTGGGCGTCACGATGGTCAGCGGCGAGTCGCTCGATTCCAGCGCCCCGGCGGGCGAACCGATAACGCTGCGTACCAGGTAAGCGTACGTCTTCCCGTAATCGAAACCAGAATCGCGATAATCGGTTGTGGTTGTAACTCCCAGCTGAAGCAGGGGAGATTTCCATTTCGCTTGCAGGGGATCGCTGGCGGCAAGGCTCGCCGTCGCTGGGTCCAACTCCCCGCGATAGACGTGATATTCCTGCACGCTCGGAAGCGGCTCGCCGGCGGAAGTGTGCATTGGCCCTGGCCATTTCAAATCAATGCCTTGCTCCGTCACGTTCGCGTCCAGCGCGGAAATTCGCTCGGCAACCGGATAGAGGTGCAACGTCACGTCTTTCGAATCGGGAGAAGGCCGTTTCGCCGAAAAAAGCGTGTGCACGCGATAAACGAAGGGCTGACCGGAACGAATCTGTGGATCCGCGGGCGAAACCGGATCAATAAATTGCACCTGGCCGCGCTGCGAATAACGCGCAACTAAAACCCCGGGCACAGTATCCACCACGCGAAACGACTTGGGGTCCGGCGTGCCATCGGCGCGCAAAGCTCCGCGTAAAACTTCAAACGTTGGCACCTGCTGCAGCCGTTCGCCGAGCGTGCTCTTCCCCGGCATCGTAAAGGTCAGCAGCACGCCGTCGCCAGCTTGTTTCGCACTCAGATCCGCGATCACCTGGGGAACCGGGGGAGTTGGAGGCTGCGGTTCGCCAGGCGCGCCGCAACCGGCTGTAAGGAAGGAAATAAAAAGTAGAAAATAGAAAGTGGAAGCGGGCTGCGCGGGGCGTTTTTGAAGGCAAAATGGCGTCCCTGTTCTATTTTCCATTTTCCAATTTCAGTTTCGAGAGCTCAGAGAATGTAACGGCTCAAATCCTGGTTCTTCACGATGTCGGAGAGCTGCTTGTTGATATACGCCGCGTCAATTTTCACGGTTTTTTTCTTCAAGTCGGGCGCTTCGAAGGAAAGTTCGTCCAGAACTTTTTCGAGAATGGTATGCAACCGGCGCGCGCCGATGTTTTCCGTCTGCTCGTTCACGCTGGTGGCAAAGCGCGCGATGGCCTGCACGGCATCCTCGGTAAATGTAAGTTTCACGCCTTCAGTTTCGAGCAGTGCGATGTACTGCTTGATGAGCGCGTTTTTCGGCTCCGTGAGAATGCGGACAAAGTCTTCTTCCTTCAGCGACTGCATCTCCACGCGAATCGGCAGGCGCCCTTGCAACTCCGGAATCAGATCTGAAGGCTTGGTAACGTGAAAGGCGCCCGCGGCGATAAATAAAATGTGATCGGTGCGGATCATCCCATAACGTGTGTTGACCGTTGTGCCTTCGATGATCGGCAGGATGTCGCGCTGCACGCCTTCGCGCGAGACGTCGGGGCCGTGGCCCGATTCGCGCCCGGCCACTTTGTCAATTTCGTCCACGAAGATGATGCCCATCTGCTCGGCGCGTTCCACCGCGATGCGCGTCACCTGATCCATATCAATCAGCTTGTTCTCTTCTTCCTGGATCAGGTACTCGAACGCGTCGGCCACGCTCATCTTCCGCTTTTTCTTCTGCTGCCCGAAAAAACCGCTGAGCATGTCCTTCAGGTTGACGTCCATCTCCTCGACGCCCTGGTTGGAGATAATTTCAAACGAAGGCATGGCTCGCTCGCGGACTTCCAGATCCACCATGCGCTGGTCCAGCTTGCCCTCGCGCAATTGCACCCGCAATTTCTCCCGCGTTCGCTGCGTCTGCTCCCGCTGTGCAGCGCGTTCCGCCTCTGGAGTTCCCGGAGCCTCTACCTGCGGAGGCAACAGCAGGTCGAGCACGCGCTCTTCGGCGGCCTGCTCCGCGCGATCCGCCACTTCATCCAGCTTTTCCTCGCGCACCATGTCGATGGATGTTTCCACAAGATCACGCACCATCGATTCCACGTCGCGCCCGACGTAGCCGACTTCGGTGTATTTCGAAGCTTCCACCTTCACGAACGGGCAGCCCGCCAGCCGCGCAAGTCGGCGCGCAATTTCCGTCTTGCCCACGCCGGTGGGCCCAATCATCAGGATATTTTTCGGCAGCACGTCTTCGGCGATTTCCGGTGGCAATTTTTGCCTGCGAACACGATTCCGCAGCGCCACAGCCACCGCGCGCTTCGCCGCCGCTTGCCCGACGATGTATTTGTCGAGTTCCACGACGATTTCCCGTGGCGTCATGTCGTCCAGCGCCGGAAGCAGTTCCCCCTCTTCCGCGGGCACGCCGCCGTTGCCGCCGGGAAACAGTGCGATTTCTTTATCGGTCTTGATAGCCATGAAAGTTCGGTTCCTTACC
>Ga0307475_10001866_pt1 | contig 12517 bp, 7 predicted proteins | sample atmos_gasesECM1C_FD_203317 | JGI IMG/M metagenome (GOLD analysis project Ga0307475, IMG submission 203317) | Hardwood forest soil microbial communities from Morgan-Monroe State Forest, Indiana, United States - atmos_gasesECM1C_515 | ecosystem: Environmental > Terrestrial > Soil > Temperate... | reverse complement strand
CGCGAAAGCCCTGCGAGACCAAAATAGCATCCACGTCCCGCGGCGTGGGCTGGTCCATTTGTTCAAGGTCATAGTCGGGCAGGGGCTTGTCCAGGGCGATCTCAATGGACGCCGAAGGCTGGTTTTCGTCCGGCACGATGCGGATAGACATGGTGCGTATGTTTGTACACCAGCAGCCGCTGGTTGCGATAGGGCGTCGCCTCCGATGGCGCCAATGAAACAATCCGCCGCCGCGGACGATGTCGCTTGCGCTAATGTGCTATTTTTGTTGCGCGACGAGTGGGGTAGGAACGGGGTAAAACGTGCCGGCAGCCGATTCGCCAAGCCTTGTGCGCATCAGCGGTTCCACGTTCAGTCTGCGCGTGCTCGCCGCGGCCATCATTCTGCTCTTCTGCTACTACGCGCAGGGCGTTGTGATCACCCTGCTGCTCTCGATCTTGCTAGCGTATTTTCTCGATCCCGCCGTGGAGCTCCTGGAACGCGTGCACGTGCCGCGCACCATCGGTGCGATGACTATGGTGCTGATTCTCATCGCCGTGCTAGGCGCCGTCGGCTACGGACTCGGAGAACGCACCGCGGATTTTGCCGCCAACTGGCCGAAATACGGCGGCATGCTGAAGCAAGCGGCGAGCACCGTGGAAGGCAAAATCAGCGGTCTCGAGGGGCGCGTGACGGACCTCGGGCCGGAGGCAGGCAACCCCGCGCGCCCGGAAGTGCGCCCGGAGCCAGGCATTTTGCGTTCATTGATACTGAGAGGCATAGGGTCCTTGTATGCGCTGTTCCTGGAAATAACCTTCGTGCCGTTTCTGGTCTTTTTCATGCTGGCTGGCAAACGCGAGGTCTGGCACGGCACGCTACAGCTGTTTCCCGTGTCGCGCCGAACCCAGGTGAAAGAAACGTTGGAAGACATGCGCGAAGTCTTGCGCGATTACCTTGCGGGAATGACCCTGGTTACATTGATTGTGATCGGCGCAAGCAGCCTGTTTTTCTGGTTCCTGGACATGGATTATCCGATTCTCACCGGAATCGCCTCCGGCCTGCTCAACATGGTGCCGTACATCGGAGCAGTGATGGCGTGGCTGCCGGCATTCCTCATCGCCCTGGCGAAGTGGAAGACCATCGGTTCGTTCGTGCTCATAGCCGGCGGCCTCACCGCCATTCACGTGCTGGCCCTGAACTTCGTGGCGCCGCAACTGGTCGGCCGCCGCGTGCGCCTCAACGCCGTGGCCATCACCATCTCGCTGCTATTTTGGGGCTGGGTATGGGGCGGCATGGGCCTGCTCCTGGCCATCCCCATAACCGCCACGCTGCGCGTAATCTGCGACCACACCGACTCCTGGCGCCCCATCGGCCGCTGGCTCAGCGCGTAAATATAAAACTAGGACAGTCTGGGTCACCCTCATTTCATCTCCTCACTCTCTACTGACAACCCGCTGCCTTTCCTATATGTCAACGACAATGAAATCCTGGTGCAACAAATGCCGGGCTGTCGTGGCAAAATATGTCGCAAATAGCAAGCGAAACAGTCATCATTTATGACAGTTCCGCTAGCCTTACGGTCATTTCAACAGCATATCCACAGGGTACCGTTGACATCATAAGGCTCTACAAGAAGAGTTACCCCCCCTCACCAGTCGGTTGAAAAAACTTCGTTGTTAAAAGTAAGGTTCGGAGGTGCGAGGTGTACGCTGCTCATCCGCAGGTTCTTCGGATTTCCCTACGCGCGGTACCGTATGTTCTTCTCATCTTGTTCTTGGGGCTACAAGTTCCGAACGTTCATGCACAGTCCGGCTGCGGTCAGCCCCCAAACAATCCCCCAGTGTTCGTGACATTTGGTTCACCTGCCACGGGACAAGTTTCGGAGCTTGAGGGATGGTACACGTCGAGCGTATTGGGCAAGAATGATTACGGAAACAACTGGGGCGTTGAAATAGGCGGGGCGTTGGCGGGCGCTTTACCAACAATCGTCAATCCACAGACTCCAAGTTGGCCACCCGCACCAAATACACAACTGAAAGTGACCGCAGGGTGGGGAGGTGGATCCGTCGCTTGTGTTGCCCAAAATCCTCAGTATGACTGGGGGTACCCGATGGCGGGCGTAACTTCGGTTTCGGTCCACGTTGATATGCCCGGAGCACAAATCATATCCACATCGGGCACACCTCAAGATACTTGCGTCAGCTCCGACCGAATACATTACAACAATGCTCAGGCCCCTTCTTTCATCATCCAATACCCAACCACGGGGACGAAAACCATTACGGTCACATCCGTTTTTTGTTCTAGCAGTGGCGTGCCAAGCTCTGATACTGCGGGCCAAGCAATCGGCGTATTCAACGTCGCAACGCTACAGGACCCCGGCCCTTGCGAGGAAGAATGCGAACAGGCGGCTGGACAGCCCATCAACTTGACTACAGGCGACGTGTGGACCTCGCACGTGGAGTATTCCGTGCCCGGTTTGGCTGGCGGCCTATCGTTGAAGCGCACATGGAACAGTCAATGGAGCCAAGCGAACGCGCCATTTGTTGCCGGAATGTTCGGAATGGGTTGGACAAGCACGTTTGAGGAAAGGCTTATTGTCCTCGATAACAGTCACGCTCAATATTGGCCCAGTTCCGGCAATGCTTGGCTGTTCACCTCAAACGGTTGCAGCATTGTCACACAAGGCTGTACTTGGCCCGTAACAGGCCCTCCTACCGAGCACGCCAGCCTCAGTTACAACAGCACGACTAACTTCTACGTCATCACATTCGCGGATGGCAGTCAGCGGTCTTTCAACGAAAGCAGCAGCATGGGGATCATGACATCCATCCAAGACCGTAACGGCAATACAACAAACATTGCATACGATTCATTCAATCGCATTTCACAAGTCACCGCGCCAGGTGGACAGTCATTGACGTTCACCTACGGAAATAGCGGCGACCCCAACCGCGTCACTTCCATTCAAGATTCCGTTGGCACTGTGGCGACTTACACCTATTCCAACAGCATGCTAATGAATGTGACTTACGCGGACGGTGGGCAGCAACATTTCGCCTACGATTCCAACAATAACATCACGAGTATCACCGATGACCAAGCAAAAGTCATTGAGACGCACACCTACGACAGCAGTAGTCGCGGCCTCACATCCTCCCGAGCGAACGGCGTTGACGCAATCACCGTTAGCTATTCAAATGGGAGCACGAACCTAACGAACTCGCAAAACAACACAACGACATACAACTATTCAACGATACGTACGGACAACTATCTTACGGGCATAGTAGGTCCGGGCTGCGACTCATGCGGTGGACGCAACAATCAGACATTCAATCTGAATTCATCCGGGTACCGTCAAAGCACTACCGATCCCAACGGCAACAGTGTGTCGTACACCTATGACGGCAATGGAAACGCCCTGACGCGCACGGATGCCATCGGAACATGGACATACACCTACAATAGCTTCAACGAAGTGTTGACGGCCAAGGACCCACTCGGAAATACAACGACAAATACCTAATGATTCGCACGGAAACCTGCTGACGACAACGACACCAGCGCCCGGTGGTAGCAAAAGTACGGGAAGCACAACAACTTTCACCTATGACACCAAAGGCGAACTGCTGACCATCACCGATCCACTGCTTAATAAAACGACAATCGCGTATTACGCAAGCGGCTTGGTTCAAACGACCACCGATCCGCAAACCAATGTAACGACCTACACCTATGACGGTCGTGGAAATCGTTTGACGGTGAAGGACGCCCTCTCCAACACAACCTCGTTCTCGTACGATCCCATGAATCGCCTGACGAAGATAACGTACCAAGATACTACGACCATGCAGTTCGCCTACGATAAACGCGGGCGGCGTATCTCGGTCACAGACCAAAACAATAAAACCACGCAGTACGCCTACGACGATGCGGATCGCCTTATCACCGTTACAGACCCGGCCCTAAATGCAACACAATACGGTTACGATACAGAAAGTAATCTGACCAGTATCAAAGACGCGAACAGCAACACAACTACATTCAGCTACGATTTCCTCGGACGGCTAACGAATACACTTTTCCCGTCGAATCTCAGCGAAGGCTACGGCTACGATAGCAACGGAAACATGACCTCAAAAACAGACCGGAACAATCACACGGTCAGCTACACTTACGACCAGTTGAACCGTCTGAAGCAGAAGTCATATCCTGATTCAACTACGGTGAATTACACCTACGATAACGACAGCCGCCTCACGCAGGTGACTGATCCCACTGGCGCATACAATTTCACTCACGACAACATGGGCCGATTGACGCAGGCAAGCAGTCAATATACTTTCCTCACAGCAAAAACATTCACATCCGCGTACGGCTATGACGCGGCCTCCAATCGCACCAGCTACACCGATCCCGAAGGTGGGGCCACGACGTATGCCTATGACACCCTCAATCGCTTACAAACGCTCACGCCTCCAAGTGCGTTCGTTAGACGCGGCTCGTTCGGCTTCGCCTATGACGTCATCAGCCGCCGCACATCGTTGACGCGTCCGAACAGTGTCAGTAGCGCGTACAGGTATGACGCGCTGTCGCACTTGCTGTCTGTTACGCACGCGGCTGGGAGCACAACTCTGGACGGAGCAAACTATGGGCTGGACGCGGCGGGCAACCGAACCAGCCGTACGCCGCTGCCGAGCGGTACGACAACCAATTACGGTTATGACCCGATCTATGAGCTATTGTCCGCAACGCAGGGCAGCACAACGAAGGAAAGCTACACCTACGATGCGGTCGGCAATCGCCTGACTTCGTTGAGTGGCAATTACACGGTGAACACCTCGAACGAAATGACATCCAGCCCCACTGCTACGTTCACCTTCGACAACAACGGGAACGTTTTAACGAAGACGGATTCCACGGGAACAACATCGTATTCGTGGAATTTCGAGAACCGCTTGACCAGTGTCACGTTACCCGGCACTCGTGGCACCGTCACCTTCAAATACGATCCGTTTGGACGGCGCATCTACAAGACTTCGCCTTCGGCTACGAGTATCTATGCCTACGACAGTGACTACCTAATCGAAGAAACCAATTCGTCGGGAACCGTTGTGGCGCGCTACGCACAAGGGCTGAACATTGACGAACCGTTGGCCATGTTGCGGTCCTCGGTCACAAGCTACTACGAAGCAGACGGTCTCGGCTCCGTAACATCGCTTACAAATTCCTCCGCTGCAATAGCAAACAGCTACTCCTACGACAGTGCCGGCAATCTGACCGCATCGTCCGGCTCGCTTGCGAATTCGTTCCGCTACACGGGGCGTGAGTTAGACTCGGAAACCAATCTCTACTACTACCGCGCCAGATACTACGATCCCACGATTGGAAGGTTCATTGGCGAAGACCCAATCCGCTTTTCAAGCGGCATCAACTTTTACGACTATGTGGGAGACAGCCCGCTGAATTTTCGGGACCCGTTAGGTCTGTGCCCCGCCCCAAATAAACCAGAATTTACAAAGCGTTACCTTCCCCCGAATGCGCAGACTTGTTCAGCCATTCTTCAGTTCTACGCTCCGCCCGGATTCAATCTTGACCAGATTGTGGCAGCGGGGAAAGCTGGAGGCAAGAACCCGTTCGCCGCACTTGCCGCGGTCGGACAATATGGTACTTTCGATTTTCAACGTAGTAGGGATAGCGCTGGCAATACGACATTCTATTCAGGCTACACATCTGTGTCTAACGTCGCAGTAGGCGCATATTTGTATGGGGCAGGCTTTAGCGACGCACAAGCGACTTTTATCTCAAATACTTACGCATCTGCGAAGTCATCAAACGCAGGTGCTTCCCAGCAAGCAGTATATAGGAACCTCGGCTACGATCTAGCTGCCGCAGGCTGGAATCCATCATGCACGAAACCCTAGAACCGTCCAAGCGCTCCTCTGCGCGCCGAGTGAGCCTAGCTCTGTTCATAGTAAATGTGATAGGCACCATCATTTATGTCGTTGCGGCTTCGCACAGTTGGGCAATCCCGCAAGAGCGTGGATTGCATTCCACGACCGGGGAGCCCTTCATATGGGCGCTTTTCGTTGTGCCGATTCTCGCCGCTTTTACCGTGCTGAATCTCCTTTGGGGAGCATATATCTGCTTCAGCAGAAGGTGGCGAAACGGTTACTTTTGGCTGATGAGCGCCGGGGTGTGGCTCATTGCTGTATGGATTGACTTCGCGCACCACTGAGTCTGAATGGTATGTTCCTACAGACGCCCGGTGACTTCCAGTCTGAAAAGCGGAACCGACTAGATGAAGCCACTTCTGATCGCTGTCGTACTTTTGACCTGTTTCGGATGCGGAGACCCCGTAACCTGGTCTGCTGAGTCACGTTCTCCTGATGGGACGTGGACCGCAACCGCGGAAACGATCGAACACAGCGGTTTTGGGACGGGGGGAGTTGAAACCACAGTTTCGATAAAGCGTTCCAATGGCTCCGGATCTCCTGAACGTGTATTGGCCTTTGCTGAGGCTGGTCCTGATATGGGCTTGAAGATGCAATGGGACGGCCCGTCACATCTGGTAGTGCTATATAAGGCAAATCCAGAGTTTCTGTATTTCCAAGTCGTCAAAACTTCAGGCGTGGACATCTCGGTCCAAAACGTCGCGCCGAAACCGCAGGAAGAGTTTCGACCTTCCGCGCGTCCGTGATACCGCGTGGAAATCGCGGGAAATCGGGGACAGGAAATCGGGGACAGGAAATCGGGGACAGACGGGACGTTATCTGTATCTGTTATTTTTGTGCGGGATGGCGCGTCTGGCTCATCAACCCTTTGATTTGTACGGTCAAGCACAAACGCCACGTGTGAATTCTTCTCTGCGGCTCCTCGCCGTTCACCTCACTATTCGCCCCGAAATGTGCGCTTTCGCATCCCCAGTCTACGGGACGGCCGTTACCGTTTGCTGCTTCTAATAGCCATTCGACCCCGAAATTCCGCCATTCGCTGACTTTTCCTTTACTTCCCAACTACCCCCGCGCTACCCTTCCCCATGGTCGCCCCTGTCCCCGCCCAACTCTCGAGCCTCCCTCCTCGTTTACATAGACCGCCGCACATCCACTCCCTACTACTCACCACCCACCAGTCACTACCCACTTCCCCACGGATGCTAACTCCTTTCCTTCTTATCACATCCCTGCAAGCCAAGCAGTTTCATGCACTTACGCACTCTTTTGCGCAACGGCGCGCCGCTATCCCCTTTGCCCGCAAGAGCTTGCGCACTCTTTCCGTCGCCACGGAGGTGTACACCCCTTCCAATTCCAAATCCTCTCGGTGCTCTCTGTGCCTCGGTGGCAAATCCATTCTTTTCATACTCTTGCCGCCTCTTTACGCTTTCTTTGTCCTGTTTTCTGTCCTCGTTTCCTTTGTTTTCAATCGCTTGCAGCCTCTTTTCAACAAAACACCCGGGGGCGGGGGTATGCGTGAGGAATCTTGGATGAGGCGTCCTGTTTCGGTCCTTACGCTTTTCGCGTTATCCATGCTGTCGCTGACGGCCGCTCCACGCGCCGACGCTTGGGGTTGCCGGGGGCACGAAACCGTGGCGGCATTGGCGGAGAAGCACCTCACGCCCCAGGCGAAACAAGCGCTGCTTGCGTTGCTGACGGCAAACCCCATCGATCCGCAACTGAGGCGCTATTGCGGGCAAACCGGGCTGGATGCATTCGTGGATTCTTCCACCTGGGCCGACGATGAGCGCGGCCGGGAACCGGCCACCGCGCCGTGGCACTTCATCGACATCCCCTTGGGTGCGACGCAAGGCCCGGCACAAAATTTTTGCGGCGCGGGCGGCTGCGTGCTGCAAGCCATCACGGACCAGCTCGCCATTCTGAAGGACAAAAACGCGCCCGGAGCGAAACGCGCCGCGGCGCTGCGCTATATCATTCATTTCGTGGGCGACCTGCACCAGCCGCTGCACGGCGCAACCAACAGCGACCGCGGCGGAAACTGCGTTCCGGTGAAATATTTCACGCGCAATCCGCACCCCAGGAACAACTCCTATACACCGAATCTCCATCACGTTTGGGACACGGAAATTCCTGAAAGCCAGATGCAAGGAGCGGATCCAGCGGAGTTCGCGGACACACTCGACGCTGAGTTCGAGACGTCCTTCACGGCCTGGCAGCAAGGCGGGATGCAGTTGGACGCGTGGGCCTGGGAAAGCCATGACCATGCCGCAGAAACCGCGTACGGCGCTTTCAGCAAACCAATCCCAGTCGAGCCGGACGTCCCGGTGAACCCGTGCACCGATGACAACAACATCGGCCAGCGCATGCTGCACAAACACCTCGTGATCGGCCAAGCGTACCGCGATCAAGCCGCATCGGTAGTTGAAGAGCGTTTGGCACAAGCTGGCATACGGCTGGCCATGATCTTGAACGAAGCGGCCAAAATCGGGCTATAGGGACTAATTTAGTCCCTGTCGGAGGGCACGGAGGTCTTGGCGTTCTGACGACCGTTACGTTTTTACGTCTACGCTATTCGGGCTATGAGTAGTAACCTTGCGAATAGCAGGCTCGCCTTTTGCCTGCTAAGAAGTCTATGTCCTGCACTACCCGTTCTGGCCCGACCCTCTCGCCGGCGGGAAACCTGGCCCCTCTACGAACTCCCTCCCAGTTCTGAAAGACGAGAAGTACACATGCCGCCCAGCCTGCGGCCCGAACACGTCCTGGCCACAATACTGTCCTCGACCGAGGACGCGCTACTCTCGTTTTCCCTCAACGGCACCATCCGATCCTGGAGCCGCGGGGCGGAGCAACTTTATGGTTGTGCCGCTGCGGAGATCACCGGGCGGCCGCTGACCACGCTGCTGCCAATCTACGAAGTACCAGCCTGCGAAAAGTTGTTGCGAGCCGCCAAAGACGGGAGCTTCGCTTGTTGCGAGAATACGGAGCGCCTGCGGAAAGATGGATCCCGAATCCGCGTGGCGCTGAAGCGGGCCGCGGTTCGCGACGAAGCCGGCTCAGTCATGGGGATCCTAGAAACTGCCAGTGCCGAAGGCTGGCATGCGCAGAGCCGGGCGGCGGAAGGACACCTTCCATCGCTGCTGGAACAGATGCCCGCGATACTTTGGACCACGGACCAAAACATGAGAATCATTTCCAGTTGGGGAGCGGCGTTCGGTCGGTCGAATGTCAGGGCGAGCGAGTTCGTGGGTCGAACCCTTTACGACTACTTGCAATGCCAGGATCCTCACGCCGCTCCCATCGCGCAGCACGCCGAAGCGCTGAGGGGAATTTCTACTTATTTTGAGTATCGGCACGGGAACCGTCATTTCGGCGTTCATCTCCGCCCGCTGCGTACCGCGTCAGGCGAAATAACAGGTTGTATCGGCGCGGGCATTGACATTACGGAGCGGAAGAAGATAGAGGATCAGATCCGTTACCAAGCGACCCATGACGCTCTGACGGGGCTGGCGAATTACCGCGAATTCATGGAGACGCTGGAGCGCGAAGTGCGCCGGGCCGACCGCAGCAATCACGTATTCGCGCTGCTGCTGCTGGACCTCGACGAATTGAAGGCCATCAACGACATGCATGGCCACCTGGTGGGAAATCGCGCGCTCAAGAGACTGTCGGAGGTAATTAAGGAACACTCCCGGGCGACGGACTTGGCGGCCCGCTACGGAGGCGACGAGTTCGCCGTGGTACTGATCGACGCCGACCCGGGAATGGCAAATCGCATCGCGCAGCGTGTGGAGCAGGCCTTCCGCGATGTGCGGGAACGGCCGCCGCTGAGCGTCAGCATCGGCATCAGCATATATCCGGAAGACGGCCGTACCGCGGCGGAACTGCTGAAGGCTGCAGACCGGCATTTGTACAAGCGCAAGAAGGTCGCACACCCCCAAGGTGTCAGCGCCGGTTGAGTCTCCGTTGGAACGAAATCTTTGACACGCAAAAGATAGCTGTGATTCCTCGCAGGCGCGCTATTTCCAACGGCCATCGACTTCATTGACTTGCACGGGCACGCAGCCTAAGATGCGTTTCATCCGCCAGATAGGGCGCAAATTGCGGCGCTATCCTTCCTGGCCGATTCTGCATAGTCACGCGGTGCACGTTGCCAAGCTCCGTGGTGTCCCATTACCGCCTCCTCAATCCGCTGGGCAGCGGCGGGATGGGTGTGGTTTACCGCGCGGAGGACACAGCTTTGGGACGCACCGTAGCCCTGAAGTTTCTATCCACCCAAATTGTCCAGGATCCCAAGCGCGTGGAGCGCTTTCGCGACGAAGCGCGCACCGCGTCTGCCCTGAATCACCCGAATATTTGCACTATCTATGAAGTCGGAGAGCAGGAAGGCGAGATGTTCATCGCCATGGAGTACGTCGAGGGACGGCCGCTGTCGGAATTCCTCCGCGATGGCGGAATGGCGGTAGAAACGTTGCTGCGGTACGGGCGGCAGATCTCCGGCGCGCTGGAGCACGCGCACGAACGCGGGATCGTGCACCGCGACCTCAAGCCCGCGAACGTAGTTGTAACGCCCGCCGGCAACGCAAAAATCCTCGATTTTGGCCTGGCCAAACGCGGCGATCCCGAGCAACTCCAGCGCAAGACCACACAGGGTGTGGCGACGGAAACCAGCGTGGGGCTAACCGGAACGCTCCCGTACATGTCGCCAGAACAACTGGAAGGGCGAGAAACCGGGCCGCGCAGCGACATCTGGTCGCTGGGAGTGATGTTGTATGAGATGGCGTCGGGCACGCGGCCCTTTCGAGGGGAAAACCTGTACCGGCTGTGCACCGCGATTATTCAGGAGCCGCTGCCGCCGCTGCCAGATAACGTGCCAGCGGGGCTTGCGGCGGTTATCAAGCGATGTTTACAGAAGGAGCCTTCGCGGCGCTACCAGCGCGCAAGCGAGCTGCGCGCCGCGCTGGAAACACTGGAAATAGGTGGCCCGGCCGTAGCGGAGCCGGCCCGCGTAAAAGCGGCCGGGCCCCTCTCTCAATCTGGATTGTGGATTGCGCTGGGTGTGGCGGTCGTGCTCCTGGCTGGGGTAGGCATTGGTACTCTATGGCGCAGCAAGACGCCAAGTAGCCCAGGCAAGGGCGGCGGCATGAGCGTTCCGGAAAGGGTGCAACTGGCCGTGCTGCCCGCCAGCGGCGCAACTGACTCGGACGACAGCGCGTTCAATGATGGCTTGGTGGAGACGCTGACGTCGCGGCTAACGACATTGACGGAAAAGCATCCGCTGGCGGTGATTCCGGCCAGCGAAGTGCGGGCGCGCAAGGTCGCTACGGTGGACGCGGCGCGGGCCGAATTTGGAGTGAACCTCGGATTAGTTATCAATGTGCAGCACGCGGAAGGACAGGAGCGCGTGAATTACTCGCTGGTGGATGCCGCTTCCCACCAGCAGTTGCGCGGAGGAACCATTACCGCGCCACGCGGCGACCCCTTTGCGCTACAAGATCAAGTATCGGAGAGCGTAACCCAAGCGCTGGAATTGCAACTGCAACCGCAGGAAAAGCGGGCCTTGCAAGCCCACGGCACCACGGAACCCGCAGCGTACGATTTTTATCTACAGGGTCGTGGCTACCTGCAAGATTACGTCAAGCCCGAAAACGTGGAAAATGCAATCAACGTCTTCAACTCTGCACTCAAGAAGGACCCGGTGTTTGCGGCGGCCAACGCGGGGCTTGGCGAAGCCTACTGGTGGAAATATGAGTTAACGCATGACAAAAAGTGGGTAGCCGCAGCGCAAGACAATTGTCGCCGGGGCGCTGAACGCGACAGCGCGCTTTCCGAGGCGCACATCTGTCTGGGCCGAATATTTGGAGGCACCGGCAACTATGAGAAGTCCGTAGACGAATACCGTCAGGGAGTTGAGTTGGAGCCGACCAACGATGCGGCCCATGGCGGTCTCGCCTATGCATACGAGCATCTCGGCCAATTGGATGCCGCCGAAAAGACGTTCAAGCAGGCGATTGCGGTGCGTCCCAACTACTGGGCTACGTACAACTGGCTTGGCAACTTTTATGAGCGCCATGCGCGGTATGACGACGCCATAGCGATGTACTCACAGGTAGTCTCACTGGCCCCCGATAGCTTTACGGGTTACTACAATCTTGGGGCCACCCGGATTGTGCAAGGCAAGTATGCGGAAGCGATTCCGCTGTTGCAGCGATCGCTGGGGATCCGGAAAACGGCCGAGGCGACTTCCAATCTCGGGACGGCCTATTTCCAACTGCGCCGCTACACCGATGCTGCTTCCGCCTTCGAGCAGTCCACACAACTTGATGCCCAAAATTACGTAATTTGGGGAAATTTGGGGGACGCTTATAACTGGGCTCCCGGACGTCGCGGTGAAGCGACCGCCGCTTATGGCAAAGCCATTGCCTTGGGTGAAGAGAAACTGCGGGTCAACCCGCGGGACGCACAGGTCCTGAGCAGTCTTGCGATGTACCATGCCATGCGAGGAGAACGAAAGGTGGCGCTGGACAACGCGGATGCAGCACTCCGGCTCAATCCAAAGAGTCCGGACTTGCTCTTCAATGCGG
>Ga0307475_10001865_pt1 | contig 12518 bp, 7 predicted proteins | sample atmos_gasesECM1C_FD_203317 | JGI IMG/M metagenome (GOLD analysis project Ga0307475, IMG submission 203317) | Hardwood forest soil microbial communities from Morgan-Monroe State Forest, Indiana, United States - atmos_gasesECM1C_515 | ecosystem: Environmental > Terrestrial > Soil > Temperate... | reverse complement strand
CATTCTTCGGCACCACGGATGAACCAGACCGCGCGTTAGAGATATTTAGAGAGTTTAGCGCCTCTGAGTTTGTGGGTAAGCTTTACACCAAGAGGGTGATCGGCCACTGGACGATAGCCCATAGCGAGTCTAAGAAGGTGCGGCAATTTGTCGTGTTTGACACGCAAGGCGCGGGGCCTCGGGAAGTACCCCACTTTAGAGCCGAAAACGATGAGTCCGAGATGGGGCCTTACGCGCCTTGCGCCACTGGGAGAACGGTAGGACTCCCCGTGGGTCAAACATTACGAAGTTCCTTGGGGCTCTCCGAGTCGCCCGATGAATGGACCCGGAGGCAACCGGCAGTGTCCGCGATGCTGAAGTTATCTGATGTTTTGACGTATCTCTTGGAGTGGCATGACCGGCAGACGCCCTTGCGTGTTCTGCTGTCCACGCCTGATGGCAAATTTGCTTTCGATTGCGCGCTGGTGCGATTCTTTGACACGGGCATCTCTCTTCAACTGGCGGGCGACTCCGATTCTGTCGATCTCAACTTGACTGGGTATGACTTCGAGGCCTTGGACGAAGAAACCGAGGAAGGGGCACACGAGGAACTTTCAAGCCATGGGCGTGGACTTAAAGCCAACAGCAGCGATCGAACGCTGGTCATTCTTGAGATGATCTCGGTCTCCTCCTAAGAGAAGTAAGAAGTACTATTGACAGCATTTCGCGAATGGCATAAAAACTCGCCGAAGCTCCCCGGCATCGTCGAGTCATTTTGCGCGCGGTGAACCCGCCACCGCATTTCCCATTGACGGTGCAATCTTCAATCCAGAATCCAAGTAAGTCGAATAGATAGGGTCCAGCCCTTTGGGGGTAAGCGAAACATGACAGAGACAGAAAAGATGGAGAAGCACATCACTTCGCTACGGAGGCTTGGGGAAGTTCTGCATAAGTCCATTGGCAGCGAATACCATGCGATCTCGCTGCAGCTCGGTGGCGGGTTCCCGGGATGGATGCCTCATCCGGAGAGACCGGCATTCCTGACGACGTGGCCTGGCCTGCCTCACAGAATACAACCGGTATTTGCTCCAGGGAGGTACGCGACTAGCCCTGGCCGCGATTGCTCCCCACTATGCGAAAAACGATTTTGCTTTTCATCGCGGCGTAACAGCCGGAGCGTACACGGCAACGGGTTTGCAGTAAAGAGCGAGGCGAGCGGAGGAATCCGAAAACAACCCCACCTAACCGCTCGCCTTCCTCTCCTCAACACCGATCGCAGTTCGCAGCCGCAGGGCACTGCTTATTCCTTCCTTTGTTGCGAGGCTCAGGTTTTGACGGAGATCGTTGCGACAGGCCTTGGGCTCTCGACCGTGTCTTAGGGTGAACAGTTGCTATCCACGGGACGGTACCTGTCAACACGGCGACGAAATGACTCCCGGGAGACGGTGCAGGGTGTCGGAACGGTCCGGGTCGAGAGCGGGCTTAGCAATATGGCGCTCCTCCGGGAAGAGGGGCGATTCCTCCTGCGCTTTTGCGGATGCGGAATGAATGAGGGCGCGATAGGTCGTGCCCGTACCAGCCCGCGGTTGCCAGGCTGAAGCGCGGCGCCACAGGAACGTTGCGCGAGAGAAGCGATTCTTTGTAGGGGCCTGCTCGTTTTTGGGCTAACTAAGCCACGATTGCTCGGCACGCTCGGAATGACCGGAGAGCGCCGGATTCGCGTTAGCTGGACTGGCCGCGGAGGATGCGGATGGCGTCGGGGAGACCGGCGCCACCGCGGCCGTTGGTCCCGGCGGAGGATTCGGCGGCTTCTTCGAGGGTTGTGCTTTCCCCGGGGGCGAGAAAGAGATTGGTCTCGACGGCGTGTTGTTTGGTGTAGAGGTCGTAATACCGGCCGCCGAGTGCATAGAGGCTTTCGTGCGTGCCGCGCTCGATGATGCGGCCAGCTTCCACGACAAGGATTTGATCGGCGCGGCGGATGGTGGAGAGGCGGTGCGCGATAACAAACGTGGTGCGGCCACCCATGAGGTAGCGCAAGCCTTCCTGAATCAGCGCCTCGGATTCCGAGTCCAGGCTCGAAGTGGCTTCGTCCAGGATGAGGATGCGCGGATCCGCGAGAATGGCGCGCGCGATGGAGACGCGCTGCTTCTGGCCCCCGGAAAGCTTAACGCCGCGCTCGCCGACCACCGTGTCGTATTTTTGCTCGAAGGATTCGGCGAACTCATCGACGCGTGCGATGCGGCAAGCGGCGAGGACTTCTTCCTCCGTGGCGTTCGGTTTGGAGAAGGCCACGTTCTCGCGAATCGTGCCATCGAACAGAAACGTTTCCTGCAACACCACGCCAAGCTGCGTGCGGTAGGAGCTAAGCTGCACGGTGGACAGGTCCACGCCGTCCACAAGCATTCTGCCGCTCGAAGGAACGTAAAAGGCGGCAATCAAGCCGATGATGGTGGATTTTCCCGCACCGGAAGGGCCGACGAGCGCGGTCACGGTTCCGGGCTCGGAGGTGAAACTGATGTCGTGCAGTACCTCCTTGCGCGCTTCATAAGAAAAGCTGACATGCTCCACCTCCAGAAGACCGTTGACGCGATGCATCGTAACGGTGCGGCTGGGGGCTTGGTCTTCCGGATTCTCGTTGAGGATCTCGCGAGTGCGCTCGAGGCCGGTGATGGCTTCCGTGATTTGCGTGCCGATGGCCACGATTTGAAAAACCGGCGCGATGAGAAACGCCAGGAAGGCGCTGTAGGCAAACCACTGGCCGGGAGTCATGGTTCCGGCGAGCATCTTGCGGCCGCCTAACTCCATCATCAGCACGCTCACAATACCCAAGAGCATGGCGCCGGAAAGGCTCATGAGCGATGTGGCGGTCAGCGTCTTGAGCACGTTCTCCAGCAAGCGGTGCACGCCTGCGGAGAAAACTTTCTCTTCGCGTTCCTCCGCGTGATAGCCCTTCACCACGCGCACGCCGCTGAGCGATTCGGTGAGCCGGCCGGTGACGTCGGCAGTGATTTTGGGGCGGGCGCGGAAAATGGGGCGAATAGTTTTGAAGGCCTGGCTGATGCCGACGCCAAAACACAACAGGATGCCAAACGCCAGGGTGGTCATCTCCACGCTGGTGTGAATGAGGTACACCAGTGCGATAGCCGCGGTCATAAGGCCACCCACAAACTCGACCAGGCCGGTGCCGATGAGATTGCGGACGCCTTCCACGTCGCTCATGATGCGCGAGACCAGCGCGCCGGTTTTGTTGGCGTCGTAAAACGCAATGGGCAGGCGGCCGATGTGCGCCTGCACCTGCTTTCGCAGTTCGGTGATCATTTTCTGCGCGGATTTCGAAAGCAGCTGCGTGAGGCTGAAGGACGTGAGGCCCTGAATGATCGTCGCGGCGAGAACGCCGAGCGCAAGCGGCGTGAGGAGACGGATCTGGCGGTGGAGGACGACGTTGTCCACAAAATATTTTGTGGAGGCGGGCAGCACCAGCCCAGAGACGCGGTTGATGGCCATTAACACGAAGCCGAGAATCAGCAGGCGACGGCGCGGCTTCATGAGCGCCCAAACGTCGGGCAGATTCTTCCACGTGTTCTTGCGCTTCCTCTCTCTGGGTACCGCTTGCGTGTCAGTGCTCATTGGGTTGGGATCCGGCCCTCGCTGTTGGATGCGGGGCGGGCTGACATAAGTACATGGCTAGATGCTATCAAATTCTTCGGAGTAGCGATGCTTCGAGGTTGCTTAGTTAGGACGCGCTAAAGGACACCTTCGACTGCTGGCAATGCAGCTCAATCGCCGATGGCGCCGGTATTGCCTGCATGCGCTCGGGCTGGGCGCTCGAGGTTCAGTACGCTCGAGACGAAATCGCTGATGGTGACGCCCAGTTGGCCCCAGAGGCGGCGCTTCAGGCTGGAATAGTCCTGGGTGCCGCTGAACAGGTCGCCCATCAATTGCCGGAAGACAGGGCTGCGTCGGATGAATTGCACCATGCGCGTGGTTACGGCGGTGCCGAGGAAAGATCCGCGATAAAAACGGCGGACGATGCGAGCGGCAAACTCGAGCTCGGTGGAGAATGCGGCTTTGATCCACGCCGGATATTTCTCCGGGCAGCCTTGCGCCAGCGAACGGCCAAGAAGTTCACCGGAACGAATGGCGTAGAACAGTCCTTCGCCGGTGAGCGGATCGACCCAGGCGGCGGCGTCGCCGACCAGCGCCCAATTCTTGCCGACCACGTTGCGTTGCGAAAGCGTGCGCTCCTGCGGCGAGGGCAGGACATGGCTGTAGAACTTTGCGCCTTCGGTTGGAATGTTCTGCTTCTCGACAAACGCTTGCAGATGGCCGCGAAGCTCCGCGCTGGTATGCGAGGACATGCTGCCGCAGATTCCGACAGAGAGATGATCGCTCCGCGGGAACGACCAGAGGTAGCCCTCAAATTGCGGCAGGAATTTAATGGTGATGGAGTCCGCGTTCTGCGGCACGAAGTAGCCCTGCGTCATCTCCAACTCGTCGCGCTGGAGCGCGCGGCTGCCGGGGACAAGTTGATTGCGCGCGCCCGCCGCGAGCACGAGAAAATCGGCTTCGTGCCATTCGCCTTCGACCGAGAACCGCGGCTTGGTTTTTTCGACGTCCACGCTCAACACCCGGGACCGCTGCACCTTGCAGCCGGCGGCCTGCGCGCGATCCAACAGGAGGCCGTTCAGCACCTTTCGCGAATAGATCACAATGGGATGCGGCATTTCGAGCGTTGCGTGATGCTCTTGGCTGCTGATCAGCTCGAGGGAATGAACGAGCTTTTTCGGATAGGAATTGTCGAGCAGGAAAGGGAAGCACTGGATGGCTTTGTGCGTGAGGCCGCCGCCGCAGGGCTTTTCCCACGCGAGGTGCTCGTCATAAAGATTTACTTTGTGACCCGCGCGAGCAAGGTGCTCGCCGCACATGGCCCCGGAGGGCCCCCCGCCGATGATTGCAATTTGCGCCATGCTTTTTTTCGCCGCGGCCCTTCACTTTCCTCTCTCGAACGAATGCCTCACACGAATCCCTGACGGCTGCAAAGAATGGGCTGCTCGGGTAAAGCGTCCTCAGGTGACGGGGAAGATCACCAGGCAAAAACCAGCCAGGAGTATAGCACCGAATACCGCTGTTGCAGCGGCCGAGCCGGTCTCTTGTCGCACAATGTCCATCCCCCTGCGCTCGAGCAGGTGGAGCAGCGCGAAATACGGCAACAGCAGCACCATGAGGATTTCGCCGCTATGGAAATACAAGAGGCCGATGACCAGGGCGAGCCACGTCACGGCGCGTAGCGACAATCCCGCAACGAAACGGCGCCACGCGCTGGGGTTGGCGGCGGGGCCGAGGCAAATTTCTTCCGCAAGGTGGTAGGGAAGGAATGCAAGGAGAAGAACAGGGAAGCGCGCCCATTTGGCCGGGGTCAGCCAAGCTTCGTAGATGGATAGCTCGAGCCAGGCGCTAAACAAGAGAAACAGAATCAGGGCAGCGAGAATGGCAACGAGTAATCGCGAGTTCCAGCGCGAGAGCTGTTCTCGCAGGGATCTCCAATGCAAGGACGCGAGCACGACGCCGAGAAGCAAAAGAAAACTTGCGAGGTAATCTCCTTCATACAAGCCAATCGCGTGCAGGGGATTCCAGAAACGCAGCAGCATGACGATGAGGATGGCTCCCAAGGCAAATTCGGGAAGGATACGGAGCCAAGCGAAGGAATTTCCTCGAGCCGTTTCTTCTTCGCCCGTCTGTTTGTTTCCTGTGATCTCGCGCAGGAAAGGGCTGGCCAGAAGGAGCAATCCCGCGAATCCCGCCAGCGCCCCGTAAAGTTCGCCAAGCGATGGCATTCCGGGCGTTCCCTTGAGTTGCAAGGTCTTGGCTGTCCAATCTTGGAACGCGCGGACGGCGCGGCGACTGAAGATCAGGCTTGCGTGCGTGGCGCCGGGAATCACCAGGTATTGGACGAGGTCGTTCTTCGAGGACGCGACCAGGTCCGCAGCGCTCGCGCGCATGGATTCCGGCTCGAGCCCACCGCTGAGGACTAAGAACCGCTGCGGCATCGGGCCAGGGTCTTGATACAGCAGCATTTCTGGCTGCACGCCGTGCACGGCTCGCATCGGTGCCGGAGAAATGGCCACGACCCCGGCCACCGGGACTCTTGCGCCAACGCGCAGACCGATAGCAGCGCCCAGCGAGTGGCCGGCCAGGATCGTTCGATCGGGATCGGCCATGCCGCGCGACACGAGACCGGAAAGCAGAGCCTCGGCGCAATCCTCGGCGCGTTGCGGCGAGAAGGGGCCGGGGCTGTGGCCATGTCCTGGCAAGTCCGGAACATAGACGCGCAGGTTTTGCTCCGCGAATCCGCCAGCGAGAAAAGCCATGACTTTTTTGTTCGCGACAAGACCGGGAAAGAGCACCACCGTTGCTTGCGGCGCTGCACCTTTTTTTTCGAAGATGGCGGTTTCCAGGCGGCAGCCGCCGGCGGGAATAACATACGTCTTTTCGCCGTAAGGTTTCGAGAAGGCCAGCAAGAAACCTGTCCCGATGAGAAAAATTCCAGCAAGGGCGCGTGTTTTTCGTGATTTCCCGGTCAAGGCGGGCTCCCAAGCGGCGAATCTCGCGCGCGTGATAAAATACAGGTGGCCGCGACTTCTTTTTCGGTGCCTACACGGTGATCCCTTGTCTTCGAAAGCCATGAAGTTAGAGGAGGCGATTTTGCGGTTTGGCCGCGAGAAAGGCAATGCCCCGGCCTCCGCGGCCAGGCGCCGCGTCGTCTTCACCAACGGCTGTTTTGACCTGCTCCACCCGGGGCACATCCGCGGCCTGGAGCAGGCGCGCCAGCTGGGCGATGTGTTGATCGTGGGGCTGAACAGCGATACCAGCGTGCGGCAACTGAAAGGGCCTGCGCGGCCCGTGATTCCAGAGGCCGAGCGTGCTGAGATTCTCTCGGCGTTGGAAGCGGTTGATGCCGTGGTGATCTTCGATGAGCTGACTCCACGCGAAGTGATTTGCCGTTTGCTCCCTGATGTTCTGGTGAAAGGCGGCGATTGGCCCGGGGACCAGATTGTTGGACGCGAAGAAGTGGAAGCGGCGGGCGGGCGCGTCGTCTCCATTCCATTTGTCCCGGGCTATTCGACGAGCGCGATTCTGCAAAAGATTCGCGAAGGCCTCGAAAAAGAGCCTCAGCTAAAAGGGCAGCGCGCGTCGCGCGCAGATTCCTGATCGTCCGCGCATGATACTTCCGGCAGCCCGCGAAAGGTTAGAAGCATTGCTGCGCCATCCGTCGATGGAAGGCGGATTGGCGGAGCTGCGCGCAAACGCTGACTTGGTTTCGATTACCGGGCTGCACGATGTTGCGAAAGCATTGGTTGCCGCTTACCTCACGCACGCACTGCGGCGCCCCGCCTTTTTTGTCACCGATTCGAATCGCCGCGCCGAAGCACTTGCGGAGACGCTTCGTTTCTTCGCAACAATTTTTCCCGGAGCCAGGAGCGGCGTAGCCACTCTTCCGTCCTTCGATCGACTGCCGTGGGAATCGCAAAGTCCACACGCCGACATCCTGGAGCGCCGGGCCACAACGTTGTTTCGCCTGGTGGACGGGCAAATCTCTATCGTGATTGCGCCCATGGCTGCGGCGCTCTGGCGCTATCAAGATCCCGCTGCCTACCTGTATCTAACGAGAACCTTGGCGAAGGATGCCGAGATTGGGCACGAGGAGCTGATCACGCATCTCGCCTCGGTGGGCTACACGCGGACGGAAATGGTGGAGCTGCCCGGGCAATTCGCGGTCCGCGGCGGCATCATCGATGTGTTTTCACCGGAGGCGGCACGCCCCGTGCGCATCGAACTGTTGGGCGACACGGTGGAATCGGTGCGCGAATTCGATGCGCGGACGCAACGCTCGATTGCGCCGGTGGTGCGAACCACACTGCTGCCGTTGACGGAGTGGGCTGTGCCTGCTCCCGAAAATGCGGGTGCGGAAGATTCCGCGAGTTGGGAATCCGCCCCGGCGTTTGGGCCTTCCGGAGAACTCGGCACGGCCTATCTTTTCGAATTGGCGGAAAGCTCGCTGCGGCCGATTGTGTTTCTCGACGAGCCGCAAACTCTGCGCGAAGCGGCGCAGCAACACCTCGCGGCGGCGACGCAGGTTTACGAACGTCACGGCCGCGCCAATTCGCCGCCGGCGTCTCACTATTTCTGGAGCGAAGAGCAAATTGCCGCGGCGCTCGGGAAGACGTCGCAGATTCATCTTGAGCAACTCGCGCTCGCCATCGGCTCGACGCCGCAATTCGAAGTCTCTTCCCGGCCGAGTACGCGGTTTCACGGCGACGTGGTCGCCTGCATGGGCGATGTGAAGTCGCAGCTGGCTGCGGGCGGCCGCGTGTTTCTGACCGCCGCCAGTACCGGGGAGATCGAACGGTTTGCGGACATCTGCCGCGAGTACGAAGTGGCTTATGTGCTGGGTGAGTCCGAGGAGGCGGCCGCCGGGTTTACCGCCGAGGGCGCGCGAGAATCCGCGGGGATGCTTCTGATTCGCGCGCCTTTCGCGGAAGGAGTCAGGTTTCCCGAGGCGAATCTGACCATCTACGGGCATGCGGACCTCTTTGACGTTACGCCGACCGTCGAGCGGCCCAGCCACAAAATCCGTGCTTCCGGTTTTTTCAGCGATTTTGCGGAACTCAAGCCCGGCGATTTTGTGGTGCACGTGGACCATGGCATCGGGCAATTCGAAGGACTTCGCCAGATCGAATCGGACGGGCATCGCGGCGAATTCATGCTTCTGCGCTATTCGGAGGACGCGCGGCTGTACGTTCCTTTGGAACGCATGGACCTGGTGCAAAGCTACCGGGTGCTCGAAGGCGCGCATCCACAGCTCGACAAACTCGGCGGCACGGCGTGGAACACGCGTAAGACGCGCGTGCGCAAATCACTGGAAGACATGGCGGACCAGCTTCTGGCGTTGTACGCGCAGCGGAAAACCGCGCCGGGCTTCGCCTTTTCGCCGGATGGCAATTTTCAGCGCGAATTCGAAGATGCTTTCGAATTCGAAGAGACGCCGGATCAGCTCGCGGCGATCACCGACATCAAGAAGGATATGGAGAAAAGCGAGCCGATGGACCGGCTCCTTTGCGGCGACGTGGGCTACGGGAAAACGGAAGTAGCGATGCGCGCGGCCTTCAAAGTCGTGATGGATAACAAGCAGGTCGCGATTCTCGCGCCGACGACGGTCCTTACCTTTCAACATTTTGAAACCTTTAAAAAACGGTTTGCCGCGTTTCCCGTGCGCATCGAATTGCTGAGCCGCTTCCGTAGCACGGCGGAGCAAAAGAAGGTTCTTGCCGATCTCGAAGGCGGGAAAGTGGATATTGTGATTGGCACGCATCGCCTGCTTTCGAAAGACGTGAAATTTGCGGACCTTGGGCTGCTCATCGTGGACGAAGAACAGCGCTTCGGAGTGGCGCACAAAGAGCGGCTGAAGGAAATGCGAAAGAATGTCGACGCCCTTGCGCTTTCCGCCACACCAATTCCGCGGACGCTGCACATGTCTCTGGTGGGGCTGCGCGACATGTCGTTGATCGAGACGCCACCGCGGGACCGCCTGGCGATTCAAACCTTGGTCGCGCCCTTTAAGGAAGATCTGGTGCGCAGCGCCATCGAGAACGAGTTGGCGCGCGACGGGCAAGTCTACTTCATCCATAATCGGGTGGAATCCATCTACTCCGTCGGGGCGATGGTCGAGAAGCTGGTTCCCAGGGCCCGCGTGGTCGTCGGTCACGGACAGATGAACGAGAAGGAACTGGAAAGCGTGATGCTCAGATTCATCCGCGACCAAGCCGACGTTCTGGTGGCTACAACCATCGTCGAAAATGGCTTGGACATTCCTCGCGCCAACACGATCCTGGTCAATCGCGCCGACCGCTTGGGCCTCGCCGAGCTTTACCAACTGCGGGGCCGCGTGGGCCGTTCTAGCCAGCGCGCGTATGCGTATTTGCTCGTTCCGCCGGAAAACACGCTCTCCGACATCGCCCGTAAACGCCTAGCAGCGATGAAGGAATTCAGCGAATTGGGCGCGGGCTTCCGCATCGCGGCGCTCGACCTGGAGTTGCGCGGCGCAGGCAACATGCTTGGCCGCCAGCAGCATGGCCACATCGAGGCCATTGGGTTCGACATGTATTGCCAAATGCTGGAGCGCGCGGTGGCCAAACTCAAAGGCGAGGAGGCCGCTCCGGACCTGCGCACGACGCTTAGCCTCGGGCTGGATGTGCGTATTCCGCAGGAATACATCCCGAGCGAAAACCTTCGCCTGCGAACCTACAAGCGCATCTCGACCATCGGCACCGAGGAGGAAAAGCAGGACGTCCGCAGGGAGTTGGGAGACCGCTTCGGAGCTCTGCCTGCGTCGGTGGAAAACCTTTTGGACTATGCTGTACTCAAATCCATGTGCGAGCGGTTGCGGATTTCCTCGGTCGAGCGTCAGGGTAGCCGGATTGCGGTGCGCTTTCACAGCGAGACCACCCTGGATCCGGCCAGGCTGGTAAGCGTGGTGCGCTCTCGCGCCGGGATCAAGCCCGATCCGAGCGGCGTGTTGTGGATCGAATTGAAGCGCGGCGAAGCGGTCCCGGTGGTCCTGAGAAACGTATTGCTCGGGCTTCAAGGGCAGAGCTAAACTCATCCGGTGAGGACATCGATGCGAAAATTAGATGTAATTGTCGTGTTTTCCGCGGCACTGATGCTCGCGGCCTTGCCTGCTGCCGGACAGTCCCCGGAAAAGCCGGAGTCCAGCTCGCAGTCGCCTCCGCCTGCCCCTTCTCAGGCGAAGCCTGTGCCTCCCCCAGCTCCCAAGCTGAAAGGGCCGGAAGCGGCGCAGCCCGTTGACCCAGACGCCGCCGGCAAGACCGTTGAAGAAATCATTGCGCGCGTCAACAACGAGATCATTACGCTCTCCGAGTACGAGAAGGCGCGCCAAACCGCCGAAGAGGACGCCAAGCAGGAGTGCCAGGGCCGCTGCACGCCGGAGCAATTACAGACCAACATAGAAGACCGCCAAAAAAACACCCTGCGTGAACTGATCGACCAATCGCTGCTGGTCCAGCGGGGCAAGGATATGGGAATGAACGTCGAGGCAGACGTGATCAAGCAGCTCGACCAGATTCGAATCCAAAACAAACTGGAGAGCATGGAAGCCCTGGAAAAGGCGGTCACTTCGGAAGGGATCAACTGGGAAGACTTCAAGAACAACATCCGCAACCACATCCTCCAGCAGAAAGTGATCAGCAGCGAGGTTGGGTCGCACATCAGTATCGGCGAAGACGAGGTTAAGAAGTATTACGATGCGCACAAATCCGAATTTGTGCGACCGGAAGAGGTCGCGCTGCGCGAAATTGAGGTCAGCACGCAGGGAAAAAGTCCCGATGAATTGCCCGCGCTCAAGAAGAAGGCGGAGACGGCGCTCAAGCGCGTTCAGGATGGCGAAGATTTTGCTGAAATTGCCAAGCGCTACTCGGATAGCAGCACCAAGGACCAAGGCGGCTTTTTGGGCGTTTACAAGCGCGGCGAACTTGCCAAAGAGCTCGAAGACAAAGTGTTCAACATGAAGAGAAACGAGCTTACCGACGTCCTGGAGACCAAGCAGGGCTACCTGATTCTTCAGGTGCTGGAGCACTACGACGAAGGGCAGCAACCGCTCGACAAGGTCCGAAGTGAAATCTCGGACAAACTGTACAGCGCCCGCCTGGAGCCCGCTATGCGCGACTATCTCAAGACCCTGCGTGAGCAAAGCTACGTGATTATCAAGCCCGGCTACCAAGAACTCGCGGGTCCCGGCAGCTCGGAAATCCAGGAAGTGAGTGCCATGCCGGAGGTCAGCAAGCAAAAGAAGGGTCACAAAAAATTCCTGCTTTTCGGTAAGAGGTCGGGTTCGGATTCCGGGAAGTCCGGTGCAGATACCGGTAAATGAAGAGGCCATCTTTTGCGAAGTAGATTGCTCATGAACAGACTGGTCCAAAAAAATACCGTCCGATGAAGACTCCGCTCGTCTCTGACCTGAATTCCGAGCAGAATGTCACCACATTTTTCCTCGTTTGCGAAAAAGAAATTCGCAGCACGCGCGAAGGAAAACCGTATTTGCGCTTGGAGCTTCGCGATCGCAGCGGGACCATCGAAGCGCGCATGTGGGACCAGTTCGAGACGGCGGCGAAGGGCATTCAGCGAGACGATTTCGTGAAAGTCCAGGCGCGCGTCGAGATCTACAAGAACCGGCCGCAGCTTTCGGTGATGCAGGTGCGCCTGGCGAAGCCCGAAGAAATCGACCTCGCTGATTTTTTGCCGCATTCCAAGGCGGACGTTACAAAGCTGTACACGCAGTTGCTCGAATATGCCGGTTCCATCTCGAATCCGTGGCTGAAAAAGCTCGTCGCTGGGATTCTCAACGAACCGTCAATTGCGGCAAAGTACAAGCGCGCACCCGCGGCGAAGGTGATGCACCATGCTTATCTCGGCGGCTTGCTCGAACATGTCGTCAGCCTTTGCGGGCTGGCCAAGGTGGTGGCGAC
>Ga0307475_10001864_pt1 | contig 12519 bp, 10 predicted proteins | sample atmos_gasesECM1C_FD_203317 | JGI IMG/M metagenome (GOLD analysis project Ga0307475, IMG submission 203317) | Hardwood forest soil microbial communities from Morgan-Monroe State Forest, Indiana, United States - atmos_gasesECM1C_515 | ecosystem: Environmental > Terrestrial > Soil > Temperate... | reverse complement strand
CCGACTTCGCGCCGCGGGGACAGTTGCAGATAGAACTGCTTCAGTTCCTCGCCGGCCGTTATGAACATGTCAGCTACGAACGTATTCTCTCTGGGCCGGGGCTCGTCAATGTGTACGAGTTTCTGCGCAGCAAGAGTGCGGGAGATGAACCTGCTGGTTTCGCGGAGGAACTTGCGCAGGGCGACGCAGCGGCGGTGATTTCTCATGCGGCTTTGAGCGGGACGAATCGATTGGCGGAAGAGGCCCTTGATCTATGGATCTCGGTCTATGGCGCGGAAGCGGGCAATCTGGCATTGAAAACGATGGCGACCGGTGGGATTTTTCTAGCTGGTGGAATCTCGCCAAAAATCCTTCCCAAGCTCAAGGGCCCGCCATTCATGCAGGCTTTGCTTAGCAAAGGCAGACTGCGGCCGCTTCTGGAGGGCATGCCGGTGCGCGTCATCACCAACGATAAGGCTGGACTGCTGGGCGCGGCGCGGTGTGCTGCGGCGGCGGAGTCGAGCAACGGCCGGGTGGCGAGAACGTGAGCGCTGCCGTTGAAGTGCGCCGGTTGACCACGCCGCAAGACCTCTTCCAGGCGGCAGCAGAGGAAGTCATACGCTCCGCAACCGATGCGGTTGCGCACCGCGGACGCTTTACCATTGCCCTCTCCGGTGGATCGACTCCCAAGAGCCTGTACACGCTGATTGCGGCCAATGCCAGCGGCAGCTTGCCCTGGGATCGAATGTTTTTCTTCTGGGGCGATGAACGCCACGTTCCGCCGGACCATCCCGACAGCAACTACCGCATGGCCTATGAAACTTTGCTGTCAAAGGTTGCCATTCCGCCGGGCAATGTGTTCCGCGTTCCTACTGAGAATCGTGACGCCGCTGCCGCCGCAGAGGCTTACGAAGAAACGCTGCGGAGGTTTTTTGCGCTGGCGCCCTGCGAATTTCCCTGTTTTGATCTGATTCTGCTGGGCCTTGGACCGGACGGACATACTGCGTCGCTGTTTCCGGAGACGGCGGCCTTGCAGGAGAAGTCGCGGCTCGTGGTGGCGAATTGGGTGGAGAAACTGAAGACCTGCCGGATCACCCTCACGCTGCCGGCGCTGAATGCGGGGCGGCGGATCGCTTTTCTAGTGAGCGGAACGGATAAAGCGGCGGTGCTGCACGAAGTCCTGGAAGGCAATGCCCCGGCTGAGAAGTACCCTTCGAAATTGGTGCGCCCAGAGGATGGGAAGGTCATCTGGTTCATCGACCGAGCTGCGGCCAGCGAATTGTCGGCGGCTGCGTAACAAAGCTTTAATCCGGCAACGGCTATCCTCGCCAACCACCGATTTCCTTCAAGCCCTGGCCGCGCGCATGTTCGAACAGCCGCACCTTGTGATGGACATGTTCGAACTCGTGAATGTCCGCCCAGACCTCCGCTTGCCATGACTTGTCGTGAGTCGCGCAAGCTCCACAGGTGGCGCAACGGGTGTGCAGGCTAACGACTGGAGCTTCGACCTTCACTGCACCTGGCAGTTCAATGAAGATGCAGCGCACCTCTTGAATTTCCTCGTGTTGATCCAGCAGATGCTCGTAGCGCAGGAGATAACAGAATCCCAGCTTGCGGGCCTCGGCTTCGGCCTCCGCCCGGGTATGAAAGGGGCCATACTCGGCCCGCAATTGCTCGGTAGAATCGCAAGCCATCCAGAAGGTTTCTTTGTAGTCCATACGTGCCGCGCCCTGGGATTGCGGCTGCCCTAAGGACCCACCTAGGCTGGGCCGGGTGGGTTTATGCAATTTGCAGGCCGACAGCGAAGGGCCGCAAACGACTATCTATCAACGTGTTACCCGGACGGTCTAGAATGACCTTGAGTTGAAGTGCAAAGGTTTTGCAGAAGTCTGGACGGCTGGGCAACCGCGTCCGAGAAGTTCTGTGAACGGCGGACATGTAATTCGCGGATCAGCCCGTGGCGGCCCTGGCAAGCGGGATCGCAGGCCGCTCCGCCTCGTCCAGCCAGTTCTTCCCTCCGTGGCTGGCCACGTACATGGCCAGTTCGAGGCGGCTCCACACACCCAGCTTGTCAAAAGTGCTGCGCAGGTGATTCTTGATGACCTGCTCGGTCGTGCCCATGAGGTTGCCAATCTCACGGTTGGTTAGGCCTTCCCAGACTAGGGTGGCGACTTGAATCTCTTTGGGAGTCAAACGTTCGCGCGGCATCATGATTTCATCTCCGCCTTCTCGAATGCGGCCGTAGCCAGGCGCACCCGCTTTCGGCCATCTTTAATTCCGGCGCGCAAAAACAGCGTGCGCAGATGCTGCTTTACGGTGCGCGGGCTAATGCTCAACTGGCCGGCGATTTCCTTGTTGCTGCAACCTTGAACCAGCAAGTCCAGCACCTGCTGATCGCGTGGAGTAACTTTCATCCTGTCGAGATCCATCACAGTAGGCTCCTGGCAGTCACGCAATCTGTTTTCGAGGACTCTGATTGCGTTCTGTATTCTGGTTTAAAGCACATCCTTCGCCAAACTTTCGCTCGACCACCAGGTGGGTTGCTAAAACCAGCGTGTGCTTGCACTTAGGGTCAGGAACCAGAGCTTTCAGAAGAAGTTCAGAAACCCCATGCTAGGCTGAATGGTCCCAGATCGGGAAGCAGTGGAGCGACGCAAAGCCAGCGTCGCCGTAGTTCAACGGTTACACGAGGTACCTACGGCCACGACACTTTGACGGTTCCCGCATCTGGATCAACCAAGTTAAGTCTTTTCCCATCAGAATCTTGATAAACATCGTGAGTTCGGGATGAGATAGAGAGGTGTATGTGAAGAGTAAAGAAAACGTTTCTTTTTGTAGGAAGACTCAGCGGTTCCAAAATGGGCATGAACGGTTGGCCACGGCGTTCATTTTGGCGCTAAGCGCCGCTGCGCCCGCACTTTTTGCACAGGCACCTTCCTCCGCAAAACCGACCGTCGAACGGTCAGCGGCGAGCAACGTTGGGCCAGCCGACGGAGCACCTTTAACGATCACGCTGCAGGACGCGCTGCAGCGGGCGCGCGCCAACGATCCACAGTACCGTTCGGCCGCTGTCACCGATCTCGGCGTGGCGCAACAGGACCGCGTGCAGGCGCGCGCCGCATTACTTCCCAACATCAGCTACAACAACTCGTTCATTTACACCGAGGGTACCGGGCCCCAGCCTCTGTCCTGTGCGCTGACGCAAAGCTGCCCCACGAGCCGCTTCATCGCCAACAATGGCGTGCATGAATACATCAGCCAGGCAAATGCCCATGAAGCTATCTCGCTCACCAATTTCGCCGACTTCCGCAAGTCGGGCGCAGCTTTGGCCCAAGCCCGCGCCAAGGCTGAAATTGCCACCCGCGGATTGGTTGTGACCGTCACCCAGTCTTACTACGGGTTGATCGCGGCACAACGCAAATATGCCACTGCCCAGCGTGCCGACGCCGAAGCCCAAAGATTTCTGAAGATCAGCCAGGATCTGCAGAATGGCGGCGAAGTGGCCCGTGCCGATGTGGTGAAGGCCGGCATTCAGGCGCAGCAGCGGCGGCGCGATCTGCAGGAGACTGAACTCGATATGCAGCGCAGCCGGCTGGATCTGGCGGTGCTCATTTTTCCGGAGTTCAACCAGAATTTCGGCGTGGTCGATGACCTTCAGACTCCCGAACCACTGCCCGGATTTCCTGAGGTGGAAACCGCGGCGAAGAAAAATAATCCCGAGTTGCGCTCGGCGCTGGCGGCCCTGGCGGTTGCGAATCATCAGCTCACTGCGGCCTGGGGAGGGTTGCTGCCCAACCTGAGCGTGGATTATTTTTACGGCATCGATTCCAACCAGTTTGCCATCCGCACCGACGGTATCCGTAATCTTGGGTATTCGGCTGTGGCGACGTTGCAGATTCCCATCTTCAGTTGGGGTTCGGACCGCAGCAAACTGAAGCAGGCGGAGTTGCGCCGCGATCAGTCGAAGTTGGAGTTGAGCCACGAACAGCGCCAGCTTCTGGCCCACCTGCGGCAGTTCTACGAAGAAGCCAGCACGGCGCGGTCGGAGATGGAATCGCTGGCCAGTTCCGCGGAGATGGCGGCGGACAGCCTGCGGCTGACCAATCTTCGCTATCAGGCTGGCGAGTCAACGGTGCTGGAAATTGTGGATGCTCAGAATACTTTGACACAAGCGCGCAATGCTTACGACGACGGTCAGGTCCGCTACCGGGTCGCAATCGCCAATTTGCAGACTCTCACGGGGAGCTTCTAACCACGATGAACTACAACCCATTCGCTGCGGTACAGGCACGACCGTCGCACCGGAGCGCCGATGCGGTTCGACTGTGGTTCACGCCGTTTGCGGTAATGCTGCTGCTGGTATCTTCCGCCTGCTCGGGAGACAAAGGCGGGAAAGAGCCAATCGTGAGCGTGCAGGTGACGCCGGTGGAAAAAACCACTATTCAACACCTAATCAAGACGCAAGCTATTCTGTTTCCGCGGCAGCAGGCGGCAATTGTTTCGAAGATCAGCGCGCCGGTGCAAAAATTTCTGATCAAGCGCGGCAGTGCGGTGCGCAAGGGGCAGTTGCTGGCAGTGCTGGAAAACAAAGACCTGACCGCCGCTGCACAGGAGAATAAGGGCGCCTACAGCCAGGCGGAAGCTACCTTCGAGACCACAACTGCGGCCAACCTGCCGGAAGAAATACAGAAAGCGGAAGCCGAGGCGCAACAAACCAAACAAGCGCTGGATGCACAGGAAAAAGTCTTTCAAAACCGGCAGCAGCTCTACCAGGAGGGGGCATTGCCCCGGAAAGAACTGGACCAGTCACAAGTTGACGTAGTGCAGGCGCGCAATCAATACGCGATTGCCAAGCGCCATGTCGATACGTTGCAGGCTATCGGTAAACAGCAGGAACTGAAGGCCGCCGCGGGACAACTGGAATCAGCCAAGGGCAAATACCTGGGAGCGGAGGCGCAACTCAGCTACTCGGAAATTCGCAGTCCGATCGACGGCGTGGTCACCGACCGTCCGCTATACCCCGGTGAAATGTCCACCGCCGGTACCGCGATTGTGACCGTGATGGACGTCTCCTCGGTGATCGCCAAGGCACACATCCCGCAGGCGGACGCCGCGTTGCTGAAGGTGGGCGATAAAGGAACACTGACTGTGCCGGGACTGGATGAGCCCGTTGAAGGCAAAGTCACCGTCGTGAGCCCCGCACTTGACCCTAGTAGCACAACCGTCGAAGTCTGGATGGAGGCCAAGAATCCGAAACAGCAACTGAAACCCGGAACCAGCGTGCAACTGGCTCTAACGGCGAAAACGGTGAAGGACGCCCTGGTCGTTCCTGCCGCCTCCGTGATCAGTGCCGCGGATGGAAGTTCGGCGGTAATGATTGCGGGAAGCGATGGGAAAGCCCACCAGAAAACAGTGAAGCTCGGCATTCGGCAGGACGATGATGTGCAGATACTGGAAGGAGTAACCGAGGCCGACAAAGTAGTCTCAACCGGCGCTTACGGCTTGCCCGACAATACGAAGATCAAGATCGAAGCTCCGGCCGAAGCTCCGAAGGGTGAAACCAAGGAATCCCCCAGTGAGAAATAACTCTCCCGGAGCCGCCGCGTGACTCAAAACAAATCTGAGCACTGGGTATCGCGCCATTCCCGGCCCATGATTTTCCTGATCCTCACTCTCGCCCTGCTGGGCGGGTATCTGGCCTTTACCATTCCAGTTTCGGTGTTTCCCTCCACAAATTTTCCCCGCGTGCTGATCGCCGTGGATAACGGCGTCATGCCCATCGACCAGATGATGGTCACGGTGACGCGGCCCATCGAAGAGGCGGTCAACAGCGTTCCGGGCTTGCTGACGGTGCGCTCCATCACCAGCCGAGGCTCGGCGGAAATCGATCTCTATTTTCGCTGGAACCTGGATATGTTCCAGACCTTGCAATACGTGAATGCAGCGCTAGCACGGGTTCAGCCTGAACTACCCTCGTCTGCCAAGATCGAAGCGCATCGCATGACTTTTGCCAGCTTCCCCATTCTCGGCTACAGCGTTACGTCGGCCACCGTGCCGCAGACGCGGCTCTGGGAAATGGCGACATATGAGATGAAGCCGCGGCTAAACCGGCTCGATGGGGTTGCAACGGTCATCATCCAGGGAGGGCAGGAACCAGAGTTTCAAATCACTCCCGATCCCGCCAAACTGCTGACGGCGAGCGTAACCGTTTCCGACATTCTCGATGCCATCCGCCGCACCAATCTGGTGGACTCACCCGGATTACTGGAACGGAATCATCAGCTTGTCCTCGGTTTAGTCAACGGCCAGGTGCAGACTCCGGAACAAATTGCTGACACCGTAATTAAGAGCACGCCCGCCGGAATTCCAGTCCGGATACGAGACGTGGCCAGCGTCGCGCCCGATGTGAAGCCGGTCTATACGGTGGTGACCGCCAACGGAAAGCCCGCGGTGCTGCTCAACATCAATCGCCAGCCGGATGGCAACACGGTGCAGGTAGCGGATGAGGTCCACACCGAAATCCAGCGTATTCGTAAGACGCTGCCCGCGGACGTCGATATTCAGCCATTCTATGACCAGGCAATCATCGTGGCCGAGTCGATTAAGAGCGTGCGCGATGCGATTCTGCTGGGCTTGATTTTGGCGTCGATCATTCTGGTTGTGTTCCTGCGCGATTGGGGAACATCGCTGGTTGCAGGTCTCGTCATCCCGGTCACAGTCATGGTCACCTTCATTGCCCTCAAAGTGATGGGACAGACCTTCGACCTGATGACATTGGGCGGATTGGCTGCCGCCGTGGGCCTGGTCATCGACGATGCCATTGTCGTGGTGGAAAATATTGTGCTGCATCGGGACGCGGGCCAGGGCCGTTTAGAGGCGATCCAGAGCGCGTTGCGCGAAATCACGGCGCCGTTGATCGGCTCGACTATTACGCCCGTTGTAGTTTTCATTCCTTTGATCGCGATCACCGGCGTGACCGGCGTGTTTTTCCGCGCGCTGGCGGTGACCATGAGCGTTTCCCTACTGACTTCGCTTGCGCTCGCGGTGACATGGACTCCGAACCTGAGCCAGTACTTTATTCGTGGGCCTTATGAGAAGGAAGGCGATGGAACGCACGCCGCAAACTCCCAAGAGAAACCCGCAGCAACCTCAGAGCGGCAATCCGAAATCGATGCGCAGCGTTTGCTGGAGGCAGAGGAGGCCCATCTCAGCGGATTTTTCCTGCGCGTCGTTAACTTCCACGAACGGTGGTTGCGCCGGGCATTGGAACGCCCACGCCTGCTCCTCGCGTTCAGTCTGGTGCTCGTCGCCCTCTCCTACGTCTGCTATCGCTTCTCCGGCTCCGATCTGCTGCCCGCGATGGACGAAGGCGGATTCGTTATCGACTACATCATGCCTGCCGGCAGTTCGCTGTCGGAAACCAACCGCGTAGTTAACCACGTGGAACAAATCCTGCGTGAAACACCGGAGGTGGAGAGCACATCTCGGCGCACGGGATTGCAGTTGGGCCTGGCTGCCGTGACCGAAGCAAATACGGGCGATGTCCTGGTAAAGCTGAAAGCCAAACGCGACCGCGATGTGGAAGAGATAATGGCCGAAGTGCGGGCGAAAATTAAGCAGCAGGAGCCCGCTCTCGATCTCGACTTCATCCAGGTGCTGCAGGATATGATCGGCGATTTGACTTCAGCGCCGGAACCAATTCAGATCAAGTTGTTTTCGCCAGACCCAAAACAGCTCGAGGAGTGGGCGCCGAAAGTCGCCGGGGCGATTCAGAAGATCCACGGAGTGGTCGACGTCCTAAATGGAATCGAGAACACCATCAGCGGGCCAGCCGTGACGTTTCAGGTGGACCCGAGCGTGGCCGCGCGGGCGGGCTTCACGGCGGAAGAAATCGCGGTGGACGCCTCCGCCATCCTCGAAGGTGAACCCGCGCCAACACCCGTGGTGACGAATGGCCGGGCTTATACGTTGCGCGTGCGCTTCCCGGCAGTGAACCGGGCCTCGCTGGAGGCGATGCGCGATACGCTCCTCGTCAGCAGCAGCGGACACACGGCCACGCTGGGGGCGCTCTCCACGGTGGTTGAGACTCCGGGACAGACCGAGATCAGGCGGGAAAACCTGCAGCGCCAGGTGGCCGTAACCGCGCGGCTGGAGGGCACCAACCTCGGCAGCGGAATAGCCGCGGTACAAAAAGTTGTGACCGGGCTGCATTTGCCTTCAAACATCCGGGTGGAGTACGGCGGCACCTATCAGGAACAACAGCGTTCCTTCCATGATCTGGTGATGGTTCTGGTTCTTGCCGTCCTGCTGCTTTTTATCGTCCTGCTCTTCGAATTTGGCTCTTTCGCCGCACCCATCGCGATTCTCTCTTCGGCCCTGCTTTCAACTTCGGGCGTCTTTATCGCGCTTCTCATCACGCGCACCACGTTCAACATCTCGTCGTTCATGGGCATGATCATGGTGATCGGAATCGTGGCCAAGAACGGCATCCTGCTGATAGACGCAGATCAAAAAATGCGTGGATTCGGACAAAGCGCGGAACAAGCCATGCTGCAAGCCGCCCGCCGCCGGTTGCGTCCCATCGCGATGACGGCACTAGCCACGGTCGCCGGGATGCTGCCGCTGGCTTTTGCGATTGGAGCAGGATCGCAGATGCTGCAGCCGCTGGCAATCGCGGTGATCGGTGGAGTCTCGATTTCGATGGTTCTGTCGCTCATCATCACCCCCGCCGTGCATTTCTATCTCACCGGCAAAAACCCAACGCCATCCACCGTTTCAGCCTGATTTCACTCGTCTCCAAGAGAGCTGGTCGCGTCCAAACCTGCACCTGTCGCAGCTTACGAGAGTAACCTGCGGACGGCGGGTTGACCTCATAACATGGTTCCTTGGCGCAGGAATTGCACTAGAATAGGGTTTGGTCTCCAGGCGGGCCTCCTCCGCCCACGCCGGCTGGCCACAGGCGGGCAAAGAAGTCGTGACCGAACAAAAGGACAAACCAGTTCTCGATCAGCAGACTTTTGAAAAGCTGCTGGAAGCCGGCTACGTGTTGCAGGAGCACGGCCGCAAAATGCGGGAACTGGAAGCCCGGATGGAGTCGCACAGCGAACGGCTGCGCGAGCAGGAGGCGGCCAATCAGGCTGCATTGCCAGTCAGCAAGCCGGAATCGGGCAAAGCTGAGCGTACGGAGACTGATTACACGCTAACGCTGGCTCAGATTGTCGAGGCTCAACGCCACATTCAAGCGCGCCATCTCGATTTGGATAACGCAACCGCGGTGATCGCCGAAAAAGTTGCGCGCATCACCGGCGCGACCGGCGCCGCCATTGGACTCATGGAAGAAAAAATGGTGCGTTATCGTGCGGGCTCCGGCACTCCGGCCCTGCCCGTGGGCAGCGAGGTTCCTCTCTCGCAGGCGGTTTGCGCAGCCAGCGTGCGCACGGGGCAGGTGATACGCAGCGATGATGTAAATACCGAAGTGCTGTTCGATCCCGAGCCCTGCCGTGCACGGGGAATCCTGTCGCTTATTGCGGTTCCGATTTATCACGACGGCGATATTGTCGGAGCATTAGAACTCTATTTTGACCAGATCCACGGCTACGCTGAACAGGACATCCACACCTGCCAACTGATGGCGGGTTTGGTGACGGAAGCAATTGGGCGGGATGCCGCGTCGAAAGTTAGAACATCGATGGCTGCGGAGCGAACGACGATGCTGGCTGCCATCGAAAAGCTCAAACCAAATCTGGCGGTGCTGGCGGGGGATCATTCTGCCCCGCAAGTAAAACCAAACTCGAGTGCGGCCGCCATTGCCGCTGCGGAAAAATTCCCCTGCTGGAAGTGCGGAAATAAGCTGCTGGCGGAGGAACTGTTCTGCGGAAAGTGCGGGGCTCCACGCGATAGCGAGAACGAGCCGACCAGCATGCAAAGCAAGTTTGCATCGGCATGGAACCGGCAGCAGGCGGGTAACGAGACCGCCACGCCCGCGAATGGGACCTCGCATGCTCAGCAGACAACACATTTCGATGCGCCCAAGGGAAGCGACGCCGACACGAAAGACGGCGAAGAGAATCACCTCGCGCTTTTTTCTTCACCGGAGTTCAGGAACAGCGACACAGCTTCACTCGCGGCCCGCGCGGAGGCAGAGGCGGCCCCACCTTCGTCTGCCGAGCACCCAGACGAAGAAGAAGAAATCGTTGCGGCCTCCAGCGCAGCCCTCGTGAAACAGCCTGAGGACGACTTGTTGTGGAGTTCCGCGGCGAAAACCCGGGACGTTTTGGAGTCACTGGCTGGTACGGATGCGCCCAGCGCATTGTTCCGCTTCTGGAGTTCGCGCCGCGGAGATTTCTATCTCGCGGTAGCGGTCATTTTGGTTGTGGTGGTAATTCGCTGGGGAATCTGGTCGAACCACCCGGTGGTCACTGCGACGGGGCGCGGAACCACAGTCTCGGGAAGCACCAATCGGCGTTTACAGCCGGACGCGGACCTCTCCGCCTTCGACAAGCTTCTGATCAGCCTCGGCCTGGCGGAGCCTCCAGAGCCTCCGGAATACAAAGGCAATCCTGACACGCAGGTGTGGATCGACCTGCACACCGCGCTCTACTACTGTCCTGGCGCCGACCTGTATGGCAAGACGCCGAAAGGCCGCGTCTCCAGCCAGCGGGATGCGCAGTTGGACCAATTCGAGCCCGCCAACCGCAAGCCCTGCGACTAAATCACACTCTGGCGCGTGATCCTGCACGCCCGGTTTGACAACCTTACTGCAGAGTAGTGCAATCATATCTATCGCCCCTTCTCGGAGAAAGCTATTGTCGCGCCCTACAGACGACGCCAAGACAAACCCCTTGCCGGATCCTGAGTTGAATCCTTTGGTGAATCCATTGTTGGCAGCTCACATGGGAAGGTGGGCCGAAGTGTATTTCACTGCGCCCCCCGAGAAGCGCAGCCAAGCGGTCGCCGATTTGATCCGGGAGTTGGAGAATTCGCCATCAGGGTCCGTGCCAGCTCAGGTGACTAGCGATCAAGAAAATCAGGTCGAAGATCAGAAACCGCAAAATCTAGAAGAGACCGCGAAAGTGTCGAAGCCCAATCCTATCCCGCAGACTGCTCGAAGTTGCAGCACCTGTGGTTATGAGAATCCTGCGGAGCAGAAGTTTTGCGGCATGTGTGGCGCTGTGCTGGACATCTTGCAGGCAGGACGTATACCACGCGGGCTGGAGGCTGCTCCGCGCGAAGCGAGGTGGAGTGAACCGGAACTTGCTCCCCGCACTGAGTCGGCCTTCTATTACAGCCGCCCAGCGGCGGGTGAAAACGCGGTCGACGAAGTTTTCGATTCTGATGACTCGGCCTGGCGGCTAGCCGAAAATCAGATTCCAAGTTTCGCAATGGAGTCCGAGCCGGCTTCCTCCCGTTACCGGATGTACGTGGGAATCGTCCTGGCGGTTCTTCTGGGGCTGCTGGTGTACATGGGGTGGCGCGGAACCAATGCGATTTCCAGCGCCTCGAGCCCCCAGCCTCTGCCGTCAAAAGTGATGCCGGCTGCACCAACCGCGACGGAGGAACCAGTGCGGCCGCCAAAAACCACGCCCAGCGAGTCATCCGCAGACCACACGTCCCCACCCAAACCCAGCAGGACTCAACCAGAAACGACTCCCCGGCAGGAGCAAGCTGCTGCCTCTCCACCTGCGTCCCAGATCGTTAGCAGGGCCGTAAGTTCGCCGGCCATTGCACCCGAGTCAAGCGGGGCGGACGACTTGGCGACGGCAGAGCGTTATTTGAACGCCGGCCAAGGCAGAGCTCGCGACAGCAGCGAAGCAGCATTGTGGTTGTGGAAAGCCACGGGCAAAGGTAATCCGGCAGCAACGATAATTCTCTCCGACCTCTATCTGCGTGGAGATGGCGTACCTAAGAGCTGCGACCAGGCGCGTTTGCTGCTGAATGCGGCCGCCCGCAAGGGATCCAAGGCCGCCGGTGAACGGCTGCGAAACTTACCGGCTTTTGGTTGTGAATGAAAACCGGCCGCAAGCGACGAGCTCGCGGCCCGCCCAGTGCTCCCAACGAAAACAAACAGGCTTAGTCCTACGCGGCTCCGGTGGGGAACGGTGGCTCGTGCCGGCGCGATTCATACCAGAGTGCGAGTTCCACGCGGTTCCACAGTCCGAGCTTGTCATAGATCACCCGAAGATAATTCTTCACAACGTGCTCCGTGGTTCCGATCGCATCCGCTACGTCGCGATTCTTCAAGCCCTGGGCGACAAGCTCGATGACCCGGCTTTCGCGTTCGCTGGGGGTACGGGTTCCATAGCGTTCGTTTGCAAACATAATTGCCTCCGATATAACAGGGTTGCGAGTTTCACTCGCTTGATTCCGCCGGTAATTCCGAAACGGAGGAATAACCGGTTGAAATGAGCCTTCACGGTTCTGCGTGCCATATTGAGCTGGCCGGCGATCTCGGCATTGTCACAACCTTGTAAAAGCAATTCGACGATTTGCTGTTCCCGCGGTCCTAGTCGAACGGACTGCTCCATCATCACTGCCCCCTTG
>Ga0307475_10001863_pt1 | contig 12527 bp, 9 predicted proteins | sample atmos_gasesECM1C_FD_203317 | JGI IMG/M metagenome (GOLD analysis project Ga0307475, IMG submission 203317) | Hardwood forest soil microbial communities from Morgan-Monroe State Forest, Indiana, United States - atmos_gasesECM1C_515 | ecosystem: Environmental > Terrestrial > Soil > Temperate... | reverse complement strand
ATCCATATGCAAAAAAACTGTCATCCCGACCGAAACGGGCCGACGCTTCCTCTTCTCCTTCGCTCCTGCGAAGGAGTCGACCCGCGTAGTGGATCTCTCTTCCTCTTTCTTTTGCTGCGAATAACGCCACGCCCGCTTATCCCAAATTCAAATCGCGCAAACCTTCCGGCAGCGTTACCTCAATGCGCCGCGCACTGGCATCAACACGCTTACAAATATCCTCAGCCAGCGGAATCAGCAGCTCCCCCTGCGCCGTTTCCACTTCCAGCAGCGGTGTCCCGCGCACGCTCTCGCCTTCACCCGGAAACTGCACATCCCGCACCGTCCCCAATAATTGTGGAGCCGCAGCCATGGAACACGGCGACGAAGCCATCACCGTCTCACCCGCGACTTCAAAAACCGCGCACCCAATCAAATCCGCCACAAAATATTGCCCCGCAGGCAAGGCCACTCTCTGCGCAAACGGCAGCAGCACATCCAGCCCGCGAAATTTCTCCGCCTCGTTGATCGAAGCAACGCCGGCAAAATGAAACACACCTTGCCCGCGATGATTCTGGCTAAGCCAGCAGGATTTTACGCCAATGGGGGTTGGTTCGCTCGCGCCAAACGGGCCAACGAATTTCGCCGCGGCCGATTCGCCTTGCACGCGTCCAAGAAAAACTTCCTGTAATTTTGTCAGCCGCTCGGGGAAATCCGTGAGCAGCTCCGCCGCGACTTCGCCTTTATTTCCGCGCGGCCGCAAAACCCGCGCCACCACGATCCACCCGGGCCATCGCTGATTCTCGCCGCTCAATCTTCCAATATTTCCAGCGTAAAGCGCTTCCGCATCTTCATCCCCGCCGCGCTCAAAACCATGCGTATAGCCTTCGCCGTTCGCCCCTGCCGTCCAATCACTTTGCCCAGGTCTTCCGCATGCACCCGTAGCTCCAGCACGGTAACCTGCGCTCCGCCGACCGTCCGCACCAGCACTTCCTCGGGACGGTCCACGAGCGCCCTGGCAATCGTCTCTACCAGTTCCTTCATCTGCTGCTCGCTCCTGGATACATCCGTCACTAGGGGACTGGGTGGCGGGCCTACCAAGTATCGGCGTGTCTGCGCGCTGAACGACAATGCCGCGTGGCGATCAAAAGTCTGGGAAAATCCGCCGTGCCAAAAATTCAACTACGCAATTTTCTGCAGCTTCAGAAAACTTCGCACCGTGTCACTGGGCTGCGCGCCCACTCCCAGCCAATACTTGATGCGCTCCGAATCCAGCTTAATCTCCGCGGGCTTCTTCAATGGGTCGTACGTGCCCACCAATTCCTTCACGCGGCCGTTGCGGGGGCGGGTTCTCTCAATCACCACCACGCGATAAAACGGCTTCTTCTTCTTGCCAATCCTTGCCAAGCGAATAGTCAACACTAAGTCACGCCTCCGTAACCAATAATCATAGCCTGCTAGGCCGTCATGCGGCAATCGTAGACTCACTCCAGCGATTATTCCGCCTGAAAATCTCGCACCCTTCATGTTTTCTGATTTGCAATGTGCTGTGATTCAAGCCAAACAGGGAAAAATTACTGAAGCCGGTTCAACCCATTAAATGCCGCCGTCTTATAGCACTCCGCTAACGTCGGATAATTAAAAACCGTATTCACGAAGTAAGTCACTTTGCCCTTCAACAAAAACACCGCCTGCCCGATGTGCAACAACTCCGCCGCGTCTTCACCAAAAATATGCACGCCCAGCAATTCCAGCGTCTCGCGGTGAAACAAAAGTTTCAATCGGCCTTCCGTATGCCCGCTGATCTGCCCGCGCGCAATCTCCCGGTAATAGGCCACCCCCACCTCATACGGAACATCCGCCTCGGTCAGTTGCTCCTCCGTCTTCCCAATAAACGAAATCTGTGGAATCGTATAAATTCCGTAGGGGTACCCCTCGGGATCGCTGCTTACCGGCAGCCCAAACGCGCGAGCGCTAGCGATTCGCCCTTGTTCCATCGACACCGAAGCCAAACTTGGAAATCCGATCACATCTCCTACCGCGAAAACGTGTTTCTGCGAGGTACGAAAATCCGCATCCACCGTGATTCGTCCCCGATTATCCGCAGAAATGTCCGCCGCCTGTAAATTCAGCCCTTCGACATTTCCGTGTCGCCCCACCGCATACAACAGCGCATCAGCAATCACGCGTTTTTTGCTGACCAAGTTGGCAGCCACTTTTCCGTCAGGTAGCTCCTCGACGCTTTCGACTTCTTCATTCAGCCGCAAAGTCGCGCGGTTATCGCGCAAGTGATACATAAGCGCTTCCACCATCTCGGTGTCAGCAAACTCCAGCAGCCGCGGCCGCTTCTCCACAATGATCACGCGCACGCCCAGCGTCGCGAACATGCACGCGTATTCCACACCGATCACTCCGCCGCCCACCACGATCAGCGTTCGCGGAATCTGCGGCATGCTCAAAATTTGATCGCTGCTGATAATATTTCGCCCGTTGATGGGAACCTTGGGATTCACCGCCGGCTTTGTTCCCGTGGCGATCACCACATAGTCCGCTTCGAACTCTCCAACGCTATTCAAACTCTGTACCCGAATGTGGTGCGCGTCCCGAAAGCTTCCTGTCCCGTGAAGCAACGTCACGCCATTGCGCTTCAATTGGTCCTGGATCACGCCCACTTCATTTTCCACCACGTGTTGCACGCGGAAATTCAGGTCCGCCATCGCCACCGGCTCATTGCCGTTCGTGTGGCTGACGCCGTAAAAATTCTTGTCGTAAAAACCGGACAGGTGTAGCACAGCTTCGCGCATCGTCTTGCTGGGAATCGTTCCGGTGTTGATGCACACCCCTCCCACCGAGGTTTGGCATTCGATAATGGCCGCCCGTTTGCCGGCCTTCGCCGCCTGAATAGCAGCGCGCTGTCCTCCGGGCCCAGAACCGATCACGATCAGGTCATACGTCAGAAGTCACCTCAACCAACCCCCAATTCGGCGCCCGTTATTAGTACCGCGATTTTACGAATAAGCATAGATGCCGCACGCCAAGCGCCAGATAAACGCCCCATGAAGTTTCGTTCACCGCCGAACTCATCGATTATGGACCCGCTCTTTGCTGTTAGGCCATCCCAGCGCACGAAACTCCCACAATAGTAGACACTAGCATTAGAACCTTGTGATACGAGTCATGCGAACGTCTAACATTTGTAAAACCGTGTTTCGCGAACAAATAGAAACATCGCGCCGGACGCGGCTTATTGTGAAGCTGGCCGTCGCATTCTCCGTCTTAGCCGGTGCCGCAGCAGCAAACGCCACCGCGCAAGATCCATCCGAACCATTCGCCATGACCCGAAAAATAGATGCCCTATTCGCGCCGCTCGTTACGCCGAACTCTCCCGGCGTTGCAGTGCTGATCGTTAAAGATGGAAAAAAGCTTTTCGAACGCGGTTATGGCCTGCGCGATCTCCAAAGCGCCGTGAAAATCGATTTAAGCACCAATTTTCGCTTGGCTTCCTGTTCCAAACAATTCACCGCCATGTCTATCATGCTGCTCGTCCACGACGGAAAGCTCCGCTACGAACAGAAATTGACGGACATCTTTCCGGAGTTCCCCGCCTACGGAAAATCGATCTCCATCCGCAATTTGTTAAATCACACCGCAGGTCTGCAGGATTACGAAACTCTTATGGCGGAGCCAGGGCACAATGGGAAGTGGACGGACGATCATCAGATTCAAGACGCCGAAGTCTTAACCCTGCTCGAGCAAACCGACCATGGCATGTTTCCCCCAGGCACACAGTGGTACTACAGCAATTCCGGCTACGTGGTTTTGGGCTTGATCGTCGCCAAAGTCTCCGGCCAGTCTTTCCCCGAATTTCTCCACCAACGCATTTTCGCGCCGCTCCAAATGGACCACACCATCGCCTACGTAAAAGGAAAAAACGAAATTCGCAATCGCGCCTATGGCCACACTAATGAAGGGAATACCTGGAAGCAAACCGATCAAAGCCCCACTTCCGCCACGCTAGGCGACGGCGGCATCTATTCATCTCTCGAAGATTTAGCAAAATGGGATGAAGCGCTGCGTACCAACAAACTTCTCAGCCAAGAAGAAATGCAGCCTGCCCTCACTCCCGTCACTCTGCCCGCCACATCTGCGAACGGCGACACGCAACCTCGCTGGCCCGCCGATTCCGACCGCCCCGAAGGCACCCTCGTCTCCTACGGCTTCGGCTGGTTCCTCGACCCCTACCGCGCCCGCCCCCGCACATGGCACTACGGCGAAACCATGGGCTTCCATTCGTACATCGTCCGCTTCACCGCCAACAACCCCGCCCCTAATCACCCCTTCAGCGAAAGCGCCAACACTGCCGTCGACAACGATCGCGCAGCGGGTGTCGGCAATGATTCCCTAGCCGGCGTCACCATCATCGTCCTCGGCAATCGCACCGACATAAGCCCCGAATCCCTAGCCCTCCAAATCGCCGACCATCTCCTAGTTGAACCAAAGTAAGTCGCACTTGCAATCGTCGACAGAGCACGACCGCTGATGTTTGCGCGATTCAACGAGACGCGGAGGTGCCCCACCCTCGGATTCTTGAAGGGTGGGGTTTTTAACGTGGAAACATCTAACCACCAAACTCGAAGCTTCAACATCTTCATGACCAGTTACCACTCGTGATAACCGCAAAGCGCCTCTAAGACAATCCGGCCAGCTTCCCCAATCCCTTCATCTTGCTTCTCGCCGCCATCGCCCCGTATTGCTTCATCATCTGCCGCATCTGCATGTATTGCTTGATCACCTGATTCACGTCCTGCACCGTAGTCCCGCTCCCCTTGGCAATCCGCTTTCGCCGCTTCCCATCAATGACGCTGTGATCCCGCCGCTCCTGATGCGTCATCGAATTGATAATCGCTTCCACCTGCTTCAGCTTGCCCTCATCCACCTTCGCGTCTTTCGGCAAAGCTTGCAGCGGCCCAACCTTCGGCAACATGTCAACAAGCTGCTCGAGCGGCCCCATCTTGCGAATCTGCTTCAGCTGATCCCTAAAATCTTCCAGCGTAAATCCCTCGGTCCGCAGTTTGCGTTCCAGCTCCGCAGCCGCTTTCTTGTCCACCGCCTGCTCGGCGCGCTCAATCAGCGACATGATGTCGCCCATGCCCAGCACGCGCGACACGATGCGCTCAGGATAAAATCCCTCGAGAGCATCATACTTTTCGCCCAGGCCCACGAACTTCACCGGCGCGCCCGTCACTTTGCCGATGGAAAGCGCCGCGCCTCCGCGCGCATCGCCGTCCAGTTTCGTCAGGATCACGCCCGTCAGCCCCAGCCGCTTATGAAATTCTCCCGCCGACCGCACCGCGTCCTGCCCGATCATGGCGTCCGCAATAAATAGAATCTCGCTGGGACTCAATTCCTTCTTCAGCGTGCTCAACTCTTCCATCAGCGAATCATCAATGTGCAGTCGCCCCGCCGTGTCCACCAGAATCACATCGCTGGCGGAAAGTTTCGCCTCTTTAATTGCGCCCTTCACAATTTCAATCGGCTTGTTCGTCCCAGTTCCTTGCCAGATCGCCGTCCCCACCGCTTTAGCGACCTGTGAAAGTTGTTCACGCGCCGCGGGACGATACACGTCAGTGGAAACCACCAGCGGCCGGTGCCCGTGCAGCGCCAGCCATTTCGCCAACTTTCCTGTTGTCGTGGTCTTACCAGAGCCCTGCAGTCCCACAATCATCCACACCGACGGCGGCTTCGAAGCAAACAATGGCTTAGCGTGTTTCCCAAGCAGCGTGGTCAACTCATCCCGAACCGTCTTGACCACCTGCTGGTCCGGCGAAAGCTGCATCATCACTTCGGTGCCGATTGATTTTTCGCGGATGTTCTTCAGCAGCTCGTCGGCCACGCCGACATTCACGTCGCCTTCCAGCAGCGCTTCGCGAATCTCCACCAGCGCCGCGTCCAAGTGCTCTTCGGTCAGCTTCCCCTGTCCGCGAAGGTTTTTAAACGTGCGCTGCAGTTTTTCCGTTAAATTTTCGAACATTTTTAAGACTCGATATCCAGTTTAATTTTTAAGCGAGGATTCTGCATTACAGAGCAGTGCGATACGAACCACATTTTGATTCTAGGGGACCGCTCAGGGACGGTCAAACGCAGCTATCAACAAGCGGTGAATCCAGCAACCTGCACAACTAAAAATTAAAACGTCACCCGCATCCCTATTTGCGCCGCAAACGGAATCCCCACGGTAGTTCCCGGACCAAAAAAATCCCCCAGCGCTCCAGCAGGCACCAGCAATTGTTTGGGATTGGTAATGGGTTTGGTCTGCGAGCAATCCGCATTCAAACAAAACACCGTGGCATTCGTCAGGCTGTTCACCGGCGTCGGCAGCGCCCCAATGTCCGTCACATAATTCGCGCCCGGATTATTGCGGTTAAACAAGTTGAAAAATTCAATGAATGGCGTCACCGACCAGCGATCATGAAACGTAAACGCCCGGCTCAGACGCAAATCCGCCTGCACGTAAGGAGTTCCACGAAACTCGTCGAGGGTTGTTTGCACCCCATTAATCACCGCTCGATCGTTCCGGGAGTCTCCCAACCCATTCACGTCCACTGGCGTAGTCAACGTAATCGGCCGCGCGCCTTCCGCTTGAAACAACAGGCTCAACGCCAATCCACCTGGCGCGCGAAAAATTCCCGCGACCACCACGCGGCTCCCAACATCTTCTCCCGACGGCCCGTAATCTCCCGGCCCGAACGGACGCAACGGATTGCAAACGCCGTTCACGTAGTCGAACAATTCGCCGAGTATGCAGCCCCACGTTTTCGCCGATGACAACGAATAATTCGCAATCAAATTAAATCTTCGCGACACGTTCGCCTGCACATGCACCAGCAACGCGTCATAGCTTGACCGATTGTCGGAGTGCGCCACCGAAACCGCCGGCACGAATTGCATCTGGTCCGCAGTGTCGCCGGCGGCGAACAGCGGTGTGAACAGTGTCGATCCAGGGACATATTGATAATTGCGATAGCCGTGCACGCCCTGCTCGTGCACCCAGCTCGCGCCTACTGTCCAGCTCGGATTGAACGCGTGCTCAAATCCCACGCTGGCATGCAGTGCGTACGGTGTCTTGTAATTCGGATCTATCAGCGCGCCCGTGCCCCCCGCCGCCGCGCCAGGTACGCACCCCGCGTCCGGCGTCGCCCCCACTGCATTCATGCATGGCAGCGCCGCGGTGTTCACCGCTTGCAGTGCGCCCACCCATCCGTTTTGCGCCAGATCGTTGTAGTACAAACCAATCCCCGCGCGAATCACGCTCCGGCCCGACGATCCCGGAGCGTAAGCAACCCCCAGTCGCGGCGCCACCGCCGCGCGATAATCATGCGGCGCGCCGCGCACCAGCGGAATCTGCAACGCCTGCAGCGTCAGGTACGCCGGATTTTGTAGCTGACTCCGTCCATTCGCTTCGAATAATCCAAACGTGGTGTCGTAGCGCAGCCCGTAATTGACCGTGAGGTGCCTCGTCACCCGCCAGGAATCTTGCGCGTAAAAACCCAGCCGTTGCACATTTTGCGAGAAACTCCCATTGCTCGCAGGCACCGCCGTACAACTAATTCCCGACGCGGGATCCGGCTGTGCCGCGCAACCAGCGCTGAAGAAAAATTCGGACGGATTCGCCGCGTAAAAACTAGGATCGTGCGGATAAGACAGCACCGTTTCCGCCGTCCCGGAAAGCGCGCCGCTCAATACCGGTTCATGAATAAAATTTATGCCGAAGCTTGGCGCGTGCCGTCCCGCTGAGTGGCTCACGTCGTAGCGCAACTGGTATTTCTCCTGGTTGCGCAGCACCGGAAACGCGGTAACTGCGGTCGCAAACTGGTTGTCGCCAAAAGTGTCCAGCCCTGAAACCGTTCGAAAGCTCGCAGTGAACGGAAACTGCAGCGAAAATCCCACGTAGTCGTTGCGCGCTTCCGTGCGGTGCAATCCGCTGGCCCCAAACAAAAATGTGCCCACCCATGTGGAACTGAACGCGTATTGCTCCCCAAGTGCGAGATTCAAGTAATTCGAATGCGAAGTCGCACCCGTCGACGGCAGCGTCCCCTGCTGGATCAAATCGTTCCTCGTCAAATAGCTGTCGCTCGATGCCCGCAGAAACCACTGCGAACGCGCCGATTGTTTCCAATCCAGCCGCACCATTCCCAAAAAATCATTGAACGGCACCGGCACGTTCTGCGGCACCGGAACCGAAGTTACCCCCGGAATGAGCCCGTCTGCCGCCAGCGCCGACAAAGCCGCGAACTGATTCTGACTGTTCGGGCTGTATGCAATGCTGGCGTCTTCGTGTACATACTCGAACGACGAAAAGAACCACAATTTCCCCGGCCGGATCGCTCCCCCCAGCGTCCCCACATAATTTTGTCGCGAGAACGGCTGTTTCGGCTCCGGCGCCGGATTTTCAATGGGGAAGCGCGCATTCAGCGCCGCCGCCCGTTCGTAAAATGCAGCTTCTCCGTGCAATTCGTCCGTGCCCCGTCGTGTGCTGATCACCACCGATCCCGCCGTCGTCCGCCCCGTATCCGCATTCTCCTGCGAAGTTCGAAACGCAAACTCCTCGATCGACTCCGGCGAAAAATTTTGCAGAAATCCCCCGATATAATCGTCGGAATTGTCCACTCCATCCACCGATAGCTCGTTATTCAATCCCGAACTGCCGCCGGTCGCCACCGCCGTAATTCGCGCCTTGGTAGGGTCCGAGGGTTCGACAGGTTCCGTCCCCGGCACCAGGTACGCAATGTTCGCAAAGCTGCGAAGCGCCAACGGAATTTCATGTAAATCTCGCGCGGTCACGATTCCTTGCTGCACCGCGCTCGCCACATCCACCGGCTGCGTTGTGATCGAAGAGGCCTCGCCGCTCACATTCACTTCTTGATGCATGCCTGTGGGCGTCAATACCACGTCGATATCGCGCCCGGAGCTCACCTGCACCACCACGCGCGACTCTGCAACCTGAAAATCCGCGGCCTCGACTCGCACGCGGTACTCGCCGGGTAGCAAATCGTCCACGCGGAATTCCCCGCGTTCACTCGTCTCCGTTTCTCGCTCGGTAGATAAGCCCGCCGATTCCACGGTCACTTTCGCGCCAGGAATCCGTGCCCCGCTCGAATCCTGCACCACACCTCGCAACGTGCCTCGCGGATTCTGCGCCGCCACATACGGCGCCACTCCGGCCCATAGCAATAACAAAGCGGCCGGCCATTTCCACACATACCCTTTTTGCCAATTGGTTGACACGCGCATGAGGTTTTTCGATGCTTTTAACCAGAGCAATGTGTGTATCCGCGTTTGCGAGACAGTTGATTATTTCAGATGCGCGTCAAACCACGCCAGCGTGCGTTCGATCACGTCGCGCTGGTGCTGCGGTTTTGCAAACAGGTGCCCCTCATGTTCGTAAACCACTAGCTGCGTCTCCACTCCCATAGCCTTCAGCCCGTGCCAGAATTCATACGACTGCGGCGCCGGGCACTCCCCGTCGCTATCGCCCACAATCACTAACGTTGGCGTCTTCACTTTCTTGATGAAACTGATCGCCGAACTTTTCTCATAAATTTCCGGGTCGTCGTACACCGATTTGCCGAAAAAGGGAATCATCCATTGATCAATCAAATTTTCGCCGTAGTAGCTTCGCCAGTTCGCAATGCCCGCGCCGGCCATCGCCGCCTTAAAACGGTTGGTCTGCGTCACGCCAAACATAGTCATGAATCCGCCGTAGCTCCAGCCAGTCAGCCCCAGCCGGTTCGCATCAATCGGAGCCACGCGCATCGCTTCATCCACGCCCGCCAGGATGTCCACGAAGTCGCCGCCGCCAAAATCCCTCACGTTCGCGCGCGTGAACGCCTCGCCCTGCCCATAGCTTCCGCGCGGATTAGGGCTCAGCACAAAATATCCCGCCCCGGCCAGCGCGCTGGCATACCCATGCGGCGACGGCCACTTCGACACCGAAGCCCAACTCGGCCCCCCGTGCACGTTCACCACCAGCGGATATTTTTTGCTGGCATCAAAATCCTTCGGGTACAGCAGCCAGCCCTGTACTTGATACCCGCCGTTTTTCCATTCAATACTCTTCGCGTCTCCCCACTCGCGCGTGACGCGCTCATTCCGCCGCGTTAACTGCTTCCACTCACCCACCTGCCCCGCCCATACTTCCGGAGGCGCCGCATACGATTCCCGCACAAACGCCATTGTCGCGCCGTCTTTGGCGAGCGAAATCGTCGGCGAAAATCCTCCTGCGCCCGCCGCCAGGTACTCCCCGCCTCTCCACAGCGCTTCGACCTTTTTGTTCTGGGGATCCACGCTCGCGAGCCCAACGTCTCCGCCCACAAATTCGGTAAAAATTATTTTCTTCTCCGGAGTCCACCCAATCCAACTCGCCGAAGCTTTCATTTCCGGCGTCAAGTCCTGCGCTTCTCCGCCCTTGGCATCCACGGAAAAAATATCGCCTCCCGTCAATCCCGCATCGCTCATCAATCCTTCAATGAACGCTATTCCTTTTCCATCCGGCGACCATACCGGATTGGCAATCTGCAGATGCGGCTTATAAATGGATTTCATCAAGCCGGTCGCGCCTTCCAGCGTGTACAACTCCGCGATCCACCAATTGTTGTCGCCATTCCCCAGCGCCGCCGTCACCGCGAAGCGCAATCCATCCGGCGCCCAGTCGTATTCATATACATAAGTGTCCGCAGGCGAAATCTGTCGCAGCTTCCCGCTAGCCACATCCACCACCGCCAGGCGCTGCTCAAAAAATGCATCCTTAATTTCCCCCGTCTGCGGAGTCTCCGCCACCAGCGGCCCCGACGCCCGCGTGGCATTCTCCGTGAACAAAACCGCAATCGTCTTCCCATCCGGCGACCACTTCGGCTCAGCCAAAAACCCCTTCACGTTGGTCAGCCTCTTCGCCCCAGCACCCATTGCCCCCGTGGCCTTCGTTGCATTGGTTGCGTCAGTCGCGTTCGTTGCGTTCGTGGCGTCCGCAGCATCCGTGGCGTTTGTTGCGCGGGTTGCGCCTGTTGCATTAGTTGCGTTTCCGTCCCTGCCAGAAACATTCGCCACGTACAGTTGCCGCTGCCCGGCCTTCACCGCATCCGACAAAAACGCCACGCGCTTACTATCAAGCGACCACGCCACGCTGCCTTCCTCATGATCCCCCGCACCCACTCCGGCCCTCAGACGTCGTGGCGGCGCTTTCGCCTCAACTCCCGCAACGTAAATCGCCGTGTTCCCCGAAGGCGCCCCATCCTTCCCAATCAACGTCTCCACCCAAGCCACCCGCTTGCCATCCGGCGAAATCATCACCTGCTCAAATCGCCGGGTAGCAAACAGCGTCTTCTCCACCTCATGAATCGGCTCCGTCGCGCCTGTCGGCTTCGCATGCTCCACCGCCTTCAACCGCGCCTCCACCGCCTGCTTCGTCCCCTCCTTCGCCCGCGCGGGCGCAGCCTTCGCGCCCTGTTTCGCTTCAGCCGCCTTATCTTGCATCCCTACTTTGACCTCAGTAGGTCGGTCACCGGGGGCCGGACGCTGTGCCAATGAAACGCACGCAGCAAAGTCAGAAACCGCCAGAAAAGTCAAAATCACTGTTCTTCGCATTGCAATGGGTTGCATGCGCCTCCCCTTTTTTTGTAAATCTACTTTTTACGGATGCGACGCGCGCGACAAGTATAAGGAAATATTATGTCCAGACAAGATCGTGTACTCGTTGTTTTCGTTTCTTCCCCCTCCGACCTGGAACCTGAGCGGATCAGGTTGGAAGAGATCGTTCAAGAAATTAATCTAACGTGGGCCCAAACGTCGGGAATCCGCCTGGAACTTGTACGCTGGGAGACTCACGGGTATCCCGGAATCGCCACTGATCCACAAGAAGTTTTGAATCAGCAGTTGCCGGACGACTACGACATTTTCATTGGCCCTCATGTGGTCACGGTTTGGGACACCTACACCCCGCGCTGGGTCCGGTACTGAGGAAGAATTTCTTCGTGCGCGTGACCGATTTAAAGCGGACTCTAAATCAGTGAAGATTATGTTTCTATTTTAAAGATGCACCCATATCTCCCGGCAATATTGATCCTGAGCAAATAGCGAAGATCCGTTCTTTCAGATCGTCCCTCGGAAAAGAAGGGTCCTATTCCGGAAGACGGTTACAGGCCTGGCGCGCTTGACAACAGAGCTGAATAAGGCGAAACGTGAGACCGCTAATGTCTTATCTGAAATGGAAACTATGCTTGCGGCCGGACGCCGAGAAATTTTGCAAACAATAGAAGCTCTAGACGTTTTTCTCAAAGCCGATCCATCCAACTCATAAAATTTCGTCTCTTTCCATCGCTTTCTTGACCCTGCCCCACGCCTCGAATACACTTAATAATTCAATTCCAGCCGCCTCTGCGGCCAGTAATCTCTACCCGCACATTGCACCAAACGGGTTTGCGAACGCATCATCAACATTGGCCATTCGTCCGGCCATGCCTTAAAGGAGAATTGTTTTGCCTAAGCGCACATAC
>Ga0307475_10001862_pt1 | contig 12529 bp, 10 predicted proteins | sample atmos_gasesECM1C_FD_203317 | JGI IMG/M metagenome (GOLD analysis project Ga0307475, IMG submission 203317) | Hardwood forest soil microbial communities from Morgan-Monroe State Forest, Indiana, United States - atmos_gasesECM1C_515 | ecosystem: Environmental > Terrestrial > Soil > Temperate... | reverse complement strand
CCTTGGAAGTGGAGGTGACCGCTCCCGTTTCGAACTTTTTCCTAGCCAGGCATGTACGGGAGACCGAATTTTCCGAGGCTGTGAGCAAGCACCCCCGTAGGCCAGCCCGAGTGCGAAAGGAGAAATCCAATGAGGAAACATGGGACCACGCTGGTGTCTGTTTCAATTTTCCTTGGGGCGGTTCTGATTGCGGCGTGTGCCAGGCCCTACCACGAGGAAAACGAACGCTACGTCTTCGTGGCCACGAATATTAACTTGCCATACTGGCAGGAGGCGCAGGCGGGTTTTTTGGACGCCGCCAAAGCGCTTGGCGTAAAGAGTGAACTGGTTGGTCCGACCGGGTACGCTCCGAACGCAGAACTGGGAGTGTTCCGCCAGATCGTGGAAGAGCACCCTGCTGGAATCTGCCTCTCCGCGGCGCGGCCGGAGATTTTCCAGGCGGAGATTGACAAAGCGGTGGCGGAGGGCATTCCGGTAATTTGCGTGGATTCGGATGTGCCCAATTCCAAGCGCGTCCTGTACGTCGGCACGGATAACTTCAAGGCCGGCAGAGAGAGCCTGAAGCGGATGGCCGCGCTTGTTCCGCGTGGGAGCATTGATGTCATTTCGATTACTGGACAGCATAACCTCGACGATCGAGTGGCTGGCGTAGCCGACGCGCTGGTGAATTTTCCTGGTCTCAAGCTGACAACGATCCTGGATGACCAGGGCGACGCGCGAAGCGCCTTCGACCAGGTCTCCCAACTGATACAGAAGAAAGAAAAAGTAGACGGCATCATTTGTCTGGAGGCGACAGGGGGCTCTGGCGCCGCCGGAGCGTTGCACCGCTTCAACATGGAAGGCAAGCTGCCGATTGTGGCCTTCGACGGCGATCCGGAGACACTGGACTGGATCGACCGCGGCGCAATTACCGCCACGATCACGCAAAAGCCCTACGTCATGAGTTACTACGGGCTAAGATTCCTCGACGACCTGCACCACAACGCCGTACACCAATTCAAAGACTGGCGCACCGCCCTGGCGCCCCCGATGCCCACGTCCGTGGATACCGGCACGGTGGTCGTGGACAAGAGTAATCTCAAGCTCTATCGCGAGACTCTGACCGCGCACCCCAAGCCGCTGTAGAGACTGCATATCCAGACCTACGCCACCGGAACAACTGTCTTGCCGTTGGCCCTTTGCTTTAGGAGGTGGGAGCTTCTAGCTCCCACGTAACAACGCCCGCGCTAATGAGCTTCAGCCCCTGAAGAAAGCTTCTTCCTTGCGAATTGGAGGGCGGAGCTTCAGCTCCGACATAAAGCCCGTCGCCTTTACAAGAGCATTCGCCAACGGCCTGCGAGCAGCTATATAATCGCGTGAGCACCCAAATGTTCTCTAGGCGCACACTCGATCCGGTCCTTGCGGTCGCACTTTCGTTCTGGATGGCCGCCGCAGCATGCGTGATTGGCTGCATGCAGCCGGTGCTCGCCAGCTCCCCGGCACAAAGGGAAGGCTCGATTGCCGAGAGTCATTCCCTAAATCAGGCTCACACGGGTCCGATGCCGGATATGGACTGCTGCCATCACGAAAAAACTCCTTCCGATCCTGCAAGCGACAAGAAACCTCATCACCAGGCAGTCTCCTGCTGCCCCCTGGATGCCAGAGTGACTCCCACGCAGAAATGGGAACCAGCATCAACAATCGCGTTCAAAAGCGAGGCTGTCTCCACCACGGAACTTGATTTCCCATTCGCCCTGTTTCGTCACTCTTTCGTAATCGACGATGCGCTCCGGCACAGCGGAAGAGGTACCCTCCTCAAGACCCACGTCCTGCGGATTTAGAATCGTCCAGTACAGTTCGCTCCTTTCTTTCGGACGGCAAGCTATCCGTTGACAACAACTCTTTCATTCAAAAAAGGAGAAAGTCATGAAGAGAATCAGAGCAATTCTGTTGCTAGCCGTGGTCGCATTCGGCCTCACCGCGGCGGTAAACGCAGCGAACGCTTCGTGCTGCGCTTCCGCCGATTGTTGTGCTTCCTGTTCCGGATGTGGAAAGTAAGCAGCTAGTTGAAAATGAGGCGCCAGCGCTACTTTGGCTCGCGCCTCTTCCTTTTCGCGCCGCATCTTGCCCTTTGCTTTTAATCCGTACGCAGCGGCGGCCTTCAGGCTGGCCGCAATCTGCCCATCTCTGGCGGCGATGGCGGGATTTCAGCTCGATTCACCGGTTCTTCTGTGGGATTTCTTCGCATCGGGGTGACGCGGCGTCCAGTCTTTGGGCGGAAACGTTACGTGCCAAAATATGGGATTCGGCAGCACGAACTCCACGCCCACCTGAGGCTGAGCGCCTTGATATTTTGCAATGTGTGCGACAACACACTCTAGTGCCGCCTTTGTCTGGACGTTCGATAGCGTGAGCTGCTGCCCCCTGTGGACCTGCTTCGACATGGGAATCAACGCGCCGTGAGCACTAATCGCTACCGTCTGAGTTTCTTCTTCAAATTGTGACCCAGCGCCGCTCTTGCCGGAGACTCGCACCGGAACCGTCATTAATACTCGCTGACTCCTTCGCCGGTTTGCCGCCAGCCAGGAGGTCTCTCGAGATTCGGCAAGCCACGTTTCAAGAATCAGCTGCGGCTGCGTCTCAATAGCCGTAAACATCAGACCCATGCCTTGCCCTACTCGCGAGTAGACCACCCTCGCCTGCGCTTCAAACAATTGTGTCCCCTTCGTGATGCGTACGTCCGTGACCGTCCCTAAGAGGAGCGCGTTGTTCGTGTCCACATAGCAACCTTGCTGACTCAAGTCGCGGACGCGCGTTTCAAGCCGCGCGCCGGATTCCGCCGCCACCACCTCACCAGCGGCAACGAACTTGTACCGAGCATGCGTCCGGCGGTCTGCCCCGGCAACCGCGAGGCGAGAGCCGGCACGTACTTCCCCAGGCTTTTCTTCTTCGACAACAACTGTGGACTGGTTGCCGCGAGCGTCGCGCTCTGCCTCGGCAACCGCGACGGAATCGCTAGCAAGCCTTCCCCCCTCAGCCGCGGCGAGCAACTCCTCGCCAAGATCAATCACGTAGTCTTCCCGGGCAACCGCGGCTGGATCGCTAGCAGGCTCTTTCACCTCGTCAGGGGCAATGACTGCGTCGCCACGATGACCTTGGCCGTCAGCCCCCGCAAGCGCGGTGGAAGGGCCAGCAGCCTTTTCCGCATCAAGGGGAATCTCGGCATTCCTCGCAGCTTTCGAGCGTCGTTTGCGATTGCGCCGCTTCATAGCCATACGATTTTAACGCAAACGGCAGAGACCGAACTGAGCACCGCGCCGCGCAACCCTCCTATTAGTAAGGAGGATAAATCCGCGTGTAACCCCGAGCGAAGGGAGAGGCCTGCTTTTCGTCAGGGCACGGCTTTATAGTCGTGCCGCAAGAGCAACGACGAAGATCGGCTTTAGCCGCTGAGGCCTTCCCTCTCCTCCTTAGGGGGTCGGAGCTTTAGCTCCGACATAAAGCCCCGCCACACCCCGTCATTCCGAACGGAGCGACCCGGCTTTTTCTTCCGCACGTTTTTGTGTGCCGGGTCGCGTAAGGAGGAATCTCTCCGCCTCCTCGTTTTTTCCGCAGTACAAGGTGGGAGCTTTTAGTTCCCACGTAACCACGCGCCTCAATCGGGTGCTTTGGCAGGCCAAAAGCTTATTGCCGTTTAATGTATTCTTCGGCTGCAAAATGCCGGGGTTTACCGGATTGCAAGTCGTTAGGGATTCTGTATTCTCAATTTTGAATGGAGAACGGGCCTCCTTGCTTTTTCAGTTGAGCCCCTTAGAGCTAACAGGAGGCCCTCACGCCCACTATCTCGCGGTAAAGGCGTTCGCCGCAGGTGCGAATCGTAATAGCGATGGAAACTCCAGAAAACATCTTGGTCGCAAGAGCGCAATCCGGGAGTGAGGATGCGTTCGCCGAATTGGCCAAGAAGCATTCCGCCAAAATCTACAAGTATTCTCGGCGTATTCTGCAAAACCGCGAAGATGCTGAAGACAATTTGCAAAACGTCCTGCTTCAGGCTTTCCGCAACATCAACACCTTCCAGGGCAAATCGCAATTTTCAACTTGGCTCCTGGGGATCGCTGTAAATGAAGCCTTGATGAAACTGCGTAAGCGCCGGCGCGACAAATTCGTGCCGCTCCAGGATGCAAGTCATTTCTGGAGTCCCAGACTGTCGCCAGAAGTCCAGGCCACCCGGGCGGAAATGCGAGCGCTCCTGATAAAGCAAATTCTCAGGTTATCGCCGCTGGGAAGGAATGAAATTCTCCGGTTCACCATGGGCGAAAAGAGAAATACGAAAACTCAAAAATCACGAAGATTCCGCGCAAAGTCTCAACTCCGCGAGCAACTTTCCTACCTATTCAAAAGCAGAATTCCCCAGCACTACCCTACTCGGCAATTCTTCTTTGCGGTCTAGCCGCGCTACACGCCGCGCCCCCAGATGGAACCAAGAACCAAAAAAGCTTCGCGCCTCAGTTGTAGGGGCGTCGCTTTAGCGCGTCCAGGCCGCCAGGCCGCATCTTTCCGTTGAATTTGATTCATGTAGCGACCCCGGACTTTCGGGGACGCATTTTCCGGGGCTGTCATCCCGACCGAAGCGGCCAGCATTTTCCTGTGCTCGGTTTGTGAGCGCTGGCCGCGCAGCGGAGGGACCGTGGCAACCTCGCAGCCTAACACAGGTCGCTGGGACCAAGCCGACCATCGATGAACGCCTCCGCCTTTCATTTTCCTGCGCTCAGGCTTTTTTATGAGCGCCGGCCCACGCAGCGGATCGCAGATTCCGGCTCTCGTCGCGGACAGATGCGTCAAAAACAACTGCGATGCCTGTGCGGGGATGCCTGAAACGCGCTTTGGTGCGCATGGTCACCGGCCGGTTGATTAGGCTACCCGCCTCCCTAGAAGCAAGGGGAGTTCGCATAACTCATCTTGTGCCTCCGCGGTGGCGAAATTACTCAGGTCTTTTCCCGATGCCAATATACGTTCAAGACCGGATTGCTAACCTCCCCCGGTTCGTCCTAAGAAGCTTCCCGCAGCCAATTTACTGGGAGATTAAGAACCTTAGTTTTAGCGAGCCTCGTTTTTGGTGGGTCTGAGTTCTAACCATTCCCCAGCAGTTGGCACCTGAGACCAGGCCGCTCGCCTATTTCTCTCCGTGCACTATTAGGTGTCGGGCGCGCGGCTCAAGCTCTGTCAAGAGCAACAGCTTGAAGTACATCCCAACCGTTTGTCCCGTCGTTTATCCCAGGTGGGCCAGAACTCAACGTGAAGGGCGGTGAACCCGCCCAGAGAAGGAGGGAGCTATGCAACTCAAAAGATTTGCGTTCCCACTCTTTCGGGCTAGGGTTCTGACAGTGCTCTTGGCAACGGCCAACGCCGCGCGAGCGACGGGCGGAAGGAGATGCGGCCCTTAAGTTGCATTCACAAATCGAGCGCAGAGAGGAGGTGTACAGTGGCTGACCAACGAATCACTGGGTGTTTCGCACTGCGGTTTCTGATGGGGATGTCGGCGATAGCCGTCATGCTGGCAGTTTTCACCGCCGTCCCTGCTTTTGCGGGGACGATCACTGTTACGAATTTGAACGATAGCGGCCCTGGCTCGCTGCGGGACGCGATTGCAAGTGCATCGTCCGGAGACACCATTAACTTCAACGTTACGGGCACGATCATATTAAAAAGCACGCTTTCAATCAATACAAGCCTGACGATCAATGGTCCCGGCGCTTCCAGCCTGGCCATAAGCGGGAACAACTCCGTCCAAGTCTTTGTGATTAACGGGGCAACAGTAACCATCTTCGGCGTGACAATCGAGAACGGAAACGCTGGCTTTGGCGGCGGCATCTTCAACGCCGGAACGCTGATGCTGGCCAATACCGTCGTCTCGGGGAACTCCGCCACCTTAAGTGGCAGCGGTCAAGGCGGCGGAGCTTACAACAATGGAACGCTAAAGATTGTGACCAGCATCGTTTCGGGCAACTCTGCAACCCTCGGTGGCGGCGGCATCGCGAGCACCTCGGCTGGTGGAACGCTGACCGTGGTCAATAGCACGGTTTCGGGCAACTTCTTGACCGCAGGCTCAGGCGACGGCGCGGGGATCTCAAGTGGCGCCGGGACCCTTACGGTAACTAACAGTACGGTCTCTCGCAACTCCGGTCCCGGCATAGGGGGTATCGAAAACGCAGTTGGAACCGCCACGGTGACCAACAGCACCATCTCGGGCAACTCCGCCTCCGGCTCTTGCGTCGGTAATCCCAGCGCCGTCACCGGCGGCATCTTGAACGTTGCTGGAACGCTGAACGTGACCAACACCACCATCTCGGGCAACTCCGGCTGTTACGCCGGTGGCATATCGAACATTCTGGGCACTGTTACACTAAAGAACGACCTGCTGGCAAACAGTCCTCTGGGGGGAAATTGTCGCGCGACCAGTCCGACGACTCCCCTCACCTCCCAGGGGTATAACCTCTCGGATGACGGCACGTGCGCTGGGTACTTTACCCAGACCGGTGACATGAACAACATTCCTGCCGGGCTCGATCCCGGTGGCCTGAAGAACAACGGAGGGCCGACGCAGACCATTGCGCTGCTGCCGGGTAGCCCCGCCGTGGATGCCATTCCAGTAAGCCCCGTGAATTACTGTACCGATGTGACTGGCATGCCGGTTACTACGGACCAACGCGGGATCACGCGTCCGCAAGGTCCAGCCTGTGACATTGGGGCTTTTGAACTTGTGCAAGCTACGCTCGAAGTAATCACCGCAACGGGGGCGACGTTTGGCGCGACCGAGGGCGTGACGTTCACCGGTACGGTGGCGACGTTCACCGACCCGGACCGAGCCTCGACGGCGGCCGAGTACTCGGCCACGATCGCCTGGGGCGACGGCACGCAGCCGACTCCGGGCACGATCAGCGGTCAGGGCGGACAGTTCACCGTGAGCGGCACCCACACGTACGCCGAGCAAGGGACGTACTCGGTCACGATTACGATTACGGACGTCGACAATCGCAACAACAACGCCACAGTCACCTCGACGGCGAGGGTCAGCGACGCCCGGCTGTCGTCGACGTGCGCGACGACGCCTGTCAGCACGCAGACTTACAACGGACCGACAGCGATGTTCATCGACCAGAGTTCGACGGGCACCCTGAGCGACTTCTCAGCCACCATCTTCTGGGGTGACAGTTCGAGCTCTCCCGGCACGATTACCGGTGGTCCTGGCAACGCGCCGTACACCGTCACCGGAACTCACACGTACGCCTCGACCGGGACCTTCTTGATCACCACAAAGATCAACGACGTCGACGGCAGCGCCACCACCACTCCCGCGTGCCCCGTCACTATCTTCGCCTTCGCAACGCAAAAAGGTGCGGCTTTCGTCATCGGTGACCTGGAAGCCGGACTCGGAAACCACGTCACGTGGTGGAGCAGTCAGTGGGCGAATATCAATCTCATGAGCGGGGGAGCGCCGCCTAACGCGATGAAGGGCTTCTCCGGATTCGAGGACAACTTTCTCGGCCTTCCTCCGCCGAACTGCGGTGGAAGCTGGTCGACGGATACGGGCAACTCTACGCCGCCTCCACCGAGCGTCCCCAGCTTCATGGGCGTCATTGTCTCGAGCAGGGTCACCCAGTCGGGATCGATCGTCAGCGGCGACATCAAACAGGTCGTCGTCGTGCGAAACGACCCCGGCTACGCGCCTAACCCGGGCAATCCTGGGACCGGGACGGAGATCGCGATCGTTTGCACAACTCCTTAACGCCAGGACCGAACGTGGAGGGCCCGTGCCGACACGTTCATGAAAATGCGACCGACAAAGGGCCCGCCTCGCGGCGGGCCCTTTCACTTTTTCGCACCCAGCCTGGTTCGCGTGAGTGCGATCCACGAGTATTCATCAACACCGCAACCCGCGCGTGGCTGCAGCGCCGGGAGGCCTCGCGCGGTGAAGCTGAAAGCGCTCCCAGGGGTTGGCGGTCACGGAGACAGCACAGACCAGTGAGTGAATCCACAGTATTTTCAAACACTCAAGCTAAAACTGGTGGGTGGGCGGGTGGCCAAGACGTGAAGCGTTAGGACGAATTCCGGTGCCGTACCCTTTGCTCTGTTTAAGGGTACGGGTTTTGAGCTTTTCAGCTTCCAGCCGGGTGCTCCATCTTATGAGTTCTGCGGGACTGGGCTTGCGAGACAACATCAGATTCCCCTGGCGATCAGCAACTATCGCTGGGCCGCAGAAACCTCTCGGACACCTGGAGCGAAGATTTTAGCCAGCGCCTTTGCAGTGCATCCGCCCGCGAGTGTGCTGCCGATCACAAGCATGATCACAATCCTGGCCACGGAACCCGACTTCGCCACAAGAACATCCGCCAATAGCGACCCCGCGGCCAAACCTGCCGCAAGACTCAACGCGTTCACGCTGATCCAACTCTTGCAGCTCGCCGCGTGGCGGCGCAGCACCAGCCACTGCGCTAGTCCCAGAGACACGCCAGCCATCATTCCAATGGTTCCAAAACTCGCGGCTCGTGCCGCAACTCCCAGCATCCGAAAATTGACTTGGCCTCCCGTTGCAGCTCGGCCCACTTGTTCAACCAGAATCACCCCAGCGGTGAGTCCCACCCCCATCCCCAATGCACTCACCACGATCCACCAACCGGACGACGCCACGTGCCTCCGGATGATCGGCCACTGCGCTGTCCCCAGACCAAGACCCACTATGCTCAGCACCACCGGCGTGCCCACCATTGCTCCCAAGATCGCGAAGAGCGGCACGCCCAACGGCAGGGCAAGGGCCAGTCCGGCCACGAGACCCAACACCGTCAGAGCCGCCCACTGAAAGCCTTCTCCCTGACTAGGATTCATCGCATCCTCCCGCAAATTGCCATTCCCGATTTGAAACTCACTTTGAAAAAGACCATATGCCCCTCGGCCCCCTGCGTCAACCCCGGCCGGCGCATCCTTGTGCTTTTTCAAGGCTGCCGCCTTGAGATCGGTTTCTTTTTCTCCCCGTCTCTTCCTCTCACCAACAGGCTTGGCTGCAACCCCTTCAATCCACAGCCTTTAATTTATAACTTGACAAATGGTAACGGATGCGATAATCTTTAACCCAAGGTTGCTGACAGTGTCCCCGTTTGGTCCCTCCTTTCTCCCGCAACCCGTCGTGTATCTTCGCAACCAACGGCGCCCGCTGCCCACTTCTGCTAACCCCTTTGGTTCTTATCACATACATGTAAGGCCAGCAGTTTCATGCAGTTACGCACTCTTTTGCGCAACGGCAATCCAATATCCCCATTCCCTTCAATGCCTTACGCACTCTTTCCATCGCCACGGGGGTGTACCCCAACGGCTTTCCGCTCCATGCCCTCTCCGCCCCCGTGCCGTCGCCTGCCCCCGACCCGGTCGGGGTGGCAGATCCTATCCTGCTGTTTACGTCAGTTCGCCGCGAATTCGCCTTGCATCTCCGGCATTTCCCGACTTAACCTTATTGGCCTCAGTCGTCTACTGGCACCCGGGAATCTCTCGCGAAGGAGACGCGCGCATGGCTACCTCGGTCTGGAAGGGCTACCTCACCTTCGGACTCATCTCGATCCCTATTCGCCTTTTTTCCGCGGCGCGCGGCGAGCGCATCGGCTTGAACCAGCTGCACAGCGTTTGCCACACGCGCATCAAGATGCCGCTCTTCTGCCCGACGTGCGACCGCAAGGTGGAGCGCAACGAAATCGTGAAGGGCTACGAATACGAAAAAGATCAGTACGTGCTTTTCGACGAAAAGGAATTGGAGAAGATCGAGCCGGAGTCCGCGCGCTCCATGGAAATTCTGGAGTTCGTGCGCATGGAGGAAATCGATCCGCTGTACTACGAGTCTTCCTACTACGTCACGCCGGAGGACGAGGGGCGGAAGGCGTACCAGCTTTTGCTCGACGCTATGGAAGAATCGGGCTACGCGGCCATCGCCAAAATCACCATGCACCAGCGCGAGCACATCGTGGTCATCCGTCCGCGCGAGAATGGCATGACCCTGCACACCATGTTCTACACCAACGAAATTCGCGCGGTCGCCGAATACGGCAAGCGCACCCCGGCCGCGGAGCCGAAAGACGCGGAGAAGAAACTCGCCACGCAACTCATCGAAAGCCTGGCCGCGAAGTTTGAGCCGGAAAAGTACAAGGATCAATATCAGGAAAGCATGAAGGCGATGATCGCCGCGAAGCAGGCTGGCCAGGAAGTCACCGAAGTGCCGCATGCGAAGATGGCGCCGGTGATCGACTTGATGGAAGCCCTGAAAAAGAGCATCGCGGAAAAGCAGCAGCCCGGGGCCAAGAAGCCGCCCGTTCGCGCGATTTCCGGGGCGCCGCGCCAGCAGGAGCAGCAAACGCAAACGTCGAAGAAGAAACGTTCCGCGGGATAGGGGCACGCGGCGTCGGAGCGAAAAGCGGGTCCCTCGGCTTCGCTCGGGATGACAATTCTGAATTGAATTGTCAGCTGTGGAAAAGAAAAGTTTTGCCGATGATATACTCGCAACGACTACATGGGAGCAACGGATCGATTCACTCGGACTGAGTTCCAGCGCCTCCTGGACGTCACCGACAAGCAACTCAACTACTGGGAGCGCCTGCACCTGGTTTCGCCGCGCAAAGGCGGCGCCGAAAAATTTTACGATTTTCGCGACCTGATCACGCTGCGCACCGCAAAGCAGCTCATCGAAAAAGGCGTCTCGGCAAATCGCCTGCGCCGCTCGCTGGTCGCGCTGAACGAAAAGCTGTCGCAAGTGCAAGCGCCGCTCACCGAGCTGCGCATCATGGCCAACGGCCGCGACGTAATCGTGGAACATGACGGCGCGCGCCTCGAGCCCATCTCCGGCCAGTTCGTGCTCAACTTCGATACGCGCGAGCTGCGCGACAAAGTGCGCGTCATGCCGGAGCGTAGCGCGGAAGACTGGTTCGCGCTGGCGCTGCAGTACGAAGCGGATCCGGCTTCGCGCGCGGAAGCTATCGATGCGTACCACCGCGTGCTGTCCAAGAATCCCGCGCATGTGGACGCGCTCATCAATCTAGGAATGCTCTCCTACGATGGTGGCGATCTGGAGAAGGCGGCGGACTGTTTCCGGCGCGCCGTAGCGCTGGAAGAAGGCAACGCTGTCGCGCGGTTTAATCTGGGCAGCGTGCTGGATGAAATGGGCGAGCTGGAAGAGGCGCGCCAGCATTTGCGGCTGGCGGTGCGGCTGGATCCGAGGTATGCGGACGCGCACTACAATTTGGCGTTTGTGTGCGAGAAATTATCCGCGCGCGCGGAAGCGCGGCAGCACTGGCAGCTCTACGTCGAATTAGATCCGGGCAGCCCGTGGTGCGATTACGCGCGCCAGCGCCTGGCCTCCAAAACGTAGCGGGCACCTTCAGGTGGGCCGCCGCGGATCTGGAGGGAAAAGCCTCAGGCCCAAAATGCGGGCCCTTCCATGCTCAGGGTAAACCTGAGCTACAGGGCTACTGCTTTGCGGGCGCGGGTTGCGCGGTTGGCGGCAGAATGCCGTTGAGTCGCAGGTAGATTGCCTGCGCGCCGTAGTGATCGTTCCAGCCATCGCTGAGCGCGATGAGCGCGGCGGCGCGCGACGCGGGGCGATTGCCGAAGAGGATCATCGATTCGCCCAGCTTCGAGTCGTCCACGTTGGCTAGGACGGTGGTGCAAAAGTCGAAGGAGGCTTTTAGCCCCGCGACTAATTTATCCTTGCCGTCGGTGTCCGCGAGTTTTGCATCCGGAGCTGCGGCGCCGGAAATTTTCGAGCACAGCAGATTATTGGACTGCACGATGTGCATCATCAGGTGGCCGAACGAGTTCATCTCCGGCGTGGGCTTGAATCCATATTTTTCCGCGGGCATGGCTTCCGCCGCGGCTACCATGTTCTTGCTGAAGCGCGGCAACTGCGCTTTCACGGTGGTGCTCACCGGATTGGCCACCGGGGCCGCGGCGTCCTGCGCGCGCACAGCCGCCACCGCAAACAGCATCACCAAAAGCGCTAATCCTGTACGTTTCATGTTGTTCTCCCCTTGATAAGACGCCCGAAGCATACTCTCACACTTGCCCCGCAACAAGGTGCAGTGCATTGCCTTGCCGAAGGGGATGGCTGTGCGCTAGAGTTCGCGTGCATTCGAGACGCGATGCCGAAATCCACGAACTATAAGCCCAAGTCCAAGCGCCAGGCAGTGGAGAGCGTGCGTACGCTGATTCCGCGGGAGCAAATCGAGCGGCGCGTTGCGGAAATGGCAAAGGAGATCCGGCGCGATTTCCCTACAGAACACCTACATCTGGTGGGGGTGCTGAAGGGCTCGATATTTTTTCTTACAGACCTGGCGAGACAGATTGGCGGCGACGTTTCGCTCGATTTGATCTCGGTGTCGAGTTACGGGAACAGATCGCACACCTCCGGTGAGGTGAAGCTTACGCGCGATCTGGATTCCAGCATCGAGGGGAAAACCGTGATCGTGGTGGAAGACATTCTGGACACGGGGATGACGCTGCAGTATTTGCTGCGGAT
>Ga0307475_10001860_pt1 | contig 12545 bp, 13 predicted proteins | sample atmos_gasesECM1C_FD_203317 | JGI IMG/M metagenome (GOLD analysis project Ga0307475, IMG submission 203317) | Hardwood forest soil microbial communities from Morgan-Monroe State Forest, Indiana, United States - atmos_gasesECM1C_515 | ecosystem: Environmental > Terrestrial > Soil > Temperate... | reverse complement strand
TAAGTTCGACGGAACACGGTTTGTTGCTTTTGGCGAACCGGGTTCACACGGATGGACGAACTACGGAAAGGATGATTATTGTGCGATCAGTTTTAACGCGTTGCCACGAGCGGAAAAGCCGCTCCTGATAGGCTGGATGAACAATTGGCAATACGCGGCAAAACTTCCGACAGCTCCGTGGCGCGGACAAATGAGCATTCCACGACGGCTTTCTTTCGTTCGTGACGCCTCGGGCCTGGCCCTCAAGCAAGAACCCGTCATCGCTCCTGTCCGTGCCGGGGAAACTGACGTTTCGGCGGCTCCGGGTGGCAATGCAGGCAGCAAAGTTCTACAGACGCCTTTTGAGTTGGATTTGCAGTTTCGTGGAGGTCCGAAACAAGTTTTCGGCGTTCGGCTTTTCACCGACGAGCAGCACTGGACAGAGCTTGGATTTGATCAACCAAAGGGCGAGTTTTACATGGATCGGGCAAAGTCAGGCGCCACCGTATCGCCGGACTTCCCCGCAAGTACCACGGCTCCGCTGGGCGCGAGCCGCACGTTCGACCTCAAACTCATTGTCGACCGCTGTTCGATGGAGGCTTACGCGCAGAATGGCACAATTGCTATGACCAACCTCATTTTTCCGCCGTCGCAAAACAACAAAGTTGCGTTTTTCACTTCAAGCGGAAAGCCAGTCTCGGTAAAGGGCAAAATTTGGCGACTCCGCTCGATCTGGAAGTGAGCCGCGTTTATACAGGGCTTGTCTATTCGTAGTATCAACTTTATGGACCTTCTAGTGAGGGGAAGCGCGTCCGGAGAGCTTTTGGCCCTCTTGACCAGACCTGCCATGGAAGTCCGCTTGCCGGACTTGTGCGACAAGCGCGCTTTTGGCTTCAACGGATTAACTCTCCCAGAGCCCTACACATCATTTACAATTTCTCAATGCGAAGTGTCGTACTTGGCCTGGGTATAAGCCTGGATGGTTATATCGCGCGACCCGACGGTGGCGTCGACTTTTTGTTTATGCCCAAGGATTACTCGATGGCCGATTTCTTCTCCTCAATCGATACCGCCATAATGGGCCGCAAGACCTACGACAAATCACGCGAAATGGGTGGCGGTTCGTACGGCCCGTCACTAAAAACCTACGTGTTCTCGCGCACTCTGCCACCCGGCGATAGGGAAGGCCTGACGTTTGTCAACCGAAACCTTAACAGTTTCGTCCGCGAACTTCGCAAGCATCCCGGCAAAGACATATGGTTAATGGGAGGAGGCGAACTCGCCCGCGACTTTCTCAAGCAAGACTTCGTGGACGAATTGTATCTTGGGATCGTCCCTGTTTTGCTAGGTGAGGGTATTCCGCTTTTTCCTCCCGGGTTTCCTCAACGCAATTTCTCACTCCGCGAAAACAAGACGTTCTCGAGGGGACTCATCGCGCTGAAGTACAAGCGTCTTCGCTCCAAGTCAAAACCAAAACCCTGAGGCCCGCGAGCCACTCAATTAGTAAGCACTTTTCCGATTAGCCGGTCTGTGATTTGGCGCAACACAACGGATGAGTCCCCCGCGCCCGGCATCTTATTTGCGGTGCCGGTATTTAGCGTTGGCCGCTGATGACGCCGGACAGGGAGTGGCAACGCTGCGGCCGCACTGTTATTATTAGCGGCCGTGGCGCCCTAGAAGTGCGGATAGAGCAACACGACTTCTCACGGCAACATGGCAAGCGACTCCGACGCTCCTCGTAGCTCACCCGCTGATGATTCTGCTAACAGCAGCACGCATCGCTCCTTGTCGCCACAGTCATGGAGACCAAAAGCAAATCCATGGTTGATCGCTGTGGTTGTAGCCATGGCGGCATTCATGGAGGTGCTTGATACGAGCATTGCTAATGTGGCGCTCCCCTATATGGCCGGCAACCTGGGTGCCAGCAATGACGAAAGCACCTGGATTCTGACCTCTTACCTGGTTTCGAACGCCATCGTATTGCCGATCAGCGGCTGGTTTGCCGGCGTCTTCGGACGCAAACGCTTCTTCCTGTTGTGCCTCGGGATTTTCACCATCAGTTCATTGCTGTGCGGTATCGCGCCGAGTCTCGGAACGATCATCTTGTTCCGCGTGTTGCAAGGTGCAGGCGGGGGCGGACTGCAGCCGATAGCGCAATCCATCCTGGCCGACACCTTTCCTCCCCAACAGCGGGGTCTGGCATTTGCGCTCTACGGCATCACCACGATCATCGCCCCAACCGTCGGCCCCACCTTGGGCGGATGGATCACCGACAATTACAGCTGGCGTTGGATTTTCTTCATCAACTTGCCGGTAGGGATTCTTACGCTGTTCCTGGTACTGCGCCTAGTGGAAGACCCGCCGTGGATGAAGCGTCTGGCGGGTGCGGCGGTGAAGATCGATTACATCGGCGTAGGCTTGCTGACGCTGGGAGTAGGCGCGCTCCAGGTGATGCTCGACAAAGGGCAGGAAGACGACTGGTTCGGCTCGCATTTCATTCTCACTCTGGCGGTCCTCGCAGCGGTCGGCCTGGTCTCCCTGGTGATATGGGAATGGTTTCATAAACAGCCTATCGTCGATGTGCGGCTTTTCAAGAACGTGAATTTTCTTGGCGCAAACGCGATGATGTTTATTCTCGGCATCATGCTGTTCTCCAGCTTGGTGATGATGCCTCAGTTCCTGCAAACTCTGATGGGCTATACGGCGGAGTCAGCAGGTCTGGTGCTCTCCGGTGGCGCTCTTATCCTTCTCGTTCTCATGCCTGTCGCCGGCGCGATCGTGGGCAAATTCCAGGCGCGTTACATCATCGGTTTTGGCTGGTTGGCGCTGTCGCTGGGCATGTTTTACTCGACGCAGCATCTCGACCTGGACATCAGCTTTGGGACAGCCAGCTTTCTGCGGGTGGTGCAGGTCTTTGGGCTCGCTTTCCTTTTCGTCCCCATTAACATCGTGTCCTACGTTGGAATGCCTGCGGATAAGAGCAACAGCGTTGCCGGCCTCGTGAATTTCATGCGAAACATCGGCAGCAGCATCGGCACGTCAATGGTCACTACGCTGATTGCACGGCGCGCGCAATTCCATCAGGTGAACCTGGTCGCCCACACCGATCCGGGACAGCCAACATTTCTGCAGTCGGTCGAGGCCCTGGCCGCGCACTTGAGCGCATCCGGCCTAGACGCCGCCCAGGCGACAAGCCAGGCTTATGCACGCGTGTACCAGGCGGTGATTGGCCAGGCCACTACTCTCGCTTACATCGATACGTTCTGGGTTCTGTGTCTGGGCGCGGCAATTATGTTTGTTCTGTCCTTTGCGCTGAAAAAGAATCACCCTGGAGCCGGAGGGGAAGTCGCCGTTGGATAAGGATCGGTGTAGTCTGAAAGTACAGGGAGTGTTTTCCAGAATTGTAAGGTGACACGCCCCTCGGCTGAGGTGAGAGCAGAAGAACGATAAGCGAGCGATTTATGCCAATCCGAGTGATCACGGTGGAACGCGAGTACGGAAGCGGAGGCGGCGACATTGCCGCGCAGGTGGCAGCCAAGCTTGGCTGGAAGCTCTGGGATCAATTACTCACGGAGGAAATCGCGCGCCGCTTGGATTGCGACTGCGCTGCCGTCGAAAAGCATGAAGAACGAAAAGATCCGGCTTACTACCGGCTTCTTAAGTCCTTTATGCGAGGAAGTTTTGAGGGCAGCTTGAACGCGCCGCGTTTGAAGATGGTCGATACCGAATGCGTTCGTGAAATCGTGCGAAACCTCCTGCCTGAAATTGCCGCGGCGGGCAACTGCGTGATCGTCGGGCGAGGGTCGGCTTATTATCTGAGCAAGCGGTCCGACGCCTTTCATGTCTTCATCTACGCACCGTTTCAAGAGAGGGTGCGACGTCTCGAGGCCACCGGTAAGAGCGAGAAGGAAGCCATGGAACTCGCCGAGGTTGTGGACCGCGACCGAGCCGACTTCATAAATAAATATTTCGACGTCGACTGGCCCGGAAGACACCGTTTTCACCTAATGGTCAACTCGGGAATGGGAAATGAAGTAGCCGTTGAGATCATTCTCGATGCGCTCGCCCGTTATACGAACGAGCGCAAGTGGTCTACCGCTACGCGTTAGCGTACGTTCGAAGGAGGACAACGATGGGAAGCCCGGCAACGGCACCGGCCAAAATCCCAGAGCCGCCAAACTCGGAACAACCGGAGACGTCGGTCGAAGGCGGAGAACGGACGAGCCTGTCGCGGCTACGGCGCTCGAAAACACGGATGCGGGTGTTGATCGCGCTCGTCGCACTCGTTGTCGTGGCGAGCTCGGTAATGCTCTACCGCTATCTGGTCGCTTGGGAGTCTACCGATGACGCGCAGATTGACGGTTACATCTATCCGGTGAGTTCCCGTGTTTCCGGTTACGTCACTCGCGTCCTGGTGGACGACAATCAGTACGTCGAAGCCGGCACAGTGTTGGTGCAGCTTGATCCTAAAGACTATGAAGTAGCAGTGGCCAACGCCAAAGCTACGCTGGCCAACGACCAGGCCAGCGCCGCTGCGCTTCGTACGACCATTCCGATCACCTCTGTAAACACCACAAGTCAGCTCTCCTCGGCTCAGGCGGATGTTGACAACGCCAAGGCTGGTCTGGTTGCGGCCGAGCGGGGTTTCCAGGCTGCGCAGGCTTCCCTTCGGCAGGCCGAAGCCAACGATCTAAAGGCCCAGGACGATGTAACCAGGTACAAACCGCTCGCAGAAAAAGACGAAATTCCGCAGCGTCAATACACGCAAGCCGTCGATAGCCAGAAGGCTACCGCCGCTGCGGTCGAGGCTGCCCGCGCGGCCGCGGCCGGCGCAGAGCAAGCGGTCACTCAGGCCCGCGCTCGAATTGCGCAAGCCGAAGCCGAACTGCAGTACGCCGAGACCCAACCGCAGCAAATATCGGTGCAGCGGTCGCGTGCTCAGTCGGCGGACGCGGAAACCGAGCGGGCCGCTGCGATCCTCCAGCAGGCCCAGCTCAATCTGCAGTACGCGACCGTGGTCGCGCCGGTCAGCGGGATTGTGGGGCGAAGATCCGTGCAGCCGGGACAGAACGTAGCGCCTGGCCAGCAAATGATGACCATCGTTCCCCTGGACAGTCAGAACATTTGGGTAACCGCCAACTTCAAGGAAACGCAGCTAAAGCGCATGCGTCCGGGTCAGAGTGTGAAGATCTCGGTCGACACGTACGGTAGGAAATATGACGGACATGTCTTGAACATAGCTGGCGCCTCCGGGGCGCGCTACAGCTTGCTACCGCCAGAGAATGCGACCGGAAACTATGTCAAGGTCGTCCAGCGAATACCCGTGAAGATTGTGTTTGAAAAGGGGCAGGACCCGGAGCACTTGCTGAGACCAGGAATGTCTGTGGAACCGAGCGTAAAGGTTCGCTAAGCCACAAACCGCCCTCGCCGATGGAATACGTTTGCCGGCGAATTGGCAATCAGACGCTCAACACCGGACAAGGAGCGTCGCGAACCACCGCGTAGCTAAGATCCCGCATGCGGCCCAACGCACCGGATTGCGGACTCCTTCCCATCACCAGCACGTCCGCACGCAATCTGTGCGCTTCCTCGGTCAGTATGTCTTTGATCGCACCCGTGGCGATCCTGACCGGAGCGTGCGAACCAGCGGCGCGTTGCAGCTCCTCGATGCGGCGGCTCGCTGCCTCTCTTTTCGCCGACTGCAGTCGCTCCTCCAGATCCAACTGGACCGGCAGGTCGGTACCGTTCGCGGGAATCGCATGAACCAGCGTCAGATTCGCATGAACAGCTGCCGCAGCCCGGCTGGCGTACTGAAGAACCCTTCCGGAATCGGCGGTCAGGCCGATAGCGCAGACCCATTCCCGATGTTCGAGCCGTCTCGGGGAAATTGTCTCGGCGTGCTGCGTGGTCAATACCGGACAATCGGCGTCATTCAAAACCTTCGCGGTCGTAGAGCCAAGCAACGTCCTGCGGAAGAAGCCGGCGTGTGTAGGCATGACGATGAGATCAAATCCGTTTGTCCGGGCGAGGTGAACGATCTTTCTGGCTGCATCGCCAGACAACAGGACTCTCGGACACTCCTCGACCGGAAACTCAGACTTGAGAAACGAATTCAGTTTGGCGCGGGCAAGGCCCTGCTGCTCTTCGGCAACCTCGGAGAGCGGCCGTACGTAGAGTTGGACGGCGTCGTGACTATAAAGATCGAAAACATGGACGAGTGTGACTTTGGCTCCCCAAATAGCCGCCGCCCTTTTCGCGTAGGGCGCCATCGCGACACAAGATGCTGAGAAGTCTACGGGGAACAGAATGTTTTGCATCGTTGACATAGGTTCGACTCGTACCGGCCGCATTCCACTTGCTGGCTTAACGCCCTTTCGCATCCTCCCCTCTCAACGCGAGGCAGGTCGACGCTGCCTTAGCAATGAGCTGGCCACGTTCGTCTGTCACCTCGCACTCGACGTAGCCGAAGTTCCGCCCGCGGCGCACCACTTTGCCTTCCGCCTTGAGACGGGCTTCCCAAACGGGCCGGAAGAAATTGATCTTCAGTTCCACCGTTGTGAAGGATTCTTTCGGCGCCAGTGTGCTGGCGAACGCCATGCCCATCGCAGCGTCCGCAATATCGCAAAGAATTCCTCCGTGGAGCGTACCCATAGGGTTTGCGTGCTGAGGTCCTGCGGCCAGCGTAACCGTAGCCTGTCCGGAAGCGATCTCTTTAGCTTCAAACCCGATCAGACGTGCCACCGGCACGTCATTCGTTTTCGCTCTGGTTCTAAAGTCGGCTCCTACACGAGAGTCCGGAGTGCTCATGACTTTTGCGCCCTTCTCTTCGATTCCTTCGCGCGAACGTTGGTTTCGAGACATTCTTCAAGATGGTGACAGACCAAATTGCCCGCATCGTCCTTACGCCGGTGACGGCTGTAGCACCAAGCTCCCTTCAAGCTACTCCTATCTGCCGAAGAATAAGAACAACAAAGCTTCGAGTATCCCTTTTCCGGAAACAGGGAGGAAGCGTCGGCATCGCCTTCGTTACCACACTTCTCGCGCGTCGAACGCCGTATCACCAAGCGATCCTGGTTGCGCACGCCACGCCTTTCTACAAGCGCTACCAGGAAACACTCGGGGCATTGTCTCGCATTGCATGCGAAAGCCCAATGGCCGCGAACCCTTCAGCAGCAAGCTGCTTTACTCGGCTTCCTCGACTGTTTCTGGGTGCCAGGCTCGGCGTGCCTGATCGGAGCGCCCTTGGTTTTCTTCACGCGCAAAACAAGTCGGCTGCTTCTGGCGCCGCACACCCGCGTGCGAACATCCGGACGGAAAGGAGGTTGCAGAAGTATTTGGGCTGGGAATTTCAGATCTCTGCAGGCGGTGCTAGACAGACCCGCTTCACCGGCGCTCCCGTCGAGGTGCGCACTTGGGCGGTGAGCGATGTCGCTCTTATTTCTCCGCCTGCGGACTGGCTCATGAACCCGATCGCGGAATCTGGCTGTGTCCACGGAAAGGAGCAATATATCGAACTCGGCATTTGGGAAGCGCTACCGTACGCGATGCTCCACGGCGATTGGTTGGACGCTCACAAGCTGGGGTCGACCCCAGCAAGATTCCCGATCCTCTGACTTTCGAAAATCTGGCTGCAGTGTACGGGGGAACAGTGTCAGTGCCCCGCTCAGGACCTAAGCCATCGGCCGGCCGAAAGCCTTAACTACTTAAGTAATTCTTTCGCAAATTTAGCCGGAACCGCGAGGTTCGAGCCCCCAAAGCCCTTAAGCACTGCGAAATTAATGCCAATCACTTTGCCGTTTCTGTTAAATAGGGGTCCACCCGAACCGCCAGACGTAGTCGCCGCGTCATACACTATCTTGTCTATCAGGACGTCGCCGATGTGTCCTTGCGTTGTGGTCGGCCGGATGAGCTGCTGTGAGGCAATCCGCGACATGACCTGGGTGACGTCTTGCGCCCCGCTTGCAATATTCTGCACCACATCTGAATTCGCCCTCGCAAGAATGCCTTCCACACCTGTGGGATAACCCATGAGAACCACAGGCTCACCGGTTACGCTGGCTTCCCTTCGATCATCCAGCTCGAGTAGTTCCACATGAAATGGCGGCTGAGTCTCCAGTTTCAGCGTGGCAACGTCCGCCTCGGATGAAATTCGACCAAGCTTCGCGGGGATAGCCAGGGACTTTCCGGGAAAGTAAGCTTCGTAGGATGCAACGTAGGGATCAACGCCCTGGTCAAGAAGCCGCTTCATTTCATCGTCATGCCACCAAGGTTCGGCAACGTGATGATTAGTGAGGATAGTTTTATCAGCGCCCGCCAGAAAACCTGTACCGAAGGCGTCCACCTGAAGACGGGGCCCTGGGCCGCCTACACCGAGCTGTGCCATCCCTTTATCGTCAACCTGTGGCTTACCGTTGGCGTCGACCGCGACCTGGAGCGGCTTCCCAGATTGCCTGTCCAGGAATTCCACCACCACGTGCAGCAAGCACACACTGGGTCCATATTTTTGAACAACGGTCTCCGCGACCTTGTCTTCCTTTTCCAACTGGGCCAGGCGGTTCTGTGTGTCAAGAAGCTGCTTCTTCAGCGCATCCGCATCCGCACCATCCGCGGTGGCCACCTTCTTACGGAGATCTTCGGATTGCGCCTTCAGAGAATCGCGTGTCGTGGGGCCAGAACGCGAATCCGTTTCGATCGAACCGCGCGCTTGTTCGGCGCGACGGAGCAAATCCTGCTGCGGCTGCAGGCCGCTATTCAACCGGGCGATTTCCGCGCGCAGCTGTAGCGTAGCTTTGCGGCTGCTGTGTGTTGAAATGACTATGAATATTCCTGCGAGAACAGTTAGAGCGCTCAACCCCAAAAGAGCGGGGATCAACGAGAACCGGCGCTTGCTTACCGCACCCTCGCTCAGCGATTCCACCGCAAGATCCGCGTAGCGCTCTCTCTGGACGGCATACTTGAGCATGGTCTTAAGTTCTTCTTGCGGTCGACGCCCCCTGAACTGAGATCTAATCCTTGCGGCGAATTCAACCGCATCGAACGGAAACGAGATGACGTCGTCCGTGCCGAGGTCCAGCGCGCGGGCTCGCTCGAGCGCGCCTCCATGGACAATCATCACGACTTTGGGAGACGCATCCGTCTCCGGCCGGGCCTTGAGCTGCGTGACCAGTCCACAGCAGCTAAGGTCAGAAGGCGTCGCTTCCGTTACCAGAACTTCGGGAGTCAATGCGAGGACTTCTTCGACTGTCAAACCACTCCCTGCGGTGATCTCATAGCCTTGACCCGCCAAGGCGCGTTCGACTGGCTCAAGAGAGTCAGCACTCAGGTTCAGAAGCAGGATGCGCATCATAGTCTTCGATGCAAAGACGCACTGTTCGGGTGCGGCGCCGGCCCCGAGCAGATCGTTTCGTTTCCTGGGGTCCGGCAACTGCTGGCAGAAGTAGGGGCATTATCTATCCATATATGCCAGTATGGATTACATGAAGTGGAGCGTCCGGGCCAGACAACAGGGGCTTTCTTACAAAACGGCCTGGCGCCTGCGACAGCCCGGCCAGCTGCCTGTGCCTGCCGCACGCCCGGCCATGGGCACGCTGATTGTTCCCGCCACGCAACCCAGCTGGCCTCCCGGCGTGGCGTTGTACGCCCAGAGGATCCTCCGGGGCCCGGAAACCTGGCTTGGATAGGCAAGTGTCGCTTTTGGCGGCGGGTTCTCCACCAAAAGCGGCCTAGCGTGGCTTGGGCCTTGACAATAGGCGAACAGCAGGCGAATAGCGTGCAGGGCCGCGTGCCCGTTGGGAGTCACGTAGCAGCGGAAAAAAGCATCCAGCGGAGCATGCAAGACGAACCTGAATTAGTGATTCACGCGATCGAGAGCGTTGTTGAATTCTCGCAGAAACTTGTGACACAGTGCTTAAGACGCACGGTGATTCATGCCGGACCGCAGCAACGGCCCAGGATTTCCGAAACATTTTGACGGCAGGCGCTTCTACAATCCGGATGCTCGGCAGGCCCCCGGCCTTCTGGACGTCATCCAATGGAAGCTGACCAGCCGGCCAGAGCCGTCGCCCAGTTTCATTGCGGACGTCGATCCATCCGCGCCGCCGTCCCGCGTGAACGGCAATGCGCTGCGAGTCACTCTCGTGAATCATTCGACAGTGCTGCTTCAGGAGGGCGGCTCCAACATTCTGACGGACCCCATCTGGTCGGAACGGGCAAGTCCTCTCTCATGGATCGGTCCGCGGCGCCGACGAAAGCCTGGAGTACAAATCGAAGATCTGCCCCGCATCGATGCGGTGCTCATCAGTCACAACCATTATGACCACTTGGATCTGCCGACTCTGGGTCAGTTGGCGACGCGAAAAGCCTCCACGTTCATTGTCCCGGCTTGCGGGGCTCGGCTGCTTCGTTCGAACAACATTGGGCCAGTTCACGAACTGGATTGGGGCGAATCATTGTCGCTGCCAAACTTTAGCGTCCACAGCGTCCCGGCTTTGCATTTCTCGGCCCGAGGAGTTTTGGACCGCAACAAGGCTCTTTGGTGTGGGTACCTGATTGAATCTCCTGAAGGCCTCGTATATTTCGCTGGAGACACCGCCTTTGGGCCTCATTTCGCCCAGATCCGAGAAAAGTTCGGACCGCCGCGCCTTGCGCTACTGCCCGTTGGAGCGTACGAACCACGCTGGTTCATGTCACCCGTGCATATGGGCCCCGATCAGGCCGTTAGGGCCCATGAGATCTTGGCGGCCAAAACCAGCATCGCAATCCACCATGGAACGTTTCAACTCGCGGATGACGGGCTCGACAAAGCGAAGAAAGAGCTCCTGGCCATTGCACCGCAGGACTCGTTTCTCGTCCTGAACAACGGCCAGTTTGCCGAGTTTCCATGACGATCGACAAGGACAGCCTCGCGTCAGCCAGTATCATCCAGTATCATCGGTATCATGTCCCAGAAAAGGCGGCAGGGGCATCTTCGAACTCGCATTGATGCTTATCGGGTTCGTGCTGCAATCGGTCGAGTATCGGGTCACACGATTCGGGATCTAACGTAGGAATGGAGCTGAAGCGGAGGAGGCCGGACGCCTACGGGTCGAGCAAGGTCGGCCGATGGGTCAATGACTGTTACTATTGACAGTGGACCGCATGCGGGTAGTAAGTCATGAGTCGAAGGGGTGCCCTCTCGTGAGTCGCGGCAGTTTGCTTCTCAAAGTGGAATTACGCAGCAACCCTGAGACGCTTTGCATCGTCAGAAACGCGCTCGGGCAACTTGCACAAACATTTGGTTTTTCCGAGACGGACTGCCGTGCCGTGGTCCTGGCGGTCGACGAAGCACTGACAAACATCATTCGCCACGCCTATCAAGGAAAGCCGGAACAACCGATCGAGGTGTCTTTCCGCCGCATCCAAGCCGCGCGGGACGGCGTGCTCAAACCTGCCCTTGAAATTGTCGTGGAAGATCGCGGCGCAGCCGTCGACACCACGAAGCTTTGCGGGCGCCCGTTGGACGATGTCCGGTCCGGCGGCCTGGGTTTGCATTTCATGCGGGAGAGCATGGATGCGGTAGAATTCCGGCGCAGGTGGCACCGGAACCAGCTGCGCATGGTGAAACTGCTGCACGGGGCACAACCCGAGAAAGGCTCTTGAGGCGATTTCATGTTGCAAATCTCCGCACGCTATCTCGATCAGACCACCATTCTCGATGTCTCGGGAGATATCGATCTGGCAAGCTCCCCTGAATTGCGGAAGGCCCTTTTGCGCGAGCTTCGGGAATTGCGGATTCCGCGTGTGGTGTTGAACCTGAAGGCGGTTAAATACGTCGACAGTTCCGGCGTGGCTTCGCTCGTCGAAGCGCTCAAGGCGTCTCGCGACCTGGGCTCGCGGCTCATCTTGTTTGGCCTAAACTCGGCGGTCCGGGAGGTACTGCAATTGTCCAAGTTGCTCAAGATTTTTGAGATCGCCGAAACCGAAGAACAGGCAGTGGCGCCCTAGGGTGCCAGTTCCAAAGCCGGGAAATCGTGGCGTGAACGTCATGGAACTCACATCGCAAATCGGAGGATCAGTTACGGACGGGCTTGCGTACCTGGGAGAGCTAGCTTCGATCAGCGGTCGGGCCGCCTATTTCACGTTCGTGGCCCCTTTTAGAGGCAAGCCGCTTCGCTTGGGGAGCGCCGTTTCACAAGCGATGCAGGTGGGTGTTCGTGCTCTGCCCATCCTGTCCCTTATTACCTTTTTTATTGGCTTGATCCTCGCGCTGCAGGGCGCGTACGAACTGCGAAGATTGGGCGCACTGAATTACGTTGCCAACGCCGTGGCGATTTCGATGACCAGAGAACTTGGGCCGCTCATCACGGCAATCGTAGTCATCGGCCGCTCCGGGTCGGCGTTTGCGGCGGAAATCGGCACCATGAAGGTTTCCGAAGAAATCGACGCGCTGGAAACGATGGCCATCCATCCGGTCGATTTCCTGGTCACGCCTAAATTTCTGGCGATGATCGTGATGCTGCCGTGCCTGACGATTTGGGCGAACTGCATGGGCATTCTGGGAGGCGCGCTGTTTGGCGTGGCACAAGCGG